>Ga0307515_10006302_pt1 | contig 23778 bp, 23 predicted proteins | sample 17_EM_MG_FD_194513 | JGI IMG/M metagenome (GOLD analysis project Ga0307515, IMG submission 194513) | Populus trichocarpa ectomycorrhiza microbial communities from riparian zone in the Pacific Northwest, United States - 17_EM | ecosystem: Host-associated > Plants > Roots > Unclassified | place... | reverse complement strand
CGAAGTGGGTCGTGTCTCGCTCGCTGAAGTCAGTCGGCCCCAATGCCACCCTTGTTTCGGATGACATCGAGGCGGTGGTGCGAGGGCTGAAGGCCGAGCTCACGGGTGAGGTTGCGGTTTCCGGACCAGACCTCGCAGGAAGCCTGTCCGGACTTGGCCTTATCGATGAGTATCGACTCTATTTCCACCCCGCCGTGCTTGGTCGCGGCAAGCCATTCTTCGCCGGCCCGCGGCCGCCGCTGCGCTTTGTCACCAGCGATCTGATGGACGGCGAGGTGATCAGACTGACCTACGTTCCCGCTTGATCGCGATCCGCCCGCTGAGGTGGGACTTTGTCCACGGAAACCACCAGGTGACCACGGCGCTACCAGCAATAGCGATATCCACCCTTCCGCTTGAGCACATCGAGATGCAGGTGCGTCTCGTGGGCCTTGTCGCTGCCGGGATCGAGTACGGTGGTGAAATAAAGGCAGGCCGCTGTGGCGATCGAGCGTTGGAAGGCGCCGTTTAGCGTCGAGTCTTCCTTGCGGGGGGAGATGGTGAAAGTCTTGCCTGATTTGAATGTGAAGCCGGCGATATCGACGGCGCTGCCATGGGCGTGTTCGGAGATCTTGCCGGTTTCGGCATTGTTGCGTTTGCGGCAGACATAGGTCGAGGCCTGGTTGATCTGGACAAGCGTCTCGGCGGGCTGGGTTTGCTTCAGCATCGGGATGACGACATCGCGCGTCCAGCGGGCGAGATTGACCGCCGTCTGGCAGCGCAGCGTGCCTGGCGGTGCGAGCGTCACGCCGCCGCCGATGGACTTGACCTCGAGCGGCTTGTCGATGCCGCAGCCGTTCTGTTCATCGATCCGCTTGACCTCGATGAATTCCACGCCCATCGCCTTCAATTCCGCGATGCAGAGCGCATAGACCTTGGGGTCTTCCGTCTCGATGGGCGGCGGGACATAGGCCTCGGGCCTTGCCTCCTCGGTATCCGTCGGGGGTTTCTCCTTCACATCATCGGTTGAGGTTTTCGGCTGCTTTTCCTCGGGCTTTTTTTCGACGGGTTTTGTCTTCTCGTCGGCGGGCTTGGTGTCCGCGGGTGCGGCGATATCCGGCCGTGGCTCGGGAACCGGCATGTCCTCCGGTAGCGCGGCGCCCATCAGCAGCAGGAAGGCGGGAAGAAGTAGCGGCAGATGACGGGAAATGGGCTGTCCTCCGGGCCGGATCGGCAGGTTGAGAACGCACGAGAAGCCTGTTCAGTTCGTTTCCGACCAGGATTGGATATCCGTCGCACTTGGATACGTGCCGCCCGTCATTCATGGCAATCCCGATTTGTTGGGAGACGCGACGGGGGTGAATCATGCTATGCGGATCTGAAGACGGGAACGAGTGAGGCGCCTTGGGCGCCGTTGGAGGGGCAATGGCAACCACGACATTCAAGCCGGATTTTTCGGAAACACTGCCCGAATTCTCGACGAGAACATTGAATCTACTGAATTCGCTTACTGCGAGAAAAGTCTGGGCCGAGACCGACCTGCAATTCATGTTTGGTGACGAGACGACACTGGCTTGGGACGCAGAATTCGAGGCCGATTATCACTCGACTTTCGGCGGTTTGCCGGATGCCGAATTTCTGGCGAGCCTCAAGACGTTGACGCTGAACGCCTTCGATATGATCGATTCGGTTTCCATCCTCGATTTCTCGGAGACGTCCACCCAATCCGAAGCCGATCAGGTGCTGGTGACGAACGACAGGCCGAACAGCGGCTTCGAGGGGTTTTTCGAGTTTCCCGGCACATCGTTCCACGACGGGACCGAACAGACGGATAGCTGGTCGATCGGCGCACTCAACGGCGGCCTGGAGCAAATGGCGGCAGCGCCAGAACTCGCTGGCGACAGCGAATATGCCAATTGGACGGTGTTGCATGAGATCGGACACAGCCTCGGGCTCAAGCACACGCACAAGGAGTCTAACGGAAAGGCGCTGGATACGGTCGGCAGGTTCATGGACAACGAACGCTACTCGGTCATGTCCTACAACGGCGCCGCCAGGGCATTCGAATACGGGCACGCCGTGAGCTTCATGGCGCTCGATGTCGCGGCGCTTCAGGCGCTCTATGGAGCCGAGGATTATGCGACCAGCGATTCGACCTACACGCTGGTGAATGCAGGTGGAGGCGACCTCAGCCTGGAGGAGGGGTCGGTCAAGATCGGCAGGGCCTATTACTGCATCTGGGATTCCCTCGGGAACGACCAGATCGACTATGGCGGCTCGGACAAATCAGTCCTGATCAACCTCAACGATGCGACGCTGGAAACGGGCAGTGTTAGCGGCGATCTCAAATCGCTGTTCAGCTCACTCAAGATCACCGCGTTTTTCAAGGATCTATCCGCCAAGCTGCAGGACGAGATCACGGATTCGTGGCATCACGCGGGGGGCTTTTTCTCGCGGGTGATCAATGCCAGCAGCGGGGAATACAAGGGCATGGCAGGCGGTTTTTCGATCGCCCACGGCGCCGAGGTCGAAAATGCCAACGGCGGTGATATCGGCGATCTTCTCATCGGCAATGAAGGTAACAACACTCTTGCGGGGCAGGGTGGCAACGACACGCTGCTCGGCGGTGACGGGACCGACACGCTCAATGGCGGGACGGGCAATGACCGGCTCGACGGTGGCAGGGGCGACGATGCGCTTACCGGTGATACGGGCACCGATCGTTTCGTCTTCGCGACCAGATATGGCGTCGACACAATTACGGATTTCGAGGAAGGCGACATCATCGACCTGAAGAGGCTGAGTGGCTTTTCCAGCTTCAACGACCTTCGCAACAATCACATGACCCAAACCGTTGACGGTGTGCTCATCGAAGTCGGCGACGACAGCCTGTTCGTCGAGGAAGTCACCCTGGCGGAACTCGGCAGGGAAGTCTTTGTTATTTGAGGACCTGTAACCCGGGAAACAGGCTTCCCGGAATATTGGGTCGCGCTACCGCGCACCCCTTGTGAATCTCAAAAACGCTGGTATTTGTATTTTCATGAAAACGTCGTCGATCAAGACTGTCTGGTGGTGGGCTCGCTGAAAACGCGGCCTCGAACAGTCATGTGAAACGACAAGACACGAAGCCGCCCGGAGACCTGAGGCGGCTTTTTCTATATCCGGAGCCGCGCGAAGACCGGACTACCAAGGAGAAGACGAATGGGAACGCGCGTACTGGAAGACGGGTCGGAACAATATACGACCAAGGGCGACGTGGTCATCACCCGCGCCCGCCGGGAAATACAATATGGCGATGCGATAACCTCCTATGTCGAGAAGCTCGACGAGCGGCGTGGCGCGGTGCTGTCTTCGAATTACGAATATCCGGGCCGCTATACGCGCTGGGACGTGGCCGTTGCCGATCCGCCGGTCGGCATTTCCTCGTTCGGCCGGGCGATGTGGCTCGATGCCTATAACGATCGCGGCGAAGTGCTGCTCGAGATCATTACCGAGCATCTGGCTGGCGTCGAAGAGATCACCCTTGGTGCGCGTACGGCGCGCCGGCTGGATCTGACCATCAACCAACCCAACCGGATCTATACCGAGGAAGAGCGCTCGCGGATTCCGACTGTCTTCACGGTTCTGCGCGCCATCACCGACCTCTTCCATTCCTCGGAGGACACATCGATAGGGCTCTACGGCGCATTCGGCTATGATCTCTGCTTCCAGTTCGATGCGATCGAACTCAAGCTCAAGCGGCCGGACGACCAGCGCGACATGGTGCTTTTCCTGCCCGATGAAATCCTCGTCGTGGACAACTATTCGGCCAAGGCGTGGATAGACCGCTACGAGTATGAGAAGGGCGGGCGTACGACATCAGGCAAGGCGGGCGATATTCCGGCCGAGCCGTTCCAGCATACCGATACGATCCCCCCGCGCGGCGACCATCGGCCCGGCGAATACGCCAGCCTGGTGACCAAGGCCAAGGAAAGTTTCCGCCGCGGCGATCTCTTTGAAGTCGTGCCGGGTCAGAAATTCATGGAGCGCTGCGACAGCAAGCCCTCGGACATTTCCAAGCGGCTGAAAGCAATCAATCCGTCGCCCTATTCGTTTTTCATCAATCTCGGCAACCAGGAATATCTGGTCGGCGCGTCGCCCGAGATGTTCGTGCGGGTCAACGGCCGTCGTATCGAGACATGCCCGATCTCGGGCACGATCCGCCGTGGCGACGATGCGATTTCGGACTCCGAGCAGATCCTGAAGCTGCTCAATTCAAAGAAGGACGAGTCCGAACTCACCATGTGCTCGGATGTCGACCGCAACGACAAGAGCCGTGTTTGCGAGCCGGGATCGGTGAAGGTCATCGGCCGACGCCAGATCGAAATGTATTCGCGGCTGATCCATACCGTCGATCACATCGAGGGGCGCCTGCGCGACGACATGGATGCCTTCGATGGGTTTCTCAGTCACGCTTGGGCGGTGACCGTCACGGGTGCGCCCAAACTCTGGGCGATGCGTTTCATCGAGGCGCATGAGAAGAGCCCGCGCGTGTGGTATGGTGGCGCGATCGGCTTTGTCGGCTTCAACGGCGACATGAATACGGGCCTGACGCTGCGCACCGTCCGCATCAAGGACGGCATTGCCGAGGTGCGTGCCGGCGCGACGCTGCTATACGACTCCATTCCGGAGGAGGAGGAGGCCGAGACCGAGCTCAAGGCATCGGCCATGATATCCGCCATCCGGGATGCAAAATCGGGAAATTCCGCCATGAACAAACGCGATGTCGCCAAGGTGGGCACAGGCGTCAACATCCTGCTCGTCGACCACGAGGATTCCTTCGTCCATACGCTCGCCAACTATTTCCGCCAGACGGGCGCCAATGTGACGACGGTGCGCTCACCGGTGCCCGAGGAAGTGTTCGACCGAATGAAGCCCGATCTCGTTGTGCTGTCGCCCGGGCCCGGCTCGCCGTCCGATTTCGACTGCAAGGCGACGATCAAGAAGGCCCGTGCTCGCCAGCTGCCGATCTTCGGCGTGTGTCTGGGCCTGCAGGCGCTGGCCGAAGCCTATGGCGGCGAACTCAGGCATCTCGCGGTCCCCATGCACGGCAAGCCGTCGCGCATACGGGTGCTGGAGCCGGGCATCGTCTTCTCGGGGCTCGGCAAGGAAGTGACCGTGGGCCGCTATCACTCGATCTTCGCCGATCCCTCGACGCTGGCGCGTGAATTCACCATCACCGCTGAGAGCGAGGACGGCACGATCATGGGCATCGAGCACACCAAGGAGCCGGTGGCCGCCGTGCAGTTCCACCCGGAATCGATCATGACGCTGGGTTCCGATGCCGGCATGCGGATGATCGAGAACGTGGTGGCGCATCTGGCGAAGAGGGTGAAGGTGAAGGCAGCTTGACCTCGCGGCTAAAACTCTCGCGTGGCGTTGGATTTACGCCGCGCGAGGTTTGATCGACAGCAATTCGCCATCGATTTGCCTGCGATGTTGCATCAGATCGTAGTCCATCTGCAGGCCGAGAAAGAAGCCCTCCGACATTCCGAAATAACGCGCGAGGCGCAAGTCGGTATCGGCGGTGACCGCGCGCTTGCCGAGCACGATTTCGTTGATGCGGCGCGGTGGCACATGGACAGCATTGGCGAGCGCATTCTGGCTGATTTCCATCGGCCGGAGAAATTCCTCCAGCAGAATCTCACCGGGATGCGGATTGGGCAAAAGTTCAATCATGGTAGTCGACGATTTCGACATCGCTCGGGCCTCCTTCCTGCCATTTGAAGCAGATACGCCATTGGTCGTTTATGCGGATGCTATATGTTCCGGAAAGATTTCCGCTCAAGGCTTCAAGTCTATTCCCGGGCGGCACGCGCAGGTCTTGCAAAACGCGCGCGTTGTTCAGCATTCTGAGTTTGCGGAGGGCCGTTGCCTGTATATCCGGCGGAAGCCGCCGACTTCGCCGGCCGGACCAGACGAGTTCCGTCTCAGCATCCGCAAAGCCCTTGATCATGATTGATCATAACGTATCGCGTTATATAACGCAACTCGTTATGGTAGTTCTTTCGAAGAGTGCTTGACCTCAACGTCCAACTGGACCATATGAGCCGGAATATACAAAACCGCGCGCACGGCCCCGCCCTGCGCGCGGTTTGTTGTTTTGAAACATGCACTTGCTATTCATTCGCATTTGCGAATGCGGCCGGGGCGAGAGGTGCGTCGATGGAAAAGTCGGATAGGGTGGTGCGGCGGCTTGCCTTCTGGGGTATTCCGCTGTCGCTGGCCGTGATGGCGTTGAAAATGCTCGCCTGGCATGTGACCGGGTCGGTGGCGCTGCTTTCGGATGGGCTGGAATCGACCGTCAACGTGATTGCCGCCGTCATCGCCTGGATGGTGATCGGCTATGCCGCGAAGCCCGCCGACACGAGCCATCCCTTCGGGCACCACAAGGCGGAGTATTTTTCGGCTGTGATAGAGGGCGTGCTGATCGTCGTTGCGGCGCTGTTGATCGTGCAGGAAGCGGCGAGCCATCTTTCCAATCCGGCTCTGCCGCAGGCGCCGATCCTCGGTCTTGGCATCAATACCCTGGCCGCGACGATCAATGCCGCGTGGGCCTATGTGCTGATCCGTGCCGGCCGGCGTCACCGGTCTCCGGCACTGTCGGCAGATGGCGAGCATGTGCTTTCGGATGTCGTCACGTCCGCGGGCGTTCTGGTTGGGCTGCTGCTGGCGATCGGGACAGGCTACGCCATTCTCGATCCGGTTATGGCGATGATCGTGGCGATCAACATTCTCTACCAAGGTTGGAAGGTGATCTCGCACTCGGTCAGCGGGCTGATGGACCATGCCGTCGATCCCGAGGAGGAGAAGGCCATCAAGGCGGCTATCGCCATCAATGCCGAGGGTGCCTTGAACGTTCATCATCTCCGTTCGCGCAAGGCCGGGCGGGCGATCTTCATCGATTTCGACATGGTGGTGCGGGCTGACATGACGGTCGCCGAGGCGCATGATATCTGCGACCGGCTGGAGGACGCCATCCAGAAGGTGCTCCCCACCGCGCAATGCGAAATCCATGTCGAGCCGGAAGGCGAAAAGGCGCACGGCGTGCGCGTTCCAATGCAGATGTAGGAGTTTGATATGTCCAGTACCGATGTTTCCGGGCTCACGATGCTCGGTTCAACCACGCACACCGCGCAGGGTCCGGATGAAGCGATCCTGGAACGCGTGCCGACCGAAAACGGCGCGATGGATTATCTGGTGCGGTTCACGTGCCCGGAATTCACCTCGCTCTGCCCGATGACCGGCCAGCCGGATTTTGCCCATATCGTGATCGATTACGTGCCTGATGACTGGCTGGTGGAATCGAAGTCGCTCAAGCTGTTCATGCATTCCTTCCGCAACCACGGCGCCTTCCATGAGGATTGCACGATGGACATTGCCAAGCGGTTGGTAGAATTGCTCTCGCCGAAATGGCTCCGGATTGGCGCCTACTGGTATCCGCGTGGCGGCATTCCAATCGACGTGTTCTGGCAATCGGGCAAGCCGCCGGAACATGTCTGGGTGCCGGATCAGGGCGTGCCGCCCTATCGCGGGCGGGGTTGAGGACCGATCGCCATTCAGCTGATGCCGGTCTGCAAATGGCGGTTTTCTGCGCTTCCGGTGCTCACGTACCTTAAGTACGCTCCGCTCCGGTTCTCGAAAACCACCATTTTCGACTCGGCCTGAGCTGAATATCGACCGGTCCTAGCCGAAGATCAGGGCCGCGCCGCCGAGTGCTGTGGCAGCACCGAGGATGCGGGTGACGATCTGGTTGCGTCCGCCGACCAACATGCCGAGACCGACGCCGAGTGCGTGGAGCAGGGCGGTCGCCACGACGAAACCCAGGCCGAATGACAGCGCGGTCGCCGTACCGATTTCGCCGCCATGGGCATGGCCATGGAACAGGGCGAAGATGCCGACGATTGCGGCGCTGACCGCGACTGGCACCCGGACGGCGAGCGTCACGAGAAGGCCGAGGCCGATGACCGAGGCCAGGATGCCGGGTTCGACCCAGGGTAGGGACGCGCCGATCAGTGCCAGGATAAAGCCGATCGACATGAGCGCGACGAAGGCGGTCGGCATTGCCCACCGCGCTTTACCGCCGATCTGGGCCGCCCAGAGGCCGACCGCGATCATCGCCAGCATGTGGTCTGCGCCCGAAAGCGGATGCGTCAGGCCTGACATGAGGGAACCGTGCTCGGCGGGATCGAGATGCGCGAAGGCCGGCGCGGTCATGGCGGCAAAGATGGCGGCTGATATCGAAAGGCGCTTGAGCATTCTGTTCCCCTAGCATGTCGCTGCGGTTCCCGGGCAGGAACCTCGGTCTTATCGTCAGTGCTCAATATGTGTCGATACGTCGTTTGACGCAACGCAATAGTGGGCTCTTTCAACCGGTTCGCTCTACTGCCGGGGATGTCGGCATTTACCCTGAATTCAGCGGTTTCCCTTAATCGGAGAATGTTGCATTGTTTTTGCAGCCGAGTCGCCCTATCTCATGGGCATTCGAATGGAAGTTTGGAGAATTGGATGCTCGACGACGAAGACGATGACGACGATAAGCAGAAGAAGAGCGAAGCCCCGTTGGGCAAGGACATGGAGTCCAATCTCTTCAAGTCGCGTTCCATTTTCATCTATGGCACTATCACGCAGGAATTGGCCCACAAGGTCTGCGCGCAGCTGATCGCGCTTGCCGCGGCCAGCGACGACGATATCAGGATTTTCGTCAGCTCCCCCGGCGGTCATGTCGAATCCGGCGATGCCATTCATGACATGGTCCGGTTCATCAAGCCGAAGGTCTGGATGATCGCCACAGGCTGGGCAGCGTCCGCCGGCTCGTTGATCTTTGTCGCGGTTCCGAAAGAGCGGCGCCTTTGCCTGCCCAATACGCGCTTCCTGTTGCACCAGCCCTCGGGCGGCACCCGGGGCATGGCGTCGGACATCGAGATCCAGGCTCGCGAGATCATTAGGATGAACGAGCGGCTGAACCGGATTTACGCAGCCGCGACCGGCCAGCCGGTCGAGAAGATCGCCAAGGATACCGACCGCGACTACTGGCTCTCCGCCCAGGAGGCGATCGACTACGGCCTTGTTTCCCGTATCATCAACTCGCAGGCTGATATCTAAGACGAGACGAAATCGCCACATTTCGATACTACCCCGGCCATCCGCCGGGGTATTTCTTTTTTGTTTTCAAAGCTCTGACATTGTGCACTGCACGCCTTGCACGGGCGGCGGAAACCGCCTAGCATTCCGCCCGTTCCATTGCAGCATGCTGGGAGACTTTTCATGCTAAGTTCAAAGGGCCTCCAGGCCGGCGTGCGCCGTCGGGGGCTCCCGATATCGGTAGCAGGCTTCAAGACCTGGTTCGCTGCCTGCCTTTTCGCCCTTTTCCTGGTGCCTCTCCATGCCCATGCCACGGATGTTCCGATGACGCTCGATGGCGGAATTTCGGCAACGCTGAATATGCCGGATGCCACGCAGCCCGTGCCCGCTGTGCTGCTTCTGCATGGCTTCGGCAGTTCCAAGGACGAGGTCGGCGGCATGTATACACGTGTTGCCACCGCACTCGCGCAAAAAGGCATCGCCTCTCTGAGGATCGATTTCGCCGGTTTCGGCAAGAGTGACGGCGATACGGGCTCGACGACGATCGATGCCCAGCTCGAACAGGCGAAGGCCGCCCTTGCCGTGCTCAAGGGTACCAAGGGCGTCGATCCCAACCGCGTGGGCGTGCTCGGTTTCAGCCTTGGCGGCGGCATCGCCATGCTCGTCGCCTCCGGCCAGCCGATGGATGTGAAATCGCTGGTGACATGGTCGTCGGTTGGGGATTTCCAGGCCGACATGGTGGGCGCGCTAGGCCAGAAGGCCTTCGATCGTGCCAAGGAAGACGGAATCGTCGGCGTCGACCTCGGCTTCCGCACCATCGCGCTGAAGCAATCCTTCTTCGACAGCCTTACGACCTACAAGCTGGACGACGCTATCGCGACCTATCCGGGTGCTTATCTGACGATCACCGGCTCCAAGGATTTCTCCGCGCAATATTCCGACCGTTTCGTTGGTCTCGCCAAGAACCCGACCAAGGAAGCCATGGTCATTCCGGAGGGCGATCACATTTTCGGCGTGCTCGGCACCGACCAGACCATGGCCGATAGTGTGATCACCAAGACAGCCGAATGGTTCGCAGCCACGCTTTGACTTGAAGGCGGCATTCTCGTATTTCCAGATGGCGGCAGGTTTGCCGCCATTTTCATTTCAGCATTCCCGCCGTCGGATATCAGCCATGCTTAAAGACCTTTCGATGCAGAGCTTCGTCATGGGCGTGCTCACGGCGTTTGTCGGCTTCGCTTCATCCTTCGCGGTCGTCTTGCAGGGGTTGAAGGGCATGGGCGCCAGCGATGCCCAGGCGGCATCGGGGCTGATGGCGCTGTCGATCGCGATGGGGCTTTGCGGCATCCTGCTCAGCCTGAAAACCAGGATGCCCATTTCCATAGCCTGGTCCACGCCGGGAGCGGCATTTCTCGCGACCTCGGGTGCGCTCGAGGGCGGGTTCGCGGTTGCTGTCGGCGCCTTTCTCGTCACGGGCGCGCTGATCGTCGCGGCCGGGCTGTTCAAGCCGTTGAACCGGGCGGTATCGGCGATTCCCGCTCCGCTCGCCAATGCGATGCTGGCAGGCGTGCTGATCGGGCTTTGCTTCGCACCGGTCAAGGCGGTTGCCTTCAATCCCTGGTTCGGGTTGCCAATCGTGATCGCCTATTTCATCGGCGGCGCGATCAACCGTCTTGCCGCGATCCCCCTGGCCCTGGTGGCTTTCGTGTTTGTCATTGCGTTCGGCGTCGATATCCCGGACGGCGCGTTCGCCAATGTCGGCCGTGCGGTCTGGCCGGCGCCGGAATTGGTGGTCCCGCAGATCAGCCGGGAAGCGATCATGTCGATCGCGCTGCCGCTCTTCATCATCACCATGGCCGGGCAGAACATTCCCGGCATCACGGTGCTCCGGGTCAATGGCTACGAGCCGGCGCCGGGACCGCTGTTTACGACAACCGGAATCTTCTCGCTCGCGGCTGCGCCGTTCGGCGGGCATGCGGTCAATCTCGCGGCGATCACAGCCGCCATGTGCGCGGGCGAGGATGCCCATCGCGATCCCGCGCGACGCTACACGGCAGCGGTCATAAACGGCACCTGCCAGGTGATCCTCGGCCTCTTCGCGGGCGCGGTGACGGCGTTTGTGGCGCTGTCGCCGACAATCCTGATCGAGGCGGTCGGAGGGCTTGCATTGATCGGCGCGTTCTCAGGCTCGGCCATGGCGGCGTTCAAGGAACCGGAAACGCGCGAGGCGGCAGTGGTGACCTTTCTCGTCACGGCCTCGGGAATCGCGTTTGCAGGGATTTCCGGTGCGTTCTGGGGATTGCTTGCGGGCGGTGTCGTTATGGGATTGGGCAATCTGTCCCGTCATATCAGGCGGTAAGTCTTACGAGGGATTTCCATGCGGCTGATTTTCCCCGGAATATTCTCGCTGCTCGCCCTGTTCTTCGCTTGGCTTTATTACCTGCGCTACTGGAAATGGCGCGGCTGCATCGAGGCCGCTGAATCGAGCTGCGTACTACCTGATGGAGACAACCTGACCGGTGGGGGAATGGCTTGGGGGCTCTTTGCGATTGTTTGCGCGATCGTGGCGCTCGTAGCCTGGTTGTCGGCCCGTGTCCGGCGATGAACCCTTCGCGAATTTTCACTGGGCGGCTTGCCGGGATCAAAGTCTGCTTGTATAGACACGGCATGAAGATCTTGAGCGCGCACATTGCCAGCTATGAAACGACGGCTTCCGCCGGCCGTTCGCGTGCGCTATCCTCGCTTCTTCTCCTCGATCTTATCCGCGGTTGCCGGGTCCACTGAGGAGCGCCCGGCGGCCGAAATCGCCGCAGGCGCAAAATCGCTCCTTCTTCATCACCCGAATTTTCTGAAATTGTTCGGCCGCCCGCGATTTTCTGTCGTCAAAACGATCCAGAGACAGTATCAGCGAAGCCGACTGCCTAAAGAGCGAAGACGCGACCATGATCATCAAGACCCACTCCGTAAACAACGGCATGCCCGATGCCGCGATCAAATACCAACCCTATCCGCAGATCGGCCTGAAGGACCGGACCTGGCCCGGCAATGTCATCGCCACGCCGCCGGTCTGGTGCTCGGTCGACCTGCGCGACGGCAACCAGGCGCTCATCGACCCGATGGGGCATGACCGCAAGGAACGCATGTTCAAGCTGCTGCTCGACATGGGATTCAAGGAAATCGAGATCGGCTTTCCCTCCGCGTCGCAGACCGATTTCGACTTCGCGCGCTGGTGCGTGGAAGAGGGCGGCGTGCCGGAGGATGTGTCGCTGCAGGTGCTGGTCCAGTGCCGGCCGGAGTTGATCACGCGCACATTCGAGGCGTTGCAGGGCGCCCACAGGCCGATCGTGCATTTCTACAATTCGACCTCGGAACTGCAGCGCCGCGTGGTGTTTGCCAAGGACGTGCCCGGGATCAAGCAGATCGCGGTGGATGCCGCCAAGATGATCACCGACATGGCGGCGAAGGCCGGCGGCGGCTTCCGCTTCGAGTATTCGCCGGAGAGCTTCACCGGCACCGAGCTGGATGTCGCGCTGGAGATCTGCAACGCGGTGATCGCCGAGATGAAGCCGACACCTGATAACAAGCTGATCATCAACCTGCCGTCCACGGTCGAAATGGCGACGCCCAACGTCTATGCGGACCAGATCGAGTGGATGTGCCGCAACCTCGACAATCGTGAGAACCTGGTCATCTCGCTGCATCCGCACAATGATCGTGGCACGGCGATCGCCGCGACTGAACTCGCTTTGATGGCGGGCGCCGATCGCGTCGAAGGTACGCTGTTCGGCAATGGCGAGCGCACCGGCAATGTCGATATCGTGACGCTGGCTTTGAACCTCTATACGCAGGGTATCGATCCGAAGCTGGATTGTTCGAACATCGAGCGGATGAAGGACGTCTACGAATATTCCAACCAGATGAAGATCGGCGAGCGGCATCCTTATGTCGGCGAACTGGTGTACACGGCCTTTTCGGGCTCGCATCAGGACGCGATCAACAAGGGCATGAAGGCGCTGAAAATCGCCAACAAGCCACTCTGGGAAGTGCCCTACCTGCCGATCGATCCGCAGGATGTCGGCCGCACCTACGAGGCGATCATCCGCATCAACTCGCAGTCGGGCAAGGGCGGCATCGCCTATATCATGCAGGAGGATTACGGCATCAACCTGCCGCGCAACCTGCAGGTCGAGTTCCGTAACGACATCCAGCGGATCACCGACGAGGACGGCAAGGAAATGCCCTCGAAGGCGATCCATGCCCGTTTCATCGAACGCTATGTCGATCAGCCGAATGGCCGCTTCAAGTTCATCGACCACCACACCTATCCGGATGTCGGCAACAAGGGCGTGCGGGTTCTCGCCGCCGAAATAACTGACAACGGCGAGACCAGGCGGATCGAGGGCAAGGGCACGGGGCCGATCGATGGCTTCATGAATGCAATGTCGATCTATCTCGGGGTGGAGATTTCCGTCGAGGATTATTCGGAGCATTCGCTACAGCATGGTTCGAACGCAGCGGCGATCGCCTATGTCGAGATGAATACACCGAACGGCAAGCTTTTCGGTGCGGGCATCAACACCAATATCGTGGCGGCATCGCTTGAAGCGATCGTCTCGGCGATCAACCGGATGCTGGAAGAGCGTGGCTGAGGGCTGAATGGGCCGGTGCAATCCGGCCCTTCTATTCCCCCGCGCGCTTGCGGATGAGGCGTCCGATCACCTTACCGTCGCGCGGCCTGGACTTGTGGAACAGATCGTCGGCGTATTCGAGGCTCTCGTCGCGGAGCTTTGCCTGCTGGATGCGGATCGCGTCGCGAACGGCCTCGTTTTCCACATTGTCCTGGACGAGGTCCGGCGCGGTCGTGACGGCCTCGTCGAGGACCGAAAGATCCTGAATATGACCCAGCAGATCCGAAAGGCCCTTGGCCTGGCGTCGCATGGAGATCATTGCCGTGGGCCAGAGATCGTTGAGCAAAGCGGCGTGCATCCAGCGGTCCTGGCTGCGTTTCCTCAGGTCGTGGAAGGCTTCCTCGTGATCGCCGGTGGTTGCCAGGACGATCGCACGCCGCGCCTTCTTGCTGACCTTCTCCCAACCGGTCACGACGCAGTCGGCGCCCTTTCTAGGGCCGTTCGGCAGGTCGAGCCGATCGATATCGGCGGCAGCCTGCCTGAGATCGCGCGATGCCTTGTGCAATATCTCCGAGGCCTCCGCCGACTCTCCAGTGAGGTGTCGATGTCGGCGCTCGAGCCGCTTGGCGAGCCGGTCCATCAGCATGGCGTTGGCTTTCGAGCCGATCTCCTGTTTAAGGTAGCCGGTGACTTCTATCAGCGCCGCGGCATCGCGGAGGTGCGAAAGTTCGCGGGCGATGTCGCCGAGCCTCTGGTTCTCCGCCTGCTGGAACTCCTTGGCCGAGTCCGCGACCAGACGGTAAAGCGCCCGGCATTGCTTGATGTGCTTGCGGGCATCGTGGATTGCCTTGTCGGCGCCGTCAGGCATGTCGTCGAGAAGCGATGCGGCGTCTTCCAGCCGGTGGCGCGCGATGCGACGAACCTGACTTTCCAGGGATTCAGTGAAGTCGATGCTATATTCCATCGCGCCAGTCCTCTCCAAGACTGCCTTCTGCGAGTGCCTGATTCGAAAAACGTTTGTCGCCCGTCACTTCGCGCCCGAGCCAGGAGGGGAGTTCTGGCTGATCTTTCTCGCTTCTCATCTCGACTTCGGCGACGACGAGGCCCTGCAGGGCGCCACCGTAGACATCGACTTCCCAGACATGCTTGCCGTGCTTGACTTCGTAGCGGGTCTTGGTGATCGACGTGCCGTCAGCGAGCGCCAGCAATTCCGCCGCGTCATCCATCGGCACGTCATATTCGAACTCATGCCGGGAAAGGCCGTTTATGCCGATCTTGATCGTGAGACGCGCTCTCTTCTGGTCGATGGCGCGAACGCGAACGGAGCGGTTGCCGAGTGAAAAGATTATGGCCTGACGAAAGCTCTTGCCGATCCGGGCCTTTTCGCGCCAGGCATCGGATGCGACCAGGAATTTCCGCTCGATTTCCTTTGGCATGCACCAACGCCTCACGCACCATGTCTAGGTCATGGGAGTGTTAGAGCATGCTGTTTCGATTTGGAAGCAGTTCTGTTGGCTCAAACGGAGTCGGATGGTCGACTGGCCGGCGCGTGTCGTAGCCAAATCTACGGCCAAGCCGGCCAGTCGATCAGCCGACCTGTTTCAGCCAACCCGAAGGGCCGGGCATCTTTCCGCCAGGCTCAGAGGCGATTGTCTCGGACGTACATCGGGGTATGTCCTTCGCCAATCGCCTCTGCCCTGACGAAAAACTGCTCCGGCAGAACTGCTTCCAAATCAAAACAGCATGCTCTGGCACCGGATTTTCCGGAATCAAAGTGTGCCAAGGTGGTCGTCCGAATTTGCCGCACGCAAAAGCCGGGCTGATTGCCCGGCTTGTCCCGCATACTCATACCAATTCAGAAGGCTGCCCATTTCAGAACGCGGTCCAGTTCAGAACGCGGCACGGACGCTTTTCTCGATCTTCCTTGCCAGGGCCTCATCCGCCGCAGCAACAAAATAGCTCGTTGCATCCTTCTGTCCACCGATCACGACGAAGCCATCCTGCGGCGGAGCCGTGCCCTGCATCTTCTCATTCTTCATGAAGTAGACCACGACAGGCTTGTCGGAACCGTCTTCGTAGAAGAGCGCCCCACTGGGTTGGCCGACGATATCCACGTACTTGCCGCCGCGCAGCTTGTAGCCTTCGACGGAAAGGTCGGGGGCCGAGAATTTTACCTGCGTGATGGCCTCAAGATAGCCCAGGAGTTCGCTGATCGCGCCGGCGGACACTTCATCCGCATGTACCTTATCCGCGACATAGGCCTTATGTGTCTTGGCGACTTCCATCAGCGTGATGTCGGCTTTGCCGATCGCGCGCGTCGAAACGGGCTTCACTTCGCTATCGGCTTCGGGTGCGGGGAGCTCGAATGTCAGGTTGCCCATGCCGCGCGTCTTGACCTCGCCGCCAGGGGCTTCGAGATTCGACGTTTCGGATACCAGTTCCGGTATGTTGCCCGGAATGCGGTTCTCAGCCACGTAGTAGCCGGCATAGCCGCCTGCGAAGAGCAGCATCACGGATGCGGCGATCGCCTGTGGAATGAACCGCATGAAGGATACGACATTGTTGTTGGCTGCCTGGCGCGCAGGTGCCGGCTTGGCCTCGATGGCCTTGATGCTGCGGACGAGATCGAGCGGCACCGGCTGCCTGAGCATTTCTTCGAATGCCTTGTTGCCGAAATCGGAACCCATCTTCAATGTTTCGTAGATGCTGCGCGCATTGTCATTCGAAGCAATCAGTGCCTCGAGCTCGCGTGCATCTTCTTCGCCGACCTGCCCATCGATAAAGGCAGACAGCCTGACTTCCAAAGGAAGTTCCTTGAAATTCTCCATGCTCATGCCCTCGCTTCCTGTGTGCCGTTGACCATGGCGGCCAACCTCAGACGCGCGGTCGAAAGCCTGCTCATAACGGTGCCAATCGGAATGCCAAGAATGTCGGCGGCTTCCCTGTAGGAATGGCCTTCGACGTTTACGAGGAGAAATACGGAGGACAAGCCCTCCGGCATGGACAGGATCATCTGGTGCAACTGGCCGGCATAAATGGCTTTCTCGGCATTAGCCTCGACGATCAACTCGTCCTGCTCCGCCGCATCGACCGTACCGCCGCCGGTACGCACTTTCCGCTTCCTTATTTCGTCAACCCACAAATTCCTCGTCATGGCGTAGATCCAGCTTTCCAGGCGTCCTTCCCCGTTCCAAAGGTGGCTCCTGGTGATGGCCCGTTCGCAAGCTTCCTGCACCAGATCGTCTGCATCCGATGCATTCCGCGTGAGGGTCATGGAAAAGCGTCTCAGCTTTGGCAGCAAAGTCACCAGTTCACGGCTAATTTGATCTGCCTTGCCTTGGCTATTCATGACCTTCACACATGATGACGTGGTTTGTGGCGTGTTTATTCATTTGCTCTCAAAAATTCCCGCAGGTCCCTTAGGGGCCCTGAAGCGGCCCATGGTATGAAACATATTGGCTTTATTTCGCAAGGGCATAAAAGAAAATGGACGCGAAAGCTCGCGTCCATCTGTCTCTTGTTGTCCTTTTCCCACAGGTTTGCCTGCGAGTAAAGTGCCGGCTCAGTAGGTGCTGCCGCTCTTCAGCGCTTCATAGAGCGCCTTGTAGGCGTAAGTGTCCTTGCCGCCGCGATCGCGGATTTCGACGAGCTGCACGCGCGCGCCTTCGATATCGCCCTGAATGACCAAGCCCTGGCCCATATAGGAGCGGGCGAGGAGATAGTTGCCGTCCTGGGCAATGGCCTTCTTGTAGTAGGTCATGGCGACGTCGACATTGCCGAGCTTGCGGTTGGTGTAGCCATAGTAGTTCAGGATACGTGGGTCGTTCTGGTTCTTGGCGCGCTTGAGCATATCGAGCGCCTCGTCGTACCGTCCGGCATAGGCGTACTGACGCGCGAACAGATAGATCTGGTTGTCGTTGAGCTGGCTCGACTTCTTGACGCAGGATTTCGTCGCTTCGTCATAGACCTGACCCGCCGGGCATTTGTTGGCGTCGCCACCGGTATCGCTGTCGCTTCCGGCCGCAAAAGCGGGTGCGGCAAATGCGAGCGAGGCGGTAGCTGCGAGCGCCAGAAGGGTGTTTCTCATCATCAAGGTGGTCATTTGGGACTCCGTTTTCCTTGGGTGGTTCAAACCTTTTAGCTGGAGGCCGTAAGGTTGATGAGAGCGTCATACGAAACCCGGAAATGCGCAACCTAAATGTTCGCGACGACCGTTCCAATTTTGGCCGGTTTATTTCCGGCAGCGCTTGCCTTGAGTTAATCAAACGATTAAATTGATATTGGGAGATACGCATGGACAAGCCAGTTTCCGGTGCCGAGGTTACGCGAGTTGCCCTGATCGAAGCCGCCATCCGGCTGTTCGGCGAGCGCGGCTACGATGCCGTCTCGACCCGCGAGATCGCCGACCTTGCTGCTGCCAATATCGGCTCGATCGCCTATCATTTCGGTGGCAAGCCCGGGCTCAGACTCACTTGCGCGCAGCACGTCATCGGCAATATTTCGGCCACGGTGGGATCGGCTTTCCTTAAACCGCTGCCGCCGCTCAGGCCGGACGAAGCGCTCGACATGATCGAGCGGATGATGAAGGTGTTCTGCAATTTCTGGCTCGTCAATCCCAACAGCGCGGTCTTCGTGAACTTCATCCTGCGCGAACTCCTGGTGAAGGGTGAGGTGTCGGAGCTGTTCTACTGCACCTGGATGAAGCCGATGCACAAGCGGTTCTGCGAGCTATTCGGCATCGCGACCGGCCGTGATCCCGAATCGCACGAGGTCAAGATCGCCGTGTTCTCGTTCATCGGCCAGGTGTTCCATTTCCGCGTCGGCATGCCATTGATCATGCGGCGGCTGGATTGGGACGAGCTCGGCGACAAGGAAGCCGACCACGTGGTTGAAGGACTGGTCAGGAATACACGCGCCATCGTTTTGGCCTATCGGAGTTCCCAGTGATGGACCTGATCTGCGGATTGCCCTTGATCGCCAGCCTCTTTGCCTCTTGCGCGCCGATGCCGCCGTTGGCGACGGGCTATGTCGAGGGCGAATATGTGTTGCTGGCACCCGTCGAAGTCGGGCGCATCGAGGCGCTCTCCAAGAAGCGCGGCGACCGCGTCGCCAAGGGCGAGGTGCTGGTCAAGATGGAGGGCGCGGATGCCGATATCGCCGTCCACGAATCCCAGGCGGCGCTCGAACATGCACAGGCGCAACTGGCCAACCTCAAGGAAGGCAAGCGGCGCGAAGAGATCGATGTGATCGAGGCATCGCTGCAGTCGGCCCGGGCGCAGGCCGCTGAAGCCAAGCGGGTATTCGACCGCGAGACGGCTCTCGCCAAGCGCGGGATCAACGCCAAGGCCGATCTTGACCAGGCTTCGACGGCACTGCTGCAGGCGGACGCCAAGGTCAACGAGATGACTGCCAACCTTTCCGTGGCACGACTCGCGGCGCGCCCGATGGAGATTGACGCCGCGGATGCACTGGTCAAGCAGGCGGAAGCCAAGCTTGCCGATGCCAGGTGGCGGCTTGATCACAGAAGCCTTACGGTTCCCGAGAACGGCGTGGTCGAGGATGTCGTGCGGCGCGTTGGCGAGGTGGCGGGGCCGTCGCAGCCGGTGCTGTCGATCCTTCCCGATGGCGCGGTGAAAGTTCGGCTCTATGCGGCCGAGCAATATATCTCGTCGCTCAAGCTCGGCACCTCGCTCGAAATCCGCTGCGATGGCTGCGAGCCGGGGCTGAAGGCGCAGGTAACCTATATCTCCGACAGTCCCGAATTTACGCCGCCGGTGATCTATTCGCTCGAGAACCGCCAGAAGCTCGTCTACCTCATCGAAGCGCGGCCCGAGAGCGAGCAAAGTATTCTGAAACCAGGCCTGATCGTCGATGCGGTGCTTGGCAAATGAACGCCATCGAGGTGCATGGACTGGTCAAGAAATATGGCAGCAAGACGGTCGTCGATAACGTGTCGATGACGGTCAAGACCGGCGAGATCGCCGGCTTTCTCGGCCCCAATGGTTCGGGCAAGACGACGACCATCCGCATCATGTGCGGGCTGCTGACGCCGGATGCAGGCTCCGGAAAGGTGCTCGGCTTTGATCTGTTGAAAGACAGCCTCAGGATCAAGCGCGAGGTAGGCTACATGACGCAGAAGTTCTCCTTCTACGAGGATCTCTCGATCGAAGAGAACCTGATGTTCGTCGCACGGCTCTACGGATTGAAGCCGGCGCAGGAGCATGTCGACCGGACGCTCGAGGATCTCGGCCTTGCGACGCGGAGGGAGCAGCTCGCCGGCAAGCTCTCGGGTGGGTGGAAGCAGCGGCTCGCGCTCGCCGCCTGCATCATGCACAATCCGAAATTGCTGTTGCTCGACGAACCGACGGCCGGCGTGGACCCCAAGGCGCGACGCGAGTTCTGGGACGAGATTCACCGGCTCGCCGCGCGTGGACTCACCGTGCTGGTCTCGACGCATTACATGGACGAAGCCGAACGCTGCCATCGCATCCACTACATTTCCTACGGCAAGCTGCTGGCCAGCGGCACGGTGCCGGAGGTCGTGGCAAATGCCGGGCTCACGACCTTCATCGTCGAAGGCGAGGGGTTGGAAACGCTGGTCGAGGAACTGGCTGATAAGCCCGGCGTCGATCAGGTGGCTGCCTTCGGTACGGCGCTGCATGTCGTGGGCAAGGATCACCAGGCGCTCGATGCGACGCTTGCGCCCTTTCGCGAGAGGGCCAACTTCAAGGTTACGCCGGGCGAGACAAGCCTTGAGGACGTCTTCATCCAATTCATGGCCGGTTCCAGGGACAATATGGGATGAACGGGCTCTTCTCGCTCTCGCGGCTCAGGGCGCTGCTGATCAAGGAATTCATCCAGATGCGGCGCGACCGCATCACATTCGCGATGATGCTCGGCGTGCCGCTGATGCAGCTGATCCTGTTCGGCTTTGCCATCAACAGCGATCCGAAGGGGTTGCCGGCGGCGCTCGTGACATCGTCGTCCGATCACTATGTCAGGGCGATGGTGTCGGCGCTGGAGCTTACGGGCTACTACCGATTCGTCTCGGTCGGCGAAAGCGCCGAGAATGCGGAAGACCTGATCCAGGGCGGGCATGTTTCCTTCGTGGTGACCATTCCGTCCGACTTTGCGCGACGGGTCGACCGCGGCGACCGGCCCCAGATCCTGATCGAGGCCGACGCCACCGATCCATCGGTCGCGTCAGGGGCGATATCGACGCTCTCGACGGTGGCGGCGCAGGCGCTGTTGCGCGAACAGGGCAGGGAGATCGAGGCCGACGAGACGCAGAAGCACGCCCTCGAAGTCGTTGTCCAGCGGCGCTACAATCCCGAGGGGATCACGCAGTATAACATTGTTCCCGGCCTGCTCGGCGTCATCCTGCAGATGACGATGGTGATGATGACCTCGATGGCGCTCACGCGCGAGACCGAACGCGGCACGATGGAAAACCTGCTGGCTATGCCAGCGAGCCCGTTCGAGATCATGATCGGCAAGATCGTGCCCTATCTCGCGGTCGGCGCCATGCAGGTTTCAGTGGTGCTGGTCGCGGCGAAACTGCTGTTCGACGTGCCGTTCATGGGCTCGCTGCCGCTTTTGCTGACGGCGGTGCTGATCTTCGTGCTGTCGCTGGTGCTGCTGGGCTACACAATATCAACGGTCGCCAAGTCGCAGATGCAGGCGATGCAGCTGACATTCTTCTTCTTCCTGCCTTCGCTGCTGCTTTCGGGATTCATGTTTCCGTTCCGCGGGATGCCGGCGTGGGCGCAATGGCTGGGCGAACTGTTTCCGCTCACCCATTTCCTCCGCGTCATCCGCGCGGTGATGCTCAAGGGCGCCGATTGGCACATCATTGCATTCGAGGTCTCGATGCTCGGCCTGTTCATCCTGGCCTATGCCGGGCTGGCGCTTATGCGCTTCAAACGGACGCTGGATTGATCAGCATGACGTCGTCGTCGCGTACGAAGCTCGTCTTGTCCTCGGTGAGGCTGAAGCGTTCCTTGCGCAGCGACCAGTTGCCCTGCTCGCCATCGATATGGAAGAGATTGTAGGCCGAGGGCGGCTTGCGTCCGCCGAACATCTGGCTGCCGGAGGCGATGCCCACGACGGGAATCCTGCCGGTGCGGCCGTCGAGCCAGTATGTGGTGTTGAGGTGGGTGTGGCCATGCAGGACGAGTTCGGCGCCATCCATGTGAACGGCTGCGGCAAAGCGCCTTATGCCGATCATCCGCTTGTAGTTGGGCGTGGCGCCCCGGATCGGCGGGTGGTGAATCATCACGACGCGGAAATAGCCGGCATCCCCGGTTTCCTTCAATATCCGTTCGAAACGGCGCGCCTGGTTCGGCCCGAAGAAGCCCGACGCCATGAAGGGCGGCGTGGCGGTGGCGGTGGAAACGCCGATCAGGGCGACCTTGTCGCGGAGCCTGAGATAGGGGAAGATGTGACCATCGTCTCGCGGCGTGTCGCCGCTCATCCACGGCTTCCAAAGCCGTGCCGCGTCATCCAGCGCGCCCGGCACATAAGCGTCATGATTGCCCGGTACCACGGAAACCTCGGTCGCCCTGGGGAATGCGCGCAGCCAGGTCGCGGCGGCATCGAATTCGATATCGGCTGCGAGGTTGACGAGATCGCCTGTTATCGCAAGGTGGTTGGGCTTGGCCTTGACTATTTCGAGAAGAAGAAGTTCCAGCGTGTTGCCGAACAGGTTCTTGCCCCTGTTGCGATGCCAGTTCACATAACCCGTAATGCGCTTCGACAGCAGTTCGAGGAAAGACAGGTCAGGTAAAGGTCCGAGATGAACATCGGAAATGTGGGCGAGTGTGAACATCATTTCGTTGTATGGTGGCCGTGTTGAAGGAGCAAGTGGCATGCAGGATGTAACGCCCCCGGAGATGAGCGCGTTCCGCTACCGCGTCCTGACGCGTGTCGCACATTTCGTTTATTTCTTCATCAAGGGCATGACGATCGGCGTGCGCGCGGCCTGCTTCGACGATCAGGGCAGGATTTTCCTGGTGCGGCATTCCTACATTCCCGGCTGGCACATGCCCGGCGGCGGCGTCGAGCGTCGCGAGACGGTGCGCGAAGCGCTTGCCAAGGAACTGCGCGAGGAGGGCAATCTCGAGCTTACTGCCCCACCCCGGTTGGTGCATGTCTATTTCAACCGCCGAACCTCGAAGCGCGACCACGTGGTGTTCTTTCGCTGCGAGGTCAGGCAGACGACGCCGAGGCTGAAGGATCACGAGATCGTCGAGGCCGGGTTTTTCCCGCTCGACGGGTTGCCGACGGGAACGACGTCGGCGACGCATCGCCGGCTCAAGGAGCTGGCCGGCGAGGTTGAGTTCGACGATGTCTGGTGAGGCTATTTCAGGGCCTTGGCGAGTTCCCCGATATGCTCCGGTGAAATGCCGCAGCAGCCGCCGACCATATTGGCGCCGGCAGCGACCCATTTTTGCGCCCAGCCCAGATAGAGGGGTGGGGTGAGATCGGCGCGGATGCCGTGCAGCGTTTCGTTGGCGGCCGCGTCATCGGCTTCAGAGGCGAAGGCGTTGGCATAGACTCCGATCGCAAGTTCCGCGTCGCCGGCGGCCGTGCGAGCCTCGCGAACGGCGGCTTCCATCACTTCCGGCTGGCTGCAGTTGAACAGCAGGGCCGACGCTCCGAGAGCCAATGCGTGGCGGGTCGCGTCGGCAATTGTTTCGCCGGAGCGTAGCGTCGGTTTTTCCGTGCCCTTCAGGACGTGATGGGCGTGGTGATCGTCAAGCGTGAAGGACAGCCAAAGCGGCCTGGGATCGTCGCCCAGCAATTGCCTGACGAGCGTGACCTCCGCCAGCGAGCTTTGCGTTTCCGCGAGCCAGATATCGACATGCGGCGAGAGGCCTTCGATCAGTGTTTCCAGAATCGGCCGCGCCAGCTCGGCATCGAAGAGATCCGGACGGTAGGAACCCATCACGGGCGGCAATGAACCCGCGACGCGGATGCCGAATTCGTTGGCGGTCGTGCGCGCGATGCGGCCGGCAAGATCGATTAGGCGCAGACCTTCCGCCTCGAA
>Ga0307515_10006301_pt1 | contig 23778 bp, 32 predicted proteins | sample 17_EM_MG_FD_194513 | JGI IMG/M metagenome (GOLD analysis project Ga0307515, IMG submission 194513) | Populus trichocarpa ectomycorrhiza microbial communities from riparian zone in the Pacific Northwest, United States - 17_EM | ecosystem: Host-associated > Plants > Roots > Unclassified | place... | reverse complement strand
GCCTTTCGGCTTTCGTAGACTTCCTTTGAAAGCCACGGCACTGGTGATGAGTTGGCACGGCTGCCTCCACTGGGCTTATTGGACTTGACCGATTTGAATTCCCGGGATCGGGATTGTTGGAATTATTCGAAATGCCTTTAGTGTTGCTGTCCTCCGACCTTCCTCGAGGTTGCTACAGTTGTAGGTGTACACGCCAATTCAAGTCGATGCACTTTACTCGATTCGGAGGGATGTAGTCGCAACTGTGCTGACTCGCAATCGTCTTTCAACTTCGCCTTCGGTTGTTGGTAATGCCAATTCAGGGGTAAGATTTCGCCTTTGACTGTAGGTTCTCCGACTGATGATCACGCTTAATTGACTTGTAGGAATGGTATTCGATTTCTCTCGTTGATAGGGTCGAATCCTGTACTTATGATAAAATCGTCATCATTGCCGGTGACCAGTTTCGTCCATTGTAGCTTCTCTGGCTGATGATCGGACGCAATTGACTCGTAGGAATGGTGTTCGACTCAATATCTCGATCGTATTCGGTTTCTCTCATTGGCCGGATCGAATAGTCGCGGCCTGTTGTCGTGATAATTGTCACCATCGCCGGTGACGCATCTCGTGCGAGAGTCGGTCTCTGAACTCTTCTCCGCTGCCATCAGGGCGCTCAATTGAATGATGAAAGGATCGATATCCGTGCTTGCAGTAATCATGCTTCGATATGTCGTTTTTACAGATGTAATCTCAATTGTAGACTGTATGATGTGGCGCGTTTATATAGGGGTAAACTCGTGAAATCCCGTGAGCCAAACGTATCCGTTTACTGAAAAAGCGATAATAGTGTAAGGGCACGTACGCCAGCGTTCAGCCTAATAGGCATACGTATGGTAATTGTGGTATACGGTTGCAAACGTGGACTCGAGTGATAGTAAATAATGGTGTATAGGTAAGATTATCGCTAGAGATCTAAGTCTCGTGGCAAGCTGACTATATGGAATGGCTGTTACCCGGACCTGGGTCACGTGCCGCCGTTACAGCCACCCACAAATCATTCGTCATGTTCTGATGTACCATCCGAACCTTCCCCCATGATTTTAAAAACCATCAACTCAGCTCGTATCGTAACATCCATGCCACCTCACCCGACGTCGCTACACCTCGGCGCACTTCTTCATTATAGTACATTATACCGCCACCTCTTCCCAGGATCCTCCGCGTCTCCCAATGTCTCCGTCTTTCCATAACATAATTTCTTCTACACCACTGGAACATTTCTCCATTGTCCATAAGTACCTCTGTATTTCCCAGCGCAGTGACAGTATCCCCCCCTTAGGCTCGAGGTCCTCCGAGAGCATTGCCCAATGGTCCAGGCTTTCCCGGATATCATTGAAGAAACTCCTCAACCGCATGTAACCCATTAACGAATTTTGCTGGTTCCGAAGAAAGTGAAACATACCCTGTCCATCGAATCAAATACAGCAACTGACTCCGATACATCCGACTATCCCCAACACTGGATACTTGGGACTCTTTTTCTCATCAACTTCAACCGGAGGAGGAGGAGGTATAACCTGTCCTTCCAATGGATCTTTGACAACCGGATCTAAAAGGGAGACAGGTTGTACTCGATGAATCCATATGGACCCAGGCATTTCTAATTCGTACGCATCAGGGGACACTTGCTTGCATACCCAAAAACGTCCCAGGCAATTCCAATCCTACTATCTGGTCGGACTGGTAGTTTGTACGTTACGGGCATCCAGCCACACCTTAGAACCAACAGGTATATTCGGTGCGGAAATCAGTTCTCGATTTCTGCCTTCTTCCTGTATCGCTTGACTCCGCCTCATCTCAATTCACAGGTGTTCGTGAATCTGTTGCCTCGGACTGTAAACTTGATCCGCCTCCAGGCATTGTTGATTACGTTCCTGTGTTGGTTCCCCGACAAATCACATCCGTGGATCCGTGCCTTGAACCGCGAATAACAGAGTGCACATAGTTCACTCAGAGGTTCCAGTATTCTCAGCAAACTCGGCCAACAGTAACCATTGAACCCAATCGTCCTGTTGATGATTAACAAACACGCGAAGGTACTGTTCCATTCCCGCATCAATTCGTTCAGTCTGGCCGTCTGACTGTGGGCAGAATGCTGTGGATATTGGTTGATCGATCCCGAGCCGGCTGCATATCTGTCCCCAGAAGTTCGAAGCAAGCTGGGGTCCCCGATCCGAAACGATAGTCTTTGGCAAACCATGCCAGCGTACAACTTCACGAAGAAACAACTTTGCCAATCCTACCTCGTCTATTGTTGAATGGCAGGGGATAAAATGACGCATCTTCGAAAGTCTATCAACTACTACCCAAATTGCATCAAACTCTTTACACTTAGGTAGTCCTACTACGAAATACATTGAAATATCTTCTGATGGCCTCTCTCGTACTGGCAATGGTCGGAGAACTCCAAACGTTGCATGCCTTGAGGTCCTCGATTGTTGGCAACTAGTGCAATTTCGTACATACTGATTCACCTGTTTTCGCATCTCCTTCCAACGATATTGTCTATCCAGAAAGTCGAAAGTCTTTGCTCGTCCTGGGTGTCCAGCCAACGCAGTATTGTGATGCTCCTGTATTAGTCGTGATCGTAACTGATCTCCAAGAGGAACGTAACGCCGCCCTCGATACAATACTTGTCCCTCCTGTTCCGTACATTCCGCTACTGTCATTTCTTGCAAGCAATCTCCTTGACTTATAGCCTTTAGTATCTTATTCGGCAGCGGATCCTCTTCATATGCTGGAACAAAAAGATCATAAATCGAAGGGGATTCTTGTACAGTTGTTTCATTGGCCACAATCATCAGCTGTTCTGGTAAATTATGCGGTTTTACACCTACTTGCTCCATATTTTTTAATCTTTCACCCCCCCGATCAGGGAGGTCTCCAGGCCTCCTTGTCAACGCATCCACATTCCCATTCGATTTACCTGGTCGATAAACAATGTCATAATAGAACCGTGATAGGAATTCAGACCACCGTGTTTGTCGTTGACTGAAATGCTTCTTTGTAGTGAGTTAATTGAGGTTCTTATGATCAGTTATCAACTGCAAGGGGTACGCAGCGCCCTCACACTCAGGCCTCCATTCTTGAAGTGCCTTGATAATAGCCATTAGGTCCTTATCATATATATCATAATTGCACTCTGCCGGTGAATGTTTTTTCGAATAATATGCTACCGGGTGTAGCACTCCTTCATCGTCTCGTTGGGACAGTACTCCTGCGGATTCATAATCCGAAGGATCTGTCTCAATAATAACTTCTCTTTCTTGGTCGAAATGTTGCAGTGCTGGTGCCGTTGTAAACGCCATTATCATTGTTTCGAAGACAAACTGTTTTTCCGATCCCCACACGAACAATTTTTCCTTCTGTGTAAGCTTAGTCAGTCTTTCTGCTGTCTCAGAATTCTTATGAATGAAACGTCGATAATAGTTGCAAAACCCCAGAAATTGTTGTACTTCAAAGAGATTATTCAATCTTCCATTTTCTGACTTCTTTTCTCAACTCCAATTCCATACAGTCTCAACCTTATCCTCATCCATAGAAATCCCCTTTGTTGATATAATCAACCCCAGATACCTTACTGTCTCCTTGTGGAACTCGCATTTCTCTGGCTTCAGGTACAATCCTGCCTCCAGCCATCATTGCTTAATCCACTTGATGTGGCCAACATGTTCTTCCTCGGTGTAACTGTATATCAGTACATCATCCTGGTATGCTGAACCAAAATCATCAAAGGCTTCTCTAATAGCATTATTGATATAACCTTGGAAATCCGCTGGTGCGTTTGTTGTACCAAACTGCATTACTGTAGGTTCATACAGCCCATACCTTGTCTGGAAAGCTAGGTGATGTTTATCCCCCTCCTTAACCCGAAACAAATGATATGCTCTTCGTACATCCAGCTGCGTATATATTCGGGCTTTTCCTAGAAGGTTCAAAGTTTCTTTTATCAATGGAAGGGGGTACCGATTTTTTATCGTCTTGCTATTGATTTCTGGATAATCAATGCAGAATCGTCATCGTCCCCCAGGTTTTTTTCGAGACAGTCCTGGAGCTGCAAACAGTGACGATAACTGTCGAATAAACCCTGTTGACATATTCTCCTCAAGCCATTCCTTCAACACGACCAACTCCGCTCTTGACATTGAATATAATGGTCCCCATGTTGGTATTTGTCAATCCTTCAATCGGACTTCATGATCACTTCCTGGTCGATGCGGTTGTAACCTGACTGCTAGCACCGTATTAAACAACGGGAGGAATTCATGATACTGTTCAGGAACAATCTTCTCCAACAGACGTTATTTCAAATCCTTGGCCTCAACAGCCATATTCATCTCTTATTGTAAAGCTTTATACACTGTAAGTTTCCCTTTCTTAACAGTCCGAAAGAACGAAGCTACATTCAACATGAAAATATTTCCTCGAAATGGCCTTGGAGGTCGAATCTGTGGTTCGAATATTTCCTTACCATGATTCACTGGTTCCGGTGGTTCTTCTGTAACTGCTTGTACCGTTACTGATGTATCATAAGAATGTTTAATGCGATATTGTGACCCAAATGTGACAGTATTTGATGCAAAACGTACGGCCACATCATGTAACCGTGACCAAGGGATTCCTAGGAGAATTGGATACTGTCCTAACTTCGTAATAAACCTAGGTAACTGTTCCTTGTGCTCCTGTAATTGCATGCCAACTTTGGCAATATGCGTAATATCTCCTGATTCAATGGGTCTTCCATTGATGACCTCCACTTGTTTCTTTGCCTTCAACTGTTGAAGAGGTATCTGTGGATGGCGAGCGAAATCTTGATCCATAAATGCAATGCCAGTAGCTCCGCAATGAATCAGTGCATGTGGAGGTATCTCTTGGTTATTCACGGTCAATGAACAGGTTAGAACTGAATGTTTGCCTTGCATTGATCATTCCAATACCTCCACTTTGCTAACTGATAATCGCGAAATTCCAAAACATGTTAATGTATTTAAAACTAAAGTTTTTCCGTCAACCAAAGCGCCATCCTGCTTGGGTTGACCAAATCTTTTCCTGATTCCTTGGATCCTTCCTTGGTACCTACTTCCTTAACCTCCGCTCTAGCCGCCTTGAACATCTGAGCCTCCTTCCTTGCCGCACATTCTGCTGCCCAGTGGTTAAACCCACCACAGTATAAACACCTTCCATCCACAAACCTCTTTGCTCTTTATTCCGCCGAAATCCATCTCTTGCCTGCGCTGAGATCCAGTGGGGCAGGTCCAGTATATCAGACAAAAGTTCCAGCAGGAGCCGTTACGGTGGCCTTCGGAGGGGGAGTAGGTCTAGGGGGTGCGAATCCTATCCCGCTCCGTTTATTTTGTGCCGCCTTTTCCACTCATCTCTGCCAAATCTGATTATCTCGTTTCTGGCAGACCGTTACAAATGCAGGAAGCTCCTCGGACATATCACTATAAGTGAAGGAATCTTTCATTTCCTCTGACAGTCCCATCCTCAGGGCTTTCCGCAAGGCCGAAGGATTCCAATCAAGATTGGCAGCAATAACTTGAAATTCAGCATATTACTGAGAGAACTCACGGCTGTTTTGCTTAATCTCCGGCATTTTCTGTTCGGCGGTGGCTACTTGGTCGGGGTCCACAGAAGCCGCTTCCAGGAGTTGTATAAATGCTGGTAGGTCATCCAGCCTTATTGTTCCGTCCTCCCGGACATGTGGCACAATCTGGCCTAAGGCTACTCCCCTCAGGGAGTTGAATGCGTAGCGCATCTTCGACTGTTGGTCGGGAAAACTGGTGAGCTTGTGTCGAATCACCATCCGGAGTTGTGCAATCCATCCTCTCAACTTAGTTCGATCCAAACCTGAAAAGTCCAGAGAGTCGGGAAACTTCTGGCGGCTGACTTCCGGATCCTGCGGAGCAGCCGGAGCCGCCCTGGCTGCCAATGCGAAGCCGTTCGCAAGGTGAGGCCTCAACCCCCGAACTTCCTATCCAGATTGCTGTGTCTTCTGGGTCATGTCCGCCAATTCTTGTCGGAGTTCTTCGTTCAATCCTGGGAGGGCGTGCCTCCTCCTGGCTTCGTCCCAGTCTTGCATGACTGTCTGAGTCTGTTGTTCGAACTCGGTATGGTCGCAATGCGGGGGCAGGAACTGCTTCGTCTGTAGCTGTGTAATCTGGCGCTGCAGATTGATCATTTGTTGTGCGTGATCGCCGACCATCTGCACCTCCCGGATTGGCTGGGAGTACTGTGCCATCCTCATTAGCTCCTCCTGTGTCTGGCTGAATGCCTTCCTCATTTCTTCCATTCCCATGGCGTCTGCCTGTATGTCGATGAGTGCCATGATGGCGCCCTGGTCCTCGGGGGACACCAGGGCCGTGCGGGGTTCCATTGTTCCTGACATGGCAGCAGATCAAGCACATCTACCATTGCCAATTATAAGTATCGATTTCTGAGGGGGTCAGGGTCGGAGGTACTACAACAATCAGCGGAATCCCCAGAGAGTGTGCTGTTGGTGCTGCTGCTACTGCGTGTCCAATTGACGAAAGAGTTCCAGCGCAATGATGCCCTTCGCAATCACACGGTTCTTCGGGATCGCAAGGCAACCCGGAGTGTGCTCCTGTATACCGAGTCCAATGCGGTCCTAACACAGGATTGTTCATATACAGTCTGCCACCTTCCCTGGCTGCGTCAGTCCAATAAGTATTCGAAGGGGAAGGGACAGTGGACTGTTCCCAAAAGTAGGCTTCGAGGGGTTCTTCCTCGCACATTGCTGCGAGTATAACGTCGATCCTCTCCAATGTGTTCAAAGGTTCGGATTCAAAAACCAGGCTGGGGGTTCCAACGAGATCAAACCAGTTCGTTCCTGAAGTGCATTCTCTGTCGTACTTCTGCATTGAAATATGGTGATCTATGCGGGTACTGACAGATATCAAATCCAGTAAGTCGGAGTAGCTCGTGAACACAATTGTTGCAAACATCTATCCACCGATGGTTCGGTGGTAGGTAAACCCAACAAGAACAAGAGCAATGTTCGGAACAATACTTACACGCAGTCGAGGGATGTAGGAACATTCAATCACAGGTACGACATTGTAGAACTCGTTCTAGTGTAACAGGCGGGGTCGGGTGTAGGTGATATTTGTAACTCAAATGTGATATCGGAAAACAACACAAGAGGCTCAATATTCGTTTCGAGGGAATCAAGACAAGACAGAAGTCGAAGCTGTTTCAAAGTCGAAACTTGCTTTGCTATCCAAGAGAACGAGTAAAGAGAGAAGAAAAGGAAATCCGCCAACGCCAATAACACTCTGTTTATATACAATTCATCTGCCACCCTGGAATCATTCCTCATGTTCCGATGTACCATCCGAACCTTCCCTCCATGATTTTACACACCATCAACGCAGCTCTTATCATAACAACCACGCCACCTCACCCGACGTCGCAACACCTCGGCCCACATCTTTATCATACAGAATTATACCGCCACCCCTTCGCCGCTTCCTCTGCGTCTCCCAACGTCTCCACCTTTCCATAACAAAATTCCTTCCACACCTCCGCAACATTTCTCCATTATCCCCAAGTACCTCCGTATTTCCCAGCGCCGTGACACCATGATCGTGCGAACTTGGAGGCCGTAATCGAGTGGGTTTGGAGATGCACTTGGACGCTATAATTGTGCGAACTTGCAGGCCGTAATCGAGCCAGTCTGGAGATGCACTTGGAGGCGATGATCGTGCAAACCTGGAGGCCGTAATTGAGCGAGTTTGGAGATGCACTTGGAGGCCACGATCATGCGAACTTGCAGGCCGTAATCGAGCGAGTCTGGAGATACACTTGGAGGCCGTGATCGAGTGAGTTTGGAGATGCACTTGCAGGCCGTAATCGAGCGAGTCTGGAGAGAAACTTGGAGGCCGTGATCGAGCGAGTTTGGAGATGCACTTGGAGGCCGATATCGAGCGAGATTGGACGAGTACTTGGAGGCGGTCGATGGACAGTGCCGGGTGCTGAGACTCTATTCATCAGTTAGTTAACTCGCATCCGTGGGAAAGTGACAATCTGACTTTACCTTTGAGCTCTCATGGAGAGCTCACTGATGGCGGTCGATCGTGTAGAGAGGCACACCGGAAGCTGAAGCTACATTCAGGGGTCAACTCGTAATCATGAGAATGAAGGGAAGACAAACAATCGTGGGTGGATGCTGTACTCGGTGTATGCTGTACTCGGTGTATGCTTGTCCTCGGTGTATGCTTGTACTCGGTGTCAACTCATGATCATGGCATGGAGAGATAGAGAGGGATGACTTAACTTTGTGTTCTGCGATGATGGTAGAGTTGTGGACGAGAAAGAGAGAGATGGGGGATAAAGATTAGAACAATGTGCAGGATACGAGCGGATATGAGAAATCAAGGGTATGACTTGCCTCAATGGATTGGGAAGACCTCGTATTTGTGTGATTACACGCCGGATCGGGACTCGTACCTGACATATCGGGGATGGTAAATTGACTTGCGCATGGAATTCTCTTAAGTCCCAGTTTCTCATGATGATTTGTCCCTTCTCCTCTCATCTCTCTGTTTCTCATCCTGAACTCGACCATCACCTAAGAACACGAAGTTAAGTCATCCCTCTCTATCTCTCCATGCCATGATCAAGAGTTAACACCAATACAGCATACACCGAGTACAGCATACACCGAGTACAGCGGACACCGAAGTACAGCATACACTGAGTACTGCATACACCGCGCACTGCATCATCCCAACATCAACTGTCCCCCGCTCGCAGCCAGTCTGTCGGCAGACCAAGATGTACTCAATTCTCTACATTCCCACAATTAGGAGTTAACCAATGAATGGAGTCTTAGCTCCCGTCGCGCCTCCCACCCGAACTACCGCCTCCAGATTGACCGCCTCCAAGTCCTCCTCCAATCTTGCTTGATCATGGCGTCCAAGTGCATCTCCAAACTCGCTCAATCACGGCCTTCAAGTGCATCTCCAAACTCTCTTGATCATGGCCTCTAAGTGCATGTCCGAACTCGCTCGATCACGCCCTCCAAGTGCAATTCCACGCTCGCGCGATTACAGCTTCCAAGTGAATCTCCAAACTCGCTCGATTACAGCCTCCAAGTTCACTCGATTACGGCCAGCAATTTGGGTCGATTACGGCCTCCAAGTGCATTTCCAAACTGGCTCGATCACAGCGTCGGAGGGCATGTCTAAGTTCACTCGATCACCGTGTGGTGAACTGGTGGAGCTAGAAGGCATACCAGCCCATCATCAACATTCCGCTGCACCTCGCATCGCATCCGAATGGAATTCTGGAGACAGAACGGTTCTGGCTCGAGGAGCGGAGAAAGCGCCTGAGAGGATATGAAGTGATATCCGGCCATGATGTATGTTTATTGACAGACTTAGATAATACAGGCCATATTACGCTGTAGCGAATCTTGTGACAGTAACAAATGACGAATATGATAAACACTTTGCCTTGTGGTTGTGGAACTCTAAGAACTACTACTGTGAGCATATGGCACCCAGTCTCCCGCAGAGCTTGTGCAGAGGGCTTAGCTGCTCTCGAAGTCTCCCGGAGACCTGCGCAGAGCTCCAATATTTGACTATTCTAAAATTCAAATCTCGTAGCATCCTGAATGCACCTCCATAAGTGCAGGTGCTTTCAGGAGCACCTGAGATTGCTCTTGCAGAGTCTGAGAGCACATTGCAAAGCTCCAGGGGGGGCTGGGAGCATCTGGAAGTACTTAGAAGCACTGCTGAGGGCTAGAGGAGTGTCTGGGTGGTGTGCGTGTGGCTTCCGGACCGATTTACATTTTGCTGATGTCTGCCCGCCGTGACATGACGTCTCACTATACATTCAGACCATTGTAGAACATAGCTTTCAACCCCAATATTTATTTTAAGTCAGCATTGTAGTTGTGAGATTCATAATGAATGTGTGATTTAATGTTGTGTGATTTACTAGATATTAGGCGCCAAATCAGAATGTGAGTGACAATTTATTACCCATGTATTAGCAATCTTGGCACTGATGAGTGCTTGAATCAATAAGATTACCCCGGAATCATCCAACGTACATTGCCATTCGTTCTCTCTGCCTATATCTCTCCTTCGTGTACCAAATTCTCTCCCTCTTCCATTGACTACTGCAACATGGTTGTGAAGGCTATTGTGCAGACATGGCCCAGATGAATGCATGAAAGGGAAGTTATGCTTACGATAATACCTAATCGACCGCTAACTTAGCTGCAGCATCCTAATACAATAGAATATGCTGAAAATTCACGTGTCCTTCCAGCCGATATACCACATATGGAGATTCATATTTCTCACCGCTGGATAACAAACTCCAGTATGAACCCTTGCAACTCAGCCATCACTCACAAGGTCCCAACTAAGTCTATCCAGTTCTGCAGATTCTCAATTCTGCCCCAATTTCTATACTATGTGGGCACCGCAAAAGCTCGAACTTTCACGCACAATGACTAAGTTTTGAGGAGTCATATGCAGGGGCTCATGTTTTCATTCAGGTTTTCAGTGGTCAATTTGTGGCAAGCACCAAGTGTTAGTTGATGTCGCGAGTTATCTTCCACTGTGTCTGGTTCTATTTTCTACGTGCGTTGGCTTTAGCCAAACTCCAATTCTTGTATCCATACAGAGTGTTGTTCAAAGGAGTTGCCAACATTCGGCATTAGGAATCCATCTATTCTGGTGCACCTGACAATATCCGAAATCGCAACACTGACTGCCATCCTCAATATAAATATAATCCGTTGAAGTCCTCTCTCTAGAACACTTTGAAGGTGCGCCTTGAATTGCATCTTCCTGGACTATGTGCAAATTCTTGCACCATTTATCCCGTTATTGTATTGCACTTAATCTTATATTTCCTGCTGTTACACTCTCTCCCACATTCTCCAACTTTTGATGTTCACTACAGCAAATGGAATCTAGGCCCAGCCAACTGAGGGATCACTATTCACGGAAGACTCAAGAAGCACGCCTACAGAGAGCACTCGCTTTCAAGAAAGCAGCCAATCTTCATTGCTCATGAAATGTTTGCCTTCCAATAATCTGCCTTCGTGCATCGTATTGGACATGACTAATATTGCCGATCTCATTGATGACTCAGGATGATGAGACGGATCAGGCGATCGGTGATGATGTCAGTGAGAAGACCAGACAGTCTACCTTATCATCTGACATCGAAGAAGACGATTTGGATCATCATCAGGTGGTCCTTCATGTAGGTCAGGCGTGCCGGGACAAGTCATTACGCAGTACAAGCGTTCCACTGTCAATGAAACTGAGCCGTGCCGATACTGTCATTGCACACCCGCCGCTTCCAAATTCCCGAAATCTACCTGCGGCAATGGCACCACCACTGCTCAAACATCAAAAATCATTCCCCCTCATCAAATCATCCGAGTCTGACTGTGCACCATCCGCCCAGCCACTGGTGAAACCCAACACGTCAAGTGGAGACCAGAACAGTCCACAACCCAAGGCCAGTTGTGATCAGAACGTTGCCCAACAACAAGATACTACTTTTGAGGTAGCAAAAAGGTTCATGGGGGCAATCGTATTCACGAAGACTCATTCGCTGATATCATTCAATGACCAGTACTTGATGGTTGAAGATGCTTGGAAACTAGCAATTGAAGGCCAGGATCGTCAGCGGGCAATTGCAGGTGCACCTATAGGTACACCATCTGTGTGTCAATTGACTGGTGGTCCATCTCACAAAATAAATCAGCAAACACGAGAAGCTGTAAGTCTTGAATTCTGTTTAATCCTGCTCTATCAGGCTTCCGGATATTAACTACCCCCGAAAATAGACATAGTAGAAACTGAATATTGGTACCATTCGAGGACGGTTGGCAGATGGAGTACGTCGATCTGTTGTCCGTAGTTACCGGTTGGATGTGAGCTCTGCGACTGAGCTTCGGATCAAGGCTCAGGAGCTGTTATTTGATAATGCGTACCTCGCCAGGGTGGTCGATGATAAGAAATCTTGGTTCACGCAAATGGAAGTGCTTGATCTCATGTACCACAAATTTTACTTCACCACCAATAGCTTGGGGTGCCAGATAGCAACATCACAGTATTACCCACCTCTTGCTCCTCAGACTTTAGCGCTGAAAGCCGCAGTTATTCATTGTGTGCTGTCAGAGTACGCCAGTGGAGAGATGGCCATGTGTATGTTTTCTCAAGATGAATCTCGAGGTACATTTGGCCCATCCCTTGTGATCAATTTTAATCTTGAAGCTACTGCACAATCAATCACACATCTGCGGCGGCATCACAATCCCGCCCCCCCCTCTGTGCCGCAACTCCACTAGAAGCGGCTAGTGTTAGCAACGGGTCTGGGTAACCCGCCACCGGTCCGGGTTTTGACTGGCAGTTCGGTTTGGTTCAGTTCGTTACCTGACCAAAAACCCGAACCGCGGGGTTTTGGCGGGTTTGTTACGCGGACCGGACATAAACCTGCTGGTTTTTGCCTGGGTTGTACCCGCACCGCGGGTCCATTTCATGGTTCCTCCATATTCCTCCAAATTTCGCTCCAATTAAGTTTTTGAATTATGATCGTATCATGACATCATCAGTTTGTAGATTGGGCAGTTTTAGCTGCTCTTTCACCTCCCGGTGTCAGATTTGCGATGGGACCAATATTCGTTGAATCGCTGTGAAATTAAGCGATATTGCGCCCGAGATTGGCGGGTTTTCGATAGCGACTCAACGAATATTGCTCTGATCGCAAATCGGACATCGGGAGGTGAAAGAGCAGCTAAATCTGAACAATCTACATACTAATCATGTCATGATACGATCAGAACTCAAATACTCAATTGGAGGCAAAATTGTGCACTTGAAATGCCGGGTTTTTGGTGAAAAACCGGCCCATTTCCAATGGGCTGGGTTTTTTGTGTGGTAAGACCCGTTGCCACGGTCCAGTGTCGGGTGGAATCGTACCCGGAACCGGCCCGGGAATTTGGACCCGTTGCTAACACTGGAATAGGCGCACCTCAATCCTCATCGGAGCTCCTGAGCCTCTAGTAATCCGCTTCAATTTCATTCCGCAATCAATTCCTCGTCTCAGCGCTCCTCTATTCCGTGCCGCACTCTAGACCCTCTCTCCGCACTCCCCAGCCCCAGATGTGAGCTCTTCAATTCCCAGCGGTGCTCCTATAATGCATTCCACACTCCTTACCTCACCCTTTTTCGGCATTCCTCCTCTGGGCTATGCACTCCTCAATCCCATCAGTGCCTGGATTACCTCTCAAGTATTTCATTCCGCACTCCTTGACCCACTCTCTTTCGGCGCTCCTCAATTTCATTCCATACTCCTATACCCTTCTCTTTCAGCGCTCCTCAATTTCATTCCGCACTCCTTGTTCCCATTTCTTATCCTAACGTATCATATTGCCTCTCATACTCCCATTCATTAGGTTCGCAGCTAGCTAGCATCCCATTACACCTGTGTTAGATATCACAAATCGAGCCAAACGACATTGGAATTCCATTTCATCCACTCACCAGGAACAAATAATCCGCAAATACATGGAGCACCTCCAGCTTCTTTGCGCCATTGATGAATTGTGTGGTCCTGCATTTGTTGGTCCTGATGAGATGGGAGATAGAGCGGATGACATTGACACCATGTTTGATTGATATTGTTTGATCGTTTAGTTGGGTTGTTGTTTCAGTGAACCTGGGTTTATGTTTGAATCAGTCACCTTTTTCTTTCGTTTCCTTAATGTAGCAAGGGACAAAGTACAAGGTTGAAGACGATGACGGCTAGTATGATTCAGAAGTCATAATATGCAATAATGCATGCACTATATTCGCTCTCAAGGGAAGTCGATTGCTCATGTTATCCGAAGTGTCTCAGATAACGCCTGCCATCCTCCAAATGAATATCCATAAGAAACCAGGCACCTCTCAGTTATTGTTTGTGATTCCCGAGTTGGTTAGGCGAGACTCCCAGTTGCACCCAAAGTTCTCTCTGATGCTCCGATGTGCTCCCAAACTTATCACAATCACTCCCAATGTACTCCTGTATCAGTCATCAGAGCTCCCAGCCACTTCTGTAGCTGTTGTCAGAGATCCCAGTTACTCTGAAGGCCTGCCTGAATACCCTCCTGGTGTCTGATACTCTCCCGAAATTGACGCTTGCAAGTTTCTACTCCACATCCTCTCAGACTCTCCTGGAGTCTGCCAGAGACTCGAATATATTTTGCTGATGAAACCGCTGCACGATGGTGCCGGCAAAGAGTTATTGTATCAAGCCTCTCTCTACAACGGGCCTCGGTCCAGATGGTATGCCAGTAGACTCATTCCCGGAGTTCAACACTGCCAGGGCATGGTCCCCTTGAGGTCAACTCCCTGGATGATGGTAGGCTACACACATGATTCAAATAAGTCATGGAGCATATGAGATCCCGAATTTCGGAAAGTGAAAGGCGAATCAGAGGTTGTCATCGACGAGGAGAGACATACGTACATGTCATGCCAGCATGCAGGCAATGAGATCGATACAGATATGTTTGGACTACCGGAAGACAACGAATACACCAAAGAAACAGATACCAGAGATGAGCTTTTCCGAGATAGTCAGCCTATGCTGAAACGAAAGATTTGCACATCTCACATGCATGAAACTCCTTATGAGATGGCAGAAAACGCCCACAGCCGGCGCCTCCCCCCAGAGGATCAGACTACCCAGCGGTCGGAAGCAGATGCGGAAACCATCGGCCACAGCCTGCGCCTCTGCAGAGAGGATAAAACTGCCTGGGGCTTGGTAGCAGCAATTACAAAATCAACCCAAGTTTCAACCAGCACCTCCAGCTCCAGCTCCACCTCAGCCGATAGGGAGTCTTGTCACAAGAAGTCAAGGCAAAGCCTCTGCACAATCGTCAACTGCGTCCACAGCCACAGGAGATCCATTCGCCTATGCGGAAGCTATGGAAAGCCTGCAACGAGATCACTGGAACAAAGCCATGTTGAAAGAAAGCACATCGATTCTGCTCAATAATCCCTTCTCCACTCTCACATCCCAGGAAGCACCACAACGGTAAATTAAGCCGATAGGCTCTGGGTGGGTTTCTAACACTACTCCCAATCCTGACGGGGTCCACCGGGTACAACTCACAGCTAGGCATAACAGGATATGAGCAGATGGATTTCGGTGAAACTTATGCCCTCATTGGGAAGGTAACTAGATTCCAGTAGCTTATCTGTCTCACCAGGAAATATGGAAACCGGTGGAACATGCACAATGGCAATGTTGTTACCGCCTTCCTAAATTCCGAAATTGACGATGACAATATCTATATGACTCTACCAGGAGGGTGGCCACAAGGCTCCAACACCCCAAAGATTATCGTCAGACTCAGACAAGCTCCCTATGGTTCTAAACACGCTCCGCAGTTGTGGCACGATGATATCACTGCATTCCTATACTCTCTTGCGTTCACACAGTCCTCAGCCGATCCCAACATCGATCTCTGCGAAGATGGTATTCTAAATCTTCTGTATGAGGACGATATCTCCATGTCATTCCCAGAGGCTGCTACCACAGCCGCGATCAAAGTCAAAGCAAAACTCACTGAGAAATACAAGATCACCAACCTCAACCCGGCACGCCAATTCATCGGCAACGAGATCCACCGAGATGGTACCGTAGTCAGTCTCGGCCAGAAAGGCAACATCCCCACAATCTGTCGATGATTCGGCAGAAAGCATACTGATGGTGCCTCGAAACCCATGGATCCCAATGTACAAGTGGAATTGGCTGAGGATTAGGGAGAGAAGGCATCGGATTATGTCACAGACTATCAAGCAGTTGTGGCATCACTAATGTATCCAGCACTTAAAACTCAACCAGATATCTCGTATCCGTTCGCCACTCTTTCTAGTTACAATGTGTGGCCAATCACATGACTTATGACCGCTGCGAAGAGATTTCTTCACTACGTCAAATATACAGCTGATTTTCTACTACATTCCAATGCAAACGACAATGGCAATGGCATTGACACCAGCAATGGTCTCGCAGGGTACTCTGATTCCAATTGTGCCAACGACAGCACGGATCAGAAATCCCATCAAGGCCATGTGTTTCTCGCCAGCAATGGTGGAGCAATCTCGTCGGAGTCGCAAAAGCAAAGCCTCATCTCTATGTCAACTCTCGAGAGCAAGTTGAATGCATGCTCAGAGGGCTCTAGAGAAGCGAACTGGTTATTTCAACTACAGAAAGACATTCACAGCAAGGACTTACCACTGCTGCCAATCAACTGCGACAATCAGGGTGCTCTCACTCTAATCCCAAAGGGTATCCACAAAGCTTGAACCAAGCACATTGACATTTGCTATCACATCAGTGGAGATCTGCACAAATGTCGAATTGTCAGCTACTCCTACATACACAGGGAAGAAAACATGCCAGATATACTCACGACTACGCTTACAAAGATAAGCTTACGTAGTTTACACAAGCAATGGGTTTATGGCAACTGGAGGTTAATTTAAGGTTATTTCACTTATCTTGTGGAATATGAATTTCTTGGTATATATTGATGGCCATCCTCAGGCTACGATAGTACTCTTTCCCTGCGTTGGTATCAACCAGGGATTTACAGAGGCTACCATGGGAATCACAAGTTGTGCATCATCTTTGTTTGTTTGTTTGGTTATTTCTTACGCCACAGAGCATAGCATGAGGGGGAAGTGTTGCATAAATTAATCTCACATGGGCTGACTGGGCTGTCTCTCATACAGGTTGAGGAGGCTGGCTTACATACAGGCTGACAGGTTTGAGTTGGATATGGGCTGACGCAGATGGCTCTGATATGGGCTGATGAAGCACAGCCATCTTTACATTTAGCTGAGTACGTACGTGCTCATACCGTATATATATATAACCTTGTGGCCTTCTTAGATAGTCGAATTAAGCTTACAGCAATCACTATTTCAACATTGTGTGGGAGGAGCATGCCGAGTGATCTTGTATAAAGCCGAAATGAGGGAGGAATATTTCATTGTTGATGGACTTGCAAATTGCAGAAGATGATGCACGATGGGGAGATGAATGTCAACGTGATCCACAGTACCCTGTTTGTTTGCTAGTAGATCTTGATGCATTATATGGCTGTTGATATGGGCTGTCTCCAGAATCCAATACAAAAGTGGATTCCAATTGGGTCTGGATATGAGCTAGTATCTAAATAGGTTCAATACCGGTCAGCTTTATCCACTCCCACCTTGTGCTGGTTGTAGGTAGCAACAATAACAGGTATATCAAGCTCTTTCTGGCATTCTTCAGAAAGAAATGTGGAATTTGCTCCACTTGCATTGGTACTGTGGTTGTCTGGAACCTTTCTCATTCTCTGTACCAGTGAATCCTCACCACTTAGAGAGTGGATTGTAGACATTATGGTAACAGGTAAACTTTCTGTCCATAGCAGGGTTGCAACCAAATTATTACCAGCTACACTTCGAAAATGATATGGCAAATTGGCATTCTTCACAACCTTCAGCTCCTTGGGAAATCCCCGGAACTGATACCTGCATGTGCCGCACGATCCTATCCCCATCTGATGAATCTCTGCCAGAAGAGGTTGTGCTGTACAGAAGTTGTCCATGTATCCATTGCAGGAGAGCTTTCGATGCCTCTGGTGGAAATGACTGATCAAGTGGTGAACCATTGTTTCAGTGTCTCTAAGCTGTCACAGATGGAATCCTGAATCAAGAGGATCCCCTCCTACTGCATTTCATGATGGGCGGAACTCCCAGACATAGCACTTCTCTCTCATGCAGAAATACTTATATCCTTGACTAATTGACTTGTTTGGCTTCTTTGTAATGTTAATTGACCTGCCAGTGAATAGAATCATGGCTTGATCAATTGTTGCATTGCTACCAGGTACTCGGTACTGCTGAGAGAAATACCGCAGTTGCTCCAGTACAATATCCACCTGTCTATGCCAACATGGTAGGCCTTTAGGAGTTTCAGTTGGTGGATTGTATGGGGCAACATGAAAGAAGCAGAGAATCTCCTGAAAGTGAGTCTTGCCAAGGTAGGCAGCTGGTGGTAATCCATCCTTTGGAAGGTAAACTCCTTCCTTCGTCCAGTACCTCTAGTGAGGAACTCCAATCAGACCCAACTTAATTTGAATTGCCAGCCCAAGATAAAGATCCTGAGCAGTAACTGGCTGCCAGAAATGCTGCCACTCCTTCTCTGGCCCAAGAAGCTGCTGCTGGGCATATGAATTGGTGTTGGATACAAGCTGTCCCATAATGGAGTTGCTAAGGAAGAGATTGAAGATTTGAATGGGAGTAATGGCATCCAGATTGGAGAATGAGATGTGCAATCGGTTCCATGCTTTATGAGATGGGACAAGATGTTGGAAAGAGTTGAATGTGGGAACCATAGGAAGATTGGGCAAATTTTGAATCAGTTTGTTAAGTGTTTCCTTGTGCTGCTTGGCTGAGTGATCAGCTGTCATCGACCTGGCTGGCTTAATATATGCCATATCTAAGGAGCTATAGTTATCGTCGAGGTTCATCATTGAAGATGTAACTTCAGTTCTCAGTGAAGACATATCTTGTCAAATGAGAGGTCGATGCTGTACCACTGTAGGTGGTGGTAGTGGTCGGGAGGCAGTTCACTTGAATGAGAGTGATTGTCCATGATGCCATGCTTGGCACTTTGTATTTTTTTCATTTTTTGATGAGGATGGTGGAGATGAAAGTATAAGTGATGGGGGTAGGTAGTTGACATTAAGGTTCCAAGGTTTGTGGGCGTCTCTGCTCCTGGTTGTTGTGGTGTGGTAGATGGTAAGTGGGAAGGTTGTTGCCGCTGGGCTGAAGGATGGTACTCTCACAATCTCCCAAGTACTGCTATTTATATGCAACTCAGCACCACAGAATTTGTCACACTGCCACAAGAATTTGCAAATAGAAGCTTCTACTAGTTATCTTTCAATGCATAATATTCTAGGGGGGGGTTTAAGTGGGTGGCAATGTTGTTATAAGTGACAAGGCGCAGCGTATGCGAAAGTGGGCCCTTTCGTGGGCTCAATACCGGCGAAGGGATAAAATTGCCCGGTTGCATGCTAAAACACCTTTTTCTGCCTTTTAGGAAGCTGGAATGCGTTACCGTCTGCTCTTTCAACTCAAGACATCAAAATGGTGCGCCCAAGCTATAGTGCGTAAATAAAATTTAGTACATTCGTGCAATTAGCTTTATACCTTGAGGTCCATCGGGATCACCATCATCACCTGCTGTGGCGTTTCTCTTGTCACTCTCTGCTCTCGCGTCTGAACCGTATCAGTGTTAGCAGTGTTCATCATGGGTGCGGTATGCTTTGCATTGCTGTTGAATATCTGGGGCAAGGGTGGTGAGTGGCAGGAGTGGCAAAGAGTGGTACCGGCATACCCGGAGATATACCCGATGATCCTGGGCCTATATCTCGAGTCTTTCTCCCCCTTCTGTGCACCATAGTCTATACACGGGCACATTTTGCGGCCGGGTCCGTTCTAAGCTAGGATGGGCTTATATGGCAAAATACGGGTACCTACGGGGATTGGTGGCTACCGGGAAGAGATACCTGGCGGTATTGCCAATTGTGGGCCCTAAATCCCACCGGATTTCGGTGGTAGGCCTGAAAACTCGCGGTGACGGTCTCAAAATAAGCGGTGGTGGGTCCCGCAGTCCTGGTGGGGGCCTGCATATGATCAATGATATAAATAGAATGTCGCCGCTTGTCATGTTCACTTCCTGTGTTGTAAAGAATATTAGGCCCTATAACGTACAAACTCCTTCAGCCTTATACAATTGTTTTACAATTATTATTAAGGATTATATTGAAATCATACTTTTCTGGCAAAATTTCCTTACAAGAAACTTTTATCAATATAATACTTTTGCTATATTCATCCTTAGGAAGAATTTGACTGCCAATGCGACTCATTTAAGGGTTATCACCATCACTGACGTGTCATTAATCTTCATCAAGAACAGGTTTTGGTCTCTACATTGCTTGCCGAACACTCAATCTGGTCCAGGTAAAATCGGTAATCGGCCCAGAGATACTTCACCTACAATAACGAGCTTTGCAAACCACCCGGAAAGGCCCTGGGATGGACTTCTTCACCGACCGATCGACTTTAGATGCATACATGATATCTTGATGACAGTTGACTGATGAATATTTATCTACTAATTCCCAAAGTTGCCAATTATTTTGGAGGACCGGTGGATACTGGAAGTGGAGATACGGAAACATCACCGTACTTTCCGCCCCACATATATACAACGGTGGTACCGGTGGTTACGCTGTGACTCATGCAAAACAGCTGTCAGGATGTTGGTGGGACCCATTTTTGGCTTCACAGTCTTGCGTTTGTATGAATATTAATATACTTAGGTAGACTAAGTACTCTTTGGGTAAGAATGGCACCTCGATCCTCTTCAGCAACACTTTAAGCTCCATCCTACCTCTCGCATGAAGTAATAAATACACGTGTAGACACAACGAAAGCTGCAAGTGCAAAATAGGCTCCCATGAAACCCGTACCCGCTTCCCATGACCTCCTCCAAATAAGAACACCTGATGTGCCTACGCCTAATATAGATATAAAAACTAGCAGCACAATGAAACAAGAACGACTCCACTGTTCTTCAAACCCAATGCCATACCATTGCTTCTCTTGAGCAACCTTGTTTCTCTTTACATTTCGTAGCTCGGCTACCAAGGATTCCCGTTCTCCGTAACAATGCTCAGGGTTTTCGACATACCATGCAAGCAATGTTTGGTATTGAAGGTTGAGGAGTTTTTCCAAGCCATGCGGTGGAAGACAATTGGGAGTGACTGGATTGGAATGGCAAACCACGGTACGTGGGTTGCTACCTCCATGAGATTCATACTATTTCATCCATTAGTCGGAAGAATTGAAAGTAAACTGTTTTCACGAACCTTTTTAATTTCTATCCTCCGTAGTCTTTTCAGATGGAATAACCGCCCAGGAAGCAATCGGGCATGATTTTGCTGTTTCTGAAACTTCATCTTCAATTGCCCAAGAAGAACTGGGACATTCAACTCAGATTCGAGCATTAATTCATCCAGGTAGTGAAGACTCGCTACATCTGGCATGGGAAAACAAATATCGAGCACATGACTTTCTCTTGACACAGAACCGTCTGTCCGGCCAGGTGGTTGTATGGTTGATCGAGTTGCAGCCTGATCTTGCGGAGAGTCTACAGGGACGACAGAAATTACGATGTCCGGTACAGTCGTTGGATTAGGGCAAGATGATAACTGTGCGCCCGTATCCTTAGAGTTGTGGCCAGAATGCTGCCGCATGTGATGTTCTTGAAGGTGCTCTTCAGGCTCTTGACAGTCGAAAGACAATCCATCGGAACCATTGTCGGTCGTACAATGATCGTGCAAGCAACAAAGGCAGCGTTTTCGTCTTCCAAGCCATAGTATGCTTTGCGGAAGCCACTTCGACGATACGTCGAGAAGATCGATCAATATGTCACCCGTCGAGATTTGAATTACATGCATAATGAGATTCCACTCAAGAGCATGAACAGCCAGGACAGTGTAAAAAATTGCCTCAGGTCCTACTAGTGCATTCGGACGTAAAACGACTAGTGAAAGTGCTTTACAAAATTAGCACGGAAGGTATCAGAATCCCTGCTTGAGTATGCATACCGCTTAGTACTAGAGCAAAGCAAGTCTAATCGCACGTGTTAGCTCTTCTGCTATTCGGTACACCAATTAAGTAGATTCCTAGATACATACTTTGATGAATAGAGCATGCCACATCTCTCGGTCGTTTAGAAAAAAGTCAGATGTTCTCTGATATTCATGTGACTCTTGCTCCTATGCTTAGCTATTAGAATTCGGTACTTAAGTGGTACACTAGAGTTGCTATGTTTTGCTCGGCTGCTGTAAACTGACGGAAGGAAGTGTATGGTGCACACTTACTCTATTGCCCTGCCCAACAACGTGTGTGTTGTCGATCTCGCTCGTTTGTGACTGGCAACCTTTTCCAGCTTGGGTAATCTCCGAAGTCTCGTCGCTTATATTGCGTTTGCCTTTAGTGCATTCTAGTGTAGCTTCCTTGTCTTGTGTCCCGCCTGACAAACTTAATTCAATTCGTGAGATTACCAGCGGGTCTAGTCTGGGTACGTGAAAGGTTTCGTCCGTTTTCTCGGTACCGTGATCGATTTGATCTGATTCCTCTAAAGAGTTGTCATTTGCATGCTTAGGAGTGTCTTGTTCATGGCTTTGCTTTTTTTTCTGAATGATTTGATTAATTTCTATTTATTCTGCATCTGCCTGCAGCAGAAGTATAGGAAGTACACTACCTTTTGCTTCAAGAAATTCCTTCTGACAGCTTGTAAAAACAGTACGCTGATATTCTGGCGAGCCAGAAATTCGCGACTCTGTTCCACCGCTTGCTGACCTTCCACAAGTCCGAAAGATTGCTGAAGTTCGGGGTCTTCCTCTCCATTGGACTCATCTGATGTGTCCGATAGCACCTCCGCCTCCTCCATCCCTAGTTCCGCTGGCATTACCCCGGTCTGTAATGTCATAGAACCTATATCGTCTTCCATGAAACGGTTAATATTTTCAAGTTGATATGTTGTTTTAGTATCTTTATTTTCCTGCAAATACTTATGTAGGGCTCTCTCATTGCCAGGTCTGGCGACAGGTCTTCCAGAGTTGTAATCCGAAAGCTCCCGAATTTTCCTTGCTATGGGCGAGGCCCTTGTTCTGAGAAGAATAGGAATGCGCTCAAACACAGGCGAACCTTCGGCTGCATGTTCCACTAAGTGCTCTGAAAATTCTTTAACTGCTCGACGCATTTGTCGATCGATTTTGTCTTTAGACCATGTTGCTGCAGCCTTACTAACAACTTGGGATATCTCGTCACTGATACCCAAAGTACGAGCCATGATATCTTCCGCTTGAGCCAGAGCCACTGACTGTATGATTGATGCAATGAACGACTGGCTTGACAAACTACTCCGCTCTGAGAAAATTGACCCGCACGAAAGTAAGGACTCTGCGTCAGAATCAGAGTCCTCGGTTGATATTGTCTTGTGTAACATTTCTGAAGCCAGGATTTGACCTTCATCGTCCAACTTTGTCAAATCTGCTGCGGAATCTAGCAGTAACCGAACTACCCCACCCTGGCGACCATTTACCGCAGCTTGCAACGCGTTACCATAGCTACCACCCTCAGCATTGACGTCGGCGCCGCGGTCGATCAGCAGGCGAACCAAGTTTTCGTGACCGTTATATGCCGCTGCTTGGAGTGCGCTGCCGTGTATACCACCTTGGGCGTTGATATCAGCGCCTCGAGCGACCAGTAGCGAAACTATGCCATCGTGACCGCTCTTTGCCGCTGCTTGGAGTGCGCTGCCGTGTATACCACCTTGGGCGTTGATATCAGCGCCTTCAGCGACCAGTAGCCAAACTATGTCATCGTGACCGTTCTTTGCCGCTGCTTGGAGTGCGCTGCCGTGTATACCACCTTGGGCGTTGATATCAGCGCCTCGAGCGACCAGTAGCGAAACTATGCCATCGTGACCGCTCTTTGCCGCTGCTTGGAGTGCGCTGCCGTGTATACCACCTTGGGCGTTGATATCAGCGCCTCGAGTGACCAGTACCCAAACAATGCCCTCGTGACCGCTCTTTGCCGCTGCTTGGAGTGCGCTGCC
>Ga0307515_10006300_pt1 | contig 23782 bp, 18 predicted proteins | sample 17_EM_MG_FD_194513 | JGI IMG/M metagenome (GOLD analysis project Ga0307515, IMG submission 194513) | Populus trichocarpa ectomycorrhiza microbial communities from riparian zone in the Pacific Northwest, United States - 17_EM | ecosystem: Host-associated > Plants > Roots > Unclassified | place... | reverse complement strand
GTTGGCCGCGGGCCCCTCGGAACGCGGCGCCGGGGCCGGAGCGCTCGGCACATCGCCGCGGCGCTGCGCGGTCGCCGCGGGGGGATCATCGGAGCTCCAGCGAAACCTCGCGTGCCTCACGATGATCGGCGGTTGCACGACACACGCGGCGATCGAGCCGAGCGCGGCGGTGACTCCGCTCACGAGCAGGATTGGCCGTATCTTGTCTTGATTCACGGGGCGTCTCTCCGTTGCTGCAGACACACTGGTCGACGGAGCCACGTCGCCCGCACAAGAAATCTCGGCGCGGCTCGCATCGTGACCACCGTCACAGCATGTCTGCAACACCTCGCCGCCGCGCGGATCGCTGCCGACCGGCGTCAGCCTCGCCCGGAGGACGCGCGGCGATGGGCCAGCAGGATCGCTTCGATCTTGGTGGTCAGCTCGACCGCCGAATGCTGTGCCGCGATGACCGGCGCGAGACGCTCCTCGCCGAGCGCAGCGGCGTCCTCGAGGAACAGCGCGAGGTACTGCCGGACGTGGCGCAGCGGCGCCTGGAGGTCGTGCGAGATCGTGGTGGCGAACGCCTCGAGATCGCGGCTGGCGCGCTCGAGCTCGATCGCGCGCTCGCCGACCAGGCGCTCGAGCTCGGCGCTGGCGGCGACGAGCTCGGCGTGGGCGGCCTCGAGCTTGGCCGTGCGCTGGATCAGCGTGGCGAGCAGGCGCTGATAGCCGTGCGTGAAGATCATCATCAGCACGGTGGTCAGCACGAGCTGCAGGACGACGTCGGCCCAGACCGGGGTGGTCGGCGGCGACAGCGGGATCGCCAGACCGGCCGCGCTGACGATCGCGAGAATCGCGATCTGGAACACCACCTGCGCTGCCGCCATCCAGGGCCGCACCGCCAGACCGAGGAACACCACGACGATGTGGAGCGCGCCGAGCCGCGCGGAGTGCTGGCCTTGCAGGGCGATCAGCGCGAGCGCGCCGTACGCTGCCAGCGCTGCGGTCGCGAGCTCCGTGGCCGGCAGCCGGCCGGTCCTGGCGAGCGCACAGCTCAGCGTGGCGACCACGGCAACGCTCAGCGCGATCAAGGTCGCCGTGTGGTGTCCACCGACGGCGTAGAGCGCGGTGACGCCGATCATGTAGACCGCGGTCACGGCGGTCGCGGTCGCGATCAGCTTCGCGCGCCGCGCCTGATCGGGATCGACGATCGGGTGAACCAGCAAGCTCGAGAACAAGCGCTCCGTCATGTCCGTCCGCTGCCCGGGGCCGCGAGCCGGAAGTAGAAGGTCGCGCCGCCATCGCGCTCGCCCTCGGCGGTGATGTCGCCGCCGTTGCGATACAGGATGCGCCGTACGTTGGCGAGCCCGAGGCCATGGCCCTCGAACTCGTCCTCGCGATGCAGGCGGTGGAACGGCGAGAACAGATTGCCGGCCTGGACCGGGTCGAAGCCGACGCCGTTGTCGCGCACGAAGTAGCCGCGCGCGGGGTCGTGGCCGATGTCGATGCGCGGCGGGGTGCGATTCCGGCTGAACTTGACCGCGTTGCCCACCAGGTTCTCGACCACGGTACGGACCAGCGCGGGGTCGCCCCACGCCGGCGGCAAGGCCTCGACCTGCCATTGCACGCCAGGCCCCGCAGCGCGGTCGTACTCGTCGATCACCTCGCGGATCAGCGCGTCCATCGCGATCCGCCCCGGTCGCAGCGCGCTGGTGCCCACGCTCGCGTAGTCGTGCAGCCGCTCGGTCATCAGCGACAGCCGCGCGGCGGCGCTGCTCGCCTTGGCGATGTCGCGCAGCGCGGCGGAGCCAAGTGCGGCCTCCGTGATCGCGAAGTCGTCGAGCCGGCGGCGCATCGCCCCGAGGTGCCCCCGTACGTCGGCGGTGAGCTGGGCGGCCAGCTCGCTCAGCTGGTCGCGGGTATCCTGGAGCGCGGCCGTGCGCTCCGCGACGCGCGCCTCGAGCGACGAGTTGATCGCACGAGCGTGGTCGACGGCGTCTGCGCAGGCGCGTTCGCGGTCGCGGACGTGGAGGCCGAGTCGGTCGTAGCTCCGGCGCAGCAGGATCACCATGACCCCGAGCGAGATCGACTGCCGGATGAACGGCCCGTAGCCGAGCTCGCGGGTCGCGTCGTCGAGGCCGTGGTAGAGGCCGGCCGCCTCGCTCACCCCGAGCCCGCCGATGATCGCGGCGAGGCCGAGGCCGACCGCCGCGGTCAAGCGCGTGCTGAGCACCGACCCGACCGCGACCACGCCGAGCACCGCCACGCTCATGCGGAGGCCGCCGGGCCCTTCGCTCCATGCGATCGCGACGAGCGCGGCGCACACGAACACGCTCAGCACCAGCGCGCCCGCATCGGCGCGACCGCGGCGCGCGAGCAAGAACGTCACCAGCATGGCGAGGATGCCGATCGGAGACAGCGTGAGCCAGGTCTGCGCGTTGCCGCGAACCAGGTTGATCGTGGCGGCCGACAGCAGCAGCAAGACGGCCATCGCCGCCGCCATCACGAGCAACAGCCGCGACCGGCGCTCGGTATCCGCGTCGGGCGCACCCGCGACGGCGAACACCGACCGTACCACCCGCGAAAAGACCACACGCACACGGAGATGATACTCGATCCCCGGCGGAGCGTTCGTGGTGATCAACGCGGGGCGTCATCGGTTGCATCGACGTCGCGCGCACGACGAAACCGTCGAGGTGGCCGGACCGATGCGCGCCTTGAAGCTCGAAGCCTCCGCACTGTTCGACGTGATCGAGCACCACCCGGACTCACCAGGTGCATTGATCGTTGCAGTCTTCGGTCATGCGTGCGCGCGACTCGCACCCGCGGTCGCGACCCGGGAAGCCGCGCAGCGATTGCGCTAGCTCGGGTCTGTGCAGCAGAACGTGCATGGGACCGCGCCCAACTCCGCGATTCTACGTGGCACGATTCTGGCTGGGTGGGACTGCATGGCCCGCTCTGGACGCATCCTGGTCGTCGACGACGAAGCGAACGCACGTACGGCGCTGGCGGAGCTGCTCCGCGATGAAGGCCTCGACGTCGAGACCGCGGCCGATGCGTTCAAGGCGCTCGGCAAGGTCGAGTCGTTCGCCCCCCACGTCGTGATCACCGATCTGAAGATGCCCGGCATGGACGGCATGGAGCTGGTCAAGCGGCTGCGCGCGTCGGAGGATGCGCCCGCGGTGATCGTGATGACCGCGTTCGGCGCGGTCGCGTCGGCCATCGCGGCGATGCGCGCCGGCGCCGAGGATTACCTCACCAAGCCGCTCGACTTCGACGAGCTGCTGGTCGTGATGGACAAGGCGCTCGCGAACCAGGCGCTGCGCCGCGAGACCGCCCAGCTCCGCAACCGTGTGCGTGACCGCGTGGCGCCCGGCAACATGGTCGGATCGAGCCCGCCGATGCAGCGCGTGGTCGAGATCATCGATCAAGTCGCTCCCCCCACCGGGGTCCCGCCGATCCCCGGCTCGACGCTGGCACAGCTCGAACGCTACGCCATCCTCGAGACCCTGAAGGCGGCCGGCGGCTCGACCTCGAAGGCCGCGGAGATGCTCGGGATCAGCACGCGAACGATCCAGTATCGGCTCCACGACTACCAGGCCGCGCCGCGCTCGCACGTCAAGGTCGTGCAGGCCAAGGCGTCCGACGTCGCCGCGACCGGAGCCGCGACGCGCGACCGCGCCTGTCGATGAAACTCGCGAACGGTTTGCGTCGCACGGTGCCTGCATGCGTGAAGTTGCGCGTCTCGGACACCCGCCAGCGGGCACCTGCCATCATCGGTCGCGGTCAGAGGCAGGTTCCGTCCCCGGGTCGTCGCCGGCCAGCGCATCGAGCTGCGCGCGCTCGCGGCGCAGGCGCTTGTAGTACCACCCCCACCACGCGGCCAGCAGCAGCGCGATCGCGCCGTACAGCGCGGTTGCGAGCACGACCGAGTCCGGCGCCCACACCGCGAAGAACGCCAGCCCGAACGCGATCTCGGCCGCGACGAACCAGGCGAGGAACCGCGGCAGGCGCTCGCGGCGCGCGAGGCGCACGCGCAGGACCGCGAGGAAGTCGGTCGTGGGCCGCGCGGAGAACCACAGCGCATCGCGACGGTTCCACACCGAGAAGCCGACCAGGATCGCGGTGAACACGATCACGCTGGCCGCCCACACGATGACCGGCAAGGTCGGGCGCCAGATCACGGCGCCCACGCCGAGCCCGCCGAGCGCGATCGACGCGCAGACATCGAGCGCGGTGTAGATCCAGGCGGCGCGGTGGTGCCGCACCAGCCGCCGCTGCAGCTCGGCGGCCGTGGCGGTGGCGGGCGCCGCGGCCTCGGCACGCCACGCGGCTTGCCACTGGTCCCATTCTCGGTTCGGCGTGTCGGTCATGGTTGCTTTCTCGGCGCCAGGAGCTCGCGCAGCGCGGCGCGTGCGCGGGTGAGGCGGACCGCGACGTTGTTGTCGGTGATGCCGAGGACCTCCGCGATCTCGCGCGGCGCGAGGCCGTCGAGCGCCATGGTGAGGAGCTGGCGCTGCGCGACCGGGAGCCGCCGCAGCGCGGCGAGCAACGCCTCGTGCTCCTGGCTGACGACCGCGAGCTGTTCCGGATGCGGCGCGGGGTCGGGCACGCCGGCCGCGCGTTCGAGGTCGTCGAGCGGCGGCCGGCGGCTCGCGAGGTGGCTGATCGCGCGGTTGTGCGCGACGCGATAGATGAAGGTGCGCTCGGAGCATTCGCGCCGCCACGCCGGCAGCGCGCGGAACACCGCGAACAGCATGTCCTGCACGAGGTCCTCCCGCACCGCCGGGTCGCGCTCGTAGCTCGCGGCGAGCCTGCGCAGGGCGGGCTCGTACGTGCGCAGCAGGCTATCGAGCGGGTCGGTCACCGTCCTCGGATCGCGTCGTCCAGACGCAGGGTACCGGCCACGGCGTCGAGCAGCGCCTCCGGCCTGGGACCGCGCGCCTCGACGGTGAACAGCGACGGACCGGCGACGAACGCGACCGCCACACCGCCATCGCGGCGAACCGCGCAGCCGCGGCGCCCGGCGATCGCGCGGGGCGCGCACGCGGCGGCGCTCACGAGCTCGAGCGCCTGTGCTTCGGCCTGCGCCGGATCGCGCGCAGCCGGGGCGGTGGTCTCCGCGAACGTGACGCGTCCGCCGTCGCCCTGCAGGGCGAGGAACGCGCGCTCGGGCCACACCGCGTCCATGTCGGTGAAGCGATAGCCCGCGGGCGCGGTGATCGACAAGCCCAGACCGGCGTTCGTGTAGCGGCTGCCGTCGACGATGTAGGGCGCCGCCGCGTCGACCTGCACGGCGGGCCGGCCGGCGCTGGTGTAGCCGAGCACGCGGATCCGCGCGCGTCCGACGACCGCGCCGAACGCGGACACCAGCGCGCCCGGCCCGGCGTCGAGCGCGTCGCGCCCGATCGCGATGCGGGCGGCGTCGGCGGGACCGTCGCCGGGGAGCGCAGCGTCGAGCGGCACCCAGCGTCCGCGGAGGTGGGCCTCGACCCATGCGTGGCCCGCGAACACGCCCGCGACGTAGACCAGCCCCATGTCGAGGCGCGCCGGGATGTCCGCGGCGCGGAGCAGCGAAGCCAGGAGCACCGCGTACCCCGCGCACGTCCCGTGGCGATCGCGCGCGAGCTCGGCGGCGGGCGCGAACGCGACGCCGGCGTCGAACGTCATGTGATCGGTCACCCACCGCGTGAGCCGCTGCGCCCGGTCCCACGGATCCGTCGCGCCGGCGATCACCTCGCCGGCGATCGCGCGCACCTGCGGATCGGTGGGGTCGATGATCGCGCTCGCGCCCAGGAACTCGGGACCGACCGATCCGGGCGCGCCGGATGCCGGCACCGCCACGCGATCGATCTCGATCACCGCGCCGCCGGCGTCGCGCCGCACGATCCGCGCATCGCCGCTGTCCAGCGCCGGGAGCTGCGCGGCGTCGAGCTCGAGGCGCACGACCAGGCGGTCCAGGCTGCGCGCCCCGGGCAGCCGCACGTTCGATCGCAGCAGGGTCCTCGCGAACGCGTCCGCGGGCAGCTCGCCGGTGCGGCGCGCCGGCTCCGTGCGAGCCTGGGTCGCGACCATGAGCCCGAACGGCAGCGACAGCTCGCTGCGCGCCTCGCGCCCGCCGGCGTCCAGCCACGCGGTCCGCGTCTGACCCTCGCCTTCGGCGACGACGGTGATCCGCAACAGCCGGGTCGGCGCACCGTCGATCGTCAAGGTCTCGTCGGCCTCGGCGGTGCACCGCACCTGCTGCGGCGCCGCCAGGAACACCGACCACGTCCGGTACGCCAGCGTATCGCCGGGCCGGCGCAGCCTCGCCGCGGACGCGCGGCGGATCGCCTCGGGTCCCAGCAGCGGCTCGGCCACCGCCACCGTCCGCACGTGGTCCCGGCCGCCGGCGGACTCGCGGATGGTGGCCGCACCCGCCGCGAACGCGACGTCGGTGGTCGTGGTCTGGCGCGACAGTGTCATCCGCACGCGCGCGGCGCGCAGCACGCCCCGCGCGTCCTCGTCGAACGTCACGTCGCTGGCCATCTCGACCACGGTGCCCAGGCGCCCGACCCCCAGCTCCGAGGTCACGCGCGTCGCGAATCCACCGTCGGCGAGCGCCGCCACGACCTCGTGGGTCCGGCCCGCGCGCTGGCCGGCCAGGTCGACCGCGAGCCACCTCGCCTCGGGGGCTCCCGGCGACGGGCGCGGCGCGGCGGCAGGCGCGCAGGCCGCGACGAGCAGGACGACGATCGCAGACTTCCGGTTCGGGAACGAGATCACGCGGGCCTCCTTGGCGATCGGGTGATCGCCAGCAGAGGTAGTCCGCGGACCGGCCGGGGTCTTACAGACATTCTGCACTCGGCCGCGCCGGTGTAGGGAACGGTCATGACGACGAGCCGGCTGTTCAATCGCCCGGATCGGCCGATTCCCATGGCGTGCGACAACGTACGTGGCGGGCCCGCAGTCTGGCCCTGGTACTCGTACTTGCGGGCTGGGCGGGCCTCGCGGGCGCCGCACCTCTGGTGTTCTCGGAGATCAGCGATGTGGAAGCGCTGTCTCTCAGCGATCTTCTCGAGCGGCCGGTCGTGGCCGCGTCGCGCTACGAGCAGAAGCCAGGCAGCTCGCCGACGCTGGTCTCGATCGTCGACGCCGAGCAGATCGATCGGCTGGGCTATCGCAGCGTCGAGGACGCGCTCCGCGGCATGCGCGGCGTGTACCCCAGCAACGATCGCAACTACAGCTACATCGGGGTCCGCGGCTTCAGCATTCCGGGCGACTACAACACCCGGATCGCGATCTCGATCGACGACCACAGCATCAACGATTCGGTGTACCAGCAGGGCGCGGTGGGCCTCGAGCTCGGGCTGCCGATGATCGCGATCGATCACATCGAGATGATCCGCGGCGGTGCCTGGTCGGTGTACGGCGAGAGCGCCCTGCTCGGTGCGGTCCAGATCGTCACCGCCAGCGGCGCGACGCGCCCCGGCCTGCACGTGTCGGCGACGACGCGGGTCGATGCCGAGACCGCGAGCGACCCGGCCGGCCGGCCCGCCGTCGCCCCGCGCGGCGTGGACGTATCGGCGAGCTACGGGGCGGTCCACCGGGGCGTCGATGTCTTCGCTGCGGCCAACTACGTGCTCGATGCCGGGCTCGACGCCCTCTACACTCCGGAGTTCACCGATCCCGGCCTGGTCTGCGTCGATCGCGCGTATGCGCCGCGTCCGTGCGACGGCATCGTCCATGGCAACGACGGCGAGGCCGCCGGCTCGGGCTACCTCGTGGTCCGCTCGGGGGACCTGGCGATCCACGCGCTCGCGTCGCGCCGCAAGAAGCACATCCCGACGGCGCCGTACGGGACGTTCATCGATGACCCGGCCACCCAGACGACCGACGACCGCTTGTATGCCGATGTCGAGTACCGCAAGACGACCCAGCGCAGCGACGTGATCGGTCGGATCGCCGCCGACCACTACGGCTACGTCGGCGACTATCCGTACGATCTGCCGCTGCCGGGCGCCGAGGTGCCGCCGGCCAGCCGTGCGGTCAACACCGATGATGTCCGGGGGCGGTGGCTGACCGGCGAGCTGCGCGGTCGCTACAAGATCCCGCGGCTCGGCAGCTACCTGTCCGAGATCGAGCTCGCAGGCGGCGGTGAGCTCGGCGTCTCCGAGGCGATCCAGAAGAACTTCAACACGCGTCCCGCGGGCGAGGAGTCGCTGCTCGATCGCGACGACAAGGCCGGGATGGCGGCGATCTCCGCGCAGGCCTCCGCCCGCCTGCTCGAGCGCGTGGTCGGGTTTGCCGCGATCCGCGGCGACTACTACCCGTCGTCGTTCGGAGTCACGGTCAACCCGCAAGGCGGGCTCGTGCTCGACGGCGGTGACCTCGGCCGCGTCCGGGCCAGCATCGCGCGCGGGTTCCGCGCCCCGAATGCCTACGAGCGCTACTACTACATCGTGGATGGTCAGTCGAACAATCCCTCGCTCGGCCCGGAGCGCAGTGAGACCCGCGAGCTCAGCGTCGAGCGCTATCTCGGCAAGCACCTGCGTGCCCAGCTGGTCGGCTACACGCAGGACATGACCGAGCTGATCGCGCTGACCACGCTGGCCACCCGCGACAGCGTGTTCCTGAATCGCAACGCCGTCCACGCGCGCGGCGTGGAGGCCGAGATCGAGGGCGGATGGGACGACATCCGGCTGCGAGCCAGCTACGCCTGGCAGCGCTCGTCGGATCAGGACGGCAACCGGCTGGTCAACTCGCCGCGGTCGCTGGCCTACGCCTCGCTGCTCGCCCCGATCGTCGCAGGCCGCCTCGACTTCGCCGTCGAGACCTCCTATGTCGGCTCGCGGCTGAGCAGCACCGGCGGCACCGTGCCGGGCGCGCTCGTGACCAACCTCAGCGTGACCGCGCGACACCTGTTCGATCAGCTCGACGTCACGCTCGGCGCCACCAACCTGTTCGACCAGCGCGGCGGCGCCCCCGGAGGCGAGGACCATCGCCAGACCTTGATCGAGCACGGCCCGCGCGTCGTGTGGCTGCGCCTGCAACTCGAGCTGGGCGCTGAGCGATGACGATGCGGACCCTGGTCGGGGTGGGCTGCGCGCTGATGATCGTCGCGGCCACGCTCGGCGTGGCCCGCGCCGACGACGGCGATAGCGACGAAACCGCGGCGGCGCGCCGCGCGGTGATCGTCCTGCGCATCCTGGCCTATGACCGGGCGCTCGCGACCCGCTCGCCCGGCAGCGAGGTGATCGTGTTCATCGTCGCCGGTCCCGACAGGCGCGGCCGTACCGAACGCGAGCTGTGGCAGGCCGGCTTCGCGCTGTTGCCCAACGTCAAGGTGGGCGGCAGGCCGGTGCGCGCGGTCGCCGTCGACTACGACGACGCCGCGAAGCTCGACGCGCTGGCCGCCCGGCAGCACCCGGCGGCGATGATCGTGACCGAGGGGCTCGGTGGCGCGGCGCGCGCGCTGCGCGACGTGGCGGCGGCGCGCCAGGTCATCGCGGTCTCGCTTCGCGAGGCCGAGGTTCGCGATGGCTATGCGATCGGCCTCGTCGCCGGCGACAAGCGCGACGAGATCGCGATCAACCTGGAGGCCGCGCGGGCCGAGGGTGCGCGGTTCGGCGCCGGCCTGTTGCAGCTCGCGCGGATCGTCGACGGGCGCGGACCCGCACCGTGAGGGGCTGGTTCCACAGCTGGTCGCTCGGCGCGCGGATGGTCGGGCTGTTCACGCTGCTGCTCACCGGCATCGGGGTGTTCATGCTGGCGTTCTTCCCGGCGCGAATGGCGGACCAGGCGCGCGCGTCCGCCGAGCAGCGCGCGGTCGCGATCGCGCAGGTCATGTCGACCGCGCTCGGCCCGGCGATCGAGTTCGATGACAGCGACAACGCGACGACGATCCTGTCCTGGCTCGCGACCACGGCCGACGCGCGGTTCGGCGTCGCGCACCGCGCCGGCGGCAGCTTGCTCGCGGCGTGGCACGCCGACGCGGTCCCACCTGGGCAGGTCTGGCCGAGCCACCGGCACGTCGAGGCGCGCGGCGAGCTGCTGGTCGTCACCGTGCCGATCATCGGGCTAGGCGGCGGTGCGGGCAACCTGCACGTCGGATTCTCGCTGCGGGCGCTGGCCGACGAGCGCGCACACACCGTGCGCACGGTCGGTGAGGCCACGGCGGCGGTGTGCCTGGTCGGCATCGTCGCGACGCTCATGCTGGCGGCGTGGCTGGTGCGACCGATCCGGAGCCTGACGTTGACCGCTCGGAGAATCTCGCGCGGCGAGCTCCCGCCGCAGCTCCCTGTGCCGAAAGGCAGTGACGAGGTCGCGCAGATGGCCGAAGCACTCAGCGTGATGCTCGCGAAGCTGAACGACGCCAACCGGCAATTGCTGACCGCGTCGCGGCACGCCGGCATGGCCGAGATCGCGACGGGCGTGCTCCACAACGTCGGTAATGTCCTGACCTCGGTGAACGTCTCGGTCGAGCTGGTCCACGAGCGCACGCGCGACCTGCCGATCGGCAGGCTGCGGCGGCTCGAGGAGCTGCTCGCCGCGGCCGCCGCGAACGACAAGCTCGATCCGGCCGCGATCGCCGCGGTGCAGCGCTACATCGGCGTGGTCAGCGGGAACCTCGAGGCCGCGCGCGGCGCGTCGCTCCACGACCTCGAGGCGCTGCGCGGTCAGATCGACCACATCAAGAAGATCGTCGCGATGCAGAACGCCTACGCTCGACCCGGCGGGACCGCCGAATCCGTCGCACCGGACGCGCTGATCCGCGAGGCCCTCGCGCTCGGCTGCTCGGACGAGCAGGCTCTCGCCATCGCGGTGACCGTCGATGCACCCCAGTCCGGCGCCATGCTCGATCGACACCGCGTGCTGCAGATCCTCGTCAACCTGATCTCCAACGCGCGCGACGCCGTGCTCGCCACACCGGGCGCGCCGCGGATCGCCGTGACCGCGGCGGTGATCGGGGACGTGCTGCGGATCGAGGTCGCGGACTCGGGGGTCGGGATCGCGCCCGATGCGCTCGACCGGGTGTTCTCCGCCGGGTTCACGACCAAGCCGCACGGGCACGGCTACGGGCTGCACGCCTCGGCGATCGCGGCGCGCCAGCTCGGCGGCGACCTGGCGGCGACCAGCGATGGCCCCGGCCTGGGCGCGGAGTTCACGCTGAGCATCCCGCTCGCGGCCACCGGAGCGACGTCATGACCGCGGATCCGGATGTCCGCGTGCTCGTGGTCGACGATCAGGAGACCGTGCTCGCCGACTTCGCGCGCCTGCTCGAGCCCCCGCCCGCCCCCGCGGACGCCGTGCTCGACGAGATCGAGCTCGCGCTGGGCGGTGTCCAGGCCGCGCCGGCCGCGAGCCGCCGGCGCTATCACCTGCGCTACGTCCGCCAGGGCGACGACGCGGTCCGCGAGGTCGCCGCCGCGGCCGCGGCCGGCAGCCCGTTCGGGGTCGCGTTCGTCGACGTCCTGATGCCGCCCGGCATCGACGGGGTCGAGACCGTGGCGCGGATGTGGCGCGATCAGCCCGACCTCGAGGTCGTGCTGTGCACCGCGTTCTCGGGCTACTCCTGGGAGACGCTGCTCGAGCGGCTGACCGCGCACGACCAGCTCGTCATCCTGCGCAAGCCGTTCGACCCGATCGAGGTCCGCCAGCTCGCGGCCTGCCTGTCGGAGAAATGGCGCCGCGGCCGCAAGCTCGCGCAGCGCGTGATCTCGCTCGAGGCGCGCGTCGCCGCGGCGGCGCGGATGCAGGTCGAGCTGGAGCGCGCGCAGAAGTTCGACGCGCTCGGCCGGCTGGCGGCAGGGATCACCCACGAGATCAGCACGCCGATCCAGTCCATCCAGTCCAACCTCGAGTACATCGCCGAGGGGATCGGCAAGCTCACCGGCGCCGTCCACGCCCTGCGCGCGCGGGTCGACGAGCTCGGGGGCTGGGCGCCTGCCGACGAGGCGCTCGACCTGCTCGACGTCGAGCTCCCCCAGTCGCTCGCCGATGCCAGCGACGGGGTCCGGCGGGTCACCGGGATCGTGCGCAGCGTTCGCGACTATTCGCATCCCAGCCGCCAGCACGAGCCGGTCGACATCAACCGCCAGATCCGGGCCGTCGTCGAGCTGGCGCGAAGCGAGTACAAGCGCGACGCCGACCTGGTGCTGGAGCTCGGCGAGCTACCGATGGTGCCGGGCCACGCCGACGAGCTCGGCAGCGTGATCTTGAACCTGCTGGTCAACGCCGCCCAGGCGATCCACGGCGCGCGCGACGACACGGGGCCGCGCGGCCGGATCACGATCACGAGTCGCGCCACCGCCGAGCACGTCATCGTCGAGATCGCCGACACCGGGCCGGGCATCGCCGCCGCGGATCGCGATCTCGTGTTCGAGCTGTTCTACACCACCAAGCCGATCGGCGAGGGCACCGGTCAGGGCCTCGCGATCGCCCGGACCACGGTGGTCGACGGTCATCGCGGGACCTTGACGTTCGAGTCCGAGCCCGGCCGCGGCACCACCTTCCGGATCTGCCTGCCGCTCGCGCGCTGAGCCGGACCCGCCGATCTAGCGCTGGACCGGCGCCGCTCGAGACGCCGTGATCGTCAGGCGGAACCCGGTGATCTGACCGCTATCGGCGATGGCGGTATCGCGCACCAACAGCTTCCATGCCCCCGACGCGGGAGTGCCCGGCGCGAACGAGCTCGTGATGTCGAGGCCGACGACCGAGAAGTCGTCTGCGGATCCGCCCGCGCGATCCGAGAGCGTCACGGCCTGGCCGTCGGGGGTGATCACCTGGACCACGAGGTCGCCTCGGTACGGGTGCGTGATGCTGGCGGACACGACGACCTTCTGGATCACGAACCCCTTGGGTCGGGTGTGGATCACGCTGCTCACCCCGGTCGGATCGTTGTCGGGGATGGCCCGGGGAACGTCGGTGGCCGTGAACGTCTTGGTCGCGCCGCCGGGCGGGATCGCATCGCCGCAGTCCGCGGGGACCTCGGTCGAGGTCACGATCGCCGAGGTCGAGCTGGCGGTTGGCGACGACGCCCCGCTGCCCATCAACCGGCCGGCGAACGCGGCGTACAGCGCGCAGCGGTTGGCGCCGGCGTTGCTGCTGGCGTCGGCGGCGATGAACGCGTCGCGGGCGTCGAGCATCGTCGGGTTGCACGGCGTGAGCTTCATGCCCGACACGACGAGCTGCTCGGTGATCGCGGCGCCGAGCGCCGTGCGCACGTCCCACAGCGTCGCCGCCCAGATCTCACCGATGTCGTGGGCCTCGTGGAGCGAGCCATCCTTGAGGTTGCCGTACGTGAACGGCGAGCTCGCCATCGACGCGCGGCGAACACCGACCGTGGCGTTGCCGGTGACGTAGGCACCGATGATGGGATCGCCGAGGAACGAGGCGGCCAGGAAGTCGCTCCAGCCTTCGCCCAGCGCGTCGGACTGGAGGTTGCCCAGGCACGCGGTCGAGCCACCACCGACCAGACGGTTGGACAGGCCGTGGGTCTGCTCGTGGTAGACCACGGTCGGATCGAACGCGCTGTCCTGTGCGATGCCGCCGCTGCCGTCGTCGAACAGGAACAGCTGCATGCGCGGCCGCGAACCATCGGGCGGCGTCGCGAACGTCGCGTTGTTGACGCTCGATCCGTCCTGGACATCGACCTGGACCTCGTCGTGCTGCGCGCCGCCGTTGCCGAGGTTGCTGGTCTGGAAGTTGCCGGCGGCCTCGGTGAAGCCCAGCTTGTAGGCCCGATCGTGCCAGTCGTTGACGAGGTAGAACGCGTTCGCGACCGCGGCCTCCCGGAACCCCGACGGGTCCTCGGTCGGCGAGAACGGGAAGTCGAACGCGTCGCTGGCGTCGGCGACCGGCCGGACCTCGCCGGTGCCGACGGTGTTGTTGTGGTCGAGATCGGTCGCGGCGACCGCGTTGTTGCCGATCGTCGTGCGCGCGCTGCCGACCCAGCCGTCCGGTGACGCCGCCGGATCGCCGTCGAACGAGACCAGCACGCGGCCATCGGTCGTCGGTGCCGCGCCGGGTGACGCGGTGTACACGCGGCCGGTGAACGTGTCGACCAGGTCGTGGATCGCGAGGGCCGCGCCGGTCGCCGCGTCGACGATCACCAGCTGGTAGTGCTGCTGGCGGTGCTCGTCCGTCCACGACACCGTCGCCTGGTAGGCGAAGCGGCTGTCATCGGGCGCGACCTGGAAGATCCACCGCGTGACCTCGATCGGATCGAGCGTGTTCCGTCCGGTGAGGCCGACCGCGCGGCCCGCCGCGAGCGCCGCCTGCTCGGGTGTCAGCACGCGCTGGTTGACCGGCGGAGCGATTCGATAGAAATCGTCGCCGAGGGCGCGGAACACGCCGTTGCCGGCGTCGAGGTGAACGGTGATCGCGCCCTGGAACACCGGATCGCCCTGGTAGCGGCGCTGCAGGGTCACGTGGCGAACCCCGGTGGGGTCGACGTCGAGTCGGTCGACGGTGAAGCTCGCGGCCTCGTCGGCGTCGAGCCGGAACACGTCGTGGTGCTCGGCGAGGAACCGGGTGGCGGCGATCGCCGGATCGGCGGCGAGACCGCGGACGTGGCGCTCGGGAGTCATCGCCAGGACGCGCGTGGCCCCGGTCGCTCCGACCCCCAGCGCGACCGGGCCGCCGGCTGCGAGCTCGAGCCGCTCCAGCGCGTGATCGCGTTGCGCTACCGTGGCGTCATCGCCGGTGGCAACCGCACAGGCCGCCAGCCACTGCACGGCGACCGAGAGAACGAGGCTGGTTCGATACATCGGATCGTGGACTAGCAACCACCGGGCCGCGACCGCGGCCGTCTCCGAGGGCCCTGGCGCACGTTGCTGCGCCTCGAAAGCGCGCGAACACCGGCGGCGCGCGGGGTCGGCACGCCGATTCTGCGTTCGCCGTCAGATCACGCCGATCGCGCGGCCGGCGAGCTCGAACGCGTTGATCGCGCGGCCGATGTCCTGCGCGGAGTGCCGCGCCGTGAGCTCGAGCCGGATCCGCGCCTGGCCCTCCGGGACGACCGGATAGCACAGGCCGTGGACGTGGATGCCGCGCTCGTAGAGCGAGTTGACGATCTTCTGCAGCGCGACGACGCCGCCGACGAACACCGCGAGGGTCGGGTGCTCGCCGCCGAGGACCTTGAAGCCGCGCGCCTCGAGCTCCAGCTTCATGGCGGCGATCTGACCGCGCAGGGTCGCCAGCGGCGCCTCGCCGCGCTCGAGGATCTCGATCGCCGCGCGGGCCGCGGCCGCGAGCGGCGGCGCGAGGGCGATCGAGAACAGGTACGGCGTCGCCTTCTGACGCAGCCACTCGATCACCTCGCGCCTGCCCGCGATGAACCCACCGCCGGCGCCGCCCAGCGCCTTGCCGAACGTGCCGGTGACGACATCGACCCGCGCGATCATGCCGCGCAGCTCGCGCGCGCCGCGCCCGGTCTCGCCGAGCGCGCCGATGCCGAGCGAGTCGTCGAGCACGACCATCGCGTCGTACTTCTCGGCGAGGCCGCAGATCCCGTCGAGCTCGGCGACCCGCCCGTCGAACGGGAACACGCCGTCGGTCACGATCGCGCGAAACCGCGCCGACCGCGAGCGCCGCAGCTTGTCCTCGAGATCCTCGACGTCGCCATTGTGAAACGGGAACGCGGTCGCGGACGACAGCCGGATCCCCTCGGCGGTGCTGGGGTGGACGAGCGCGTCGCAGAACAGGCAGTCCCGGCTGTCGAACAGCGCCTCGTAGAACCCGATGTTGGCGAGATAGCCCGAGCCGAGCACGATCGCGTCGGGCACCTGGAGGAACCGCGCGACCGCCTGCTCGAGATCGCGGTGGATCTCGCGCGTGCCGGTGAACACGCGCGACGAGCCGGCGCCGAGCCCGTGGGTCTCGAGCGCGGCCTTCGCGGCGGCCACGAGCCGCGGGTCGTTGGTCAGGCCGAGGTAGTCCTGGCTCGTGAAGTCGACGATGTGCGCGGCGTGGATGGTCTCCGGCCGGTACAGCCCCGCTTGCTCGAGCTTCTTGGACTCCGCGGCGAGCATCGCCATGTGCGCCCTGGTCATCGCGTCTCCTCGGTTGCGCCGTCGCTCGCCACGAACCACACGATCGCCGCCACGCAGTACTGCCACGACAGGTCGCGCGTGCCGGCGACGTCGCTGCAGAACCGGTCGATCCCGGTCGCGAGCGCGGCGGTCTCGGCGCGCGGCCCGGGGAAGAACTCCGACATCGCGAGCTCGGCGACCAGCGCGGCGTGGCGGCGGTGCAGCTCGCGCGCGATCGCGGTGCGGGCGTCGCGCTGCTTGCTCATGATCTGGTAGCGCACGTCGTCGGGCACGAACACGCGCTCGGCGAGCAGGTTGGTCGCGATCACGTCGGACGCCCGGCGGCAGCGCTCGGCCGCGTCGCCCGCGAGCTGCTTGCAGTTCTGGCTCGCCGCCTCGACCAGGCAGCCGACGCGCAGGGTCATCTCGGGCGCCTGGCACTTGTTGCGCTCGACGACCTGGACGTACTTGCGCGTGTTCGCGAGCGCCGCGCGATCGCTGCCGCGGATCGCCTCGATCAGATCCGCGATGTACGCGGCGCGCGCGGGCCGAGGTTGGGCGCGCGCAACCCCGGCGCACAGCGCGAGCACGACCAGCGCCGCCCTCACAGCCGGCCCTCGTGCTGCTTGTACTGGCGCCGGAGCACCTCGATGAAGTTCTGCAGGTGCAGGTGATACGGGTAGACCTCGAGCAGCTCGGGGCGCTTGGCCAGCCAGTCGTTGCCGAGGAACAGATCGGCGTCGCGCAGCAGGTCGAGCTTGGTCAACCAGAACGCCGGCTGGCGGAACGCCTCGGCGAGCGCGGCCTCCTCGGGCGACGCGCCGATCGCCTGGTTGCTGGTCAGCCGGCCATAGCCGAAGCCGGGCGCCATGAGCGCGGCGAGCTGCTTGTACAGCCGGATCTGACTGCTGCCGTCGGCGACCAGCGGCGCCATGCGCACCTCGCGGACCGCGAGCTGCTCGCCATCGAGCGCCAGGGTGCGCTCGATCGGCGCGGCCGGCCTCGCGGCGGGATCGAACATCAAGCACTGGAAGCTGACGATCCGCTGCGCGGGCGGGAGGTCCTGGGCGCGCGCGGGATCGAGCGTCCGGGTCTCGGCGCGCGTCGCGCGCCAGTCGAGCACGCCGCGCACCGAGTCGAGCGCGCCCAGCTCGCCGAGCGCTGCGAGCGGGCGAGCGGCGAGCCGCGCGCAGGTATCCGGCGGCGAACCCCAGTGCACGACGACCTCCTCGCACGCGGCGACGATCGGCTTGTAGCTCGGGTTGAACATCAGCTGCGCGAGCACGTGCTCGAACAGCTTGCTCGGGCCGGCCGGACCGTCCTCCATGCGCGGGAAGTGCGGGAGATGCGCGAGCCGCGCGCCGCAGCCACGCTCGAGCAACCCGCCGACGCGATCGCCGAGCCTCGGCCGCGGATCGGGCAGGTTGGTGAACAGGTGATGAGCCGAGCGCGGCCGCATCGCGGTGGTATCGAGCGTGGTGTGCACGATCGCCGGGAGATGGTCGAGCTGGCGCTCGAACCGATCCAGGCTGCCGGGCCCATCGTCGGTCGTGCGCAGGTCGTCGACGCGATCGGCGAGCCTGCGCCACGCGTAATGAAAGTACGGCTCGTCGAGCTGACGCTTGGTGCAGACCTGGCTGACCTCGCGCTTGGCCTCGGCGGGCGCGCACGAGCCGAGGCTCTTGGTGTAGCCGAGCTTGAACGCGCGCTCGACGAGCTTGCAGCCCTGGCTGGGCCTGGCCTCGCGCTTCGGCGGCTCCGGCGGCTTGCAGTAGTCGATGCTCGACCGGTCGAACCGCGACGGCACCTCGCGCAGCAGCGCGACCGCGCGGTTGTCGAGCCCGATCAGCGCGATGCCGAGCATGATCGCCACGTACAGGCCGTGCGTTGCGCGCGGCGGAAGGTCGATGACGTCGACGAACGGGGTCCGGCCGATGACCAGGCCGCGCCCGCGTGCGCCGAGCAGCGAGGTCTCGTCGCCGAACGGCAGCTTGTCGCCGAACCGCAGGTACGAGTGACTGCGCTCGCCGAGCCGCCAGTACACGAACACCAGGGTGCCGGCGAGCACCGCGAAGCCACCAGCGAGGAACGTCACCCACGGGCTGACCTGGGCCCAGTAGTCGGGGCGAAACCGCTCCAGGCGCCACATCGTGACGATCGTGGCGGCGAGTAGTCCCACCGCCGTGACCGAGCGCGCGCCGAGCGCTCCGACCGTGTGGCCGAACCCGTCGGATCGATGCCCCGTGGCCGCCCTCATTCCTGCTTCACCGCGCTGGTGACCTGGTCCTCGATCGTGATCCGCCGGTTCTTGGTCTTCGCCTCGGCGATCGCCTGCGACTGGGCGGGCGTGAGCGCGCCGGTGAACAGCGGCACCTCCCTGGCCGGCGTGTTGTCGGCGTGGGTGCACAACACCGCGTGGTCCACGATCTCGGGGCCGTACTTCTGGATCTCCTTGTAGACGGTGAGCGCCCGCTGGAAGCCGAGCACGTAATTGTCGTCCTTCTTGCCATCGCGATCGGTGTGGCCGTGGATCACGAGCACGCGCCGGGTCAGCCCGCCGGTCTCGAACGACAGCACCTCGCCGGTGTCGTCCTTGAACAGCTTCGCGAACACCTCCTCGCCCAGCGGGGTCAGCTTCGTCCGGCCGGACGGGAACAGCACGTCACCGGGCAGCGTGACCTCGTGCAGCGTGGTGTCGCCGAGCGTCTTGCTGGCGCCGGTCTTCTTCGCGTGCATCTGGCTGATCGACCACAGGATCACGAAGAACATCATGATCTGCGTCATCAGATCGATGTAGACCACCGGCCAGACGTCGAACTTGGGCTTCTGGCGGCGCAGCACGTACTTCACGGCCGCACCTCGACGACCGCCTTGTTGTCGATCAGCACCTGCAGCGCGCGGCAGAACGTCTCGAAGTCGTAGTCGAGCGCCTTGAGCCGCTGATCGAACCGCGACGCGACGATCTTGTAGAGCACCGCGAGCAGCACGCCGTACAGCGTGCACTTGAGCGCGAGCGCGAGCTGCGGCGACAGGAACTCGACCGTGACCTCGGCGCCGAGGCCCTCGAACATGCCGATCAGGCCGATGATCGTCGCGATCAACCCGAACATCGGCATCGCGGTCGCGACGAACTCGAGGTGCGAGCTCGAGTGGTCGTAGAGCTCGTGGCACTGCACGTAGTACTCGTGGGCGATGTACTCGGCGTACTCGAAGTTGGGGTTCTTCTCGAGCAGCGTCTGGATGTCGCGCGCGAGCGGGTTGTCGGGCAGCTTGACCGTCATGCCCTTGACCAGCGGCCCGGCCTTGACGTTGCCCTCGCCGTCGCGCCGGATCATCAGCGTCCGGCGCAGCGGCACGAGCGTCTCCTGGAGGTACGCGGCGGCCGGGATCACGTGCTTGCTCGAGAAGAAGATCGTGAACGACGTCAGGAACAGCTTCGCGAGCTCGCTGCCGGTCACGTAGACCAGCAGCGCGAACGACACGATCACCATCGCGACGAAGTAGTTCTCGGTCACGAAGAACACGCAGGCGACCAGGAACAGCGCGCCGAAGCCGACGAGCCCGAGCACGCCCGCGCCGGCGGCGGACTTGTTGATCGCCAGGGTCGCCTTGCTGACCGTCGGCATGAACAGCGAGGATGACTCGTCCGTCCTATCTCGGTCTGGTTTCGCCATCGACTGGGCCTTTCTTGAGATCGCGTTCCATTGCGTTCATCCGTTCGACGTAGGTCGGGCGGTAGGCGATCGAGCGCATCACCGCGAGGCCGGCCGCGACCAGCAGCGCGGCCATCACGGCGCCCGCCGCCACCCGGCCCGCGAGCACGCCCCGCCGATCGACGATCGGCTCGGCGAAGAACTGCGACAGCCAGGTGAGCCGGGCGCGGATCGCGCGGGGTGGCTTCGACCTGGGATCGGCGACCTCGGCCAGGATGCTGGTCGAGACCTCCTGGAGGCGCGCCGGGCGGGCGCGCGCCGTCAACAGGTCGATCTGCCGGGTCCACGAGTAGTAGAGGTACTGGATCAGGTGGTGGCGTGCGAAGTTGAGCGCGGCGTAGCTATCGGCGAGCCGGGCGCGGGCGCGCGAGGTGATGCGCGCGACGCGGCGGCCCAGCGTCAGCCGCAGGGCGGCGAGCTGGGTCTCGTTGCGCCGCGCCGCGCCGAGCTCGTGGACCAGCGCGCCGAACAGCAGATCTTTGTCGGTCCGATCGGTCGCGTCGTATTCCTCATCGGGATCGGGCGCGAACCACGGATAGTGCTCGGACAGGAGCTCGCGCACGATCGCGAGGTCCTGCGGGCTGTCCGAGATCAGCGGCACGAGCTGGCCCGGCGCGGGCGTCACGTAGCCGAGCAGCGTCGCGGCCTGTCCGAGCGGCTTGCGCTGGACGCCGGGATAGCTCGGCCGGTACTTGCGGCCGCGGAAGTCGTGCGGCGGTGGCACGGCGCTCGGCGATCTGCCGCCGGGATCCGGACCGATGCGGGCGATCGTCCAGTCGGGCCACCGCGCCGGCTTCTCGTCGGGCTTGTCGTCCAGCAGCGGCCCCATCGCCATCACCAGCAGCTCGCGATCGATCACGATGCGGACGTGGGTCGCGCCGCCGCCGTACGACACGACGCCGTCGATCTGCTTGCCGGGCAGGAACATCACGTTCGCGAGCAGCCGGGGATCGAGATCCCAGCCGGTGCGCCGGACGTAGCCCATCACGTAGTCGCTGATCTCGCGCGACCACGGGGTGTCGCGCGACGCCGGGCCCTCGACGATCCGGCGATCGAGCCGCGCCGCCGCGCACTCGACCCACGACGCGAACCCCAGGCGCGCGAGCCACACCACCGCCGGCGCCAGCACCAGGTAGATCCACTGCGGCGCGATCGCGAGCGACGCCCCGAGCCACGCGACCAGCACGACCAGCGACGCGTTGCCGACCGCGAGCACGGCGAGCCGCTCGAGCGCGGCCAGGCACCAGGTCGACAGGAACCGGCCGAGCTCGCGCTGCGGCATGCGCTCCAGCCCGTCGAGCGGCGGGAACGCCGTGCGCACGACGAACACGAGGAACGCGCCCCAGCCGAGCCCGCCGATCCCGGCGACCAGCGGCGCCCACGCGGTGACCAGCTCGCCGATCCACCGCGGATCGAGCGCGAGGACCGCGGCGCAGCCCACCGCGATCACCAGCGCGACGCGACGCGCCGAGCGCATCGCGACGATCGTCGCGGGGGCCTCGCCTCCGAGCAGCGCGAGCCCGAACGGCAGGACCAGGAGCCCGACCACCGCGAGCAGGATCTCGAGCGCGCGCGCGGTCCACGCCGCGTCGGCCGTGGTCGCCGCGGTCGGCTCGCGCTCGACCAGGTACGGCTTCTGATCGAGCAGCCCGCCGTGCTTGAGCACGACGTGAAACGCATCGCGGGTCGCGTGCTCGAGCGCGACCAGGCTCTGGTGACGGCCGACCGCGATCGTCCCGGTGTCGAGGCGCGCCGGCGTCCAGGTCTGGAACAGCTCGTACTCGATCGCATCGTCGGTGACCGACCCGAACAGCACGATGTCGATGCCGGCGCCGCGGTACGTGCGCAGCCGGCACTCGCGATCCGCGCCGCACGCGCCCTGCGCGATGTCCTGCTTCGCCACCGCGCCGAGGCGTTCGAAGCCGGCGAGCTCGCGCGTGATCGTGTGCTCGAAGCTGCTCGCGAACCACGCCGGCACGCCCCGCGCCGGCGCGAGATCGATCACGACGTTCGCTGCGACATGTGGTGTGTCGTCGGAGGGCGGCGGCGCGGCGAGTGCGACGGATGGCACCAGCAGTGCGACGGCGAGCGACGAGCAAGCCCCCACGGTCACATGGTACTAGAACTCCATGGACCACAATACTCGGGAGCAGCGCAGACGCGAGACCGAGGTGCGATTGGCGGAGTCATCCGCCGACATCGCGACCTCGTTGCTCGCGCGCGCGCCGAGTATCGCGGCGACGTCGATGCGCGGCGGCGTGCTCGCGCTGCTGGTGAAGCTCCGACAGGGACGGCCGCGGACCGCGAGCGAACGCGAGTCAGTGCACCGCATCGTCGCCTCGCTCGGCAAGCTCAAGGGCGCTGCGATGAAGCTCGGGCAGCACATGTCGTACTTCGATGCGACATTCCCCGACGACGTGCGCGCGGCGCTGGCCGCGCTGCAGACCCACTCGCCGCCGATGTCGGTATCGCGAGTCACCAAGATCTTGCGGTCAGAGCTGGGGAATGCCGGCTCGCCGATCATCGACTCGCTCGAACCCACGCCGCTGGCCTCGGCGTCGATCGGTCAGGTCCACCGTGCGAGGCTTCCCGATGGCACGCTCGTCGCGGTCAAGGTGCAGTACCCGGACATCGCCACCGCGATCAAGACCGACTTCGGCCCGGCTTCGCTCGCCGCCCGGTTCGCGACGTGGATGTATCCGTCGTCGCAGGTCAAGAGCTTCCTGCGCGAGGCCCGGGCGTGCGCGCTCGCCGAGTGCGATTACCTCGCGGAGGCGCGCCACCAGGCCGACCTCGCCGCGCGCCACGCCGACCACCCGCTGATCGCCATCCCCGCGATCCACCCGCCGTTCTGCACGGCGCGCGTGCTGGTCACGACGTACGCGGACGGCCGCCACCTCGGCGCGTGGCTCGCGACCGGCCCGGGCCAGGACCAGCGCGACGCGATCGGCGACGCGCTCGTCGCGTTCTACGTCGGCTCGGCGCTGCGCTGGGGCGTGGTCTCCGGCGATCCGCATCCCGGCAACTACCTGGTGATGCCCGACGGCCGCCTCGCGATCGTCGATCACGGTTGCACGCGCACGTTCCCCGTGGCGCGCGCGCGGCTCGTGCTCGAGACCGAGGACGAGGCCGGCGCGCAGCGCGCAGCGGCCGGCATCGGCGCCGACGCGCTGCTGCTGCTGCGCGTGCGGCTCGGGGTCGCGGCCGTGCTCGCCCAGCTCGGCGTGCGCAGCCCGTGGCGCGCGCTGGTCGCCAGGGCGATGGCGCCGGTCGCCCCGGTCGCGACGCGGTTCGAGGTCGTGCTGGTCGCGCCCGGCGAGCGCATGATCGAGATCGTGCGCGAGGTCCGCGATCTGATGGGCGCGAACATCCGCGACGCGAAGCTCTTGCTCGAGCAGACGCCGTGCGTGCTGCGGACGACCTCCGATCGCAAGGAGGCCGAGGCGCTCAAGCACCGGATCGAGACCTCCGGCGGCATCGTCGAGATCCGGGCGAGCTAGCGGCGATGGACTCCCCCGTGCTCCAGCTCGAAGGCAGCCTCGATCCGGCGACGATCCCGCCGGATGTCGCGACCGAGCTGCGCTGCTACCTGAAGGTCCGCGCCGCGGCGGCGATCGGTCCCGCGACCCGGGCGCTGGTCGCGAACATCTGCCTCGTGCTCGACTGCAGCGGCTCGATGACCGGCGCGAAGGCCGAGGCGGCGATCGAGGCGGCGAAGCGGATCGTCGACATCATCGACGAGCGCCACCGGATCTCGCTCGTCGGCTTCGCCCTGAGCTCGCGCGTGATCGTCGACAACGCGCAGGCGACCCCGACCGGCCGCGACTCGATCAAGGCGAGGATCGACCGGCTGCGCCAGATGCTGGGCGGCAACACGTTCCTCGGCAGCGGGATCCGCTCGGGCGCCGACCTGGTCCAGCGCTTCACCGCGGACGTCAAGGTCCTCGTCGTGCTGTCGGACGGCGCCGCCGATGACAAGACCGAGGCGCTCGCCCAGGCGCTGCGCGCGCGCGAGCTCGGGATCCAGCTGTTCGCGGTCGGGATCGGCGATGACTACGAGGCCGATCACCTGCG
>Ga0307515_10006299_pt1 | contig 23783 bp, 8 predicted proteins | sample 17_EM_MG_FD_194513 | JGI IMG/M metagenome (GOLD analysis project Ga0307515, IMG submission 194513) | Populus trichocarpa ectomycorrhiza microbial communities from riparian zone in the Pacific Northwest, United States - 17_EM | ecosystem: Host-associated > Plants > Roots > Unclassified | place... | reverse complement strand
TTTTCTCATTCACCCTTCCGCCGTGAAGTTTTCCTTCTAGAGAGCCTCAGAAAGGTCCTAGATTCGCCCATCACCGTCGTTCGAGTGTGTCTACCTATTCGCGTTTCTCTCCATTTAAGCCGCGTCTCATCTCCAACCGGACACAATCTTCAACGGCATCTCTCCACAGTTACTCGACTACCTAAGGCCAACTCAATTAACTGCATAAACTGCTCAATTCCAAAGCCAATCTTTGACAGATTTGCAATTACTATCTTAATTCTAACTTCCTTTCGAAACCCAAATATTGTCAACAACGGCCGTCAACATGGCCACTCACGTCGCTACGCGTCAGCCATTTGCTGCACTTGATACCCCGAGGCTCCAATCGCTCTCCAATATCAAAAACCGCCAGAATGGTATGCTTAATTCAGTCAATTGCATTTCTCGAGGGACGCGTCGAGTTTATTTTATCGGGTCTACTAACAATACATAAATAGCTATTCCTACATCCTTCTCTTCTCCCGGCAAGCCAACCCAGTCAAGCACAGGCAAGCGCCGATACCCACCTTCGTCTTTCGAGGATGACTTCAACTCTGAGAATATTGATCCTTCAGTCTTTAACTCTCCTACCAAGCGCTCTAAGACCAGCGATGGACTATCGAAGCCTTCCCAGTTCATGATTACCTCCGTGTCCCAGTCGGCTAAAACTAGCATTTCAAGCATCTCCTCAGGAATCTCTTCGACACCTGCGCTGATTCCTTCTGTGCGCAAGGCATTGTCCTCTCCAAACACTACTTCTTCAACACCCATCAGTCTGAGCCGGGGCTCTCCCAAACACAAGCGTGTTGGCCTCCTGTCCAAACGGCGCACATCCAGCTCACCTTTCCGCCGTGTGGATCCACCCTCTTTCACGCGCAACAGCAGCCCTGCGCTTCCGTTCTCCATCGATGCAGCTCTCAGTGGCACCATCCCCTCGTACACGCCGAAATCTACTCCTATTCCGGAAACAGCGGTTCCAACGCTCGAAGAGACTATGCCCAAGTCATGGTTCTTCGATATCCACGAAGACACTCCAGAACAGGAGGCCACTAACTTGATGGAGCACTCGGCATGCACGCTTGACATTAGCTCCGATGATGACTGCGAAAAGAAGCGGAGGAACGAGGAGATGGAGCGAGGGAAGGAGAACATCCCGCCACCAGATTTCTTTATCGCGCCTGCTACTGCCTCAGCGAACGTCGACGCCCCTGAGGCAGACTCTTCCGCTCCCATGCCAGAAGCTACTTCGCAATCAGTCAAGTTGCCCAAGCTTCGTCGTCTACTCGCTCAGGATGCAATGGATCAAGACCGTTCACCATTGTCTGACCTGCCTGCTGCGGACTACTATGGTCCTGGCTTGGACGCGTCGTCGTATGTCACTGTTGGTGCGGCGCCTGAGAAGCCGTCCAGTCTATCAAAGGAGTTTGACTTTACCGTCCTGGATGAGCCGGAGTCTGAACCTACTGCGGGAGAGAAGACGGTCGAAGAGGTGGTGGAAAAGGAGATTCAAATCTACACCGACGAGACGGCTAGTGCTGCAGTTCCCCAAGAACTCGAACAGGAGGTGAAGGTGTCAGGCAATGTTGTTGAGGCTTCAGAGGACTGTGCTCCTGCCGTTTCTGTCGACATCGAAGACTATAGTATGGCCATCTAGTTCTCTTGTCTTGTTCATATCATCTTCTCTAGTGTCACTGTAGCTTTTAGTCTCTTGTTCTTTGGCCTTCGTTCGGCTTGCCTCTTTTCAACATGGCTTGCCCCTGAACCTGGTCTCGTCAATCCAGTTGTCCCCACCGTCGGAACAGTGACCTTCCTTCCCGCGTCTCACGATGTGTGAATAGGTCTCTTCCTTTCAGCGGGAAGGTGGGCTGGGCTTTCGTTGTCTGGCTTAGGGTAGCTTTGATGGTAAGACGCATAACGTCCGAGGTCTTCGAGTAATAGTAGAGACTAACGACGGTAGAGTGTGATGAAGGAGCATGATCTAAATACGGCTTGCAAGTATCTTGATACTGTCTTTTACTTTTGTCTTAAGTCACCTGGTCTGGATATTGGTTTCCTTTCATACTCTATACTTTCGCTGGCTTGGGTAATCAATTATCGGTGCAATCGGCGTTATTTCTAGCGGCTTAAGTCTTCGCCTGCTTGATCTTGTCCTTCCTCTTTCTGTCTTCGCGTGTGTTAGTTCCATTTACGACTACCCCTTTCTTTTACTGGTGTTCCAATTTTTGGTTTTCTGTTTCTCGATTTCCCGGGCGTTGATGGTCGGATCTGGAGGAGTGTTAGGTAACTAGGATATGTAGGGGAGAGCACACAGAATACCAACCTCACGGTTCCATCACTAGTTCACCACGGGCTCGCGCGACTTGCTCCTCTCTGTTGTGCCAAATCACAATGGCACCCGCTCAACTCAATGACGCAAATGTGTTCACGCCAGGGTCCAACCACATTATCACAGAAATAGAAAAGCGAGCGCAGCTCTCTTGACATTTCACTTAACATTGAAACTCGAACAGAAATCAACATGTCCTCCTTCACGTCCTCCCTCACTCTCACCACGCTCCTCCACACGCATTCACAATGCCCTCCACCAACACTCCTTCCCCGCAGTCCTACAAGATCAGCCCCGACCCGTACGCTTTAACATCAGCATCCCAACCCTCCAGCTCGCTCGTGACGCTTAGTCTAGACGGTGTGGGCAAGGTCAAGTACCACAAGGATATGTGGAATGAGAAGGACTACAGCCATGAGGGCCTCGAGAAGGTGTTCAAGACGCTGAATGGAGACCATTTGACTAAGATCACGCAGCCGCCGGGGACGTTGTGAGGGTCGGATAGCGAAAGAGTTTTGAGAAGTGACGGATTGTATTCGTACTAGGCTAGGATACAGAGTAATGATACTATTGGCAGAATATATCCGCAACAGATTAAGGACGAGTCTTCCGCTTGCCTATATACACCATTTAATCATCATACTAAATCGCTTACAAGTATTGATTTGGTGTTGCAAAGCTGCCCAACCTCCATGCGTATCAGGCCTGGAAACCTTTTCCATCATACATCGTAGCTCCCTCACAATCTCCATTCTGCAACTCTGACTGGTATCCCGCCCCAGACTTGATTGCAGTAGCCTTCTCTATCATCATACCCATTTGCCATTCGTCCTCCAGGAGTTCGTGGTAGAGCCACCCGTGCATTGGTCCGTGTAGGAGTCAAAGGCACAGATTCCACGGCCGGGGGTTTGTAATTTGGCGAATCCTGTGCTGATTGCAGATTCGTATCCGTGAGGAATTGCATGCCAGGAGGAAAGACTGGCCCAGAGAGAGGATACTGGAAGCCTTGCGGTGGGTAACCTGGGAACCCAGGCAGCATGTATTCCTGTTGCTGTCGGGGGAAAGGAGGATAGCCGTAGGGCATTGACACGCCTTCTTGGATTCCTAACCCCAGTTCCTGGCCTTGCTGCTCTGCGCCAGACCAGACGTTGAAGGCTTTTGCAGTCTGTGGTCCCCATTCCCCAGCATTATGATTAGCCGCCTCGATGTCGTTTCCTTTCTTGTCCATGCCCTCATCGTCTCCTTTCTTGTCCATGCCCTCATCGTCTCCTTTGTTGTCCTCCTCCTCATCATCTCCTTTCGTTTGTGTGTTGTCTTTCTCTTCCTTTGATCCTCCAACCTTCTTCCCTTTCTTCTTCTGATTGTCCCCTTTCTTCTCCGAATCATTCTTCTTTGCAGGCTTTTCGCTCTTGAACGAAGCAGGAGGAGATAGAAAGCCGAGTCCACCGCTCATGAAGGTGTCTGGGTTTGAGAGACGTGGAGAGCCGCCAGGCGGAGACATAACGAGATTATCTATGCCTATCTCTTCATCCCATGCATCGATGTCATCCTCTGGCTTGGGCTCAATTAAGGTGGAAGGAGACTTAGGGTCATGTTTTCCTTCTTTCTTATTCTTCTTGCCTTGGTCTGGCTGTGATTCTTTTTCCATCTTTACCTGACCCTTTTTCTTTTGTTGTTTTTGGCCTTCTTTTGGGACTGGAACCTGAGAGGGTTCAGGGTCAGGGTCAGGGTCCGGTTCAATGACCTTCAGTTCCCCTTGGTGAACTTCTGGATTCTTAGGCTTAGATATAGCCATGAGAGGCCTGGCTTTTGGAGTGTAATGGACCTTGTTCACGAATACAGGATACACTGGAAGCTCAACTACCTGAGGCATGGCCTTTGTCCGTTCGAGTGATCCTTGTCGTGAGTGAAACTGAATGGGTTCCTCAGCTCCATCTACGACTACAGTACGCGTGTCTGCCTTGTTTCGAATGATAAATATGGGAAGCTTAGGGGGAGCTGAGATGGGTATAGGATGACGTTTTGTTGCTCGTGGTGGCACAATATTTGAAGTAATTGCCTTCATATTTTCAATTGTGCTGCGAATATCCTCCATCGTAACTTTTGCGACATCCGAACTGTACTCCTTGGAGGCATTTCTGGCCCTGGCCACTCTTTGAAGACTTGTGTTTGGTTTTGGAACAACAACATTAACCGCTGGGACGGCACTTTGTCTGTGAGGAGGTCCGGGAGCTTTCTTAGGAAGTTCGCTATCTTCAATATTGGCCTGGGGGGCTCTCGGCAGTGCTGTCTGTGAAGTCTGGAATCCTAAACCGTCATCGATGTAGCTCAGGCTGTCGCTTGTAATATCCCATTCCATTTTATGAGCTACTGAAGTGGAAGCTCTCACCGGTGGTTTATCTGTTGCTGTGTAAGGTGGTATGTGAGGTGGAGGTGGAGGTGGGCCTAAGCCATCATCAATTGCGCTACCCAATCCACTCTCGGTATCATTAAGATTTGTCGCGGGGACCCATTTACTCGTCTTCACGGTGGGTTTGAATTGCACCTGATGACTCGTATGAGCTCGAAGCAGGGCATCTTGGTGAAGATTCGAGGCTCGGTCACGTCGTCGCTGCTCCCGGTTACTCGGGATGCGATCTAGTAAGTGACAACCGTCATCGATGTAACTTGCTATCGTGCTCATGGTATGGGATTCCCTAATTCGCTTGTGATGGTTGAAAAGCCTGAGAGTGTTAGCTGCTGAGCATTTTATAGATCCGCTGACACCACCCCAGTATTCTGGCATAGTTTGCGGTTCGCTCTAGTCCTGTTGAAGAGGATATGAGTAGTCCTTTAGAGGCATTAAAAGGCTTTTCTGAGCCTGATTCACTGAAGCTCGGAGCTTCCTTCAAGCTCTGTACTCTAGCGTACTCTCTTACCTGATTTATTTCGTCTTCGAGGGCACAGTTTTGGATTAATCCTATGAAGTTGGCAGGCCTCTGGTGGCGCTTTGATTGGCTCAAGTGTTAGAGGTATGAAGGAGGGAAGTTCTACGCGCTTCGGTTGCCTAGTGCTATAGATGAGCTTTTCTGTGCGGAGGATGATAGGGCCGTTGAAAAAAAAGGCTTGTATGAACAGGACTTAAAGTAAGCGAACCGTTGACGATACAGGTATTAATTAAACAGAAATACACGAGCAAAAGACACGATGATGTACTGCACTTCTCTTCAGTGCTTGATGAAGAAAGTGTGAGAGGGGTGGCTCTTTCCATACTGGATATACTAACGTAGGTTAGGTACGTACCTCACTTCTTTCTCCCAAGCCTCTTCAGTTGGCGCATGTATCAATTATACGGAGGAGGGTAATAGTAAGCGCACTACAAGACATTTGCTTACAGCGCTAAGTTCGGTGAGCTGACTGGCTGGTCTTAATGATAAATGGTTGGATGGGACCGAGCGAGATGCGAAATGCTCGGCTTTGCACGTCTATTCGTTGGGAGGGGTGATAGGTAGATAATGACGCTCGGGCTTGTTACGCAGTCGCATTCCTTGCTGCTTGTGAGTTTATGAATATGTAGGTAGGCAAGAGAAGCCCCTTATGAACTCATTCTAGGAACTAATATTCGATATAGCGAGGATTGGACAGATTCTGCCCTATTTTCACAGTAAAACTGATCAGAAATACATGAAGCCCTCAAAGAACGGACTGAAGTTGGTATAGGAACAATTAAAAAAGATGAGTAGTATATCTGAGAGAATATGGGCAGTAAAGAACAGATCTACCAACCAGAGCGGACAAGTCAATCGCTGTCCGATGAAAAGAAAAATGTACAAATTCGCACTTTCTGGGTCCATACAATGCAATACAAGAGATGTGTAGGGCTAGAAATGATAAACCGGAGGTTATCTCCACGAAATGTCAGAAGAAGCGTATCCATGACTCTCCTCCGAGGTATCTATCTAGCTTCCACGTACACTACTCACAGCTTCGCCTTTTCTATCCTCTTCTCCTCCTCCCACTGAAGTTGGGCTTTCCTCATCCGCCACCAACTGATGAGTCCCACCATTCCCGCCAGTGGTGGACAGGCCCAGAGTAACCAACTCCACCACTTCGGACTACTCCTGCGCAGCTCTTCCATCATTCTGTCTACATCACGCTTCAAGTCATCTTTGCCGCCATCATTCCATATGACGACTCCCCTCCCAGAGCCTCTTTTGACAACTCTCCTCGCCTTCTCCCTCACATCTCCCTGACTTAGCACTCGGTTTCTCGCATCCTCTTCGCTGAGATGTGAATCTCTTTCCCGCAATCGCCGCATCTGTGTTGCGGGATCTGACACCGCTACCACGAGTATCGTGCCGCAGTAACGCTCCCATCCGCTTTCAAAGAGAAGCGGTACGTCCAGCACGACAGCCCAGTGACCCCGGAGGTATGCCCAAACCATCCGCTTGTGCATTTCTTTACGCACAGCGGGGTGCACAATGCCGTTTAGCACTTTCCGGTCGCGAATGCGGTCTTCGCTGGTACCGAAGACTCTCCGGCCTAAAGCGGGCCGGTTGAGCGGACGGCCTTTGCTAGATGAGCTGTTGGGAGCGCTGGACGGGTCGGAAGGAGGGAGGAGTAGGTCTGGCGTTGTGGATTCGAAGTAGCGTACTATAGCATTATATCCAGCAGTGCCCGGCTCAACTACTTTGCGGGCGAGTAGGTCGGCGTCGATGACGGGGAGGGAGTACGGAGGATGGGATAGGAGGGACGAGACGGTTGATTTCCCGGTTGCGATCGAGCCTGTTAGGCCGAGGAGAAGCATGGTTGGCGGTGAATTGTATGGACTATGCGAGGGATAGACCCGGGGCGATGAGGAGCTCACATCTTGATAAATGTTGGTGGAAGGTGATATGATCGCGGGGTGGGCCCGCATTTGACCTCGGCGGAATGCATATTCCTGACAGGGCTGAAGTAGGGAGCTTTTGTAACGGTGCCACGCATATTCACCGCTGCATAACACATTGCACAGTCTTAGTAGATATCGAGCTATTGAATCATGCTCGATCCCGCAAAATGCTAATCTATATACCCGTGACTTTTGCTGAGGAGACATATTGTGAAGCCTTTACGCCTCAACTCCCGCTAAAACGCAGCACACCAGTGGAGCCTACCTTTGATAATACTTCTCTACCAAAATACTCCGAGAGGAACCTGTTTCACGAGATGGTTACCTCGCTCGCTGAATCACCATTTTGTTCCATCTTCATGTCCTCTCCGCCAGCCAGGACCTTAGTCTGTAGGCTAGAGCCGTCAATGGGTCCTCCACCCGGCGTAACAGCCACTACGTTGCCTTGTTCATCCACGAACTCGAAGTTGTAACGGGATAGAAGGTGAGGTATTGCCGAAAGCTGGGGACCGTAGCGCGCAGTGTTATCGTACAATTCGAATAGAGGGACAGCTAGAAGCTTCATGTTTTTAGGGACGCTAAGAACCTCTGTAACAGAGTCAACATTAGGAGTCCTCATGATCCTTGAACAGGAAATCAGAACTTACTGCTTCTGGGCAGCTGGATAAAATAGAGCTTCTTGCACTCCTTTGGCCTCGTAACGTGCGCCGGGATGAAAGGATACATGAACGTTTCGAAATTCGGCCTCCACCACTGTGCAAGTGTATCCGCAATCTGCCATTCGTCATTGACACCCTCGCCCGTAAACTGTGTGCCGACAGGCGCCAGTCGTTCATTCAGCCTCGCCTTGAAGCCCTCAATTTCTTCGTCGCCAGGATGAAGGTAGTCTCCGGGTCTAATTCAGTACATCATTAGCGATGTCAGTACCACTGCACGAATGATGAAATGGTTAGTAGTAGAGCCAACGTACAGCTTAAAGAAGGCATTTGCAATCTGCAACATGAGGATATGGGGGTGATTATGCTCGTGGCAAACCAGAACGCCTTCGCAAGTCCGTCGCATGCCATGCTCTGTGTAGTGTTCTTCGAGGCGCTTTAGGCGCGCTAGAACTGAGGGATCTTCTTCAGGCTGTCCATCTTTTGTACCAAAGGTGTAGTTGCTGAGAGGGTAGAGGCGGATGGTCTTTGGTTGATTCGCATTGAATGGCTTGGGGAGGATAGGTCTATAGAGAGTAAGTACTGATACCGGAGACTGTGATGAAAGTTACTCACGGATATGAGCTCTGTAGAGCATTTTGAGTGATTGTAGACATGCTAGTTTAGTGTAGAGGTGGTTGATTGTAGGATGGAGCTTTGATTGTGCCTTGGGGTCCCAAGCGTCGATCAAGGGCGCCGCGATACTACGCTTTTCCTCTTCAAGCACCCTAGGCAGTTCTCCGAACCTCAACTACCCTTCATCACCAGCCAGCATAAATATAAGTATCGACAAGTACACGCCACACATCCAACCCTCTTTATAAATTGAAAGCAGATACCAAACTAACAACAATGAATGCACTAAAGACAATTGGAGATCCGGGTTCGTTAATTATATTAGAACCCGTTATCATGTTTGGTTTCCACATATTGCAGCATTATTGACTTCTCGAGACAAGAACTGCCTGGTCCAACTACCCTGGTTCCTCACTTAGTTATGCTTTTATGTTTATTTCAGGTTTTTATTCTCATTAAGTCCGGTTTGAATATGCAGTGCGGAGATATAATGCTGCAAGAAAGATTTGGGTGTTAAAAGAATGGCAGACCACAAAAATTGGTATCTATTATCTAAATTGTAACATAGGTAAAGAGAAAAAAAAGAGAGTCAAAACACGCCAGGGGTATCATCTAAACAACAAGGCTGTTCCCCACCGAGTCAGTCCCCCCAAGGGTTCAATCATGCATTTCTAGCCATGATAAGCCTCTCCTTGGAAAGCAACGGCTGGGAACTGAGCCTGAGTACAGCCTATCCGCAACATGTTAAAACACGACTCTCGTAACGTCTCAAAGCATGATTCTCTTATTCATGCTAATTGAGTATCTCGTATCGATCAAACCCATCCGCTGGAAGGATCCGCTGCGCTTGGATGTTTTCATTGACGATGTGGGAATACCTGCATGAGAAACCTTTATAATGTCGACCACGCCTTTACAAGTTTGGCACACATAAATTGTAGGTGTTTTCATAGCTGGGAGTAATGCATGGTCTATTCAAAGGATTTATGGTTGCGTGTCGCTAGCAGGATGTTACAAGGGGGCAACCTGAGCGGGCCACTCGCCCTCCCTGCAAGTTCTGGTGGCATTATAGCCGTGCACTTACTATTTTCCCAGGATATTACTATCCCATGCGCCGTCAAGGTGCCCCTTTTATTGTGGCCCGTGCGCGAACACCAAAACATCAACACGCGTCTCTACCAAAGTATCCATATAGCTTCTTATCGTGATTAAACCACCACAATGGGCCGCAAACGTTCTTCCAATGATGCAGACCTTATTCAACCTAATTAATGTATTGTCCCAAAGAATAAGAAGGCGAAAATTCCACCCCCCGAGCCTTGGCCACTGCCCGATTTTAATCCCCTTCCTATTGACTTTCCCTACACCGATAGCGCACCAAATCTACCACATATTAATTCTACTGATCCTCTTGCATTGTTTAAGCTTATATAGACGGACGGGTTGCTTAAGGAACTAGCTGCTTATACAAACGAGTATATAAGGCTTCACCCCTACCGAAAATATAAGGACAAAAACAGGAAGGTCAGGATGCCTTAAAAATAGAAGCTTACCTCTGCAAGGGAGCTTTTTACATTCTTAGTAGTGATAATTTATATGGGCCTGTTACTAGAAAGGGACATTAAGGAATATTAGACGACTACCTGTAAAAGGGGCGTTAATCATTTTACTATAAGAGAAAATATAGGCAAGAATCGGTGGTAGCAAATTAATTTAAAGCTTCATATATCGTTTCTAAAGGACACCGACGACAAGATAAAGGAGTCTCCTTTTAAGAAGATTGCTACACTTAGCGATACTATACGCGATCGTTTTCAACTCTATTGGAAGCCTAAAACTCACCTTGCCGTTAAACATGCGGAACGTTGGTCCCCTAACGTAAATTTTAACCCGAGTTTATAACCTAAAGCTTTAACTTAGAGCTTTATTATATAGACTTTAATTAATATATATAGAGATAAGGTTTTCTAGGGGGAGACCCCCTGGGACCCCCCTATATAGAGCTTTTACTTTATTTAGAAGTAATAGTAAGATTAAGGCGCCTTAGTTACCGCTAGGTAAGGACCTACTGTAGTAACTAAGGCACCCTACTTAAGCTGGGCTTAAAGATTATATTAGTTACGAATATAGCATATATTTAGACTATAGAGCTTTAATATAGAGCCCTTTACGTAGAATGTAATATAGTAGATTATAATTCTAATTTAAAGCTTTATATACTAAAAAAATTTAATGCCTAATAACTATTAACTACGTTATTACCTACCTAGTTCGGACGTATAACAATATAATAGCTTAGTAATAATATAATAGCTCAACGCCGAGTAATAGGAGGGAGGGGAGAGAGGGGAGGAGATTAGGGGTAGCTTAGCCACTATAAGAAGGTCGTAATATTAGTATAGTATTAAACTTTAAAAATTGTATCTCGGGAGCTTAATTAACGACCCCTATATAAAACGTTAATAACGTTTAATTATAGAGCTTTAAACTAGTAGATATTTTAGGAATGCCTATTATAAGTAGCTCTAAGTGTAAAATCTAGAATATTTAGTAGTAGTATAAGTATAGGACGGGGGTATATATTTACGTTCCCAAATGTCGTCACGTAATGTAATTTTTAGGTGACAAAAACCAGCCGTTAATATTACTCAACTAACACCTACTAGAGGCTTATCCGTCCTTCCTATCTTCTCTTTTACCCATCTCCTTGTCCGATACTATTTATATTACTACATTAACTAATAGATCCCTTAGTGGGGACTAAAAAGGAGTATTAGAGCACCTCTAGCTTTTATAGGGAAGAAAAGAAGAGAGAAAGGTATAGAGAGAATATTTATAGACAGGAGGAGGCCTATAAGTATAGGAGATTAGATAGCCATAATATAGCTATTAATATTACTTAACTAATATATACTAGAGGCTCCTTTATCCTTCTTATCTTCTCTTTTACCTATTTCCTTATCTAATGCTATTTATACTACTATATTAACTAATAGATCCCTTAATAGAGACTAAGAAAAAGTATTAGAGCACCTCTAGCTCTTATAAGGAAGAAAAAAAAGAAGAGAGGAAGGTATAGAGGAGGGAGTATTTATAGATAGAAGGAGGCCTATAAATAGGAGATTAGGCAGCTATAATATAGACGTTAATATTGCTTGGCTAATACCTACCGGAGGCTCCTCTATCCTTATTATCTTCTCTCTTACCTATCTTCTTATCTAATACTATTTATATCGCCACATTAACTAATAGATCCCTTAGTAGAGACTAAGGAGTATTAGAGCACCTCTAGCTTTTATAAGGAAGAAGAAAAGAAGAAAGAAAGGTATAGAGAAGGGAGTATTTATAGATAAGAGGAGGCCCTATAAGTATGTGATTTGGTAAGTACTAATAAGTATAAGATTCTCGTATAAGATGGGCTTAATTACTTACTAAAATATAGGGTGTCTCTATTACTGCAGTAGCTACTATAGTAGTAAAGACGCCTTAAATATTTAGTATAATTAACTACTAAGGCTATTAATAAGTAAAAGGTAGGCTACCAATATGGTGCGAACGATATAGTTATTAATGTCATTTATAGCCTATTTCTGCTTCTAGTATACGCGCAAATTGTCTTTATATTTAGCGTAGAGTTAGTTATAGGTAGTAAGCTAATTTAGGTCTAGCTTTACTATTAATATAGCCGTAGGTAGTATATCCCTTAGTATAGGCCGACTTAGTAGTTCTAGCTTTAGAAGATTATTTTTCTTCTTAAATAGGTTAATATACTGCTATACCTTATTAGTTTTAGCTATGTCTTAGATAATAAAGAACTATTAAATCTAATTGGATGGCTTATTAAGGATAAGGTTAATTTTTAATTTAATAGAGGTTGTTATTTTTAGAATTTAATAGGTTAGAAAGGGTCCAGGTTAGGGTCTAGCTAGTATTTTAGTAAAACCTTATTTAGACGTTCTAAACTTTTAATTTAATTTATTAGTTCGTTTATTAGTTAGATTTTATTATAGGGAGCGCAATTAATAACTCCTACTAATAGCTCTAACTATGTCTAATTCTTAATTTGTAAATTAGCAGATCTATAGGTAATAGTTATTTTAAGTAGCTCTAGGTGCGGTATATATAAAATCTTAACTATAGTATAGAGAAGCCGTAGCTGCTAATATATGGTCCTAAGTAGCGTTACGTAATAAAATAAGTTAGTATAGTCGTGTAAAGAAATTAATAACCCCTTACCAATATTATTAATATTAGAGGTATAGCTAAGCGTGCTTATAGAGGGCTTTATATAACAGAACCTCGTAGTAAGTACTACGGTAGGCTTATTATTAGGCTAGGTATATAGGTAATATAAATTAAAGTTAATAACATAATAATAACTAGTAGAGTGGTTACCTAATAAATTAACTCTAATTATATTCTAAGAATTACTATAAGAAAGGAACTATCTAGGTAAGGATTAAGGGTCCTTAAATATATAACCGTACTCTTATAAAATCCTTCTTATACGTAATATATATATACTTTATCTACTTTATCTACTTTATCTACTTTATTGCGGATTATATAGATTTTATAGATTATATAGATTACGTTATATAACCTTAGTTACTATTCCTTATTATATAGCTTTATCGGCTCTATCCTAAACTATACTTAGATTAACTAACTAGCTTCTTCTAACTTCTCTCTAAGTAGTTATAATATTATACTTAAAGCGTCCGTAATACTATCTCCCTCCTCTTTATCTTTATCCTTAAAGATTCCTAATATCTCTAAGTTATTTACTAGAGGTATAATATCTATCTAATTAATTTAGTTAATATTGTTGCTTATTATACCTAAAGCAATTTCCTCTTCTTCTACTACTTGTTGTGTTTGTACTATTGCTGCGATATTATCTCTTAGTAAGATTATACTATCTCTATATTCTTGCTATTTAAAAAAGGGGTTAGTTTATATTACGTTAGCGAATCTATCTTCGCAATAACCGTTCTCTTACTTAAAGTGCACTAAAGCGAATATTTATTTGTCTTATAACGTTTATTTTATCTCTAATACTAAATATACGTAACCTATTACTCTTAATAGTTGTCTAGTTTCTTAATTAATTTATTTTAGAGTTTTATATTTAATCTACTACTATATAGCTAGATAATAAACTATCTATTACTTTAGCGGAGTTATACTACTCTTATAATATAGAATAAGAGGCTACCAATACTTAGTAACAGGCTTTTAAATCTTATCTCGCGGCGTCTACTCGGTTAATCTGTCTTAAAAAGGGTTATTAAAAGGGTTATTCTAAAAAGTGGAAACTTATAGAATAAGGTTTATAGGAACTTAGTAATAAAAAAACGGATTCTTTTTTAGCTAAGAAGGAAATAGATCTAAGTAGTTTAATAACTACTCTTCTTAGGTCCCCCTTAGATAATTCGTTTTTTAGCGATCCTTTTTTATTAATACTACCTAACCTAATTTCTTCCGATACTCCTATACCTTTCCTATAGCGTTTTTTAGGTTTTCTAGTAGTTCCTAGGTAGTCTTATTATAGCCTATCTACTTTACTTTATACTATATTTTGTCGTTAATATCCTTATAACTAATAATCTTTAAAACTTACTATTTATCTTCTTCCTATCCTTTATATATGTCTACTTTATAAACTAGTGGCTTAATATTCTTATATACTAGCTCTAGTATCGTAATATACTATATAGGGTAGATCTTTATTTTAGCTAGTAGGTTTAACTTAAATATAACTAGTAAAATCCTTTATTTAATTTTAAAAGGTCCTAGTCTAATATAGTTTAACTTCTTACTTAGTTGTTAACTCTTAAAAATTTTATATAGTAGCTATACTTTATCTCCCTCCTTAAGATCTGGTCCCTTAGATCTCTTAGCATTATAATACTTTTTTATTCTCTATTATACTGTTTTTACTAATTCTATAAGGTTTATATAAAAATTTATTAATATCTTTATTCTTTATTTAGCTATACTACTTATTTTCTTTACTTAACGTAGCGATAGTAATATTCTTAGCTTGTATCTATAATTCGCCTTAAATAGTAACGTACCTATTTCTTCTTATAGTGTTATATTATATATAAACTATATAACTAGTAATAATAATACCTAATTATTCTATATGTAATTAATATAGTGCCTTAAATACTATTCTAGTGTCTAATTTAATATTTTTATTTAACCGTCCGTCTGCAGATAATATATAGTGGAAGTTACTACTCTAACTCCTTACTTCACTAAAAATACCTTCTAAAATGCTACTATAAATCTTAGATCTCTATCCAATATAATTTTATTTAAAACTCCGTATCTTATAAACACTTTTTTAATATAAATTTTAGCAATATCTTTTACTAATATTTCTTCTATATATGCTATAAAGTATCCCCACTTTATAAGCTTATCTACTATTACTAAGATTATATTATAATCTTATCCGGTAATAAGGTCTCTTAACTTTAATAGCTTTATAATAAAGTCTTATAATATAACTTCCTATAGTCTTTCTAGTATTTTAATAGGTTATAGCCCTATCACGGAACCCCACCGTAGGGGCCTCCATAGGAGAGCCCCGTGCTCTCGCGTATACCTCGCGTACAGCTTATGTTAGCTACGCGTAAGTATATTACCTCCTTACGCCCTTAACCCTTACGATCGATCGCGTAACGTCTTGTAGACTCCTCGAATACATACGCTCTATAGCCACTACCCACGTTCCATAACATTACGTTGCGCCTTTTTTACTACTAACGCCTAGCCTATAACCAATTCTACGTCTTTATAATACTATAGGCGCTACTAAAAGTAGCGTGTTTATAAATTACCTTACTTTATACTTCTAAGGAACCTATAATAGTAAGACAATATTCCTTACTAGCTACTATATTAAACCTAAAAAACAATCTAATACCTATACTTAACCTATAACGCCAATTAATCCTAGGAGAATTTAATTTATTAGCCCTAACCCTTAAGGAGATAGACACTAATAATGTCTTATCTTTTATTAACTATATAACTATAGATAAGCAAATAAAAGGGCTATTACCCATTAAAATCGAAATATAAGACGTTAAGACGTTTGCAAAAATGGTAGCATAAGACCCTAATAAATACTACCGCCTTCTATAGAACTACTACCTAAAGCTTATATAAGCTAAGATGCGCATTACCTAAAATCGCGATATTATCTAAGACCTATACGCTTATAAGGCGCTCGCCGATAATATACGTTAAGAAATTAAAGATAACCTCCGTGTGTCTAAACGCGACGTTTAATAGTTAAAGAAGAATAAGATTGTACTAATTGCTACAGTTATTAAAAAAGAAGGCATAATTAAATACCTATAATCTTAGCTTAATAAGTATATTTATAATAATACTAGATACCTCTCTACTATATATAACGCTACCTAAGTCTCTACGCCCCCGGCAACTTTACCTACTTAATACTTAATAAAGGGTTAGCGTTAAGCAGCTTTACCTAATAGGAACCCCTACTAAAGTAGTGATAATAAAAGCTATAATAATCGGACCTAAACTGCTATTATAGAATCTAATGTATGCTACCCTGATCCCCTAGTCTTTTAAGGAGATTGTAAGGAATATAGCTACTAGAAGATATAAATCCGCAAGAAACTAACTTAGAGCGTCTACCTTTTTCCTACAGAAGATACTAAGATTGGCTATATTATTAGGCGAATAAAGAGTACACTATTTAATAGACTTTTCGCCTAATAGGAGACTAGTGGCCCTTAAAAGTAGTAGTCTTACTAAGAAGTCCTTAATAATCTTAACCTAATATACCGCAACTATAACCTACTAGCCACCAACTGAGCTAAACTACGTGCCCTAAAGATAAGCCCTACTGAATTATTTAATAAGTTCTATATTAAATTCTAGAAATATACCAGAGCCCTCGCCTAAGATAATACTAAAGACTAAGAGGATCTCCTTAAAAAAGTTACTTATCGCCTTAGTTACGTAGCTACCAGCTATAACTATAACGATATTTATAAGATGGTAGTAGCCCTATAGAAAATTAAATAATAACTAAATTAGATTATTACTACTAACCCTTACTTAAAGACCTCTCTATAAAAGCCTTCTGGGCCTATTAAACCTATATATACTAAGCCACCGATGCCTACTACCTTAGGTGCTACTAGAGCTAATATTAACCTCTCTATACTAACCTTTCCGTAAAAACTCCTAGATGGAGAGTGTAAGCTACTTTAGAAATTAGGACGCTGCTATAGATGCTATTAAGAAGGCTGTTATTGTGATAACCTAAACTACCTAATAGCTAGGTTTAGTATTTACCGCCTAATATCTAACCTAATGCCCTAAATACTAAATATGTTATTATACGCCACTACTATATAAGATAAAGATGTAGTAATAGTAGTAGAATTGGATATAGAAACGGAAAACGCTAAGTCCTAGCCCTAAGTTGCGGGTTAGGACGCCCTAATAATAGAGGGATTTATATATCGGCCTGCTTAATAGATAACTTAGTAAAGATAAACAGACGGAAATAGATAGTTTTACCTATAATAGGAACTACTGCTATAAAACAATATAAAAGCCGTTCTATAATTAACTGTAAAGCTATTAACTAATTTATAGATACCTAACTTATACGTACTTATAACCTACCTACCTTACCCCTTACTAAAGCCCGCGCCCTATAACTTGCTAATAGTAGTTATACTGTATAGAAGATTACCTATATAGTATAACTTTACTTAGATATAAACGGGCACTAGGAAGAGCTTAAGGCCTATATTATACTACTTACTAACTACCCTATTATCCTTAAAATAAGCTAGCTTAAATAACACAACCCTATTATTAACTAGGAAAAGAGAGAAGTAACCTTTAACTCTAAATACTATAGAGAGACTTGCCTAGGATATGGCCTAGCCGCCTCTATTTACTTACTAGGATATTAACCTAAGAAACCCCTTATTATCCTACCTATGACTAACTGCTACTATATAAGTGCCGCGGCCTTCTACTGTATAGTATATAGGAAAGGCTGGACCATTACTGTAGCTTTTTAATTATAATTATATAAGCTTAATAAAGAATAGAACTATATCCTCTATAGTAATAGAATAGATATAGTTGACCTTTTAAAAGATAACGCCCCTATAAAACTCTATAAACTTTTACCTTTAGACTTTAAGAAGTTTATAAAACTTAAAAAAGGACTTACTAATAAAGAACTCCGTAAGCTCCTCCTTAAGAGGTACTATAACTTTATCAATATATGCTTATAAAAGGGCGTAGATATACTCCCCCTATATTAACTTAATAACTATACTATTAATATTAAATAAGGAAAAACGCTATTTTATAAGAGACTCTACCTAATATTAAAAGACGAACTTTTAGTTATAAGAAAGTATATTAATAAGTACCTTAATAAAGGGTTTATTTATCCTAGTATATCACTAATAGCCGCCCCTATTCTTCTCGCTAAGAAGCTAAAAAGAGGTATTTAATTTTGCGTTAACTATAGAGGACTTAACGCTATTATAATTAAAAACTAATACCTAGTACCGCTTATACGGGAGACTCTTAAGCGGCTTAGCTAAGCTAAAATCTATACTAAGCTTAATATTATTGCCGCCTTTAACTATCTTTAAATACGGGAAGGTGATGAATAGAAAACCGTATTTGTATTACGCTTTAGCTAATTTAAATATACTGTTATACCCTTTAGCGTATATAATAGCCTAGGCACCTTCTAAAGCTATATTAATAATGCCTTATAAGACTACCTCGATAACTTCTGCTTCGCGTACCTAGATAATATACTTATTTATAATAATAACCCTTTTAAATATACTAAACACGTTTAAAAGGTCCTATAGCGCCTTAGGAACGTAGGACTTTATATTAACTTAAAGAAATGCAAATTCTTAGTTATAAAAGTAAAATACCTTAAACTAATTGTTACTACTAAGGGTGTCCATATAGACCCTAAGAAGGTATATATAATTACTAAATAGTAAGCCCCTAACTATATTAAGGACGTATAAGCCTTCCTTAGTTTTGCTAACTTTTATTAGAAATTTATATACAACTTTTTAGGCGTAGTAGCACTACTTATAGTAATAATATGAATAAAGGGCCTTTCTATAAAAGGAAGAAAAACGTACCTATGTTTTACCTAGACGCCTAAATATAAGAAGGCGTTCTAAGACCTTAAAAATGCCTTTACTAAAGTATTTATCCTAGCCTACTTTATACTAGAATAATAACTCTATTTTAAAACTAACTCCTTAAACTACGTTAACGTAGGTGTCTTCTCCTAAATAGGCGATAACGGTTTTCTTTACCTAGTTATATTCTACTTATCTAAGCTTATACTATAAGAGTGTAACTATAAGATCTATAATAAAGAACTCCTTATAATTATATAAGCGTTTAAAGAATTCTAACCAGAACTCTCTTTAGTAGAGCCTAACTAGCTAACTAAAGTCCTTACGGACTATCATAACCTTAAGTACTTTATAACTATAAAGTAGCTAAACTAATGTTAAGTACGTTAGAACAAGTTTCTTTTTAGTTTTAACTTTAAAATTATATATAGACTAGGAGTATAAGATACTAAACCTAATAGCCTAATACGCCGCTTATAAGATTTTCCTTAGTCTAAAGATAACCCCTATAATTAGTTCTAATAATAAACAATCCTAAAAGTATGAAATTTAGCCTTAGGTATACTACCTACAATAGAGCTAACTGTACCTTAGCTTTATACTATAGAACTAGAGTTACCTTCTAAAATTAATAAGCTTATTACTATAGTATATAACACCTTTATTAACCTATTATTGTATTAACTTATTGCTATAAAGACCGCTAGCGCCTGTATACTGCCTACTAACCTTTAAAGCTTAGGCTAGATTAATATAGCAGCCTTAAAAGTAAAAGAGAATAGGCTCTATTATAAAGGTCGCCTATTTATCCCTAACTTAGAAAATTTATAATGGTAACTAATCTAAATAGCTTATAACCTTTGATTAAGCGGCTACTTAGGTAAAGGAGGAACCTATAAGCTTTTTAGCTAATACTACTTCTAGCTAAAAATAATAGACTTAGTTAAACACTTTATAGGCGCCTATTACAGTTATAAGCGCGCTAAGGCCTTTAATATAAAGTACTAAGGACTATTATACCCTCTACTAGTACCTATATAATGATGGGCAGATATCGCTATAGATTTCGTTATTAACCTACCACCCTATAAACAACACGGCCGTACCTATAAGAATATTTTTATAATAATATACCGACTTATAAAAGAGCGCCACTACGTCCTAACTAAAGGCGTAGCTATTAGTGACGTTACTAATGCCTTCTTTTGTGAAGTTTACTAACTATATAGGCTACCTAATTTAATTACGTCCAACTAAGGTATATAATTTAACTCTAATATATAGAGACGAATCTGCTAACGCCTTAGCATCTCTGTTAAGATGCTTATATCCTTTTACTATAAAACTATTAGGTAACTAGAAAATGCTAATACTAATATAAAAGCGTACCTATAATAGGTAGTCGCCTATAGTTAAGATAACTAGGTAGATTACCTCCTACTAGGTAAATTTGTAGCGAATAACCACGTCTTAACTACTATAGGACTTACCCTATTTTTTGTAAATAAGGGTTATTACCCCTAATCCGGTATAGAGCTACTAGAACCTATTAATAAGAAACTACTATATAGAAAACGCCTTAAGATGTTACTTACTAACTAGTATATAGACTATATAAAAAATCTACTTAACTACTATAAGGGAGAAATGGCCTAGGCTTAAGTAAAGTAGGCCTACTTCGCTAACTACTATAAAACGCTACCACCGGAGATGCGTGTTAGCGACTAGGTATAGCTAAATATATATAATATCTCTATGTAGAGGCTTATAAAGTTACTTAATTATAAGAACCTTAGCCCCTATCTAATTAAATAAGTTATTAATAGGGGAGCTGTATATAAGCTAGAACTCCTACCTACCCTAGCTACCCATAGGATATAGCCTATATTTTACCTATAACTACTACACCTTTATTAGCCTAACCCCTTACTAGGGTAGATATAGCCTAAACCCCTACTAGTACTAATTTAAGATAAGAATAAAAATAAGAACTATAAGGAGTGGACCGTTAAATAAATTATTAACTCTAAATACTTTAGTAAAGGTAGAGGATAATAGCTCTACTATAGAGCTATATACATAGGATTTAATATAGATTAGCCAGAATAGTAACTATAGGAAGACTTTAAAAATATAAAGGATTTAATTAGTGACTTTTATTACGCGAACCTATAGAAACCGGGCCTAAGTAGAGATTTTATACCTAATTCTCTATAGGAGCCCTTATAGAGTTAAACCGTTATATATTACTACGTAAGGGTAAATTGCCGTTAGATTATAGTAAAGTGCAATTACATAACCGGAATATTGTTAAGATATTTAGGAACTTTAACCGGTAGTTAAAGTTGTTTAATTAGTTGGATTTTTAGATGCTAAGCCTTATTATATAACGTTGTTTTAAGCCTTTAGTAATACCCCCCTTTCTTCTTTTTTATACCTTAAGTGTCCCTTTTATATATATATAGTAACTATAGCGTCGCCGGAGCTCCGCCTCTATAGGAGGGGGGGTAGTATTATAGAACCCCACCGCAGGGGCCTCTATAGGAGAGCCCCGTGCTTTTATATATACCTTATATACAGCTTATATTAGCTACGCGTAGGTATATCACCTCCTTACGCCCTTAACCCTTATGATTAATTGCGTAACGTCTTGTAAACTCCTTAAATATATACACTCTATAGCCACTGCCTACGTTCCGTAATAAGCCCTTTATACAGCTTATACCTTATTAGTTTATTCCTTTAGTAATCTAGATATTCTTTAGTAATCTTTCACGCTAAGTTTTAGATTCTATTAATAATATACTCCTCTTAGAGTCTTAATACTAAGCCTATAGCCCCATTATGTCCTTAAGTTATTCCCTTATAGAAATCTTCTATAAAGTGTTCTACTATGCTTCTTAGGATATACTTTACTTCTCTATATTTATATAATATTTCTTCTCCTAAATGTTTTAACTATTTTTTTTAACTATATTTTAAAGATCTATTATACCTAAAAGCTTATTACGGAACCCCACCATAGGGGCCTCTATAGGAGAGCCCCATACTCTTATATATACCTTACGTATAGCTTATATCAGCTACGCGTAGGTATATCACCTCCTTACGCCCTCGACCCTCACAATTAATCGCGTAATGTCTTGTAAACTCCTTAAATATATACGCTCTATAGCCACTGCCTATGTTCTATAACATTACGTTGCGCCTTTTTACCACTAACGCTTAGCCTATAACTAATTCTACGTCTTTATAATACTGCAGGCGCTACTAGAAGTAGGGTGTTTATAAATTACCTTACTTTATACTTCTAAGGAACCTATAATAGTAAGATAATATTCCTTACTAGCTATTATATTAAACCTAAAGAATAATCTAATACCTATACTTAACCTACAACGCTAATTAATCCTAGGAGAATTTAATTTATTAGCCTTAACCCTTAAGGAAATAGATACTAATAATGTCTTATCTTTTATTAACTATATAACTACGGATAAGTAAATAGAAGGGCTACTACCTATTAAAATTAAAATATAAGACGCTGAGATGTTTGTAAAAATAGTAGCATGAGACCCTAATAAATACTATTACCTTTTATAGAACTACTACCTAAAGCTTATATAAGCTAAGATGCGTACTATCTAAGATTGTAATATTATTTAAGACCTATAAGCTTATAAGGCGCTTGCCGATAATATACGCTAAGAAACTAAAGATAACCTCCGCGTATCTAAACGCGACGTTTAATAGTTAAAGAAGAATAAGATTATACTAATTGCTATAGTTACTAAAAAAGAAGGCATAATTAAATACCTATAATCTTAGCTTAATAAGCACATTTATAATAATGCTAGATACCTTTTTACTATATATAATGCCACCTAAGTCTCTATACCCCTAGTAACTTTACCTACTTAACGCTTAACGGAGGGTTAGCGCTAAGCAGCTTTACCTAATAGGAATCCCTACTAAAGTAGCGATAATAAAAGCTATAATAATTGGACCTAAACTACTACTATAGGATCTAACGTACGCTACCCTAATCCCCTAGTCTTTTAAGGAGACTGTAAGGAATATAGCTACTAGAAGATATAAATCTATAAGAAACTAACTTAAAGTACCTACCTTTTTCCTATAGAAGATATTAAGATTGGCTATATTATTAGGCGAATAAAAGGTATACTATTTAATAGACTCTTCGCCTAATAGGAGACTAGTAGCCCCTAAAAGTAGTAGTCTTACTAAAAAGTCCTTAATAATCTTAACCTAATATACCGCGACTATAACCTACTGGCCACTAACTAAGCTAAACTACGTGCCCTAAAGATAAGCCCTACTAAATTATTTAATAAGTTTTATATTAAATTCTAAGAATATACTAGAGCCCTTACCTAAGATAATACTAAAGACTAGAAGGATCTCCTTAAAAAAGTTACTTATCGCCTTAGTTACGCAGCTACTAGCTATAACTATAATAATGTTTATAAGATAGTAGCAGCCTTATAGAAGATTAAATAATAACTAAATTATATTACTACTACTAACTTTTACTTAAAGACCTCTCTATAGAAGCCCTTTAGGCCTATTAAACCTATATATACTAAGCTACCGACGCCTACTACCTTAAGTACTACTAGAGCTAATATTAACCTCTTTATACTAATCTTTCCGCAAAAACTTCTAGATAAAGAGCGCGAGCTACTCTGGAAATTAGGACGCTGCTATAGATACTATTAAGAAGGCTATTATTATAATAACCTAAACTACCTAATAGCTAGGTTTAGTACCTACCGCCTAATACCTAACTTAATGCCTTAAACACTAAATATATTATTATACGCCACTACCGTATAAGATAAAGATATAGTAATAGCAGTAGAATCGGATATGGAAGCGGAAAACGCTAAGTCCTAGCCCTAAGTTATAGGTTAGGACGCCCTAATAATAGAGGGATCTATATATTGGCCTGCTTAATAGATAATTTAGTAAAGATAAATAGACGGAAATAGATAGTTTTACCTATAATAGGAACTACTACTATAAAATAATATAAAAGCCGTTTTATAATTAACTATGGAGCTATTAACAAA
>Ga0307515_10006298_pt1 | contig 23795 bp, 28 predicted proteins | sample 17_EM_MG_FD_194513 | JGI IMG/M metagenome (GOLD analysis project Ga0307515, IMG submission 194513) | Populus trichocarpa ectomycorrhiza microbial communities from riparian zone in the Pacific Northwest, United States - 17_EM | ecosystem: Host-associated > Plants > Roots > Unclassified | place... | reverse complement strand
CGGACAACACAATAATATCTTTATAATAAGTGTAGTATACCAAAAATGCTGGCTATATGTCGCCTTTCTTACCAGCGAGTGCGTGTCCCGCTGAGTGAAGCATCCCGCTGAGCGAGGTTCCATAGTAGTGCAGAAATTCTGGCTGTGAGAAGGTCCGCGAGGTCGTGAACTCGGACACGACACAAATAATCGGGTTTGTTGGGGCCTGCTACAATCAAACACGTAAGGATACAAGTCCTATTCTTATATAACCGTCCATCTGGTAACCGACATTCAGGCACCGGAGCGCGAAACCTGAAACATCTGGAATTACCAATTTTCGACAAGGGGGACATGACAGACGTCAGCTCTCATCAGTGTGCGGGCGCCAATGCCGAATCCCCGACCTGCACCCCGAAATTAAAGTCATACAGAGCGAACAACCATGGCGACCAAGGTACCCCAAGCAATGAACCTGTGAGCATCTCGACGGTTATATAGCACCCCATTGTCACTGATGATGCCCTAAAAGCCTTTATTTGAATGGTGCGGCACTTCACGTTAATTTAGGCTCATACAGCTCATCTCGGGTACCAAAAAAGAAATCATTGTGCAAGATGTCCCGGATTTGAAGTATAGGCTGGTGTTGTTTGTAGGAGATGAAGCCATAGAATTGGAGAGGAAAGACAACCAGACGTGGGCACCAGTCCAGCGCCCGTATGTCCTAGGTATCTTTACAACGTACACTCACCGAGGCATGTGCGTATATAGAGATATTTCTCCGACAACTCAAGTGCGCGTAGAGATTCAAATGAAGAGTAGTCATCTGCTGTTCGCGAAGAAGGACCGGAATGTCAAAGAGATTGGCCTCCACAAGCTTTTTGATGAGTACTGGACCTCCGAGGAGCACGAGCTTACGGTCCCGGGTCGGTCATACTCCCCAACCAGTCTTTTCATACCTGATACAGAAGCGCAGAGGTTGTTGTCATTGGAAAGTATCTTTGCTCGTTCGAATTACATTTCTCTGCGAGCCCTACGGTTCGTCTCTTTGCAACCGCCTATTCCATCGAGCTAATGATGTTCGCATAGGCAGAAACTCTCCACTCCTTGCTCAAAGAACTCAAGGAATTGTTGAGAAAACACTCCCCAATAATGAGTGCATCAACAGAGAGGATTGTGGACAAGACTATCCAGTACGGGGCTGTCTTCGCAGAGGTCAGTTATCCTAAATGGAAACCACTGAGACATTGACACTTTCTAGTTGAATCCTATCTCAAAGGCTGTCTTTGGTCTTGCCAGTGTCACGTTTGAGGTTCGTACCCGATGCTTGCGCATCAGGAACAGACCTAATGCATGACGATGTAGCTCTTGAAGGAGCAAAACAAATACGACCAGATGCCATCGGCCCTGTTGGGTCGGTTACAGTGCATTTTGCCATTGGGGGAGAAGGTCGCAGACGATGTCGTGTGCGAAGAGACAGAAATCTTGGAGAAGGTGATCCAGCGAATGTTTGAAGTGATGCGAATGGTCGCAGAATTCTCATGCAACTATGTCAAAGGTAGTAGGTGGCCATGCCCTGGATTTGGCAAGTATTGATGATCACAGCGAGAACGGTTGGTGGGCCAGCCAACCCAGAGAAGATCGAAGAAATGGACAAAAGATTGACTAAAGTCATTGAGGACTTCAACCGTGCAGTGGATGTTGAGGCGCTCCGCCTCGCCAAAAAGAATGGTACGCACGTATTGTCCCTACGTACCTGCTGATCATCCGTTCTCAATGGTTCGTGTAGAGCAGGAGTTTTTGCTTACGCGACTTAAACGCGTCGAGACCGGCTATGACTTGAAACTCTGCTGTATGGAAGGCACCCGCGAAACCCTCTTGAATCAAATCATGGCCTGGGCGGCCAATGAATCAGAAACGGGCAATCTATACTGGATCCACGGTTTGCCCGGAATTGGCAAAACGTCTTTAGCTCATTCAATTTGTGAAAGGCTTCACCATAAACAGCGCCTCGCCGGAGCATTTTTCTGCCAGAGGGATGACGCGAATATGAGCGAGCTCAGAAACATCCTTCCTACTCTCATCTCCAAACTCGCTGAAATCTTTCCCCCCTTCCGAAGCATCGTGGCAAACCGTCTTCGCAGCGATCCAAATCTAACATCAAAGTCGATGAAGGACTCTCTTTTCCTTGACTTCATCTGCAACCTTCCTCGCCACCCAAACCACGCTCTCGTCTTTGTCATTGACGCACTCGACGAATGTGGGGACTATAAGGATCGTCCAATCCTCTTGAAGGTTCTCAAAGATGCGGCCGGACATGCTCCGTGGCTTAAAATCATTGTCACCAGTAGACCTGAAAACGAAATTCAGCATTTCTTTCATCAGCTTCCCCGATCGTCATATTCACCTTATGATTTGTCTATGGATCAGGAAGCCGGAGCTGATTTGCAAACCTTCGCCCGAAGCCAGTTCGATTCAGTGGCCAAAGTGTGGTGTCTGCCCACCCCTTGGCCAGGACAACCGCTCTTTGACAGAGTTATCTCTCGGGCGAACGGCCTGTTCATCTTCATCAAGACTCTTGTTCTCGCCCTTGAGCAATGTGAAAACCTCGAAGAGACTTTGAAAGCAGCCTTGCAGGACTCAGGTCTGAAACCTCTATACGACCTTTACTCAAGTATCTTAAAATCACGGAGGGTGCCAAACAATGCCGAGTTCCGGCAGATGATTGGAGTGCTCCTTACAGTGACTCCGTATCGCACACTGAACGAAGATTCGATTGCTGAGCTGGCAGGAGTGATGCCCAATCTGGTTAAAAAGTGGGTGAATGATCTCAGCTCCCTGCTATGTCGAGACGAGGCGGCCAATGGAGGAATTCGTGTCCGGCATTTGTCAATTTTGGAGTTCTTTGTCAGCGATCACTGCGCTTATCAAGTGAATATTGAAGACGCGAACACGCAGCTAGGAAGTGCTTGCCTCAAGACGATGATGGAACAGCTCCGTTTCAATATCTGCAATCTCGACGATTCCCGACTTGCTAATGCAGAAATCAACGATCTCCCATCCCGAATCAAAGAGTGCGTTTCCGACGCTTTGCAATATAGTTCTCTCTATTGGTCAAATCATGTTTGCTTTACTCCCGACAATGGAGATCCTTGCGTGTGGGGAAAGTTGAAAGAATTCTTCGAAGGGTTGTATGGGCTATTCTGGGTTGAGGTATTGAGTATCATGGGAATGGTCCCGATTGGTGCTCCAAGCCTGCGACGAGTGATCTCTTGGGCCAAGGTGAGTTCAGCTCCAAGTTGTCTCCTGCGAAAATGATTCCAACTGGATGTAGAATGCCGATTCAAATGTTGTTCAGAGAATGCAGGATGTCTGCCGTTTCATCATCACCTTCCACCACCCCATCTCTATCAGCACTCCGCACATCTATATTTCAGCGGGTCCCTTCCTACCTTCACAGTCGCCTTTATCGATCATGTTCAGCAAATGGTTTAGTAAAACCATCAAGATGCAACGAGGGAGATTGTTGACATGGCCAGCGCCACCATTGCAATGGATTGGACACACCAATACTATCACTTCCATCTGCTGTTCCCCAAATGGGTACCACATTGTCACTGGATCCAATGACGAGACGGTACGCATCTGGGATGCCGAGACTGGTGCTGCAGTCGGCAACCCATTGAACGGTCACACTGACTATGTGCAATCCGTTGCTTACTCCCCCGATGGGCGTTACATCATCTCTGGATCCAATGATATGACCATTCGGATGTGGGATGCTGAGACTGGTGCCCCAGTTGGCAGGCCGTTAGAGGGGCATATGGGTTCGGTGTTCACTGTTGCTTACTCTGCTAATGGGCAGCATATCATCTCCGGATCTGGTGATGGGACCATTCGAACCTGGGATGCTGAAACTGGGGCAGCAATTGGCGCCCCTCTAAGGGGGCACACTCGATTTGTGCGGTCTATTGCTTACTCTCCCGATGGGCAACATATCATATCGGGATCCGCTGACACGACCATTCGAATCTGGGATGCGGACACTGGTGCTGCAGTTGGCCACCCTCTCAAAGGGCACACTGGCATTGTGTGGTCCGTTGCATACTCTCCCGATGGACGGTATATCGTCTCCGGGTCCGTTGATGGAACTCTTCGAATCTGGGATGCCAAGACCGGTGCTGCAATTGGCAGGCCTCTGGAGGGGCACACAGATGCCGTGCACGCTGTTGCTTACTCTCGTAATGGGCAGCACATCATCTCCGGATCTAATGACAAGACCATCAGAATCTGGGATGCCGAAACTGGCACAGCAATTGGCACACCTCTTCAGGGACATGTCTGGCATGTGAACTCTGTCGCCTATTCTACCAATGGGGAGCACATCATCTCAGTATCCGGTGATCATACCATTCGAACCTGGGATGCCAAGACTGGTGCTGCACTGGGTAACCCTGTGGCGGGGCACACTTCTAGAGTGATCTCTGTGGTTTACTCTCCCGACGGGCACCAGATCATCTCCGGATCCGCCGACATGACTATTAAGATATGGGATGCCAAGACTGGTGCTATAGTCGGCAAGCCTCTACAGGGTCACACTGACAGCGTGTGGTCTGTTGCTTGCTCTCCCAATGGACGACGTATCATCTCTGGATCTACTGATAAGACCATTCAAATATGGGACGCTGAGATTGGTGCTGCAGTAATGAGACCTCTAGCAGGGCATACAGATGCTATATTATCCGTTGCTTACTCTCCTAATGGGCAGCGTATAATCTCTAGCTCTGTAGACCGAACCATTCAAATATGGGACGCTGAGACCGGTACTGCGATTGGCGAGCCTCTAAAGGGCCACACGTCCATGGTGCGGTCCATTGCATGCTCTCCTAATGGACGGCGCGTCATCTCTGGATCCGATGATAATACCATTCGGACCTGGGATGCTGAGACTGGTGCTGCTATTGGCTATCCTCTAAGGGGGCACATTCGCGACGTGCATTGTGTTGCTTATTCTCCTGATGGGCAACACATCATCTCTGGATCTAATGACCGGACTATTCGGATCTGGGATGCTGATACCGGGGTTGCAGTTGGCAAGCCTCTCGAGGGGCACACTGGTGGTATCCTGTCTGTTGCTTACTCTCCCAGTGGGCAGCACATTATATCTGCATCTGCTGACAGAACCATTCGAGTCTGGGATGCCAAGACCGGTGCTGTAATTGGAATGCCTTTAATGGCGCATGAAAACATGGTCATGTCCATTGCTTGCTCTCCTGATGGCAAGCACATTGTCTCCGGATCTTGGGACAACACAATCCAAGTATGGGACCTGTTTCCACATCCACCTCTCCAACCATCCACCTCTTACGATCAAGCTCATGCCAATTATTGTGCACAACCAGATGCGAATGGTTGGGTCAGAGATTCAAAGAACGGTTTACTATATTGGGTACCTCTGGATTGTCGTATAGGCCTGAATTCACCCACTGTCCTGACAATCCCACCGACATCTCACACTCGATCGGTTACTCTTGGTTTTGATGAGTTTGTGTTTGGGACCTCTTGGACCCATGTTTTCAATAGTACATAACCCTAGGCTTTCTCCTCAATCTCTGTGCTTGTATTTTGGTATTTTGGTGTCTCTTTGCACGACGGGCTGGGAGTACATATTCCGGGGTAAATAAATCGGGAGGTGGAAATTTATCATTACTGCTCGTGGATATACATATAATAAACTATGAATTTTCCACTACCGATTGAATGACATATTCCGCACACATTCCGCACCATTTCCGCACAAGTTACAATATTGCTTTGTGTTTCGTTGTGGTGGACATGGCATTCAATCGGCAGTGGAAAGTTATGAGTTATTATATGTACATCCACTAGCGGTAATGATAAATTCCCACCATATTCCCGATTTATTACCCCCGGAATATTTACTCCCAGCCGTCCTGTTGGTAATTGCACTTGTAGTTTCGCCTTCCTTAGTGTCGCAGATAGGCAATACCCATATGCAGAGGTGAAATATAGTTGGAGAGTGAGAAAACCTGGCTCTTGCATGTTGTATGAGGGTTCATGGTCCAGACTTACTTCCCGATATTTGGGAGGTGGCCTCTTGACGGCTTTACAATATTTCTTGGTCCACAACATTATCTCTTTTGAAGAGTGTCTCAAGCCTTTGGTGGTGGCCCAAGTCACATTGGTGCCAGAACAAGTTACAGTTGGGTTAGACGCGGCTATTGAGCACTCTTAAAAATGCCACGTGGACCATCGAATGAACGCTTGTAGTACCCAATATTGAACATATGTGCTGCCCCTGTTGTAATTCAATCGATGCACGCCTCCAGATTTTCCCACTCCGCCAGCAGCCTGGCTCAACTGACATATGTAACTGGTCCGCCCATCCAATAGCTGGAAACGGTAAATCCAGGCTCTTTTGACAAGATATCGAATTGTGAGCCCAGCAGTCCTGACCCAGTTTCTCGCGTGGTGAACTGCACTGCTGAATCCTTTTTTCACACGCCTTGCGAGTTTTACATGTAGTGCAAGTGCACTCTATTTGTCTAGCGGTAATGCCTTTCGCAAGCGTCGCATTCTGCCCCAATCGGTCAGGTCGGTCAGGTCTAAGCCAGAGAACCGGCCGGATTTCCAATCGTTTACGGCCATGCACAATGTGCAAGAAATATTTGTAAATATGTAAATTATGTACATGTGCCAACGAGACTACGGACAGAGCGACACAAGCAAAGAACTATTTAAGTACGCGTACATTTGATTGTTGAGATCAAAGTCGGATGACCTGTCCCACGCAGCCATAAATATATCATATTGATATATCATCGGGAAGGATGGACGGACCGGAACTAATCCAAGCTATATACTCCACATGGTCACGTTCTTTTTAAAATACAGATTAAGCAAATCGATTCTGCTTGGCAACTATGACCGTCTTTACGGGGGTGTCTGCTCCAGTGCTGATCAAATTGGATGTGTGATTAAACCCGGATCCATCAAATTTCGATGAACATTTCTTTGCAAATGCCAGCACTTGTACTGACTTGGAGCTAATGACGCTGACCTGCACTGCCAATCAGCGTCATTAGCGCGAAGTCTTGTACTGGAACAGTTTATAACGAACTCTATTTAAGGAGGTAGGGAATTCAGAACGTAACAGGTTTGTTATCTCTGTCAATGGGTTTATTCGATTTCGTGGGAATGTATTTTGTATGGGTGGATGTTGTCGCCGGAGGCGAAGGGTGCACAGGCTCATACTAAGTAGATTTGAGCAAAATACCTTCACCAATATATAGGACCGTGACATTGCTTCCATTCACCGCTGTGCATTCCATTCTCGGCTCCATGTAGATATGATTATTCCCATTGCATCCTAAGATCCCGAAGATTAAAAAATAGGTCTACGGAGACGTATCAACCGGTCGTGGAGCAGGGGTAGTGGAGTTTCCTCCAAAAAACTCTCCAATACTTCGTCGCTTGTCATCACTAGGGGCGCTGCCGATTCCTCCACTTTGTCGTTTCTGTGACCGAATGGGGAAGACAAACGGTAATCACCAGGCCACACAGCATAAATAAACCAAGTATTTCGCGACCACTCACGACTTTAACAAGGTGAGGGGCCTGATTGACCGCCACTGCCGAAATATACGATGTACCATTTTCCTGTGGAGAAACCCCCTTCAGATGAACTCGTCGCAATGCATGAGGATGACCAACGGTCACTTACCAGGGGACGAATGCGTACTCGCGTCCAGCCAGTATTGACAAGTCCATTGAATCGGACTCTGGTGGTCGCTCCGGAGTTCGCACTCCGCCTGAGTATGGCAGTGACTAACTCGGTAATGCACAGCCCATGGGTGATGATAACGACATGATACCCGAGTCCGCCTTCGCCTTCAACCCATTTTCCCGTGGTCGACCAACGACCTCGACCTCGAGCACCTCGATCCCCTCGACCCCATTCGTATTCGTGCCGGCACCGGTATCTGAGTGGTGGTGCGCAATGGCAATCGCGTCGTCCAGATCCGGCCGTACAAGCTTCTCCACCGCATTCTCCACCCGAAGCGCGAGATCGTCAAGCGACTTGCCACTAGTGAACCTATTGTGCCGATTCCGTATCTCCTCGTACACCTCGACCTCATCCTCGGGAAACAGCACTTCTCGTCGTCATCGTGCGCGGTGCACGCCCACGCTGCTGCTGTTGCTTTCTTTTTGATACCGATCCAGCAGACCAGCGCTTGCCCTCGGCGATACCAGAGTGCTGCTCACGGATCAGGGGCGTAGTATGTATTGGTGGGCAGGAGAGCGGGTCCTTGTCTGCGTCCGGGAGCGAAGCGCGTGGTGCGACGAGTTGGACAGCGGTGCTGTGGGCGCGTTTAAGGTCTGACGTGTAGAACTTGTGTATGGGAGTGCGCAAGACGGAGTACCACCATTCTCCCAGCGCACGAGCTTGGTTCATCGCTTGCTTGCCCGCCCCAGCCACGCAGCCATTTGCAAGTGCAACGGGATCAGAGGCGAGACGCGTAAAACGATTGGTTATATTTTGGTATTTGTTGGGTGCTGTTAAGTTAGTGTGCGCCAAATACTGGTGTTAGGACGACACAACCGTTGAGAGTCGGCCTAACCTACGACGAAAAAGAGTCAGTGGTTTTATTCTATGCTACTAGTATAGTACTAGAATTATCTCACAGGCCCATACAGGATCCGTCGACTCTACAGCACGACGAGCGGCAACCGTTCAGATCCACCTCACGAGGGTCTACAGTTGAAATGCTAATAATGCAAAAGGTCATAATGCAAATATCCCATAATGCAAAACTTTTGGCGTCGACGAAAATCAAGGTTTGTATTCAAGTGAATACAAACCTTGATCTGATAATGCAAATATGTAATAATGCAAAGGATTGAGCGTCGACCGACCTTTTGCATTATTAGCATTTCAACTGTATATCCATATTAGCAAAGGAAACATACAATGTAACAGTAAGCATGTATAGGTGGTTCGAGATAGTCGACTCTATGGGAATTAAGGCGGGTAGGTGTTCTGGGTTCTGATGGGCCTGGAGGAAAGGTGGTCAAGCTGAGTTTGTCAGAAGCGAGCGAGTCGGTCAACTAGGGACATTGATATTGTCATAGGCTAAGCGCTCGGCAATCAACTTATGTAATGAGACATTGGAGATCTTCCCTTGTTTGCGGGTAATGAAAGTGACCTCGCCGCAGGTGGTTTGATTAGCCAAGATGCATCTGGGGATCTGGGGTTGGGGGTTTGGGGAAACACGATCAATATCCTATCTGCTACTGCTAGAGAAGCTAGAGCAACTGGGAGGAGAGAAGAAAGTACAATGTGTTGTCGATAGCGGAGGCCAAGTAAACGGGCGGAGAGAAATGTAGTTGAGGCCGTCGTTGTCTGTAGGAGTACAGACCGAGATGATAAATTTCAGCACTGCGATAGCTGAACATCGGAACAAGCAAACCACCACTTCCCCGCAACAGCAGACAGCGGTTGAGCCAGTCAACTTTCCCTCAATCCTTTGCCCTTTGCCGTTACACGATCCCTGCAAGTCCCAAGCGAGAAGTCACACCGCATAAGAGACCCCAAATTGCATCTTCCTGAGTCACTTTGCTCGTGCCTGCCGGCCCAGGCTTGTTGCCTCGCGGAAACTTGCAAAAGCCAGTGGCAGATTATAGCGTCTACACTGAGAGACGTGACGCACAAACATCGTGCAGTTCCTTGGGCCTTGATCTGGGGTGTAGCGGGAACGAGTAAAAGTCTCACTATTAGTTGGTGCACTCTTGCTCTATGAATCAATTAGGCTTCGAGGGGTTGTAATGCGGAGCTCGAAGATGCCACACAGGTAATAACCGTCACTGTTAGATTGCTACGACGTATCGGTCTAGCTACATGTCTATCCAGCCTCATATCCGTCCAGCCACACTTCCGGATTAGGCCTAGCCTTATCTAACCATGGCCATGGCCACATCCCTGTGGACATTCCTTCTCGATTAGTGTGCGTATGACTGTTTTGGCAGTCCTTATTGTCTTCGCCAGTTTATTGTTCGTTCCGTATACAGAGCGCAACAAGCCAAGGGCGAAAGATCCTTACCGTTCTTTCGCCCGCTCACTCCGCTCCGAGGGTGACCGGCGGGCGGACACAACGAGGAGCGTGACGGGATTGTTGAAGAGGAAGGTGTCGTATCTGTCAGCACGGAAATGGAATGGAAAGGAGGACGAACATCAACAGCCCGAAACTAGCGACCTGCATCATGGAATACGACCAGTCGAGGGCCTCCTAGCCGAGTCCAAGACTGATAATCCAGATCGAGATAGTTCTGCATATGTCAGTGATACTCCGCGCAGTGGCGGATACGTGCCGGGTGACGTTGAGACCGAAGAAATTGAAGAAGCCGATGGAGAACCTGATGGCGACGGACGAGCCAAGGACGCGTGAGTTAGAGATGGTCTGGTGCCATCCGTGGGGGAGATCAAAGAACGGTGAGCGCGCGGTGATTGATGGGAAGGGGAAGGGGCGAGGAGGGCTCGCCGAAGAAGCGGGCCCACCCCACCGCGACGAGTGGTGCGACGGAGTACGTCGACATGATGATTTTCTTGTCGATAGCGAACTGCGTAGTCTATGATCAACCGTGGTATTATATTCATGGAGCCCAACCGTAAGAACGCTTGCTCAGAGGGCGGGAATCAGTCCGGCTCCAGAACCAAATACGCACTGTCTGGAAGAGCAATTGGCAGCATAAATTCGACCATCCTCTTGGAACTCTTGCAGCATGGGCACCATCCAGTATATCCCATCAACCCGCACACTCGACAAGCGTGCACTTGAAACTGGTCCGATGAAATCATCCGCCGTTCGAGCAGAGCTTTTGTGGCTCTGTAGCCAATAAGGCAGTCTCGCTCCATCTCTCCTAATCGCAGACCACCGTCTCTTGATTGGCCCTCAGTCGGCTGACGAGTTAGGTTGCCCGAGGACCACTAGGGCAGAGCGTCAATAAATCAGCTGCTATATTCAGCACTACGTACCGTGCTCGAGCGTTCGTTCTGTCCATTACAATATGTTCTACGTATGATAACCATTCAAGAAGCAGTTGACCTACTGAATTTCTGTTGGAATCGTGAGCGGCACTGCTTATCGTCACACTGAAGATACAGTATCTACCTGATAGTAGATTGGCCCAAAATAAACGTATGCCTCCAAAGGTTCGCCAGGGATCCCGCTGGTCAGCATATCCTTTCCAGAACAGCTGAACCCTTTGGAGATGAGGATACGGGACATGTCTTCAACCAAACCTAATCAGCCGTCAGTTTAGGCGCAGATCCCCACCCTTTCCACATACTTTCGACCCTCCGATGGCAGTGCCGTATTCCAGAGAACCACGTAACACACCTGCCTGGACACTCGGTTAAGAGAAAGATACACGAATGCCACAGGCTACATACCTTCCCAGCGAGTAGCCCGATCATCTTACCAACCGTCATTCGAAAAGGGAAACCGTGCGGATTCATGATAGCATCTGGAGAAACCATGAGAAGGGGAGTTACGGAAGGTGGAACAAACCTGGGCAGATGCCTCGATCATTGAATTGCATACCTTCTTGTTTGACGATCAAACCAGTAACTCCTTTCCAAAGTCATTGAAGCGAGGTCTATCATAAGTGTAGAATAAAGTTGCACACCTTTTGTCCATGTCGTGATGAGATTTTTTTCTCAAGCTCCGGTCTATTTTGACGAGGGTTTGATCATTTTCGGTGTCGGTGAGCATAACCTAAGCGTAATACTATGAGCGAACGTCCCCACCATACAGTGGGCGTACAATCTTGCCGATTTACCCTGACGCTGGTGCTTTGTAGGTCAGTGGAGAATTATTGAATCCTGCCGCTACTGCTGACACTGTGGTATTGTAATTGGCATTTGTCTGTATCTGATTGTTGAAATGGACGTCCCCGGGATCCACACGTTCTCCCGCCATGGCCAAACCGTCCCCATCGATGATGTCGTAATTTTTTAATTTTTCTTCGTCGGTTCGTCTATGGGCGCATATGCAAGACGGTCAATCCTGGTAAATAAAGGTGGGCAACATGTTTCTATCGGGAAAGTGACGTACGTAGGTTGCATTGGGGCATTTCGGATGAGCGTTGTGTTCTTTCTGAAGACTTGTCATTTTCCATAGCCGCGATCCAGGCTCCCTTAGTATATGATCAGCTTATAGATACATTGAAGGGCACACTGTAGCACTCTTACCCTGTTCAGGATAAGTGCGTCTTCGATGTCGTATCTCGTGTAACTCATAATCGCCACGGTCGCGTTCTGCCCTGCTGGAAGCTCGTCAAATCCAACAAGCTCGATAGTCTTTGTCTTGAAGATAGGCTGCTGTGGGTACATCAACAGATACAACAGTGTCGATGCGGTTGAGCTCGTTGAATGCAATCGCCTCAATGGCTCGCTTGCCCATGGCGCATTGGCAGGCATTGTGAGGTGACTGGTTGTGATATGGGTAGGGGGTGAGCCCGGCGATGGCACCCAGGATCGTGAACGGTTCGATTTCTAATCAGTCGTGGAAGACTCAATTTGGTCCTCGTAGAGTGCGACGTGTGAGTAGTTCACTTCATTGACGTCCATGTATTCTACTAGTCTAGTCCGCAGCTCATTTTGCCGGCTTTCAGGAACTATGACAGACGTGAGCGCCTCCCTCCCCTGGACTACAAGGAGGAACGAATGAACCTGGATATGCTCACTGGTCACCTTCGGTCGCGTGTGTTCCACGATGATCAGTGGCCGGTAGGTTCGTCCACTGTCACTGGCAATATTGACCGTTTTGTGATGATGGTTTAAATAAATTCCAACAAACTCGTTGACCTTGCCGGCACGCCTCATCTTGCGGAGGTGAGCAACGAATCTGGCAGGGAACCGAGTGATGCCAACGATGGGACGGTTGGTTTGAACTATGAAGGAGGCCGGTCCGTAGATTTCCGTGCCCGTGGACGTCTGGGAGAGCAGTGTGAGTCACCGAGCTGCATAACAGAGCACCGTCCTCACCTTCAACACCTAGTAGAGTAGCAATCCGCAGTGTCGGTTCCTCCTCAACATCCGTCGCAATATAGGTCATCAACGCAAGGTTCTTGACCAGCCCGCACGCTTCCCTTTCGGGTGTATCGCTAGAGCATGACATACCCCATCGACTCGGTTGAAGCGCTCTTGGTCCGCTCACTTTTCTCGTCTTCTCAAATTGGAACGAATTCGGGTCATCATCCCTAGTGCTAATATGAAGGACAGACGGTCGAGGACGTGCGTGGCCCCGGCGCGCCCCATCTTGAATCGCTTGAGAGACCAGTTGCCGGTAGAAATGACACGGATGAAGCCAGGAGAGATGTTCGCCAATTGCGAGATCTGACTTGTACGCATCGAATTCGGTAGTTCGAGATGGTTTCTTTAGGACTTTATTGATCGCCAGTTTCAAGTTCGCGTTCCAGTTCTCGAAGAGACCTTCGAAAAGCATTAACCAGCATTGAGAAGGAAAGCTGTTAAAACATCATTGTTAAATGAGAGACAGACGGCTCACAGTTCTAGTCGCTTGTTGCCTACGTAGTCTCTGTCATCCAGTAATGATGAGTCTTGATTGGCCATAAGGGATCGCCGAGTCATGGTTGCAACATAGTGCCTTGGCAGTCAAATCGAGATTGACTACCGGTACGTGCGTCGAGACAATCATGACTAATGACTCCATGCCCTGCGCGGACCAGCCACCTTCCGAATAACACGCGTTGGATTACCGGTCCATTCTCTCGCTTGCTGCGTTGTGAAGATCCCGAGCTTGACCGCTTCCTCAAGGTTGGGAGAGAATGCTCCTTGGTACGAATTGATATTTCGAGCGCAGAAAAGGAGGGTTTCCTTGTCGGACTGGACGCCAGGTGCTTTCAGTGCAACGGTGATAGGAACGTCGTTTGTGAAAGAGTTATGCTTGTGGGAGATAAGTCCCTTCTTCATGACCACGTGCGACTTCGATTTTGAAACCAGAGTGGGTCGACCTGGGTTTGAAATTTGGATTCAGACTGGTTCGTGGGGGAGCGGACAGACTCACGAAGTCACCGAGACAGACACGATACCCTTCGAGCTATCCGTCTCGACCGAGATTCGATTCTTGCTCAGCTGCTCCTGAACCAAAAATGACCTTCTCCGTGCCTTCAACGAAGAAATAACCCCCGGATCGAGTGGGCACTCGGACGTGGTAGCAAGTTGCGCCTCGGACGTGGTAGCAAGTTGCGCCTCGGACTTGCCAATGAGCACGCACTTGTTGCTCCCGAGCATGATCGGTAGGCAGGCCAGCATAACGAGCGGCAGTTTGATGCGTTTGCTCCCCCGCGGATACTCGATATCGACAAGCACAGGTTCAGAGTACGTTGTGTCCCTCAGCCTGCATTCCTGCTGTGTGACAGGCCGGTCCCCAGCGCCACCAGCTCCAGCGCCACCTCCATGGTCGTCTCGCTCCGGCATACCGACATAGATATTGGTGTAGAAAAACTTTGGATCGACGTCTGAGATAACACGATTGTTCGCGTTGAGGGTGTTCTTAAGATCGTGGTCGACAAAATAATTGAACGAGTCGATGTGTTGTTTGACGAGTCCTTTGACTTTGAGGAACGCGGGAAGGAGGAGCCATTTGTCCTCCGCTGTCTCGACTGGATCCGAAAGACAGAGTCCTCCAGCTATAGACCTTGTGCGGATTCATCCAGTCCTCGTTTTCTTCTGTTGCAGTCACTGCGAAGTATCACTTAGGAAGAAGAGTCAATTGAGGCAGTGATGCTTCCTCTATGTAACATTGCTGTACCTTGTATCTGGTACATATGGGTAATCGGGAGCGTTAGAATATTGGGAAGTGTTCAATTTTTTGCCAGCTAATTTCGAAGGTTGCGTTGGTCAGGCTGAACATTTCGCGTTATTCAGAGCCAATTTGCGCAGACCTGGCAGAAATGGTCCGTCCGTGAAGGCTAATCAAAACGCCCTGAATGGGACGGGTTCAAGATGTGGACCACATTGTTGAGAGACGTGACTGATACGCAAGTATCAGTCCCCAGTCTCCCAGAACTCTCTCTAGATCCCTTCGCAGATACACGATAGAATAAAAGAAACAACGAGGCAGTTCTGTATCTCCTCCACTCGACTAACACAAATCCCGCAATAAGGAATGGAAAGACGGGGAGATGGACACAACAAATAGATGGCAGAAAGAGGGGTAATGTAGTGGCGGTAGAGGCCGTAGTCGTGGTAGGCAACTCTGGCACGACCCGAAAGCCATGTCGTCGAAGAGCTCGCAGTTAGTTTTGACCCCATGGACGCCGAGCAGTGCATCCCATTGGTTCCTATACCAACCAAAAAGGGTAGTACACGGCCTACCACTCATCGAGCTTCTCTTTCTTATGGACGGCGCCGGCGGTGGATTCGTCAAGAAAGATGAGGCGCCCGTATAGCCCTACTGCTAATCGTGATTGATGCGCCACAGTCAGAGAATCGGGAAGTGGTAGCTTCTCATGTCCCCAGTGAAGGCGTAGACGCCAACACGAAGCAAGGCAAGACGGATTCCAACACCCGGCTCGGGTTTCTTCACCCTGACAGATCGAGTGATCGGGTTCTCGTGCGTTGCTTTCTACTTGAGTCACTGTGGTGCAGGGATTCTGGCAATGAGAAGGAGGACATAACAGACGTCAACTGTCATCGGTGTGTGATCCTCTCCTACACCCCGAAGTCATACAAAGGGAACAACCATGGCGACCAAGGCACCCCAAGCAATGAACCTGTGAGCACCTCGGTTATATAGCGCCCCGTTGTCACTGATGATGCCCCAAAAGCCTCTACCTGAATGGTGCGGCGCTTCACTTCAATTTAGGTCCATACCGCTCATCTCGGGTACCAAAAGAAATCACTGTGCAAGGTGTTCCGGATTTGAAGTATAAACTGGTGTTGTTTGTAGGAAGTGACGCGATAGACTTAGAGAGGAAAGACAACTGGACGTGGGCACCAGTCCAGCGCCCGTATGTCCTCGGTCTCTTTACAACGTACACTCACCGAAGCATGTTCGTATATAGAGATATTTCTCCGACATCCCGGGTGCGCGTAGAGATTCAAATGAAGAGTAGTCATCTGCTGTTCACGAAGAAGGACCGGAATCTCAAAGAGATTGGCCTCCACAAGCTTTTTGATGAGTACTGGACCTCCGAACAACACGAGCTTACGGTACCGGGTCGGTCATACTCCCCAACCAGTCCTCTCATACCTGATACAGAAGCGCAGAGGTCGTTGTCGTTGGAAAGTATCGCTGCTCGTTTGAATTACATTTCTCTGCGAGCCCTACGGTTCGTCTCTTTGCAACTGCCCGTTGCATCCAGCTAATGATGTCCGCATAGGCAGAAACTCTTCACTCCTTGCTCAAAGAACTGGAAGAATTGTTAAAGGAACACTCCCCAATGATGGGTGCAGCGACAGAGGGGATTGTGGACAAGGCTATCAAGTACGGGGCTGTCTTCGCAGAGGTCAGTTCTCCCAAATGGAAACCTGTGAAACACTGACACTTTCTAGTTGAATCCTGTCTCAAGGGCTGTCTTTGGTCTTGCCAGTGTCACGTTTGAGGTTCGTTCCCGCTGCTTGCGTATCAGGAACAGACCTAATGCATGACGATGTAGCTCTTGAAGGAGCAAAACAAATACGACCAGATGCCATCGGCCCTGTTGGGTCGGTTGCAACGCATTTTGCCATTGGGGAAGAAGGTCGCAGACGATGTTGTCTGCGAAGAGACAGATATCTTGGAGAAGGCCATCCAGCGAATGTTTGAAGTGATGCGAATGGTCGCAGAATTCTCATGCAACTATGTCAAAGGTAGGTGGCCATGTCCTGGATTCGGCAAGTACTGATGATCACAGCGAGAACGGTTGGTGGGCCGGCCAACCCAGAGAAGATCGAAGAAATGGAAAAAGAATTGATTAAGGTCATTGAGGACTTCAACCATGCAGTGGATGTTGAGGCGCTCCGCCTCGCCAAAAAGAATGGTGAGCACGCATTGTCCCTACCTGGTGATCACCCATTCTCAATGGCTCGTGTAGAGCAGGAGTTTTTGCTTACGCGGCTCAAACGCGTCGAGACCGGCTATGACTTGAAACTCTGCTGTATGGAAGGCACCCGCGAGACTCTGTTGAATCAAATCGCGGCCTGGGCGGCCAATAAATCAGAAACGGGCAATCTATACTGGATCCACGGTTTACCCGGAATTGGCAAAACGTCGCTGGCTCATTCAATTTGTGAAAAGCTTCACAATAAACGACGCCTCGCTGGAGCATTTTTCTGCCAGAGAGATGACGCGGATATGAGCGAGCTCAGAAACATCCTTCCTACTCTCATCTCCAAACTCGCCGAAATCTTTCCCCCGTTCCGAAGCATCGTGGCAGACCGTCTTCGCAACGACCCAAATCTGACATCAAAGTCGATGAAGGACTCTCTCTTCCTTGACTTCATCTGCGACCTTCCTCGCCACCCAAAACACGCTCTCGTCTTTGTCATTGACGCACTCGACGAATGTGGTGACGATCAAGATCGTCCAGTCCTCTTGAAGGTTCTGAGCGAGGCGGTCGTACATGCTCCGTGGCTCAAAATTATTGTCACCAGTAGACCCGAGGACGAAATCCAGCATTTCTTTCATTGCCTCCCTCGATCGTCATATTCGCCCTATGATTTGTCTATGGATCAAGATGGAAAAGCTGATTTGTACACCTTCGCCCGAAGCCAGTTCGATTTAGTGGCCAAGGTGTGGCGTCTGCCCACCCCTTGGCCAGGACAACCGCTCTTTGATGGAGTTATCTCTCGGGCGAACGGCCTGTTCATCTTCATCAAGACTCTTGTTCTTGCCCTTAAGCAATGTGAAAACCTCGAAGAGACTTTGAAGGCGGCCTTGCAAGACTTCGGTCTGAAACCCCTGTACAACCTTTACTCCAGTATCTTGACAACACGAAGGGTGCCAAACAATGCCGAGTTCCGGCAGGTGATTGGAGTGCTTCTTACGGCGACTCCGTATCGCACACTGAGTGAAGAATCGATTGCTGAGCTGGCAGGAGTGATGCCCAATCTGGTTAAAAAGTGGGTGGATGATCTCAGCTCCCTGCTATATCGAGACGAGGCGGCCAATGGAGGAATTCGTGTCCGGCATTTGTCGATTTCGGAGTTCTTTGTCAGTGGTCACTGCGCTTATAAAGTGAATATTGAAGACGCGAACACGCAGCTGGGAAGTGCTTGCCTCAAGACGATGACGAAACAGCTCCGTTTCAATATCTGCAATCTCAACGATTCCCGACTTGCTAATGCAGATATCAACGATCTCCCATCCAGAATCAAAGAGCACGTTTCCGACGCTTTGCAATATAGTTCTCTCTATTGGTCAAATCATGTTTGCTTTACTCCCGACAATGGAGATCCTTGCGTGTGGGGAAAGTTGAAGGAATTCTTCGAAGGGTTGTATGGGCTATTTTGGGTTGAAGTATTGAGCATTATGGGAATGGTCCCGATTGGCGCTCCAAGCCTGCGACGAGTGATCTCTTGGGTCAAGGTGAGTTCAGCTCCGAGTTGTCGCCTGCGAAAATGATTCCAACTGGATGTAGAATGCCGATTCAAATGTTGTTCAAAGAATGCAAGATGCTTGCCGTTTCATCATCACCTTCCACCACCCCATCTCTATCAGCACTCCACACATCTATATTTCAACGGGACCCTTCCTACCTTCACAGTCACCCTTATCGAGCATCTTCAGAGAATGGTTTACTAAAGCCATCAAAATGCAACGAGGGAAATTGTTGACATGGCCAGCGCCACCATTGCAATGGATTGGACACGCCAAAGGTATCAATTCCATCAGCTGTTCCCCAAACGGGTACCACATTGTGACCGGATCCAATGACAAGACGATACGCATTTGGGATGCCGAGACGGGTGCTACAGTCGGCAACCCACTGAATGGTCACACTGACTGTGTGCAATCGGTTGCTTACTCTCCCGATGGGCGGCACATCATCTCTGGATCCGCTGATATGACCATTCGGATCTGGGATGCGGAGAATGGTGCCCCAGTTGGCAGGCCTCTGGAGGGGCATACAAGTTGGGTATGGACTGTTGCTTATTCTCCCAATGGGCAGCACATCATCTCCGGATCTGGCGATGAGACCATTCGAATCTGGGATGCTGAAACTGGGGCAGCAATTGGCGCACCTCTAAAGGGGCACACTGGATTTGTGATGTCTATTGCTTACTCTCCCAATGGGCAACATATTATATCGGGATCCACTGACAAGACTATTCGAATCTGGGATGCCGACACTGGTGCTGCAGTTGGCCACCCTCTAGAGGGGTACACTGACGTTGTCCGGTCTGTTGCATACTCTCCCGATGGACGGCATATCGTCTCCGGGTGCGATGATGGAACTCTTCGAATCTGGGATGCCAAGACCGGTGCTGCAATTGGCAGGCCTCTAGAGGGGCACACAGATTGGGTGTGTACTGTTGCTTACTCTCCGAATGGGCAGCACATCATCTCTGGATCTTGTGACAAGACCATTCGAATCTGGGATGCCGAAACTGGCACACCAACTGGCACACCTCTTCAGGGACATACCTGGCAGGTGTTATCTGTCGCCTATTCTACCAATGGGGAGTACATCATCTCGGTATCTGGTGACTACACCATTCGAACCTGGGATGCAAAGACTGGTGCTGCATTGGGTAACCCTGTGGCGGGGCACACTGCTGTGGTGACCTCTGTGGTTTACTCTCCCGATGGACGACACATCATCTCCGGATCCACTGACATGACTATTAAGATATGGGATGCCAAGACCGGTGCTATAATTGGCAAGCCTCTACAGGGCCACACTTGGAGTGTGTGGTCCGTTGCTTGCTCTCCCAATGGACAACGCATCATCTCTGGATCTACTGATCAGACCATTCAAATCTGGGACACTGAGATTGGTGCTGCAGTAATGAGACCTCTAGTGGGGCATACAGATACTATAGTATCCGTTGCTTACTCTCCCAATGGGCAGCGCATCATCTCCGGCTCTGTAGACCGAACCATTCAAATATGGGACGCTGAGACCGGTACTGCGATTGGCGAGCCTCTAAAGGGCCACACGTCCATGGTGCGGTCCATTGCATACTCTCCTAATGGGCAGCGCATCATCTCTGGATCCGATGATGATACCATTCGGACCTGGGATGCCGAGACTGGTGCTGCCATTGGCTATCCTCTAAAGGGGCACACTGGCCCCGTGCATTGTGTTGCTTATTCTCCTGATGGGCAGCACATCATCTCTGGATCTGATGACCGGACCATTCGGATCTGGGATGCTGATACCGGTGCCGTAGTTGGCAAGCCTCTGGAGGGGCACACTGAGCTTATTCGGTCTGTTGCTTACTCTCCCAGTGGGCAGCACATTATATCTAGATCTGATGACAGAACCATTCGAGTCTGGGATGCCAAGACTGGTGCTGTAATTGGAAATGTTACGTTTCGTAGAATATTTGATAATAAACGTAACGTCTAATAGCCTGGGTTTAAACCTGGGGACTCTTCCTTCAGTCCCACGGATATACGATATTTAGTTCTAATTAGTTTCGTATACACGCGTTTAATAGTATATAGTAAATCTATAACACTGGCCCGCAGTATTGGTAGAGTAGAGCGTGTAGAACGATAGAATGGTAATCTAAACAATTGTACTAAATGTTCTATAGGTTCTTAGACCTCAGATATAGATCAGAACACAATATACGAAGAGTAATAGAGTGTATAGAATGAGAATGGAGCAGTGCGCGCGATTGACAGTGATGTCTTCAATACCGGTTCTTTATCCCGGGCCTACTGTCCCTTGCACTCCGTATCTCTAATTAGATAGGATTGCTAGTGGGCTCTTAAGGCGCTGTGGATAAATGGTTTGTGGTAAAAGATGATATATAAAAGTCCGCTAGGAGAGCCCCTTTATATAGGCACACTCTCCGCAGCAGGGTCCGTGTCAACACAACTGCGGCTGCGGAAATCATACCAGATGACTCCCTTAGCAATGCATCCGCAGTTTGTGGAGCTTTGGATAATACATAGGTTTCCCGCACGCGCCGATTTCTTTGTATACCACCACGGCAACAAAGGAAATTGGCTCAGCATGCGATACAAACAGTAACCAATCAGGAACACTATCAAAAGGTTATCCTCCCAGAGGATAACAACCAAGACTAACTACGATAAGTATCCTATTCCCTCCCGACGCGTGCGTGCGTCAGGTCATAACCTTCCGCCAGTACCTGTTCCATAACAGGAAAGCCTTTAATGGCGCATGCCAACTTTGTGATGTCCATCGCTTGCTCTCCCGATGGGAAGTACATTGTCTCCGGATCTTTGGACAGCACAATACATGTGTGGAACTTGTTTCCACATCCTCCTATCCAACCATCCTTCTCTTGCGACCAGGGCCATGCCGATTTTTGCGCACAACCAGATGTGAATGGTTGGGTCAGAGATTCAAAGAATGGTTTATTATATTGGGTACCTCCAGATTGTCGTACAGGCCTGCATTCGCCCACTGTCCTGACAATCCCACCGACATCTCACACTCGATCAGTTACTCTTGATTTTGATGACTTTGTGTTTGGGACCTCTTGGACCCAGGTTCTCAAGAGTACGTAACTATAGACTTTCTCCTCAATCTCTAGCTGTGCTTGTATTTTGGTTTACTGGTGTCTGTTTGATAATTCCGCTTGTGGTTTCGCCTTCTTTAGTGTCGCAAGCAGACAAACCCCTCTATGCAGAGGTGAAATATATTTGAAGAGTGAGCAAACTTGGCTCTTGCATTGTATGAGGGTTCATGATCCAGACTCACTTCTCAATATTTTGGAGGTGCCCTCATGACGGCTTTACAATATTTTTCGGTCCATACCATTATCTCTTTGAAGTGTGCCTCAAGCCTTTGGTGGTGGCCCAGGTCACCTTGGTGCCAGAACAAGTTGCTCTTGGGTTAGACGCGGCTATTGAACGCTCCAGAAAACGCCATGTGGAGCATCTAATGAATGCCTGTAGTACCCGATATTGAGCATATGTACCGCCCCTGTGTGCTTCAATCGATTCACGCCTCCAGATTCTCCCACTCCGCTAGCAGCCTGGCTCAACTGACATATATAACTGGTCTGCCCATCCAATAGCTGGAAACGGTAAACCCAGTCTTTTTTGACAAGATATCGCATTATGGGCTCAGCAGTCCTGATCCTGTTTCTTGCGTGGTGAACTGTACTGCCGAATCCTTCTTTCGCAGGTCTTGCGAGCTTTACATGTATTGTAAGTGCACTCTGTGATGCCTTTCGCAAGCGTCGCATTCTGCCACAATCGGTGAAGTCTAAGTCAGTGAACTGGATTTACGGCCATGGTCAATTTACAAGAAATATTTCTAAATGATGGATATATATGTGCCAACGAGATTACAGATAGAACGAGAGATGCAAAGAACTGTTTAAGTACATTTAATTGTTGAGATTGTCTAGCCATAAATGTACTGTATTATTTTTAGTGTATCATTGGGAGGACGGGCGGATCAGAACCAATCCAAGCTACTCTACATGGTCATGTTCTTCCTAAAATACCGATTAAGCAAATCCTACTTGGAAACTTTGACCGTCTTTGCAGAGGTGTCCGCTCCAGTGCTAGTCAAATTGGATGTGTGATCCAAAACCGGGTCCATCAAGCCCCGAAGAACATTTCTTTGGAAGTACCAGCACGTGTACTATAACAGTTTATATCGAACTCTATTTGAAGAGGTAGGGAATTCAGGGTGCATTGGCTCATACTAAGCAGATTTGAGTAAAATACCTTCACCAATATATGAAAACCGAGACATTGCTTCGATATACCGCTGTGCATTCTATTCTCGACTCCATGTAGATATGGTTATTCCCATTGCATCCTAAGATCCCGAAGAGTAAAAAATAGGTCTAAGGAGACGTATCAACTGGTCGTGGAACAGGGGTAGCGGAGGCTCCTCCAAAGAGCTCTCTAATGCTTCGTTGCTTGTCATCACTAGGGGCGCTGCCGATTCCTCCACTTTGTCGTTTCCGTGACCGAATGCGGAGAATAAACGTTAATCACCACGCCACATAACATATATAGATCAAGTCTTTCGTTGAGCGCTCACGATTTTAACAAGGTGGGGGGCCTGATTGACCGCCACTACCGAAATATTCAATGTACCATTTTCCTGTGGAGAAACCCCCCTACAGATGAACTCGTCGCAATGCATGAGGAATGACCAACGGTCACTCACCAGGTGTCGGATGCGTACTCCCGTCCAGCCAGTATTGACAAGTCCTTTGAATCAGACTCCGGCGGTCGCTCCGGCGTTCGCACTCCGCCTGAGTATGGCAGCGACCAACTCGGAAATGCACAGGCCATGGCTGACGATAACGACATGGTACTCGAGTCCGCCTTCGACTTCGCCGTCGACCTCTCCATTTTCCCATGGTCGACCATCCTCGAATGCCTCTACCCCATTCGTACTCGTACCGGCACCGGTATCTGAGTGGTGGTGCGCGATTGCGATCGCGTCGTCCAGATGCGGCCACACGAGCCTCTCTACTGCATCTTCCACCCGAAAATGTCGCAAATATCGGAACGGGGGTTTTAATGGGTTATAAGGTTTTTCACTTCTGTGACCTTACAGACCCCCCGAAGGGTTTATAAGGGGGGTTATAGGGTACCTTATAAAGACCTTTATATGCA
>Ga0307515_10006297_pt1 | contig 23796 bp, 18 predicted proteins | sample 17_EM_MG_FD_194513 | JGI IMG/M metagenome (GOLD analysis project Ga0307515, IMG submission 194513) | Populus trichocarpa ectomycorrhiza microbial communities from riparian zone in the Pacific Northwest, United States - 17_EM | ecosystem: Host-associated > Plants > Roots > Unclassified | place... | reverse complement strand
ACAACTCCGTGCACAGGCTGTGGATCATTTCTTCGTCCACAGCCTGTGGAGATCTTTTGTCCACCGATCCACAACCACCTGACCTGGTCTGATGGTCTATCACCAGCCTTGCCTGTGGACACAGTCTGGACAACTTCCCGGTCCCCAGGGTGTGGACGCGAGAAAGTCACCAAATCTGTGGAGGGTGGCCGTAACTCGGCCCGCATTCGAACAGTGGGTTGCGGCCCGGCAACGGCCGACGGGCACCGGGAACGGCGGGAGAACGGGCGGGAACCCTCCAGGAACCCTTCAGAGAGCTGCCGGAGAACGCCGAAGGGCGCCCTCGGGAACTCGTCCCGGGGCGCCCTCGGTGGGGTGACCGCGCTGCTGTCAGCCGTTCTTGATGCGGTTGGTCAGCTCGGTGACCTGGTTGTAGATGGAGCGGCGCTCGGCCATCAGCGCACGGATCTTGCGGTCGGCGTGCATGACGGTCGTGTGGTCACGGCCGCCGAACTGCGCGCCGATCTTCGGCAGGGACAGGTCCGTGAGTTCGCGGCACAGGTACATGGCGATCTGGCGGGCCGTGACCAGCTGACGGCCGCGTGAGCTGCCGCAGAGGTCCTCGACCGTGAGGCCGAAGTAGTCGGCGGTCGCCGCCATGATGGCCGGCGCGGTGATCTCGGGGGTCGAGTCCTCGCCGCCGGGGATCAGGTCCTTCAGGACGATCTCGGTGAGGCCGAGGTCCACCGGCTGCCGGTTGAGCGACGCGAACGCCGTCACCCGGATCAGCGCCCCCTCCAGCTCGCGGATGTTGCGCGAGATGCGGGAGGCGATGAACTCCAGGACCTCCGGCGGGGCGTTGAGCTGCTCCTGGACCGCCTTCTTACGGAGGATCGCGATGCGCGTCTCCAGCTCGGGCGGCTGGACGTCGGTGATCAGTCCCCACTCGAAACGGTTCCGCAGCCGGTCCTCAAGCGTCACCAGCTGCTTGGGCGGCCGGTCGGACGAGAGCACGATCTGCTTGTTCGCGTTGTGGAGCGTGTTGAAGGTGTGGAAGAACTCCTCCTGCGTCGACTCCTTGTCCGCGAGGAACTGGATGTCGTCGACGAGCAGGATGTCCATCTCGCGGTAGCGCTTGCGGAAGCTGTCGCCCTTGCCGTCGCGGATGGAGTTGATGAACTCGTTGGTGAACTCCTCCGAGCTGACGTACCGCACGCGCGTGCCGGGGTAGAGGCTCCGCGCGTAGTGCCCGATCGCGTGCAGGAGGTGCGTCTTGCCGAGCCCCGACTCCCCATAGATGAAGAGGGGGTTGTACGCCTTCGCGGGTGCCTCGGCGACGGCGACGGCCGCCGCGTGGGCGAAACGGTTCGACGCCCCGATGACGAAGGTGTCGAACAGGTATTTGGGGTTGAGGCGTGCGGTGGGTTCGCCGGGGCCCTGTGCCGGGCTCTGCCGCGAAGCCGACGGGCCGGGGGCGCCTCCGCCGGGGCGCATGGAGCCACCGGGTCCGCCCCGGTGTGCGTGGCCGCCGCCCGACGGGGACTCCGAGAGGTCGCGGCGGTTGTCGCGCTGCTCGTACTCCGAGCGCTGCTGTTCGTAGTCGTTGCGCTGCTGGCCGTACTCGGACTGCTGCTGCTCGTATTCGGACCGCTGTTGTTCGTACGGGGAGCGGTCGCGCGGCGGCTGGGGGCGGTAGTCCGAGGACGGTGAGGCGTACGGGTCGCGCTCCGGGAAGCCGAGCCGGGGCTGCTGCCAGCCGTAGTCGTCCTGGGTGGTCCGGGGCCAGGCGCCGGGTTCGGGGCGCTGGTACTCGGAGGGGTAGGCCGGGCGGGCGGTGGGGAGCTGGTCCCCGTGGGAGGGCTGCTGGCCGTCGCGCGTCTGGGAGTGGTCGTCGGCGCGGTGGCGGCCGTACCCCTGGTACGGGTCGCGGGACGGCGGCAGCTCGGGCTCCTCGTAGCGCGACTGCGGCGGGGCGGGGGGCGCGGGCGGGGAGGGCTCGCCGACGGAGTCGTCCACGGTGATCGCGATACGGATCGGCCGGCCGCACTCGCGGCTGAGGGTCTCGCTGACGATCGGCGCGAGGCGGCCTTCGAGCACGCCTTTCGCAAATTCGTTCGGTACGGCGAGCAGTGCGGTGTCCGCGACCAGGGCCAGCGGCTGACAGCGCCTGATCCAGCGCTCGTCCTTCACCTCGACGCCCTGTCCACGGCCCTCACCGAGGAGATGTTCGAGCACTCGTGGCCACACTGCGGCAAGATCGGCAGGTACGTCAGCCACAGGGCACGCTCTCTCGCGGGTCCCACGAACGTGTGGTTCTGGGACGTATCGGGATGTACATCGGGTGGGACGGGCGAATGGGAGTCCGGCCAAGGTAGTCAGGGCGACGGGTGCGGTTCAAGTTGTTGTCCCCAGGCTGTGGATAGTGTCTCGCCCCGGGTGCTGGTTTGACCGGATGGCGTAGCCCCGCGTACCGTGACCAGGTCGAGTTGTCGATGGCTGCTGCCGCCTGCCTCCGATGGGCATAGATCACCAACAAGTGCTCCCACCAGGGCACCTTCCAGTGATCGGGAGCGGTGCACTCGGGCGTAAGCGAGCTACTCGTGGGCGCACGGTGACAGCCAAGACGGCACCCCGGTACCTACCGATTCTTTCTGGAGCCCCCGAGTGAGCAAGCGCACCTTCCAGCCGAACAACCGTCGCCGCGCGAAGACCCACGGCTTCCGCCTGCGGATGCGTACCCGTGCCGGTCGCGCGATTCTCGCGAACCGCCGTGGCAAGGGTCGCGCGAGCCTGTCCGCCTGATCCTGATCAGGTCATGACGTCGTGCTGCCTACCGAGCATCGGCTGAGGCGGCGCGAGGACTTCGCGACCGCGGTACGACGGGGTCGCCGGGCCGGCCGCCCGCTCCTCGTCGTCCACCTTCGTTGCGGTACCACGGACCCGCACGCGCCTGGGGAGAGCGCTCCCCCGACGCGTGCGGGTTTCGTCGTCAGCAAGGCAGTGGGCGGCGCGGTCGTCCGCAACAAGGTGAAGCGCAGGCTTCGCCACCTGATGCGGGACAGAGTCGCCGAGCTGCCCCCCGGTAGCCTGGTAGTCGTACGAGCGTTGCCCGGTGCGGGCGATGCCGACCATGCACAGCTGGCCCGAGACCTGGACGCCGCTCTGCAGCGGCTGCTGGGAGGGGGCGCGCGATGAAGTACCCGCTGCTGGCTCTGATCAAGCTGTACCAGTGGACGATCAGTCCGCTGCTCGGGCCGGTCTGCAAGTACTACCCGTCGTGCTCCCACTACGGCCATACGGCCATCGACCGGCACGGCGCGGTCAAGGGAACGGCACTCACAGCTTGGCGCATCCTGCGGTGCAACCCGTGGTCGCTCGGCGGTGTGGACCATGTCCCGCCGCGCAAGCGTCCGCGGTGGCACGAAATGCTGCGCAACGCCTGGCATGCACGCAAGGGCGGGACCTCCGCCGCCGGCGCGGCCATCGAGGGGCAGAATCCTTCGAGCCCGGCCGCCGAGACCCCGTCCCATGTCCAAGGAGCATGATTAGTGGACACGATTGCCAGTATTTTCAGCTTCATCACGACACCCGTTTCCTGGGTCATCGTCCAGTTCCACAGCGTGTACGGCGCGATCTTCGGCGACGACACCGGGTGGGCCTGGGGCTTGTCCATCGTGTCCCTGGTGATCCTGATCCGCATCTGCCTGATCCCGCTCTTCGTGAAGCAGATCAAGGCGACCCGGGCCATGCAGACACTGCAGCCCGAGATGAAGAAGATCCAGGAGCGCTACAAGAACGACAAGCAGCGCCAGTCCGAAGAGATGATGAAGCTGTACAAGGAGACGGGTACCAACCCGCTCTCCTCGTGCCTTCCCATCCTGGCGCAGTCGCCGTTCTTCTTCGCGCTGTACCACGTGCTCAACAGCATCGCGAACAACGACACCATCGGTGTCATCAACCAGGGACTGCTGGAGAGCGCGCAGAAGGCGCACATCGTCGGCGCTCCACTGGCCGCGAAGTTCACGGACAGCGCGGCTGACGTCACGGCGCTCGACGCCTCGCTGACCACCGTCCGCATCGTCACCGCGGTCATGATCGTCCTGATGTCGGCGTCGCAGTTCTACACGCAGCGCCAGCTGATGACGAAGAACGTCGACACCACGGTGAAGACGCCGTTCATGCAGCAGCAGAAGATGCTGATGTACGTCTTCCCGATCATGTTCGCCGTCTTCGGCATCAACTTCCCGGTCGGTGTCCTCGTCTACTGGCTGACCACCAACGTGTGGACCATGGGCCAGCAGATGTACGTCATCCGCAACAACCCGACCCCGGGCAGCAAGGCGCAGGCCGCCTACCTGGAGCGCCTGCACAAGCACGTCACGCAGCACGGCAAGACCCGCAGCCGCGGTGAGCGCGCCATCGTGAAGGCCATCGTCTCCAAGGGCCGTGACCGCAACGAGTTCGAGCGCAAGTTCATCAACGGTCTGAACAAGGCGGGTCTGGCGGCCCAGGCCGACGGCACGGTGACGAAGGGCGTGAACCCGGAGGTCACCGAGACCGAGGACGGTACGCCCGCCACCGGCACCGCCAAGCGCCAGCAGCCCAAGCGCCAGAGCAAGTCCCAGCGTCAGTCGGGCGGCCCCAAGCCCGCGGGCGGTGCCGATCCGGACACCCCCACCACGTCGCTGATCAAGTCCGACGAGCCCGAGGACGCCAAGTCGGCCGGAGGAACCGCCAAGCAGGCCGCCTCCAAGCCCGGCTCCGGTGGCCGCAGCAAGGCCCAGTCCGGACAGCGCAAGGGTCCGCAGCGCCCCAAGTCCCCGTCCAAGAAGTAAGAAGGAGTCCATCCCGTGACGGAAGGCACCACCACCTCCGCCGCAGCAGAGGGTGTCGACACCCTGTCCCGCCTGGAGCAGGAGGGCGAGATCGCGGCGGACTACCTTGAGGGTCTGCTGGACATCGCCGACCTCGACGGCGACATCGACATGGATGTCGAGGCCGACCGCGCCGCTGTCTCGATCATCAGCGACGCGGGCAGCCGCGACCTGCAGAAGCTGGTCGGCCGGGACGGCGAGGTGCTGGAGGCACTCCAGGAGCTCACGCGCCTGGCTGTGCACCGGGAGACCGGGGACCGCAGCCGGCTGATGCTCGACATCGCGGGCTACCGTGCCAAGAAGCGCGAGGAGCTCTCGGAGCTGGGCGCCAAGGCCGCGGCCGAGGTCAAGAGCTCCGGCGAGCCCGTCAAGATGAGGCCGATGACCCCGTTCGAGCGCAAGGTCGTGCACGACGCGGTGAAGGCCGCCGGCCTGCGCAGCGAGTCCGAGGGCGAGGAGCCCCAGCGCTTCGTCGTCGTCCTTCCCGCCTGATCGGTACGTACGTCCCTCCGGCCCCGTCTGTTGCGCAGGCGGGGCCGAACTTTGTCAGCCTTGGTTCCCGGCAGCTGTTGGCCCCCTGTTCGTCCCCTTGTGGTCCTCGACAGCACCGGTCCCTGATAGTCCTGGTGATCAGCGCCCAGTGCGCTCATGCGGTACGGAAGGACGGTCCCCCGTGACGGAGGCAGCGGAGCTTCCCCCGGCGCCCGAGGAGGCGCGCGAGGTGTTCGGCGATCGCTTCGCGGACGCGGTCCGATACGCGGAGCTGCTCGCCGAGGCGGGTGTGCAGCGCGGTCTGATCGGGCCGCGTGAGGTGCCCCGCCTGTGGGAGCGGCACCTGTTGAACTGTGCGGTGCTCTCGGAGGTCGTGCCCGAGAACGTCACGGTGTGCGATGTCGGCTCGGGTGCCGGTCTGCCCGGTATTCCACTGGCACTGGTCCGGGAGGACCTGAAGATCACGCTGCTCGAACCCCTGCTGCGCCGGACCAACTTCCTCACCGAGGTCGTCGAGCTGCTGGGCCTGGACCATGTGACGGTCGTCCGTGGGCGGGCAGAGGAGGTCATGGGGTCGCTTCAGCCGGTCCATGTGGTGACGGCGCGTGCCGTGGCCCCGCTGGACCGGCTGGCCACCTGGGGCATCCCGCTGCTGCGTCCGTACGGGGAGATGCTCGCGCTCAAGGGGGACACCGCGGAGGAGGAGCTGAAGGCTTCGACCACCGCGCTGAGCAAGCTCGGGGCGGTCGAGACGTCCATCCTGCATGTGGGTGAGGGAGTGGTGGACCCGCTGTCCACCGTTGTGCGGGTCGTGGTCGGGGAGAGTCCCGGCGGGGTGCGGTTCGCGGCGAAGCGGGCCAAGGCTGCCCGGACGGGACGGACTCGGCGTCGGCGCTGAGGGCGTCGGTGTGGAGAGCGTCGGCGTTGAGTCGGGAGTTTTTCGTCACGTTCGTTGATCCGCACTGACGACGAGCCTTACTCCACACAAGCTGCCAAACCTATACATCTCGGAGTGTCGCGCCACCGTGGCCCTCGCGGCTAGGCATCTTGTTTCACGTGAAACGTCGCTCACTGCTGCACGGCATCATCAGCCGCGGCCGGGCCGCGGCCGCTCCCCGCGACCGAAAGGCTCTCCGTTCACCCGGAGAGGTAACGGAGTTGTCCACAGAGGTGGATTTCTCCACAGAACACCAGGCCTCACTGGTTCACGACCCCGAAGACATGGCAGGCTCTGTTCATTGCGAGCCTGAAGTCGAGGAGAGTGAATCCTTGCGGTCCAACGCCAACATCGCGGGACCGATGACCGATCCGGTCCCCGGTCCCCGAACCGAGTCGATTGGGGAGGATGTTTCACGTGAAACACCGCCCCCGATGGACGACACTCCCATCGGTCGTGCTGCCCAATTGGCGGTGGAGGCTCTGGGGCGGGCCGGCGAAGGCCTGCCACGGCCGGAGCAGACCCGTGTCATGGTGGTCGCCAACCAGAAGGGCGGGGTGGGAAAGACGACGACAACCGTCAACCTCGCCGCCTCGCTGGCCCTGCACGGGGCTCGCGTTCTGGTCGTGGACCTCGACCCTCAGGGCAACGCTTCCACGGCACTGGGGATCGACCATCACGCCGATGTTCCTTCCATCTATGACGTGTTGATCGACAGCAGGCCACTCTCGGAAGTCGTTCAGCCGGTCCCCGATGTCGAGGGCCTCTTCTGTGCACCCGCCACCATCGATCTCGCCGGTGCGGAGATCGAGCTGGTGTCACTGGTGGCACGAGAGAGCCGGCTTGAGCGTGCGATCCAGGCGTATGAACAGCCTCTGGACTACATCCTCATCGACTGCCCGCCCTCGCTCGGTCTGCTGACGGTCAACGCACTGGTCGCCGGCGCCGAGGTCCTCATCCCGATCCAGTGCGAGTACTACGCGCTGGAGGGACTGGGCCAGCTGCTGCGCAACGTCGATCTGGTACGGGCCCACCTCAACCCGGATCTGCATGTAACGACGATCCTGCTCACCATGTACGACGGCCGGACGCGCCTTGCGTCGCAGGTCGCGGACGAGGTGCGCAACCACTTCGGCGACGAGGTGCTGCGGACGAGCATTCCGCGCTCGGTCCGTATCTCCGAGGCGCCGAGCTACGGTCAGACGGTGCTCACCTACGATCCAGGATCGAGTGGTGCCCTGTCCTACCTTGAGGCAGCCCGGGAAATCGCGCTGAAGGGTGTCGGCGTCAGCTATGACGCGCAGCACGCCCATATCGGCGCACAGAGTGAACAGAGCCTCGTGGAGGGGATCCAGTGAGTGAGCGACGGAGGGGGTTGGGCCGTGGTCTCGGCGCACTGATCCCTGCTGCACCGACCGGAGACAGGCCGACGCCACCGGCGATGGGGGGTTCAGCCTCCACTTCACCGGCGGCGGTACCCGTACTCACCGCCGAGCGCGGAGTGGCCGCGGCGAAGGTGGCCACGCTGCCGCCTGTTTCACGTGAAACAGAGGACTTCTCCTCGAACGAATTCGGGGAGGCACCGGCGCCGCCCATCGGTGCTCACTTCGCCGAACTGCCCCTCGACTCCATCTCGCCGAACCCGCGTCAGCCGCGTGACGTGTTCGACGAGGACGCGTTGGCGGAGCTGGTCACCTCCATCAAGGAGGTTGGTCTCCTCCAGCCCGTCGTCGTACGGCAGGTGGGTCCCGCTCGCTACGAGCTCATCATGGGCGAGCGCCGCTTTCGGGCCTGCCGCGAAGCTGGCCTTGAGGCGATCCCGGCGATTGTCCGGGCCACGGAGGATGAGAAGCTCCTCCTGGACGCGCTGCTCGAGAACCTCCACCGGGCCCAGCTGAACCCGCTGGAAGAGGCGGCAGCCTACGACCAGTTGCTCCAGGACTTCCACTGCACGCACGACCAGCTGGCGGACCGGATCGGCCGTTCGCGTCCGCAGGTCTCCAACACCCTGCGGCTGCTGAAGCTCTCGCCGGCGGTGCAGCGTCGTGTCGCCGCCGGAGTCCTCTCCGCCGGCCATGCCCGGGCGCTTCTCTCCGTGGACGACTCGGAGGAGCAGGACCGGCTGGCCCACCGGATCGTGGCCGAGGGCCTTTCGGTGCGGGCTGTCGAGGAGATCGTGACTCTGATGGGATCGCGGCCGAAGTCGGCTGCGCGTTCCAAGGGGCCGCGGGCGGGGGCCCTGGTGTCTCCGGCGCTGACCGATCTGGCGGGCCGTCTCTCGGACCGCTTCGAGACGCGGGTGAAGGTCGACCTCGGGCAGAAGAAGGGCAAGATCACCGTCGAGTTCGCCTCGATGGAGGATCTGGAGCGCATCCTCAGCAGCCTTGCCCCGGGCGAGGGGCCGGTCCTTCAGAAGAGCCTTCTGGACGACGACTCCGAGGACTCGGAGGACTGAGGCCTCGACCGGCCGGGCGGGTTTCCGCCCGTTCGGCGGTCGGAGCGGGCCGTGTTCCGGTGTGTACCGGGACACGGCCCGCTCTTTGCTTTCAGGCGGTATCGATGCAATCGCTTCGTGGATACGATGCGTTCGGGTATGGCGCATCCACCTGGCAGCACCTCTGAGTTGAGGAGGCGAGGGCCATGCGAACGGTGAGCCGCACCGGACTGGTGAGCGCGGGTCTGGGACTGGGCGCCGTCGGCGGGTTCGTCGGCAGTCTGCTCAGGGAACGGAGCGCTCTGACAGCCGCCCGCGACGCTGCGGGCGAGGGAAGCGAGGAACAGCCTTCATGGGGCGTCGGCTCGTACCGCTCACGCTGGACAACCTTCAGGACCTTCCCAAGCGCTGTCGTGCGTGTGTCTTCTGGGAGCTGGATCCCGTCAGCGGGGAAGCCGCGGTAAAGGCGGGCACGCCCGCGCTGGAGAAGGAGGCATGGATCTCGGCCGTCCTGCTCGACTGGGGTTCCTGCGGCCGTGTCGTCTACGTCGACGACAACCCGGTGGGGTTCGTGCTCTACGCCCCTCCGGCCTACGTTCCCCGCGCCACGGCGTTTCCCACGAGCCCGGTCTCGCCGGACGCGGTGCAGCTGATGACCGCCTTCATCATGCCGGGCTACCAGGGGCAGGGACTGGGGCGTGTGATGGTGCAGACGGTCGCCAAGGACTTGCTGCGACGGGGCTTCAAGGCGATCGAGGCCTTCGGGGACGCCCGTTGGAAGGAGACGGCCTGCGTCCTGCCTGCCGACCATCTGCTTGCCGTGGGCTTCAAGACGGTGCGACCCCATCCCGTGCACCCTCGCCTTCGGCTGGAGCTGCGGACGACGCTCTCCTGGAAGGAAGACGTGGAGTTGGCGATCGACCGGCTGCTGGGAGCAGTACAGAAGGAGCCGGTGCTCCGGCCGCTCTAGGCGCTGGGCAAAGACGAGTGGGCCGGTCCTTTCGGACCGGCCCACTGATGTTTCACGTGAAACATCGACTGCTGCGTCGAACTACTCGGCGATGAAGTCCTCGAGGTCACGCACGATCGCGGCCTTCGGCTTGGCGCCGACGATGGTCTTGGCGACCTCGCCACCCTGGTAGACGTTCAGGGTCGGGATGGACATCACGCCGTACTTGGCGGCCGTACCCGGGTTCTCGTCGATGTTGAGCTTGACGACCTCGATCTTGTCGCCGTACTCGGCGGCGATCGCCTCAAGGGACGGCGCGATCTGACGGCACGGTCCGCACCAAGCGGCCCAGAAGTCCACCAGGACGGGCTTGTCGTTCTTGAGGACGTCCTCGTCGAAGGAGTCGTCGGTCACGTTCTTCAGGGTGCCGGCCACAGGGGGCTCCTTAATTCGATACTGCGGTGGGGCGGATGGGGGTCAGACAGAGGTCTTCTCGGGCTCGGCCTGCTCCTCGTTGTCCGCCAGGGCGGCGAGGAAGCGCTCGGCGTCCAGAGCCGAGGAGCAGCCGGTGCCAGAGGCGGTGATCGCCTGGCGGTAGGTGTGGTCGACCACGTCGCCGGCGCCGAAGACACCGCTCAGGTTGGTCCGGGTCGAGGGAGCTTCGACCTTCAGGTAGCCCTCTTCGTCGAGGTCCAGCTGGCCCTTGAAAAGCTCGGTGCGCGGGTCGTGGCCGATCGCGATGAACAGGCCGGTCACGGCCAGGTCGGACAACTCGCCGGTCTTCAGGTTGCGCAGCTTCAGTCCGGAGAGCTTCGGGTCGCCCTGGATCTCGGCGACCTCGCTGTCCCAGACGAAGCGGATCTTCGGGTCGGCGAAGGCGCGCTCCTGCATCGCCTTGGAGGCGCGCAGGCTGTCCCGGCGGTGGACGATCGTCACCGACTTGGCGAAGCGGGAGAGGAAGGTCGCCTCCTCCATCGCGGTGTCGCCGCCGCCGATCACGGCGATGTCCTGGTCCTTGAAGAAGAAGCCGTCACACGTAGCGCACCAGGAGACACCGCGGCCGGACAGGGCGTCCTCGTTCGGCAGGCCGAGCTTGCGGTGCTGCGAGCCGGTCGCGATGATGACGGCCTTCGCCCGGTGCACGGTGCCCGCGGTGTCCGTGACGGTCTTGATGTCACCCGTGAGGTCGACGGAGACGATGTCGTCCGCAACGAGTTCGGCACCGAAGCGCTCGGACTGGGCCCGCATGTTGTCCATGAGGTCGGGGCCCATGATGCCGTCCTGGAAGCCGGGGAAGTTCTCGACCTCGGTGGTGTTCATGAGCGCACCGCCGGCGGTGACGGCGCCCTCGAAGACCAGCGGCTTCAGCGACGCGCGTGCGGTATAGAGCGCCGCCGTGTAGCCGGCAGGCCCTGAGCCGATGATGATCACGTTACGGACGTCGCTCACGGCGTGTTTCCTCGTTTCTGGACGGCTTCGTCGACCGGTGGGAGCCTCTCTCAGAACTCTCACCCCACCCAACGGATCCTACGGGGCCCGCATTCCCGCTGTGTCCGGGCACACAGAGGCGCCACTCGGTACGGGATATCGGGGAGGGCGGAGGGTGTTCGCGGTCAGCGACGCGCGTAGGACTGCGTCAGCAGAACCTCTCCTGGGACCGACGGCTGCTTCACGCAGGCCGAGTCGACGACGTAGGCGGTGACGCGGGTGTCGTCGTTTGCTGCGGGCAGCAGAACGAGGTAGGCGTCCGTGCCGTTGTAGGTGCCTTCCTTGACCCCGAGGACGGATGCGCCCTTGCGGCCGATGCCCTTCATGACGCAGTCGGGCACTGTAGGCACGTTGAAGATGAGGCCATCGTGTTCGTTGGTCCCCGGCTCACTGGGATGGGACTCGATGCCCACTGACGGCCCTCCGCTGCGGGGGCTGTTCTTGACCTTGCCGCCTTTGAGGAGTTCCGCGACCTGGGTCTCGACCTTCTGCCCGGAGAACGTGCTCGCGGCCTCGGGCTGCGTGGAGTCATCGCCCAGCGACGACACGAGCAGGGAGCCGAGTCCCAGGGCGGCAGCGGTGAAGACGGTGCTCAGGACAATGGTCCGGCGCCGCCCGCGTCGCGCACGGTCCTTCCGCCCCGGCCCGGTGGCCGCGTGAGCGTGACCCGTGGGACGGTCCGCGAGCCGGTCGGCGGGAGCTGATGTTTCACGTGAAACATCGGCCTCGGCGGCGAGCGCGGCGTCGATGCGGTCGGCGATGTCGTCGGGCATGCGCACAGGGGCCGGCATGGTGCCGAGGAGGCCGCGGATCTCCTCCAGGGAGGTGTACACGTCGGTGCAGAGGACACACTCGTCCAGATGCCGTTCCACGTCTGCGGTCCGGGACGGTGTGAGCAGGCCTTCGGTGAGGTCGGAGATCTCCGTGACGTCCGGGTGCCCGGCCGTGTCGGTCGTTGATGTCACGCTCGCCCACCTCCGCCCTTCACAGCAGTTGAATCGCTTGGCCCTGCATCCGTTGGTCCCGCTGCGGGTGGGACGGATGTCCCCTGCGCCCGGTTCCGTCCATCACCTGATTCCTTGCCGCCACCGGTGTTTTCCGGCCGCAGATGGGTGAGGAGCGGCAGCAGTCTGGCTCTTCCCCGGGCGCAGCGGCTCTTCACCGTCCCGGTGGGCACGTCGAGGACGCGGGCGGCCTCCGCGACCGGGTAGCCCTGCATGTCCACCAGGACGAGGGCGGCGCGCTGGTCGGGCGGAAGGGTGCCGAGGGCTTCGATGAGCTCGCGGTGCAGATCGTTGCGCTCGGCCGGGGCCGACGCCGACTCGTGCGGTTCGAGCAGTTGCTCCAGCCGTTCGGTGTCGTCGACCGGTGAGGTCTTGCGGGAGGCGGCCTTGCGGGCGCGGTCCAGGCAGGCATTCACCGTGATGCGGTGCAGCCACGTTGTGACGGCCGACTGGCCGCGGAAGGTGTGGGCGGCCCGGTAGGCGGAGACGAGGGCGTCCTGGACGGCGTCAGCGGCCTCCTCGCGGTCCCCCAGCGTCCGCAGGGCCACCGCCCAGAGCCGGTCACGATGCCGACGCACGATCTCACCGAAGGCATCGGGGTCACCTTCTACATGCCGGGCGAGAAGGTCCTGGTCGCTTGTGTCACCGTATGTGCTGCCATCTGCCATCGGACCCCCTCCCCCTACACTTGTCAGCTGCTCACCTTGACGTCCACGATCCTGCCGCGGAACTGGCCGTCGTCCACCTGCTTCGGTAGATCGGTCAGCCAGACCAGAAGATAGCGAGACTTGAGCGACTTGGCAGGCTTGAGCGTCACACTCGCACCCGAGCCCTCGGCCACCTTGTTGTAATCGTCGAGGGATGTCGGCTCGGTACCGGTGTCCCCGGAGGCGGCGCGGAGTTCGACGGAAGTGTTGCCGACGAAGGTGACGGTCACCTTTCCGACCTGCTGGACCTTGCCGAGATCCAGGATGACTCCGACGCCCGACTTCAACCGTCCGAAGTCCGAGCTCGTGTAGTAGCTCGTCTGCCAGTACGTGCCCGCAGCGGTGTCGTAGATCTTGTCTATGTCGTTCGGGTTCTCGGATCCGTCCGCGCCGAGCGGATCGAAGTCACGGGCACCCTCGATGGCGATCGGCTTGCTGACAGGCTTCGCCGGGCTCTTGTCTCCACCGTCCGTTGTCTGCGTCTGGTCGGTGTCCTCGGACTTGTTGCCCTGCTCGAGGAGCGCGTCCGCGAGCTGCCAGCTCCCCAAGCCCAGCGCGGCGATCAGCAGCGCCGACACGGCCCACTTGAGCGCCTTGCCCGTACGGCTCTGCAGCGGGGGAGGCGGGTTGGGCAGGGGCTGTGCGGCACCCGGGCGGGGCGCCTGACGGCCGTACGAGCCCTGCTGGTACGTGGTGCGCTGGTACTCGGGCGGGGCCGTGAACACCGGCTCCGGCGGGCGGATGCGGGGCATCTCGCCGATCGCCTTGACCAGTTCCTCGGGCGTCGTGCACGCGGACTCGTGCCGCGAGGCGGTGGCGCCGTCGTTGGCGAGCGCGCGCATCGCGAGTTCCGACAGACCGCGGTGGACTCCGGCCCGCACCTGGTCGGGTGCGATGAGGCCGACACCCTTGGGCAGCCCCGACAGGCCGTACGCGTCGCTCTCGTAGGGCCAGCGCTGGGTGAGGGCGGCGTACAGCAGGGCGCCGATCGCCTCCGTGTCCGTGCGCTGCGGGGTGTCGGAAGTGATGCCGCGCAGCGCGGCGTTGACCGCGAGGCCGCGCACGCGCCACTGGCCGGACGAACTCCGCAGGATGGTGCCCGGGGTCAGGCGCAGATGCGCGAGGCCCTCACGGTGGGCGGCAGCCATCGCGGAGGCGATCTGGCTGACCATCTGGTAGGCGTCGTGCGCCTCCAGCGGGCCGGCGGCCAGCAGGGCGGTCAGCTCCGTGGCGTCGGGCAGCCACTCGTGGACGACGTACACGAGGTCGTTCTCCTCGACGGCGTCGAGGACCTGCACGAAGCGGGGGTCGCCGAGCAGCGCCGAGGAGCGGGCCGCGGCCAGCACGGAACGCGCCCGTGAGTGGTCCGCGGGCAGGATGTGCACGCCGACGGCGCGACGAAGCTTCTCGTCGACCGCGCGCCAACTGCTGAATCCGTCCAGACGGGTGACGCACTCCTCCAAGCGGTATCGCTTGGCGAGTTTGTGTCCGCTGTGCAGTTCGGGCGGTGAGGCCTTTTCGGGACTCTCGGTCCCGCCGCTCCCCTGTGCCTCGTCGTTCTCCGTGTCCCGCTCCCGATTCTGGGCCACGCCGTCGGCCGTGGATTCGTCCGCCTGCGCGGTCAGCGGCTCGTCGCCGCTGTTGTCTGCCACGTCGACGGCAGCCGTGCTCCGTTCCGCCACCGTCGCTCCTGCCTCCCCATCCAATGCGAGCTTTCCGACGCCAAACCCAATTGTGCCCACAGTCCGCCGCTCTGCACGACACGCGGTGGCGGACGATGGTTGTGCGCGTGCCCTCGACTTACCGTCCCAGTCGCCCGCGCACCATACCCACCAACGAGTTGAGTTCTTCAATGCGCATACGGCGGGCGGCCACATAGAAGACGACGAGCAGGACGGCACCGCCGCCGAGCAGGGAGACGAACGAGCCGCCGACGCCCTGGCCGAGAGTGCGGCCGATGCCGTAGCAGGCTGCCCCGCTGAGCAGCGCGGCCGGTACCGAGGCGATGCCCAGCCGGGCGTACGTCCGCAGGACACGGGTGCCGTCGAGGTCGCCGCCGAGCCGCTTGCGCAGCCGGTTCCAGGCGACGCCGACACCGATCGCGTACGCGAGGCCGTACGAGGCCGCCATGCCGACCACGGCCCAGCGGGACGGGAGTACGAAAAAGCAGAGGGCGGAGGCCGTCGCGTTGACGGCGGCCACGATCACCGTGTTGTAGAAGGGCGTGCGGGTGTCCTCGTACGCGTAGAAGGCGCGCAGGACGACGTACTGCACGGAGTAGGGGATCAGTCCGAGGGCGAAGGCCATCAGCATGAAGCCCATGTTGGTGGCCTCGCTGGTGCCCGAGGAGCCGAAGATCAGGGTGCACATCGGGATGCCGAGGGCCACGAAGCCGAAGGCGATGGGCACGATCGCGACGGCGGTGGTGCGCAGGCCCTGGGAGATGTCGTCCCGGACCGCGCCGGCATCTCCCTCGTGGGCCGAGCGGGCCAGCCGGGGCAGCAGGGCCGCCATCAGGGAGACCGTGATGATGGCCTGGGGCAGGCCCCAGATGAGCTGAGCGTTGGCGTAGGCGGCGAAGCCGGTGCCGTCGACCGGCGAGTCCTTGCCGGCGGCGGTGGACAGCTGGGAGACGACGATCGCGCCGGCCTGGTTGGCGAGCACGAAGAGGAATGTCCACTTGGCCAGCGTCACCGCTTTGCCGAGGCCGTGGCCCTTCCAGTCGAAGCGCAGCCGCATCCGGAAGCCGGTCTCGCGCAGATACGGGATCATCGCCAGAGCCTGTACGACGAGGCCGAGCAGGATGCCGATGCCGAGGAGCCGCTGGCCCTCCGGCGGGATGGTCGTGACCTTCATGCCGGAGTCGGCGGCGGTGCCGTAGACCCAGATGAACATGCCCAGCGTCACGATGATGACGATGTTGTTCAGGACCGGGGTCCACATCATCGCGCCGAACTTGCCGCGCGCGTTGAGGATCTGACCCATCACCACGTGGATGCCCATGAAGAAGATCGAGGGCAGGAAGTAGCGGACGAAGGTGATGCCGACCTCGTTGGCCGCCGGGTCGCTGGCGACCGGGTCGGACAGCAGTCGGATCAGGACGGGGGCTCCGGCGACCGCGAGCACGGTGAGCGCGCCGAGCGCGACCACGACCAGGGTCAGCAGCCGGTTGGCGTAGGACTCGCCCCCGTCCTCGTCCTCCTTCATCGCGCGGACGAGCTGGGGCACGAAGACGGAGTTGAGACCGCCGCCGACGGTCAGGATGTAGATCATCGTCGGCAGCTGGTAGGCGACCTGGAAGGTGTCGCCCAGCAGGCCGACACCCAGCGCCGACACGATCAGCGCCGAGCGGATGAAGCCGGTGAGGCGGGAGACCATCGTGCCCGCCGCCATGACGGCGCTCGACTTCAGCAGCCCCGCGGCGCGACCGCTCTTCTTGGGAGCCGCCGGTGCCGCGGCGGGGGCGGGCGCTGTTCTGGGGGTGAGCTGCATCGTGGCGTCGGACGCCGGGGTCTGCGCCTGCGGCGCGGGGCCATGGCCCGGGGTGGGCGAGGGCGACGGGCCGGGCACCGCCGGAGGCTCCATGGGCTGCTGTCCGCCGCCCTGCTGCTGGTCCCGGAAGAGATGAGCGAAGGCGTCCGGCTCGTGCCGTTCCTCCCCGGCCTGGGTCACCAGGGCGTCGACACCCACGTACTGGGTGGTGCGGGGGTCGTCGCCGTACGGCAGGTACTGCGTGGCTCCGTCCGGCTCGGGAGCCGGGGTCTGGGCCCAGACCTGGGGGTCGGGGGCGTACGGCGACGGGGCGGGCTGTCCGTAGAGCGGGGGCTGCGGCTGATACGTCCCGGGGGGCGGCGGGGGGTGCGCGGCGCGGTCGTAGAGCGCCTCGGCCACCGGGTCCTGGGCGGCGAGGTCCTGCGCCCGGTACGGATCCTGGGTGTAGGCGTCCTGGAGGTACATGTCGGCGGGGGGCTGCGCCGGCACCTGGCCGTGCTCGGGCGGCGGACCCTCGGGGTGACCCGAGTCGCCCGCGCCCTGACCGCGGTCACCGTCGTACGGCGCGTTCATGGTTACCCCACCTCATCGTTCACCGGGCCCACCGGCCACGACATCGCTCAACGGTCCACTCTCTCACCCGTCCCGGACGGGTCTGCGCTTTCCGGTGCGGTGTCCGGCGTCGGGTCACTCGGCTGCTCCGGGGCGTCTGCCCGCAACGCTGTGTCCGACTCCCCCTGAGGACGGTTCTCGGGGCTGGCGTGGTTCTCGTCGTTCCTGTCGGTGCCGTCGTCCTCGTCCGTGGCCGCGTCCTCGGATCCGTGGCCGGACTCCTCGGGGCGCCGGGCGGCGGCGCGCTTGCGCTGGGTGTACATGCGCAGGCCGGCGAGTACGAGCAGCAGGAAGCCGCCGCCGATGACCAGCATCACCATGGCCGTGAACTCGGTGACCTTCACGTCGAAGGTGACGGCCGGTCCGTACTTCTGGCCGTCCTTCGTGTACAGCTGGGCGATCACCGTGACCGGGCCGTTGGCGTTGGACGACGTGGTGAACTTCACCGACTGGCTGTGCCCGCCGGAGACCTCGACAGGCTGTTCCTGGTAGTCCTCGCCACCGATCTTGAGCCGCGTCGGGTTCGTCGACGTGACCCGCAGTACGAGGTTGTCGACGGGCTGGACGAGGTTGTTCTGGACGGTCACCGGGATCGTGGCGCTGCCGCCGGAGAGCTTCGTCTCGGACTTCTCGATCAGCTTGACCTGGTCGGTCAGATCGTCGAGGTACGACTCCACGCCCTTGCGGAAGCTGTCCGCCGCGCCGGACCGGCCGCGCCAGGACGTGGCCATCTCACGGTTGATGGCCCGCCCGAAGGGGGTCTCCACGCGGGTCCGGTCGGTGAGGATGATCTTGAAGTTGTCGAGCTTGTCCTGCGTGGTCGCGATCTGCGCGAAGGCCGACTGCGGCAACTGGTGCCTGCGCAGTGTGGCGGGGTACGAGGACGCCGAGGGCACCTTGGTGGTGGCGCCCGGGTCCGGCTTCGTGTCGGCGGTCGCGGTGAGGTCCTGCGACTGGGACCAGTTCGCGTTCTGGAGGGCGGTGACCGCCTCCGCCATCGTCTGGGCCTGGCTCGTGGACGGCATGCGCTGCGGGGCGACGACGACGGTGCGCTGCTTGTTGGTCTGGAGGGTGGTCGTGAGGCTCTGGGCGAGGAACTTCTGCACCGCGAGCGTGGAGCCGTCGGCGTTCGTCATGTCGCCCTGGAAGGCCGTGGACAGCCGTGTGTCAGCGACCACCGCCGTGGTGCCGCCGCCGACGGGGCGGGCGGCGGAGGGCGTGTACGGGAGGTCGCCGGTCTCCTTGAGGCTGTCGCTGCGCGCGATCACCTTGTCGGCGCCCGCCGAGGTGGCGATCTTGACGATCGACGGGTCGATGGCGCCGTTCACCGGCCAGGCGAAGTCGGTGCTCGGTGTGACGTGGAGGATCGTCTCCACCGTGCTGGCGGCGACATCCGTGGCGCTCTTGAGGTGGCTCAGCGTGCCGGTGACGTTCTTGCCGTTGTGTGCGATGGAGGCGAGGTCGGGGTCGGCGAAGGGGAGGGCGACGACCTCCTTGCCCTCGACCGCGTCCTGGAGCTCGGCTAGCCACTGCATGGCGACCGCCCGACCGGTGCCGGGTGTACTGGTGCCGTCGGCGCCCTGGACGCCGTAGGTGCCGATCATCGCGTCGACGGAGGCCAGCAGGTCGGGGTCGATCACCCAGGTGACGTCGAGGTCCTTGCCCAGGGTGAGCAACTGGTCCAGGCGTCCGCCCGGGGAGATCTCCGTGGCGAGGTCGTCGTTGAGGAAGACGGGTGTCTGCTGCTCGCCCGGGCCGGTCTCGGCCGTCATGTGGACCGTGGAGATCAGCGGCCACAGATATGTCGTCCGCGTCCTGGTGTCCGCCTCCTCGGGCTGCCACGGCAGGAACGTCCGCTGGATCCCGAGCACCTGCTCGTACGGTTCCGCGGCGGTCTCGCCGGACAGCGAGACGCCGAACTGGTAGACGCCGTCCTGGCCGAGGTCCAGCTTGTCGACCGGTACGGAGATGGTGAACGGCTGGGCGACGCCCGGAGTGAGCTTCGAGAACTTCTCGACGTACTTCCCGCCGATCTCCGTCCCGTCGGCTCCCGGTACGTAGTCGGTGCGCGCGGCGACGTCGTCGATCCCCGAGCGGGTGGTCAGCAGCTGTCCGACACGCAGGTCCACGTGGGCGTCGGTGACGGCCCGCTTGCCCTTGTTGGTCACCGTGCCGGACACGGTCAGCGTGTCCCCGTCCGTGGGGGCGCTGGGGGTGAGCGTGTCGACGGAGACGACCACCGGGTCCGACCCGGCGGCGTACGCGGGCTGGCCGGCGGGGAGCTGGAGGAGACCGGCCAGCAGGGGCGCCCCCGTGAGCAGCACTCCGGCCCGCCGGAACCACCGGCGCGCGGGAGAGGGAGTCAGCCCCGGGAAGTCTGCCGGCTCGGCCACGCGTTCGCCCGTCCCTAGTCGTCAGTGGTCGTCGGAATGTGCGTCCACGCATGGTAACGATGCGCGCTGAGGGTAAGTGCCGCGGACTGCTCCACAAGATCGTGGAACACCGTCCGGCTGTCCTCTATGTGCGTGTATTGATGGAGGAGTCCCCGGTGGCGGGCGTGGACGTTTTATGAAGGCGCGGGCCGTCGCCCGGGCCACGTACCCTTTTCTGTTGTGCCGAACGCCAACGAAGACACCTCCAGCGCCCCGAGCCAGGGGCAGCGCCACGCGGTCAGTGAACTGCTGCGGATCGCCCCTGTCGCAGACGATCTCGCCCGCCGGTTCCAGGAGGCCGGGTTCTCCCTCGCCCTGGTCGGCGGCTCCGTCCGGGACGCGCTGCTGGGCCGGGTCGACAACGACCTGGACTTCACGACCGACGCCCGCCCCGAGGACGTACTGAAGATCGTGCGGCCCTGGGCTGACGCGGTGTGGGAGGTCGGGATCGCCTTCGGGACGGTCGGGGCCCAGAAGGACGGCTACCAGGTCGAGGTGACCACCTATCGGTCGGAGGCGTACGACCGGACCTCGCGCAAGCCCGAGGTGTCGTACGGCGACTCCATCGAGGAGGACCTCGTCCGGCGCGACTTCACGGTGAACGCGATGGCCGTGGCGCTGCCGGAGAAGGTGTTCATCGATCCGCACGGCGGACTTGAGGACCTCGCGGCGCGTGTGCTGCGTACCCCCGGCACACCCGAGGCGTCCTTCTCGGACGACCCGCTGCGGATGATGCGGGCCGCGCGGTTCGCCGCCCAGCTCGACTTCGAGGTGGCCCCCGAGGTCGTCACCGCCATGACCGAGATGGCCGGGCGTATCGAGATCGTCTCGGCCGAGCGGGTGCGGGACGAGCTGAACAAGCTGGTCCTGTCCGCGCACCCCCGCAAGGGCCTGACGCTGCTGGTGGACACCGGCCTCGCCGATCACGTACTGCCCGAGCTGCCGGCCCTGCGCCTGGAGCGCGACGAGCACCACCGGCACAAGGACGTCTACGAGCACACACTGATCGTCCTGGAGCAGGCGATCGAGCTGGAGCAGGACGGTCCCGACCTCGTCCTGCGCCTTGCCGCGCTGCTGCATGACATCGGCAAGCCGCGTACACGTCGCTTCGAGGAGGACGGGCGGGTCTCGTTCCATCACCACGAGGTGGTCGGGGCGAAGATGACCAAGAAGCGGATGACGGCGCTGAAGTACTCCAACGAGCTGGTGAAGGACGTCTCACGTCTGGTTGAACTCCACCTGCGCTTCCACGGGTACGGCACCGGAGAGTGGACGGACTCGGCGGTCCGCCGTTACGTCCGGGACGCGGGCCCCCTCCTCGACCGCCTCCACAAGCTGACCCGCTCGGACTGCACCACGCGGAACAAGCGCAGGGCCACGGCACTCTCGCGTGCGTACGACGGTCTGGAGGAGCGCATCGCTCAACTCCAGGAGCAGGAGGAGCTGGACTCGATCCGTCCCGACCTAGACGGCAACCAGATCATGGAGATCCTGGGTGTCGGACCCGGGCCGGCGATCGGGCAGGCGTACAAGTTCCTGCTGGAACTGCGGCTGGAGAACGGGCCGATGGAGCAGGAGGCGGCGGTGGCGGCACTCAAGGAGTGGTGGGCCGAGCAGAGCTGAGGCCGTGAAACGGCGGTGATGTTTCACGTGAAACATCACCACCGGAACGCACAGAGGGCGATGTTTCACGTGAAACATCGCCCTCTGTGCGTGTGGGCTGCGTCAGCCCGGACTGCTCAGACTTCCTTGAGGCAGAGCACGACGTCGTGGCTGCTGCCCTGCTGGTAGTAGGAGATCGTCGCCTCCGTGATGGCCTCGCACTTGCTGGCGTCGCTGGTGTTGTCGAACTTCTCGACGACCTTGTACTGGGCGCCGCTGGAGGTGCAGTCGACCTCGTTGAGGTCGGGGCTCGTGTCCGTACCGTCGTTGTGCATGCAGGAGCCCACGGACGTCGTCTCGGCGTCACTCTGGTTGAAGTACCACTTGCCCAGGCCGATGGCTATCGCGATGACGATGAACACGCCTATACGCAGCAGCTTCTTGCTGAAGCGCTTGGCCGGCGCGGGCGGCGGGACCGGAACTCCCTGGAACGGGGCACCCTGGTGCGGCGGGTACGGCGCCTGGGGCGCCGTCGGCTCGACAGGGGCAGGGGTGTTCGGGTTCTGGTCCTGCGGCGGAGTGGTCACTTCGGGGGTCCCCCTTGGCTATGGGTGTGCTTGGTGCGAAGTAAGACGCACGTAAGTTACCGGGACCCACTGACAACTCTGTAGCTCAGAGAGTCTCTGTGGCCTTCATGTGACACTTACCGGCGTTCAAAGCGGGCCATAGATACAGCAATTGCCCCGTAGATAACGGCGATTGTGACCAACAGGGACACCGAGCGTCCGTCGGAGGGCAGCATCAGGGCCGCCACTCCGGCCGCGCCGACGAAGGCGACGTTGAACAGGACGTCGTAGAGGGAGAAGATCCGGCCGCGGAAGCCGTCGTCGACCGAGGCCTGGACGATCGTGTCCGTGGCGATCTTCGAGCCCTGGGTGACAAGTCCCAGGACGAACGCCGCGACCAGCATGGGTACTTCGGTGAACGCCAGACCGAGCGCGGGCAGCAGGACCGCCGCCGCTCCGGCACACACCACGATCCAGCCGACGGGACCGAGCCGTCCGGCCGCCGCCGGGGTCACCACGGCCGCGACGAAGAAGCCCGCACCGGAGATCCCCACGGCGAGGCCCAGCAGGGCCAGCCCGTCGTCGGAGCCGTCCGACCAGGCGTACCGGCAGAGCATCAACACCATGACCGTCAGGGCGCCGTAGCAGAACCGCATCAGCGTCATCGCGGCCAGCGACCAGGCCGCCTCCCGGCGCCCCGGCTCGGCAAGGTGCCGTACGCCTGCCGCCAGGCCGCGCGCGGTGCCGGTGAGGGCTGCCGCCAGCCGGGGCTGCACCAACTCGGGGTCGGGTCCCAGCAGTTCCCGGTCGAGGCGGAGGGAGGCGAGCGACGAACAGAGGTACAGGGCCGCGCCCAGGAGGACCACCGCGGCGTCGGAGTCGGAGGCCGCCAGCCGTACGACGAAGGCGAGTCCGCCGCCCGCCGTGGCCGCGAGCGTGCCGGCCGTCGGGGAGAGCGAGTTGGCGATCACCAGACGGTCGTCGTCGACCACACGGGGCAGGGACGCCGAGAGCCCGGCCAGCACGAAGCGGTTGACGGCGGTGACGCAGAGGGCGGAGGCGTAGAAGAGCCAGTCGGGGACATGGCTCAGGATCAGGACGGCCGTCACGCATGCCAGCAGGGCGCGCAGCAGATTGCCGTACAGGAAGACCTGGCGGCGTCGCCAGCGGTCCAGCAGGACGCCCGCGAAGGGGCCGACGAGGGAGTACGGCAGCAGCAGGACCGCCATCGCGGAGGCGATCGCCGCCGGTGAGGTCTGTTTCTCCGGCGAGAAGACGACGTACGTGGCGAGCGCGACCTGATAGACGCCGTCGGCGCCCTGGGAGAGCAGCCGTACGCCGAGCAGGCGCCGGAAGTTCCTCAGACGCAGGAGTACGCGCAGGTCACGTACGACAGCCATGGGGCACAGCCTCACATACGAGGAGGGTCCCCGGGCGGATGACCCGGGGACCCTCGACGGGCAGGAGCGACAAGCCTGTGGGAGCTCGACCGGCGCTGGACTCCTCTCAGCGCACGACTCTCAGCGCTCGACTTCGCCCTTGATGAACTTCTCGACGTTGTCCCGTGCCTCGTCGTCGAAGTACTGGACCGGCGGGGACTTCATGAAGTAGCTCGACGCGGAGAGGATCGGGCCGCCGATACCGCGGTCCTTGGCGATCTTCGCGGCGCGCACGGCGTCGATGATGACGCCGGCGGAGTTCGGGGAGTCCCAGACCTCCAGCTTGTACTCCAGGTTCAGCGGGACGTCACCGAACGCGCGGCCCTCCAGGCGGACGTACGCCCACTTGCGGTCGTCGAGCCAGGCCACGTAGTCGGACGGGCCGATGTGGACGTTGTCGGCGCCCAGTTCGCGGTCGCGGATCTGGGAGGTGACGGCCTGCGTCTTGGAGATCTTCTTGGACTCCAGGCGCTCACGCTCGAGCATGTTCTTGAAGTCCATGTTGCCGCCGACGTTCAGCTGCATCGTGCGGTCCAGGACGACGCCCCGGTCCTCGAACAGCTTCGCCATCACGCGGTGCGTGATCGTGGCGCCGACCTGCGACTTGATGTCGTCGCCGACGATCGGGACGCCCGCCTCGGTGAACTTGTCCGCCCACTCCTTCGTACCGGCGATGAAGACCGGGAGGGCGTTGACGAAGGCGACCTTGGCGTCGATGGCGCACTGGGCGTAGAACTTCGCCGCCGCCTCGGAGCCGACGGGCAGGTAGCAGACGAGAACGTCGACCTG
>Ga0307515_10006296_pt1 | contig 23796 bp, 10 predicted proteins | sample 17_EM_MG_FD_194513 | JGI IMG/M metagenome (GOLD analysis project Ga0307515, IMG submission 194513) | Populus trichocarpa ectomycorrhiza microbial communities from riparian zone in the Pacific Northwest, United States - 17_EM | ecosystem: Host-associated > Plants > Roots > Unclassified | place... | reverse complement strand
TTATTTTTATTTTATATTTTGTTAACAAAGCACATAATTTGTTTGCTGTAGAGTCAAACATAAGAAATCTGTTTTTGAGCCAGATGCAATACTAGTATACTTACATTTATGTTTTGTGTTTAAATGACATTCGGCAGTGGTTACATGGCTCCTGAATATGCTACTGATGGGCTCTTCTCAGTGAAGTCTGATGTTTTTAGCTTTGGAATCTTAATGCTTGAGATAATAAGTGGAAAGAAGAGTAGAGGATTTTGTCATCCAGACCATAGCCTAAGCCTTATTGGACATGTAAGTGTCAAGGTTTCAATTTCTTACTTGCGTGTACTGAACAAGTGGATGACGGAAAGTTCCTTTTCATTTCTAGGCATGGAGATTGTGGAAAGATGGAAAACCTTTGGACTTAATTGAGGCGTTTCCAGGAGAGTCATGCAATTTATCAGAAGTGATCATGAGATGCATAAACATTAGTCTCTTGTGTGTGCAGCAGCATCCTGATGATAGGCCAAGCATGGCCACTGTGGTTTGGATGCTAGGAGGTGAGAATACACTGCCTCAGCCAAAGGAACCAGGCTTTTTTAAGGGTAGCGGTCCGTTCCGACCATCTTCTTCATCAAAAAATACTGAATTATTTTCGAACAATGAAATTACTTCCTCACTCTTGTATCCTCGGTAGTTGATTGTGCTGGATGAAATGTTCACAATTTTTGACATGTTCCTCCACTCGCAAAAGTCATTAAACCTATTAAAAGGTATATTGAGTTTTCAGATGTATAAGTTGTTCCGTTAATTAAATTGCTTAAAGTAGAGAGATAAGAGAAGAAAAATTACAAATTTGATTTTTAATGTGGTTCGGCAAGTCTACATCCACACCTTAAGTATCAACCGTACTCGAATATTGTACTCTTTTACTATTCCAAGTGAAAGATAAAATACTCTTGATGAATCTACACCAAGCAATTACACCATTTGAAGATATTCTCTCTTCAAGATTTTTCTCTTGGTGACAATACCTCACCAATGCCAATAGTTTATCCAAATTCTCAAGTGTTTACAATTATGATTTGTTTACAACAAAATTCACTATCTGAAATAGTAGATTGTACAATTGAAAACTATAATCTATATAACTCACTTAATAGCACTTAGAATGATTAAAGGTGTGTAAGTGTAATGAGTGTGAGATTTTATACTCTTATGTTAGAATATAAAAATTTAATTTAACACAACTTAGAGTATGTTCAGAAATCTCACGAGAGCTATATATATATATATATATATATATATATGTTTCCAAAAGAAACTAGTCGTTTATAGTTATTGGAATGTCTCTGATGGCTAAAACGGTCGATCAGTTAAAATGACCATATCATTCGGTCAACCGGTTCCTGCAAAATTCCCAAGAGTTCATCACGGATGAATAATGGTCAACTAGTTCATTTGGTTTGTCCAAGCGGTTGACTAGTTCAGCTTAAAAACCAGTTTTAGCAGTTTCAAACCTGGTAAAACTTGAATAGATTAAATGTATATCAATCCTATTTATGTATGCAATGTGAAGTGTGTGAGTTCATGTTAGTTTGTTATTGTGTAAGATATAAAGATTTAACAATAAGCTCTAAAATAAATCCTTAATACATAAGTCTTCACTTGTTTTGCATCTTGGACTTGTTAATAGATACAATTTAAAGGTTTTGATGGGTTTCTAATTGGTAGTTTGTCTGATTTACTCATGAATAAATCTGGCATTTTAAATTTAGTAATGGGCTCGTATGCCTAGATAAATTCTTAAGGGAAGGGTCCATAAAGGTGCCCTGACAAGGTTCACTTATCCTGGAAGGCGAAAGGGTTCTCCACAACTCGTATATTATGATGAAAAATACTCCCGATTAAAATTGATGAATATATAAAATAATTCTTAAAATTTTCTAGTTAACTCCTGGTATTTAAATACCATCCTACTTATAGCTCCAACACTTATATCAGGATGTTGACCATTAACTTCCATGAATTATAATTTTTAGGGTTATTGAAATATAGACCAAAATCCTTTGGAATTTTACAAACCTAATGTAAAATCCATGCAATATCTTTTTTAAAAACATGCCAAAGTATTTTCAATTTTTTAAATAAAAAAAAGCTCAAATAATTTTAAGGATTTTTTTCCATATGCAAGAAAAAACGGTATTATTTTATAATTTTTTTACAATTTTTATTGTGTTTTGTTTGACAAAAACCCAGTATTTGTAATAAAACACCCTAAAACAAGCCTAAGGGGTGTTTGCCAAATACACCCTAAAAAAAAAAACCTTTAGCAAAAACATTGCTAGCCAAACAAAGCCTTAGCCATGGATTCAATTTTGACCCGACCAGGTTAACCAAAAATCTTTGGTTCGACCATAAACCAAACTAAAAACATGGGTTTGACCTAAAAATAAGCAAAAAAAAAAAAAAAAAAAAAACCTAAAAAAGATTAAACTTGTCAAAAACTCAAAAAAGTTAGTGAAAGTGGATCAAAACCCAGAAAAAACGAAGAACACAAATGAACATTCGAAGTGATTCTAGCAGCACGAACTCAACAATTATCACTCAATAATCCCGATTTGATCAAAAATGTTTATATACCAAAAACAAAACACTTGGATTAAAACTCATAAAAAACAGTTATTGATGCATTAAGACCCTAGATTATTCTCTAATGATGTTATGCAAATGTGAATATGCAAAGAAATGAAATAAAACAGGTAAAAAAACTTGTAGCTAAAGCAATGTTCTTGGGAAGAACATGAAGAACACCAACCTAGATTTTGCCCAGAAATACATTAGTCTACTGCCAAACCCAAAAATGCATACCAAGCCTCCAAACCGAATATTTTTTGTTCACACAAACCACATTGTCATATTCATATGCATTCGAATCAAAATAAACAACAAAAAATAACAAATCACAGAAAACATGCATGAAATCCCATTTTTCAAAACTTGCAAATAAAAACATCAAGCTCATCCATGCAATTTGGATTCAAATTTTATTTTCAAAACATATTTTGGTCATGACTAAAGCCTTATAAACCCAGGATTAATAACATGACTTATCAATGCATTACTAAACTAACAAAACTAAGAAAACAAGCATTGTTGTATCAAAAACTAACTTAACTAAAAGGCTTTTATTCCATCAAAAAAATCAAACCCATCCTAAAATGCTTAAAAGAATAACATCAAACCATAAAATCAAAAATTACAAAAAAGAAAAAGAAAAAGAAACAAGCACATCCCTACTTTTCAAGCATTCCAAGCACATTTCCATACTTGTAAACATAAATACAAACCAAATGACAATCAAAATCAACTCACACAGGCCACATGGACTCCACTTTTAGGTTAAGAAATATACCTTCAAACCCTTAGAACAACTATTGCCCTTCTTTGCTTTCCTTTATAAGGTTTTGTTTCCACGAGCTAGCTTCCCTTTGAAAAATGAAAAAACCCTATACTAGGCTCGTCAACCTTCATAACTAGGGTACCTTCTCAATATTTCTCACCTTTTTTCCTCCTCTCTTCAGCTCGAGTTTTTAAAGTTATTTATAGGGTTTTCTAGGGTTTTTGATGGATTTCATTAAAGATTGATCAAAGTTGAGCCCTTTGATTAAAATGAGAGAGTTCTAAATAAAATTTCACAGCTAGAACCTCTGTCATTCAATGTTTTTTGCAATGGTGATTTATGCCTAGGTGGTTTTCCTATATTTGAAGACATAGGCATGCATTCTTTACCTTCTAATCTTAGAGGAATGATTTATAGCCCTTAATAAGAACTCTCAAAGAGCTTTAAAGTGTGAACACATAAAAAGATTAGGTGGTTTTGCACCAATAGATATCTCAGTTAAGGCTGACCGAGTTGGCTACTTTTTATGCTTCGTTGGAGCAATTCTAATGTCATTATCATTGAAGACCACCTGAAGTTGGTAAAGGGGGTGGACATCTTTTGTTTGGATATAACCTTGCTTAATTTAGAGATCTGTAGCTCCATATTCACTTGCTTGAAAGTGCCAACTTAATCAGCTAAAATCTGAAAATTAAGTTATAGTTGATCAGTGACAAGATGTCGGGCTTTTCTATGGAAGAATTTGGATGTAAACGTCCAATTTCATAGAAATGGGATTGTAGAAGGGATGTTCCTCTTTTATTTGTAAAAAATCACATGCCATTTAGAGGTCTAAAACTTCACAACGAGCTCTTGAAATGTGCCAACCTAATCATTGTGAACTGCGAAAGAAGAAGATAATCAAATGCTGAATAACACGTCGTCTAGGTTAAACTCTAAATTTAGGGTTTTTAATTTAGGATTTGACAAAGTTTCAATTTAATCTTCATTCTTCTAATTGAGGCACATGCACCATTAATTGACACAAAAATTTTAATTGCATGCAATTTAACCCTCGCCAGACTCAAATATCAGCCTGAAAGTTTAGCGTCATTTTCATTTTCGTTCTTGGTTTTTGATTTCTTCAATTTTCCCCTTGATTTGGTCAATTTTAGCCTTTAAAATCTTACGCCTTTTACGATTTGATCATTCGTTTTGAATTTTTTCAATCAAACCCTTAATTAGCTATTAAACTTTAATTTTTCATAATTAAACCCCTTATTTGACCAATTAAACTTTACAAAGTCTAATTTTAGTTCCCAAACTTCAATTTCTTCCAATTAACACCTGAATTGACTCTAAAAAATTGATTTTTCTTGCAATTAAGTCCTTAATAAAATTAATTAAGCCTTCCAAAATCCTCATTAAAGTCCTTACTCATCCAAATTTGTATATCTTTACCCCAAATACAAATATTTTTGCCGAATAGCAGTTGTGGTCATCCAGAGCTTTGACTTATGATGTATCGAGGAAACAAAATTTTCTGATGAATACAACTTTAATGTGGACTATTAATTATTTTCCAGTTTATTGAAAGGTTTCTGGTTGGAGGATGCATGACAAACTAGCATATCCATACTGTATAGAAAATAACAAGACATTCATGCTAACAAACAATAGGAAATCATCTTTTTTCGACTGTCATCTATGGTTCTTGCTAACAGATTACAGGTTAAAAAAAAAACATAAAGGACTTATTTGTTGGCAAAGTTAAAATGGATGTTGCACCACCACTTCTTTTAGGTGAAGAATTGTAAAACATAGTGTCGAAGTACGGTGACATTGTGTTTGGTTTTCAATCCAATAAGCAGAAGTTTTCTAGTTATGGTTTGACTCATAATTAGATAAAACAGAGTATTTTTTAAGAGTTTTTTTATTGAAAGGCCAATCTCCTCACCATAACCCTGATATCATGCACACAGAAAAGAATGTGTTTGAGAATATTTTCAACACGGTTATAGACATAAATGGGATGACAAAGGACAACATCAGGGTTAGAATGCATATAGCTTTGTTTTGTCACCGTAAAAATATAGAGTTGACTTATATTAGGTCACAAGTCATAAAACCCAAAACCAACTTCGCCTTAGACAAGAATACACAGTTACTTGTCTACCAATGGCTTAAAAGTCTATATTTTCTTGATGGACATTCCTCAAACATATCAAGGTTGGTGAATTTTAAGGATTGCAAATTGTATGGAATGAAGAGTCATAACTACCACATGTTTATGCAAATATTCATTCCATTAGTGTACCGAGATTTATTGCTAAAGGGGATATGAGATGCACTCACGGAGATCAATCACGTCTTTAGAGATATATGCTCCAACAAGTTACAGAAACAACACATGAAGAGGCTTGAAACGAATATTATCCAAACAATATGCAAACTTGAGATGATATTCCCTCCATCTTTTTTTTACTCAATAAAACATCTACCCGTGCATTTACTATTTGAGGCAAAAGTTAGAGGTTCGGTCCAATATAGATGCATATATGCATTTGAGAGGTTAGGGTTTACACATACATCATAATTAAAATTTTATTATCTTTCTTTGCATATTTCAAAACATTCATTTAATTATGTGATGGGAAGATATTTGTTAAAAATAGAATTCAAATAAGCATATAATTATATGTTATTTAATTATGATGAACTGAGACCTTTTATTTAGTAAGTATACTACTTAACATGTTGTTATTTTTTTAACAATTTATCTCTTATAATATCATAAACTAATACATTATTGAATTTCTCGCAGGCAACATCATCAATATTTACTATTGCAAAACTCTCAACTGACTGAATCCCAAATCTTTTGATTACAAGATGAAAAAACTTTCACGTGGTTTAGAACACATGTAAGTACTATTTAATTATTTTTATCTCTCGTGATACTTAATTTCATTACACATTTCATGTTAACTATTCATGGTTATACTTCATGTACCAGGTTTATCAATCAGGATAGAATGCTAGTGTTACTTTGTCTTTACTAAGTCTCAGTCATAAAAATAAGGTGAAGTGCTACAACGGGTATTTTGTCAATGAACATGTGTTTTATACTGAAGAATATAGGTAGGGTAGAAAGACATATAACAGTGGAGTTTATGTTAAGGGATCGACTTTTAATGAGTCTGAAGTTAACAACTATAAGAAGTTGGAAGAGGTCATTGAATTGTAATATCATATAAAGCAGAATAAAGTATTTTTATTCAAATGCTATTTGTATGACACCACTGACAAAGAAATCAAAGTAGATCTCCATCATAGGTTAGTCAAAATTAATTTAAAGGCTAGACTCTCTAATGTCAATGATGTCTTTGTTCTCTCTAAGCAATGCTAATAAGTTTCTTACACATACAATCATTCCTTTAGAAATGATCGTTCAAGAGCTAATTAGTTATCCATGGTGAAAACCAAACCCAGGGGTCGTGATGAGGTTATTCAGGATGACAACGATGAATTAATTGTGGGAGATGATGTCTTTCAACTTAATGAGTTAGTTGATCCATATTAAGTTGCTTTGTCTAATGACTTAGAAAAAATACAAATTTTCATATTACTGAGAATGTTTTTATTAATGTTGACACTAAAGATTTGAATCTTGAGCTCTTGCGAACATAAACAAGTCAATGAAGATGATAGCGATGAAATCAACATACAAGATTGTGATGGAGATGAGGATAAGTCAATTAACGAAGAAAAATATAATTTTGATTAATTTGCACAACACGAATGTGTAATGCCATAAACTATAATGTAATATTTATGGATGAAATTCACTTCAATGTAAAGACAATGATGTTAATTTATTATTGAATGGCAAAGAAATATTTATTTTATTATTATGATGTGAACTTGTGTTATTGTGTTGTGTGTGTATGCTTTTTTTGTGAATTTAAGTATTTGTAGGATGGATAAATAGAAAATACAGATACAATTTATCATCAAACACTATTTTGTTATTAGACACATTACATACAGGTATACCGATGGAATGTGTTTGTCTCTATATTCTAGAGACAATGAGAATTGTTCCTCTTCGCCAATTTGAATTTACAAATGGAATCACCAATGAAAATATTAAAAATAATAATATTAAATATTTTTTCGGTAATCCCGTCAGTAAAAACTAAAATAAAAGACTTGAACCATGAGATATCATGGCTTTATCTTCTTCTCTCATATTCTCTCACACACCTGTTTATCTCATTTTCTCTTCTCTTCTCTCTCTCCTTCAAACCCGAGATCAAGCATTCTCTTTTCTTCTCATCTTAAGGTATGTTGTCTTTCTTCTTTCTTCTTCTTAATTTTTTTTTTTTTGGGTTTATAACAATGCCATTTCTTTTTCTTTTCTTTTCATTTCTTTTTTGGTTTTTTAATTAAGAGTCGAAATCAAGCTCGCCTTAAGGTAAGATTTTTTCATTCCTTTTTTTGTGTTTTTTTTTTTTTGCATTATTTATTTATTTATTGTCATTATTTTTGTTCAATTTTGTGTTCTTAATAATTTTATGAATTAATAAATGACATGAATTTTAGTTGTTATTGGAATAATTTTTGCATTATTTTGTTGAATTTTAGTTATGTTTTTCAAATTTATTGTTCAATTTCAATTAAATGTGTAGGAATAATTTTAGAATATATTTTAAAAAAAAATTAGGATTAAAAATATTATCACTTAGAAATAATGGTGTTGAATTTTAGTTGCTATTGTAATAATTTTGCATTATTTTGATGAATTTTAGTTGTTTTTGTTTTCAATTATGTTGTTCAATTTCAATTAAATGTGTAGGATTAGTTTTAATTAATATTTTTAATTTGTTGTAAATTTATAATAATTTGTTGTAAATTTATGATTAAAAATATTATCATGTAGAAAATGAAAATTTTCCATGAAATTAAATTATGCTAAATTGTTAGAAGAAATTGAACAAAGTCAACTGGTTTGTGGCATATATGTTGTGTATTCGCAAGTTTTACAATTTTGGGTAGTTTCCTATATAGGAGAGATGCTGCCGATTTTTTTTTAAAAAAATCATTTAATTTCTTTATCCTTTAATTTGTGTAGATGCTCTGGAGAAAGTTTATTACACATTGCGAGGGCAGGATTGCTACTAGTTTTTCTAGTAGCAATGCTGACAACCATGGGTCATTAGGTGCCGACCAAGAACATACACTTGAAACATGGACATTTACTTACGATGCTGGCCTGTTGAGTGCAATGTTGCAACATTAAAGTGGGGTCCCTTTACAATGAGATTCATTTACCTGCAAGTACGAGGTCTAATGGAAGGATGACCTTTCAATGTAAGTTTGTTTTACTTTCATTTAACGAATGCAATTTCATTTAAGAAATACAAACATTAAGGTTTCTAAAACAATAACATCGTTCTTTAAATTGTCGATGGAAATTTCATTGTTTCAATGGAGCTATGTTTCCAAAATCTTGAATGGAAATCGTAGGTCGATGCATGGTTTTCAAGGTTTAAGATTAGTATTAACTTAAATATTTTTTATGTTAATTTGGATCGTTTATTGGAATTATTGAAAATTTTCTTTTATAAATTTTTATTTCAAGAGAAAATTTGAATGGGAAAGAGCTGATGATAATACTATGAGGATAGTTTGGGAGAATCACGCTACAATTAGGTGAGATCGAATTCAAGATATTTTTTTATTCCAAATATTGAAATTTTATTTTTCATTTACTAACAGACAATTAATTTGTACCATATAGGTTGTGTGATTTTTAGTATGAGGCGCAAAACCCCCACAAAAAATATAGAAAAGAAATAGAGCTTCTAAACTAGAATGATGTGGTAGTGTGGAAGTATTTTAAACCACTGTACGTCTCAAAGGCTATATGGGCGAAATATATTCATCATGAGACGTCTATGCGTTTCACTATACAGTCACAGTCTAGTACAAATTACTAGAACCAACATGTACATGGTTCTGTTACCATGCACACCAACAACTTTGTTTTGTTCATTTCGGATGCGAAGCGGATGGTAGGATTTTTTTATTACATCCATTTTTTTATTAGTTGTTTTTTATAAATATATTTAACTGATAATATTTTTTTATTGCAAGCTACGATTCTTGGATGCGAGCCAAACTTGATGGAGCTTTTTGTTGAAACGCATGTGCAGAGTGATGACCGTAAAAAAAGAGTGTAACAATTTGTTGATAGTCGAGCTCAACACTTTGTGGTATGTTTGTTTTCAATTATTTTTTTCTAAGTTATAATTTCCTTGAATTTGATGAATTAATTTTTTTCTTTCCAAGATATATATAACAATCGGTTGAATGAGAGATACGAGGACGATCCTTCGACCCATCCGAATATCGATCCAGATTTGTGGTTAGAGGCAGGATCATTCGATAGGCCCGATAGAAATCAAGTGTGCAGACTCTAACACTATGACCGAGAACTTGTGGATGACCCATAGTACTTCAATAGTTGGATGCTCACAATCGATTCCAAATGATTAAGACATATATTTTTGTCGATACTATGTTATATTTACCGATAGAATAAAACATATATTTTTTTGACATACTTTATCCGTCTATAAATTTATTGGTACATTTATTATAGATAGATTTACCAACATTCTATAAATTACTGACGAGAATTTTTTTATCAAATTATTTATATCCTTGATTTTGTCGGTAACATATGATCAACTGCTAATATAAATACCAACAAAAAAGTGATGCATGTTCCCTTGTGGACTTTTCTCAAACCAATAGTCATTGCTCTTGATCAAGTAGAAGGTGTATTTTTCCTTTGGAAGGGTTGAGTGAGGTTGGTGTTTTTTCTTTTCAGGTTTCCTGGATGCTACAAGTTTCATTTTCTCTTCAATAGACGACGGGAGCTGTCTTGGCGGGTTGCAATCTGTAAGTTATGGACAAATGTCAACCACTTTTGGGGTCAAGGTTGTCTCTTCGGTACGGTGATAAGCAGACAAGCATTGCAGATGTGGTGGCCACACCACCGTATGCCTACCCTAGCCTGGCCTGGCCTAGCCTAGCCTTGCAGTGGTACACCTCTATTTCTTGCAGGGCATCGAGTTCGACGAAGAAAATTTATTATTGTCCAACCAACATGATTGAGGATTGGATGTACACTGAGGTTACATGACCTGGTGAAATGTTATTTAAAGTATTTTTTATTTATAAATATATTAAAATAATATTATTTTATTAAAAAATTTATTTTTAATATTAATATATCAAAATAATTTAAAAATACAAAATAAAATTAGTTTAAAATAAATTAATTATTTTTAAAAATATTTTTAAAATATAAAAAGATATAGTTTCTAACTATAATTCCCGCACTTATTTCAAGACTTAGTATATAAGCCAAAAAAAAAAAAGTAAATATAAATAATGTCTCCAAAGTATATAGACTGTTTTTTTTTTTCAAAACAATTTCTTACCAATTTTATTTTCAAACTTTAGATTATTTTTAATTAAATACTTTCATCCAAATAGATTGTATTTCTTATTTTGAGGCAAAATGGTGTCATTTTTTAAGGAACTTAATGTATTTAATTTAATAATATTAATTAAGAGAAGTTCTTGATTGAGAAATAAAAATAAATTATAGTAAAATTGATATAAGAAATAATTTAGAGGAAAAATTGACACTATCCCAATATTGTGAGGGTATATTTGAGGTTTGTCCAATAAAAAAATAAAAATAAAAGAAGCACATATATAGTTTGCAAACCCTGACACTAATTTTCTTTTGGTGTAAAAAAAATGAAAAGGTGAGTAGTTTAATTTTAATTGCATTGATATAGTCATGTATTTTTAGCAAAATAATTAGTTAGTCTCTCTTGTTTAAGAATCTCAATACCGAGTCCCTATATTTTTATTTTCTTTGCTATTTTAGTTTCTTCAGTAAGCGTTTATTAATAAACTCAGATAAAAAAACATAGAACAGACACAGCTGGAACCCCTCTCTCTCCCTCTAAAAACCCACCAAACACTTTCATTTAACCCTTAAAACAACAAAAAATCAAACTTACTAGAGTTCTATAAACATTATTAGATGTTTTTTTTTTTTAAATCAACAATTCTCTTTAACGTCACTACCACCTCCACCCTAACTTTATTTCTAGTCCTACAAGCAAGATAAACATACTATATTGCTATAATTTTTTTTTTTTTTGTTGAAATGAAATAATTGTTTAGGTTGAATTTAGGATTTATGATAAATTTAGAGTTTGTTGAATTAATATGAAATTAGTTAAGAATATCATCAATTAATGTTGAATTGATACAGTTGAACATGAAAATAAATTAAATTAATTATGAAATGATAGTTTCAATTAATTAATTATATGTTGCGTTTAATTGATGTTAAGTTGTCAAATTAGAGATTTTATGTGTATTGTTAGAATTAATTAATAATATAATTAATTATGTTTGATGATTTCATGAATGAGAACATGCATACGGTAAAATTATGATGAATTAAATGTTTCATTAATTTATTGATAAGTTGATGAATTTGATATTTTTCTTAATTATATTAATTTGTTATATTGACCAGACTGGGTAATGCAACAGTTTGGCTACAAACAACACGTTTCAATAGACATCGACACGAGCATTGCACGGCATAACTCATCGGGGTAAAAATGATAATTATGACTGGTTAAGCCGACATAAAGCTTATGTATCAGAGTGAGATATACGGAGGAATGAGATATTTACAGAGATGCATCATGTGATTACAAATAAAAAATATATAATTTGGTATATGCGTATCACACGTTGGGTCATTATTTCTAATCCCAAGTAGGTTCCTCCACCTAGATACATGCGATACGAGCAGCATGCCTAGCGGATTCAAAATCTTGTGAGTAATAAGTCTTTTAATAATTAATATTTGTTAAATATTGGGTTTTATATATTAATCTTTTAATTTAAAATTAATATTTTATTAATATTGGATTAACTTTATACTATGTGAAGGTCAAAAAACCATATTTTATCCTCATAATACTAATGAGCTAGTGGTTAAATGTTTGGCACATTGAACTTGATAATCTTAAAAAACAGTTAAATAACATCCTTAAACTATTCTATTTAACGGAAACTTTTCATACTATGTTGTTAATTCACCGTTTATTTGTATTTTTTTGTGGTAATTTCCCAATATATCCTATACATAATCTCCCATTCATATGTTTGATGTAAAATTATTTTGCTTGTAATTAATAGTAAATTGATTGACCTATTTTTATGAGGTCAAATGCAGGTGATCTACGAGATTTGTTTAGCCTGTCGGGCTAGATCCTAGTATATAACCTGTCGGGCTAGATCCTAGAAGGACTTGCGAGTTGTGAGTGAAAACATGTAACCACCAAACCCCAGGTACGTGACCCCCTTGAAATCACGTTGCCTGATCTTGTGTTGGAGTTAGGCCAAAATGGTAGGGAAATTGTGCGCATGGAAGAAATCAAACCATATGTGAAACATAAGACATATGCACAACTTGTGGACAAAATTCATAAGTAGTCATCTTTAATTGAATGACGTCTCACTTTTGAAGCTGTCTTCAAGATAAGGAACTGTACTTGAATATGGGGATAAACGCAGTTGTCTGTTGGTGTCTTCCAAAGTATTCATTTCCTGGAAAATCATTTGCGGGATTAAGTTATACAAAATCATAGTAAGAGGTCTGATGCATAATAAATTGCAGGTTTGTATCCTTTATAAATCTCTGGTTTCCTTACTTTTCTTTGAAGAAGGTGCTTGGTAAATTGCCTCAACTTAAAAAATTGAAAATAAATCACTTTCCCTCATTTCTTAACCTTAGAAATTACTAATCTCTAATGTTTAAACAATAAAATCAATTTGTTTCAAAATTAATTATTCCGGTAAGTTTATTGGGATGAACTCGATCCAAGTATTTGGTGCGTTCAGATTTTACAAGTAGATTTGTTTTTTAATTAATGCCACCAACGTGCCAAATATGATCATAGTTAAAATCTCATTATTCTCAAATCATTAGTCATTTAAATATCATGTTACCCCAAGCTTGAGCTTGATTGGTGTTTTGGAAATATTTAAGAGAGCTTACAAGGCTAAGAATCCCATGTTTTTATACCAAAATCTGACATCTTTTAGCATGGCTAACTCAAAGAGCGAAGGGCTAGCTAGTCCAAAGCTTAGGGAAAACCCCACTTCCTACTTCAAGTGAAAACGAAAGAAGACTTGCTGTGCCATGTTGACATGTTCTATAATTTCAAACAAAAGAAAGCAAAAACATTTGATCGATGTAATTTAGAAATGGAAATTACCAATTAAGTTGCAGTTCAAATAATCGAAACAGTACGAAGAGGGAACTTTGATTTAACTAGTTATTCTATCTTGAAATTTTCCAGCACACACAGGGGCTCAGGTTCACAGAAGAAACCTTGAGACTCCAACTTTATCACCAGTAGCTTTAAGATCCCTTTGAATCTGCATCATAAACTCTCTGAATGTGAACTCCTTATACTTTGATGGCTTGATGCTACTCTCTATCACAGTCTCATAAGTGGGGCAATAGAAAAATGCCAAAGAAAACCTTTCAACTTGTTGGGGGGCAAGCACCCGATGCTTGATGCTTTTGTAAACATCATTGCTCAATGCCTGAATTTTAATAAAAACAAACATGAATTGAAGGGGAATACCAGGGGGGTATAAAGGAGAAATTAATTACTTTAATACCCAAGGCTAATTATAGTATATTTTCTTGATATATTATGTGCAAGTCTGCTCCATTCTTCGATTTACTAGGTTTTAATTTTAAAATTATAGTCAACAAGATCATGCACCCTTGATTTTTATTTTTTATTTCACTTGGGAATTATTGATTTCGCCCTTCAAATTAATCTCAAGCTTATTTATATACAGCTAGCTCGTAGGTGCAAGTTTATACAGAACATACCTGGAATAAGTCACCAATATTAATCACTAGAGCTTCTGGATTAGGTTTAACGTTAATCCATCTTCCATTTTTCAATAGTTGCAATCCTCCAATCTGATCTTGATTTAATACAGTGAGGAAACTACTATCGGTATGAGGTATCAAGCCAAAGACCTCAGAAGAGAATGGACATGGAGGATATCTGTTCATTCGAAGATAACTAGTTTCTTCTGGACAATTCTCTTCAAAGAAAGTGGATGAAACTCCAAGATTCTCAGCCAGAATTTCTGCCACGCCTTTAGCTAATGCGTTAGCTGTTGTTGTGAAAGCTTCAATGCTTGCACTGGAAAGATGGAGTGGTGTTAAAAAGATTAGATACCAGTTCATAATGCATATGTATAACCAAGTATATGTGCATAATCAAGTTAAAGGACGATATACACTAGGAGGCTCTGCCCTCCATATCAATATACTTAAGTTTGCCTTGAAATGGAGAAATGAAAATTGACTTGAAATGGAGAAATGAAAATTGAAACACCTTTTGGTCATCAATTATTGGGCTATGTTTGCAAGATGTGTAATGGTGATTTCTGTCTCAAAAACCGCAGTATAGCCAGAGAAGAAAGGTAAAATTCTATATCTCGAGTGCTTTTCTTACAAAATATTATTTTCCAATATTCACATGGGACTCGTAATAACTAATGTGGAACCTCTAATTAATAGATATTCGATCATACGAGCTTACTAGCAAAAATAAATATAATTTTTAATTTGATAATTTTAGAGTTTGTAAGTTTCTTTCTTTCAACCATACACTATAAAAAATTATTTTTAAAAAATAAGTTTCTATTTCAGTTAACATTATGTTTTTTTTAATACACAAACACTCAATATACAAAATCTTAATTCAAATTCAAAGATAAATTAACTTGAAAATATTGAATGATAAAATTTAAAAAATATATATATCAATTAAAAAAATAGACAAAAAAAACTTGAATCAACTGCATTAATCATTCAAACTTGCAACATAGATCATGAAACTGAGATAACCATAAAAGAAGTAAATCACAATAAATTATGAAGTCCAGTCTCCAATAAACCAAGTGTTGAAAGATGAAATCAGGAGAAAAAACATAGATTTTATTTAAAAAAAACAAAAAAACACAATTCACATGACAAAATAAACAGAATAAAACTAAAATTTGGCTGAAATTTGGTTGAAAAATTCATAATAAAGTAAGATTTAGAACGAGATAAAATTTATTCTAAATTATTTTGTTTTTTAAAATGATATAAGATATCGGTTATTCTCGGCATAACATAATGGAATTAACATCCTTGCATACAACAAAAATGATTAAGATTTGAGATTTCCATCAAAGATACAATTTCGAGCCCAAAAAGAAAGTGAGATATTGAGATTTAGAGATAAGATATATAGGACTACCCTCTTTTTAGTAGCAAAACTAGAGAGAAATAACTTGGGGGAGGGACAAGGCGAAAAACCTGAAAGGTCAAAATGAAAATAAAGAAAGGAGATAAGTTCACAATTATAATAAGTGAACTTTTTATAGGGACTTAATTGGGAAAATAATAAACACAAGGATGAGATCAAATAAATAAAACACCACGAAAACATATAAAGGGATACAGAGAAAAGAAGACAAACGTGTATAGAAGCTGCATTTAAGCTGAAAAATTAACACAGCAACAAATCAAAATTGAGGAAGAAAAATAACACAGGCCAAGTAAAAAGCACAGCTTGTCCACAATAGAAAACAGCAGGAGCATACAAGAAATGATTGAACAAATGGGGCAAGCAAATGTTTGGCAGTTAGGTGGTAAGGAAACATCGACCATGCATGGATAAAAACATACGAGCTTGACATGACCTAGATAAGCTTTGGAAAGGAAATCTATGGTTAGTTATGTCTCTATTTGTCTTAATTATGTAGAATCTCCAACATATGAGACCCTTGTGGACAATCTCTTTTTGTAACATTCGAAGGCCTTGTAAGATTGACACCAAGCTGCCGGGACCCCTGATTTTCTTATGTTAAACCAGTTCTTTCAGAACTATATAAGTACTAGATGCACATGGTCATTATAGTAGGCAATTGGATAGTTCATTTTCACTTAATCACACTAGCTGAGGTAATTAGCAAACTATTGGATGAACCTTGAATTTGTGAGTGCTGCATTCAAAAAACCTCAAGATTGAAGAATTAATTGATTTTAATTAGGTCAGGCCTCCTTAATTAACTATATTTTAGCTGTATATGGCTTGTTGTTCCCTTCCACACACACAGAGAGACGCATATATTTTGATAAGTCAATAGACTAAAAAAACACCAATTTTGGAGACCAAATTGGAGGAAATAGAGAAACAAGAGTAAAGCTGCCAAAAATTAATGGCAGCGAGTGAAAAAAGAGCAAACAACAAAACAGACTAACCGAAGAGAAGTAACCTTGGAACAAAACATGAGGTTCATGACAGAGCTCATGAGGGGTGCAGAAGCAATGATTAATAAGAGCTCTATATATTTATTTCTTTAATTTCATAAAGCAACATGCATGTACTTTGCAAATCTCTAGCTAGAACATTAACTTGTAGACACATGAGATTCATTTGATAAACTGAACTTCTTTAAATTGCATATGGGATTTCATAGTTGAGAATTTGATATAAAAAGAAAAGTGCTCTACTGTCCTATCCCAGAAGCATTTGATCATTGTTTATTTCACAGAATGTTCATAATTAGTTTTTAATTAGCCTACATATATCATTTAGCTACAATAGGAAATTTGACAGTTACCTGAGACTCTTGTATGCATCACCGATTCTTGAAATATCAGTGAGAGGTACGTGGAAGGCTTCTGACCATGCGAGCTGCCTCAAACAAGTGGCTCTAGGGTTTCCCCATCTGTAACTATTTGCAGACAAATTCAGAATGTTGTCTTCAGCCTTTTTTCTGAACGGATGTTGGAAAGCCTTCCTTTGCTCGTATTGAAGGCTCTTCAACATCTCTTGTGGAATCCCATGATTGACAACTTGAAGGAATCCCCATTCACTTGCAGCCTGCTTTATCTCCTTTACACATTGCTCTCTCTCCGAGTATTCAAGTGTCAAACGCTGAAGATCTATGAGAGGCAGCTCACACTCATCATTAGCATTCATTAGGCTATCATCCTTGTCTTTTGATACTATGGTATAATCGTTGAAGAGGGATCTGTATTTCTCTTGAAATGGAGGATCCATTTTTATGAAGGGAGAGATGGGACGGATGAGGTAAAGGAAAGAATGTGATCCTTGTCAAAATTGAAGATATAAGATGTGTACTCCATCAGTATAAATAGAGCAAGAAAACTTGGGAGTGCAGTATAGTACAAACTTGGTAATGGCATGCAACCGCTTATGGCAACCTGCGGTGTTTGCACACATTGGCTGTACCCTGTTGTGCAACCAGACCTGCTCATAGTCTAGAATCGATGCCCTTTGATATTTAGACCGATCAATTAAGATGTTTTAGGAAATAATACATCTGTTTTTTGGGAAGAAATATAAATCATTTCGAAAAGAAAGGAAACTGTTTCGGATATGGAAGGTGCATTGTAGAAAATTATTTTCATCCAGCAATATGTACTTGTGAATATATACCACAATCCAATCTCGATTCAAGTACTCGGTATTTATTTTGAATTCAACTGTGTAAAATAGATAAAAGAAAAAAAAATAAAGTGTTTATATCTTTGTGTTTTTCTCATGTGTTAAATAAAACAATCATTTCCATTTATTTTGAATTTTATAGTTTAATTTTAATAAATATAATAAAAAATATTATGAGAGAATCTCAATCATATCTCTTTGAATGTTCTTCACCTCTCTTTCCTTGTTACTTATTGATGAGAATTATACATATGGATCATGGATCAGATTCACTTTTCTACACCCACTACATACCTGTATATGTACAAGACCGTAAGATCATTCATCTGTTTCTATTTTAAAAGAAAGAAAATCCATCTAAGAGGAGAAATTAATACAATTCATTTTGTCATCCAATTCTGAAATTTATTCCACCCTTATCTCGAAATAGCGAGAGACCTAATCACTTGGTCAATTGTTATTAAATTCATATTAAATATTTTGATTTAATTAAAAATCATTAATTAGCAGTGTTAGAGATTAAATATTTAAAAATATTTTGATTAAATATTTTGATTTAATTAAAAATCATTAATCATTAATTATACAATATTTTTTTGTATAATTATAACCTTTAAACTATTAGGTTAATTAAATATAATTAAATTATTTCATTGTACTTTCACATTAATTAGCCATTAGTTGTTGCTGGAAAACCTTTTCGACAATTTTAGCAATGAAATACTATCTTTCTTTTTTTTATCTCCCTTGGTTTAATTTGCTATAGCTCTTCATTTCGTGACTGTTGTTATAATTTGGTATGGATTTCTTTTCTTCTTTTTTTTTTTTTTTTTTTTGGGCAGTAATGTGGAAGACTATTTTCAATATATATTATTTTATACAGTGTCATAGAAATGAACAGATAGTTAAAATAATGTGAGAGATTTTGTATACTAATCTTTATTTGTTGGCATCCACTATTTTGTGCCTTTTAAATTTTTTTTATGATTGTGATTAAATTTATAAAATGTAGAATGTTTCATTTATTATTTATATAGAAAATATATATTGTTTTAAGTTTATCACATTTTTTTTCAAATCTTATCATAATCCATTTTTTCCCTTTTTCCCTCGCTAACAATTTTTTTTAATTATCAATTTTCTTTCTTGCACTACCATGATTTTAAGATTTATCGATAAAAATTTTTGTTGATATTTATACTCACAGTTAATTGGCAAGAAATTTGCCGACATAATCACGGATGAAAGTAATCCGTCAGAAAAACTCTGTCGGTGATTTGTGGTCTGTTGGTGAGTCCGTCAGTAATAATTTTATAGATGGATATACTGACGGACAAAGCACGCCAAAAAAAAACTTTACCCTCTTCATTCTGTCGGTACTTCCATCGCTGAATATAACATATCACCAATAGAAAAATCATATGTCATTCCATCAGAGATTTTTTTTTGTCCTTTGATATGTCCAACAGTGAATTTGAAATGTAACCGTCAAATAGAACGTTTGTTATTCCGTCGATGAGTAAACAGTGGCAATGACATTTGCAATAATTGTTTTCCAACTCTCTAGAATATATCGACGGACTATCTTCATCGGTAACACCATCAGTAATAATTTAAAAATCTACTTAAAAAAATTCTATTAAACATAAACAGAAAATAATTTTAAAAATAAATTAATATAAAATTTAAATATTTATTGCAAATTTAAACATTTATAAGTTTAAATACAATTAATCTATAATATAGGCGCTAAAGAAGGAGGAGGAGGAGGGTCTTTGCCTGGACCGTGAAGCGAATATGAGGGAGCACAACACCACTCATTTGTGATCTCATCTCCAATACCAATCGGCGGAGTTTGGTCGTCTCAGCACTAAGTCATTCATAATCAGCAGCAAGATGAGTCGTCTGATCTTTAACTCGTTGGTCTAAAATTGCCTCAAACTCTAGAGTTTCAGTACTTGGAATTGATTGCAAGCATTCAATTGTAGAAGCACTATGGATCGTTTGCAAGTTCTCGATCGTAGTGTTAGAGAGTTCGTATACCTGATTTCTATTAGGCCCAATTAAACGATCATGCCTTCAACCACAAATCCGGATCGATATCTAAATAGGTTAAAGGATCATTCTCGTATCTCTCCTTCAATCGACTATTCCTCTGTCAGCGGTATCATACCAATAGAATTTGAATAAAAAGATTATATTCTGCTCGCTATGATATTGCAATTCAATAACCTCTTTTAACTTCTCATAGTAGTCAACTTCAAACTCATTAGAAGTCAATCTTTTAATACAAACCTCACTATTATATGTCTTTCTACTCTGACCATACTTTTCAGTGTGAAACACATGTTCATTGATAAAAATACTTGTTATAGTACTTCACCTTTCTTTCAGGACTCAGACTTAGTAAATTCAATGTAACACTAGCATTCCTACTCAATTGAGAAACCTGGTATGTGAATTACATCTCTATCATAATTAATGAGAAATGTATAATGAAATTAAGTATGCTAAAAGATAAGAATAATTAAAGAATCCTTACATGTGTTCTAAACCATGTGTAAAATTGTTCAACTTGTAATCGAATGATTTGAGATTCAGTCAGTTGTGAATTTTGAGACAATAAAAATTAACGATGTTGCTTATGAGGAATTCAACAATCTATCAATTTATGATAGTATAAAAGATAAATTGTTTGAAAGTAACAACATATGGAGTATTATACTTACTGAATAAAAGGTCTCAGTTCATCGCAGTTAAATAGCATATAATTATATGCTTATCTAAATTCTATTTCTGTCAAATATCTTCTCCTCACAATATTTTTTGGTACGGGTCGTCAGGATGGGAGAATAGTGGAAGGTTCTCACTTGAAGGCACTTCTTCACCGTTGTCATGCCCTTTCACATCCATAATCATTTTAAAAATATTTTTTAAACACGTTCTTTTCAATATGCATGACATAAAGATTAAAGCGGAGGATATTGGTCTTCCAACAAGAAAGCTCCTAGAAAATACTTTGTTTTACCCAATTATGGGTCAAACCAAAACCAGAAAACTTCTGCTTACCAGATTAAAAATAAAACACAATGTCATCGTAATCTAACACCACGTCCTACAATTGTTCACCCGACAGTAATAGTGGTGCAACATTCCTTTCAACTCTACCAACAAAGAAGTCATTTCTATTCTTATTGCACTTGTGATCTATTGACAAGAACTACATATGGAAATAAATAAAAAAGAATAAGGAACGTCATTTGTTAATGTGAAGGCCTTGTTATTTTATATACAATATGGGCATGCTAGTTTTTCATGCGTGCTCCAACCAGAAACCATTTCATATGTAGGATAATCATTGATTGTCCACATCAAAATTGTCTTCATCAAGAAATTTTGTTTCCTCAATACATCATATGTTAAAGTCCCGGATGACCACAACTGCTTCAACTTATCAATTAACGAACAAAGACAAACATCTATATTCTGTCTAGGACTATTAGGATCGAGTATGACTGTAGATAAAAATATGAACTTCGACCTCATACACATCCATGGTGGCAAGTTGTAAACCGAAAGTATCACCGGCCAACAAGAATAAGAAGCAGCAAATGACTTGAATGAATTGAATCTGTTTTTACATAACCTAAGATGCATGCTCCTAAATTCCACTGAGGATGCACCATATTAAAATATTTTTCCCTTCAGGTAAAATGTTTTTCGCTCATTCAATAATTTTGTGGTAACTGGCCTCAATTAACCCATTATCTGACTTAATGGTGAACATCTGTGCAACGGCTGATAATTTATTGTGATTTATGCACTCATCCCATAATGATTCGTCAAAATCTTTCAAAATATTAAAAAAAACATGGCCGTGTCTGTATTAGGTTCTTCATCTACTATTGAACATTGATCGGCATAACCCTGATCATTCTCATTGCATCCATAACCATATTCATATTGTCATCTACAACTTTATGCATATAGCTAGAACTAAAAGTTGACTCAATCATTATTTTTGCTATAGTCTCGTGAGGGACATGTGGTTCTCCGTGTCACATTGTATTTTTTTTGTTTTATTTGAGACTTAATATGATCGGTTAATATTCAAGTTCGCTACAAACAAGGCTATTTTAACATGTCATAATTAACCGTATCTCTTTCTTTCTTTTTTTTGAAATGCAACAATTTTACTATTGCATATTAATTGATTGATTTGTCTTTGTGTGAAATGCAAGAATTTTGTTATTGTGAATTGATTGATAAATAAGAATAGGTTCAAATTAGCTCCAGACACCTAGCCTACTGGGGAGCTATTAATGTATCTAAAGTTTTGTTCTCATCGAATCCATTATTACACATTATATACAGAGATACACACCTAGAAAAACTATATATAAACAATTTCGCACATGCTTTTGTACAGTATTAACCATTTCTTCTATAATAATAATTTATCTTTGTCTTTATAAATCGTATATCAATATTGTTACATTTTTTAGCATTTGGTAAGATTAATTAACCGGGTAAAGAAAGAAAATGGCATCATTTAAAGAAAGAAAAAGGTAAAAAAAAAATGTAATGAATCTAATTTTTTATTATTAACATGAGTGTTTGGGTCAGCTTGTGCTCATCTCGACTAATCTCACGGGCCCTAAAGTTACGACCATGCAACTCTCCAATGATCTTGAGGTTTGTGAGATTCGAGCTGGTGACCTCTAGGAAGCAAATCTAAAGTCTGACCAGTTGAACTACGTACACCTCTCAGGGTTATAGTGAATCTAATTTTAGTTACCCTAGTAATAACTTCATTTATAGTGTAGATGATATTCAGATATAAATAAATACACATCACTGATTTGATTGTTCTTTTCCATCATGTTTCTTTATGTTTCCTCTTATTTCATTTATAAGATAATTATTTTTTAAAAACAATCATTTAACTTTTAACTGGTGTCATTTTCTAAATAATTATCTTTTGATTAATACACTTTATTATTATTATTATTATTATTATGATATATATATATATATATATATATATATATATATATATAGACACACATGCACACACTGTGTTTTCCTAATGAATTTTCCCAAGCTAATGAACTTATAAGTTAACAAGAGTGTTTCGGTCAACCAGTGTCAATCCTTTGGTACAAGCTAGATAGATCTTAATTTGTAGAGTTTGGCTATCTTTACACTTAATATGGTTAGCTAGTGTCTTGCCATTGCGCTTCGTATATGTATTATTAAATTATATATTTAATATTAAAAATATAAAAATATATCATGTATATTTCTTATAATAATTTTTAAAAAAAAATAATCTTTGAAAAGATTTATATAATTTTAAAACAATATCCTCGTATCATGCATGTTGTTATAAGAAGTTTTTAATGTCATTTTCTTTTAAAAAATAAAATATATATATAAAGAGATCTTCAACTTAAATAATTGTTTCAATTGAAAAAAAAATTCTACCATGTCCTTTTTATTTAAAAGTGAAGTTAGTTTGATTTTATCATCATATAATCAAATATAAAAGTTAAAATATGGTAAATCATAACCTAAAATCTTCATTTTTAATATTTTTATTTTGATTTCTCTTATATTATGTAATGTTTATAATTAAAAACTCTCAAAGAATCGAAAGAAAATATAAATTTTTTTATTGAAAATCCAATAACTTTTAACACTATAATGTTAGCATTATAGTCTTTACATATCCTTTTATTTAAAAAAAAAAAACAATTGATTTTT
>Ga0307515_10006294_pt1 | contig 23802 bp, 12 predicted proteins | sample 17_EM_MG_FD_194513 | JGI IMG/M metagenome (GOLD analysis project Ga0307515, IMG submission 194513) | Populus trichocarpa ectomycorrhiza microbial communities from riparian zone in the Pacific Northwest, United States - 17_EM | ecosystem: Host-associated > Plants > Roots > Unclassified | place... | reverse complement strand
CCCGCGCGGGGGGCGCCCCCCCCCCCCACCCTTCTCTCCTCTGTATCAATCTAGCAGGGCGTGTCATACTTCTGATCGATTTGATGTTTTTTGTCTAGTTCCATTTACTCAGAGCCATTGTCTTTAAAATTTGTCAAGTGAATTCGGATCAAGCAATATGAAAGGAAAAATTATAAAGCTGGAATATTATTTATGAAAAGTTGACAGAAACTAAACAACTTAATAAATACATCAAACACAAGAATATATAATTATGCCGAATAGATTTACAACATAAAAACTCTAATTTAATCTAATTTAAAATTTTATTACTGAATATTTCTCTATAAATATTCAATATTTTTTAAAAATTTACAATTCTTTAAATAAACTAAAAAACTAAAACTAAACAAACTAGAAAAATTAAAAAATAAAAAGAAGAAATAACAAAATTAGCTAAAATAAGTGTTTGTGTCCAGTTTGGAGATCTTCCGCATCTTAGCTAGGTACACTAGCCGACCCCCTATAAAACTGTACATATAGAATCTACTGAAAAAATTCGAGATCAATCCAATGGACATATCAATTGACTTTTTTTGTGACAATCCATGCCTTTTCTTGGATTTAATCTTGTCCTATTTGATTATAAATATCCATGCAAGGCTATTCATGTAGCTTAGTACATTGACTAATCAGAATCACCTGCGTCAAAAGTTTCACAATTTCTTGTGTGCCTGCAGTGATGATCTAAACAGAAATGGAGATGAAATAAAAAAAGTTGATTCTCACAAATCATAATGAAGATTGAATCACGAGGTTAATGGAAAATGCAATGGACTGTAGAACAAAATGCTAATGTAGAGAAGTCATTAGGGCCTCAGCTTAGGAGGCGTTGTGTGATTTCAAGCCTTAAACAATGTTCTGAAGGAAAACCTCAGGGGCTCAAGGACTACTACACTCATCCCACAGATTTCCTATAATATAATTTGAACGTTACAGCGGTGGAATCTTTATTTTTTAGTTTTATATATTGTCTCCTGTCAAAAAGAGAGAACAGTGAGTGAACCGTGGAGCATAAACATCCATGCACATTGACAATGGTCGTAAAAGGTCACCATCATAGGATAAAATATTTAGATTATAGATGCACCTAAAAAGCCAGATGTGCTTTAATCTATGGAGCCCCGCGTAATCATAGATTCTTATTTATTTTTAACATAAAGATGAAGAAATTTGAAACCTACTGGGCCACAGGTAAAAAGATGAAATAGACATAAATCCGAAGACCTTGACCTTTGTCACACATTAGCATGACAGCTTCCCTGCTCAATAATTCAACTTAATCTATTAAATTACCATTCAAATTACAGTTTATTATTGTTTTACCCTCTCTGCTTATTGTTTTAGTTGTTGGCTCAATGCCAAATACCGGAGTCGAGGGGAGCATATCGAGCGAAGCAGAAAGACAACATCTGCTTCTCTGTGATTTATTTCTTGTTTTGTTGCCAGAGACGACTAATAGATTGGGGGTGCAGGGGTAATGCCTCTCCGGTTTGGTAAAGGGGTATTATGAAAAAATTATTAATACTTCTTAAATGATTAAGATTTCTTGGGCGATTTAGGGCCGACTATAAATACATATCATGCAACTCTATTTTAATATAGTAAAAATAAAAGCTCTTTACTTTTATAGATATAGTCACATTGCCGAATAACATTAAATCTTATGCTATTTTCAGTTTCTATCCTATTACAATATTCATCTATAATTACCGCAAGTTTTTCATAACACTGATAATGTCTTAGTGTTGGTTTGTATGTTCACATAGAGGGCTAGATACGAGGGGATTGAGTATTTTTGATGCACAAGTTGATCTGAGAATATTCATTATTGTTAAAAAAAGAGGGCTATGTTAATTTATCTTAACAAGGTCAGTTTTTATGTTAGTTTTGAAAACTCTAGTGTGTATTTGATGTTTTGGTAATTTGTACAGTTGTAATTTAAAAAAGTAGTTTTTTCGTAATCAAGATTTCAAAAGAGTTTTTTTTAAAAGAATCATGGAAAACTACAATGTAAGTTGATTAAACACACATTTTCAAAACTGTGATCGAAGTAGTTTCAACTGCTCCTCATCATTGTGCTAAACAGACCCTTATAAGAGAGGGTGGAATCGGGGAATGAAAACCACAGGCTGAGGTGGAGTGACTCGGACCTGAACATTCTCAATGACGAGTCCAGGCATTGTAAATTTCTTCCGGTAGCCGATCCGATTTGGAACATGTATATATATATAGGCTTAAAGATTGGTCTATTTGTAAAGCAAGTTTGCAAAGAATTATGATGTGAAGCTTCATGTGGATTGTAACTAGTCCTTTAGACTAAACATTAAAATAAGCTGAAGATTAATAATTCTTACATGAGAGACAAGTTTGTCATTAGTATTGTAATCATGCAACAATCCTTGACGAGTCATTTGATCAATGCACCCTGTGACATGCTGACTAAATTCAACTTTTTGAGGGCATTGTTGATAGTGGAAATCAACATCAAGGCAAAATTTTCAGATAGGACAAGACGTGCGAACTTTAATAGAAGATCCAGTAGAGATTAGATGATTAGATCTTTGGCTACCATTATAGACTGTCTAGTTAAGAGGAAAAATCTAACAACTGACATTCTTTCCTAATCATAGGTAAAAAGAAATATCAGAAGAATAATAATCATAATTACCAACTTTCCAAGACAGATGCTACCTCCTACCTTCTTTCTGTATGTGTTTTTGTTCTGTTCTTTGCTTCTGCATTGCTTGGCAGGAGATACCTTAACAAGAAACAGTCCTATTAGAGACAGTAGAGGAGAAACTCTTGTTTCTAATGGAGAAAAATTTGAACTTGGTTTCTTTACTCCTAATGGAAGCACTGAAAGAAGATATGTTGGCATTTGGTTTTACAAGTCTAGTCCACGCACGGTTGTGTGGGTTGCAAATAGAGACAATCCACTTTTAGATCACAGTGGAGTCTTCTCTGTTGACGAGAATGGAAACCTTCAGATACTGGACGGGAGGGGGAGATCTTTCTGGTCAATAAATCTTGAAAAACCATCCTCTATGAACAGGATAGCCAAGCTAATGGACACTGGTAACCTGGTCGTCAGCGATGAAGATGATGAGAAGCACTTGACAGGAATTCTGTGGCAGAGTTTTGAAAATCCAACTGAAACATTTCTTCCAGGGATGAAATTGGATGAAGATATGGCACTCATTTCATGGAAAAGTTATGATGACCCAGCATCTGGAAACTTCAGTTTTCATCTAGATCGAGAAGCAAACCAGTTTGTCATTTGGAAAAGATCCATTAGGTACTGGAGAAGTGGAGTTTCGGATAATGGTGGCAGCTCCAGAAGTGAAATGCCTTCTGCAATATCTTACTTCCTGTCAAATTTCACCTCGACTTCAGTCCGCAATGATTCTGTTCCGTATATCACTTCATCTTTGTACACAAATACAAGAATGGTGATGAGTTTTGCTGGCCAAATTCAGTACCTGCAGTTGAATACTGAGAAGACTTGGTCCGTGATTTGGGCCCAGCCTAGGACTAGATGCAGTCTCTATAATGCTTGTGGTAATTTTGGTAGCTGCAATAGTAATAATGAAGTGGTATGTAAATGTTTGCCTGGTTTTCAGCCTGTCTCACCGGAGTACTGGAATTCTGGAGATAATTCAAGAGGATGCACCAGAAGATCACCATTATGCAGCAACAGTGCTACAAGTGACACATTTTTGAGCTTAAAGATGATGAAAGTAGCAAATCCGGATGCACAATTCAAGGCTAACAGTGAGGTGGAATGTAAAATGGAGTGCCTCAACAACTGCCAATGTGAGGCTTTCTCATATGAAGAAGCTGAAACCACTAAAGGGGGTGAATCTGAAAGTGCCACCTGCTGGATTTGGACTGATGATCTCAGGGACATTCAAGAGGAGTATGATGGTGGCCGTGATCTCCATGTACGCGTATCAGTCTCTGATATAGGTAAGTTTTTTTCCCCTTTCTAAAACATGTAAAAACTCTTTGTTGTTTAATTTCTGCAAACATAGCTTTTGATGTGGATCTGCTTTTCAATTGGAGCTCTCTATAAATTTGATTTCGCTATTCCCCTATCAGATGAGGTCACTGGGCTATGGTTGCCCTTACACCTTACGATATAGTGAGTGACTCCAAAAATACTATAAACCTCACTGTTATTCTAAAAGTGATTCTAGTCCAACCATTAGAAAAGGATAAAAAGATGGTGATCCTAGTCTCTGCAGTTTGCTTGATCCTACACTTGCTAACCTTTCTTAAGGCTATGATCATGGAGGTTTGAGAAATGAAATGAATTCCTCTGTCGAACATGCGCTTTGATAGTACATAACTAGATTGCAATTGTTAGTGTTTTTGAGTTTTCAGAACTTCTGTTTCTGCAGAATCAGCAGCAACAACTTGTGGGACTTGTGGAACTAACATGATTCCCTATCCCCTTAGCACTGGACCAAAATGTGGTGATCCCGCATACCTTAATTTCTACTGCAACCTCTCATCAGGCCAGCTTAACTTTAAGGCAAGAGGCGACACCTACAGAGTCACAAAAATCAATCCAGGAATGCACACATTTGTCATCCAAACTGAAACTGCAGATAGTTGCAAGTCCATAAAATCAAATGGAAATCTCTTACAGCTCAATCAATCATCTCCATTTCATGTGATTAGATTTTGCAATGTTGATCTGGGTAACATTAGTTCAACTATTTCTTTCACGGGTGGAGACGAGGTTGAGATAGGTTGGGATCCGCCACCTGAGCCAACTTGTTTTTCTTCTTCAGACTGCAAATATTGGCCAAATTCAAGTTGCAGTGCAAGAATAGATGGAAAGAAATTGTGCCTTTGTAATGCAAAGTTTAAATGGGATGGTTTGAAGTTGAAATGTACTGAAGGTAAGAATTCTAGAATTGCTCATAAGTATGGAACGATATGCCTTTTACGAGTTGTTTTCTGTTTCTGATTGCAGCAGGTCATTACAGTGAGAAAAAAGATGGTTCTTCAATAGGAAAGATTCCATTGTCTCTGATCATTGCAGTAGCTTTGATTAGTCTCATTGCTTTAGCTGTTCTCTCAAGCACCATTGTTTTCATATGTTTGCAGAGAAGAAGGATGCCGAAGCTACGAGGTAAGCAATATCTATTCAACAATGTCAATTGTTTTCTTCTACCAAGAGAATAACACTATCTTGGAAGACTTCTCAACGTGGTTATGATGCTACTAACACGTCATGACATTGATATATGAGTTCAGAAAACAAGGGAATTTTTCCAAGAAATTTAGGATTTCACTTCAATGGTAGCGAGAGACTTGTCAAAGACTTAATTGACTCAGATCGGTTCAATGAAGATGAGACGAAGGCTATAGATGTGCCATGTTTTGACTTGGAAAGCCTATTAGCTGCTACAGATAACTTCTCAAATGCAAACAAGCTAGGACAAGGTGGCTTCGGGCCTGTCTACAAGGTCAAGATATAATACTTTTGATCACAGTTTCTATATCAGAAACCTCAAAATATGTTCACTGATAGATGCATCTTTCAAAACTTTGATGTCTGTCGGATTAGGCTACATTTCCAGGTGGAGAAAAAATTGCTGTCAAGAGGCTATCAAGTGGTTCTGGTCAAGGATTAGAAGAATTCAAAAATGAGGTTGTCCTGATTGCCAAGCTACAACACAGGAATCTTGTGAGGCTTCTGGGCTATTGTGTTGAAGGAGATGAAAAGATGTTACTGTATGAGTATATGCCGAACAAAAGCTTAGACTCATTCTTATTTGGTTTGTTCCACCTACTTATCTTCCTTACATTGCATAACATTAATATGTTGACTGACTGAAACTAAAGTCATTCTCTTGATTTGAAACGAAACCCTGCAAGATCGAAAGCTGTGTGTGTCACTGGACTGGGAGATGCGCTATAACGTCATCATTGGAATTGCTCGAGGGCTTCTTTATCTTCACCAGGATTCCAGGTTGAGAATCATTCATAGAGACTTGAAATCAAGCAACATTCTGCTGGATGAAGAAATGAACCCCAAGATTTCCGACTTTGGCTTGGCAAGAATTTTTGGAGGCAACGAAACTGCCGCAAACACGAACAGAGTTGTTGGAACCTAGTAAGTTCTACATTGATTGTAAAATCTTCTACTTTATTTAGACAATTTCATGTCTATTCCTTGACTTCTACTCTGCCTGTTATGCAGTGGTTACATTGCTCCTGAGTATGCATTAGATGGCCTTTTTTCTTTCAAATCAGATGTGTTCAGTTTTGGCGTTGTTGTGCTTGAGATTGTCAGTGGAAAAAGGAACACAGGATGCTATCATCCAGAACAATCTTTAAGCCTTCTAGGCCATGTAAGTTTCTTGATGTTAACCAGCAATTGAGCAAGTACAGCTTAGCCTAAAGAAATTGTTGCTAAGATGTTAAATGTGTGCTGCTAAAATTGGTACTGTCCTAGTGTTCATCAACTAACATAATGACATTTTCTGTTTCTAAACTATTCACAGGCCTGGAATCTTTGGAAAGAAGACAAGGCAATGGAGTTGTTGGATCAGACATTAAGCAAAACATGCAACACAGATCAATTTGTGAAGTGTGTAAATGTTGGGCTATTATGTGTGCAAGAAGACCCTAGTGATCGCCCCACAGTATCCAACATACTTTTCATGCTTCGAAGTGAAACTCCTACTCTTCCAGATCCTAAGCAACCTGCATTTGTCTTTAGGCGATGCCCTTCTAGCAGAGCTTCTTCATCTAGTAAACCAGACACAGTTTCCAATAATGGGTTAACAGTCACCCTAGAAGATGGCAGATAGAAAGAGTTGTTACTAATTATCAGGCTTTGTTGCTGTGTTTTTCCTGATAAAGAATATTTTCTAGCCTGCTTTATGTGTTTTTGATTTTTATTCTTACTTAACTGTACAATATCATTGATTTCAGGATTGCTAGTGATTTCAAGATTTTCCTGTTCTTTTCCCTGAAAGCTGAACAAGTCACTATTCCTTGTCAGGATACTAATATGCAGGTCCAGGATATTCTATCCCAGTGCTAGAAGTGGAGACGCATGAGTGCCAGAGAAAGACGAAAAGTCTCCATCTACATTCCACTCTGCACAGTCCATTCATGCATTGTCCCCACAGTCCCATTACTAATGAAATTTCTCCAAATGAAAGTTGCTCGTAATAAGTATAGTTTGACGGGCCTGGCCCCCATCTTTTGGAAGTGTAAATATACTATAGACGTTTTAGTGGACGCGAGTCTAAAGATGGCATGAATTGCAGACACTCCAATGAAACAGCATTTCAACTAAGAAATGATGATGGGCGTGGCCACTACTTGATGATACTTCTACCTATCATCGTTCCATTGGGCCCTTAATCTACCTCATAATCACCAAACCTATATCACTTTCTCAGTCCATATTCCAATCAATTTATGCTGCAACCTTGCAAGCGTCACTTTGATGCTGGCATATGTCGGCTATGATAAACGTCTCCAGGACAAGGCATTCTTCTTTCTTCTTCTGGTCCTCTGCATCTAATGTCACGACCCCGGGCTCATGACCGGCAAACATAGCATCTTAAGATACCTTGATTGGTAAGTCTTATAATTTATATATTTGATATCATAAAAATCATAAAATAACGCAACATAAAACAAAATATTTAAAATTAAAAAATTCAATAAATAAATTAAAATCCGACTCTTTCATAAATAATCCAAAACAAATTCAAAACATAATTAAAATCATTTTATGGAGTATCTATAAATAAAAAATAAAATATAAACTAATGGCATCAAGGAACAAACAAGGTATATTGACTCAAGAAGAAAGAAAAACACAACCAAAAGATCCCGTTATTAAACTAAAGACCTGAAAAATATGGATGGAGGGGTGAGTCCAAATACTCAGTGAGAAGTAATAACTATAATGTATGTTAATATGTATTTTAAGATAAGAAAATAGAGTTACAAGTACAAATCAAAAAAATATATCAAAGGTGTCATTGATTTTTTTAGTGACGTTAATGACAACTTTTGAGGAAGAATCAAGAATAAACAAATTTGTACCATTCTTCAATTCATTATGAGCAATAGTTGTCATAATTTACATCAGCTTTTTACACTTTTAGCAAGTAATGGTGCCTACACATTTTACACAACGCAGTTATCCGAGCAAGATAACACTATTTCTCATGCAAGGGGAAAGGAGCGGTTGGTCAAATTTTAGGAGGTCTGGTGTTTGTTAAAATAGTTCATAATCCACAAAATAAATTTCAGAGGGTTGCAACAAGTAGTGTTTAGAAATGGTTTGCTACAATAATCTCAGAGAGTTATGGAACCTTGCCAGGAGAGCCATGTCCACCAATCATGTTAGCTAGCAGCCTTACACCTAACTGCATAGCTCCGAACATAACAACAAAAGGGAAACGGTGCCAAGTTTATTTGATGCAATATAAATCTCCGAGAAGCAACAAGAGTTACCAACACGTCCGAAAGCAGACATCGAATATTGAATATTTAAACAAATCAGTAACAACAATTACACACATTCAATGAAACACTTGGAACATGTCAATCATGCATTGAAAAAATGTAAAAGACGAGTGTCTCTCTTGTTACTAATACGTCTATAGTTTCAAGCTGTCACTGTATAAACAGATGCAGCGAAATGTTTGGAAACGTGGTGCAAACCGCGTTCCCCTAAAATTTATTTATTTTTTATTAAAAATTAATTTTTTGGGTATGTTTTGGATCGTTTTGATACGCTTATCTTAAAAATAATTTTTTAAAAATAAAAAAAAACATCATTTTAATGCATTTTGGCACGAAAAACACTTTGAAAAGCAACCGCAACTACACTTCCAAACAGGCGTGCAGGATCGGAGATTACTAAGGATCGGAGACTGTTAAGGATCTCTAGTAGGAATATCAACATAACCTATAACAGATACGAAAAAACACTAAAAAACAACTCGAAGAAATTGACATAAAAAATTAAAACTCTAAACTTAGAGACCAAAATGTAATTATAAAGCCATACTGATTCACCCAATCGATCTCGAACATACCCAAAATTAATCAAACCTAATAGACCAGATTAGCCCAACTGTTGGGTCAACTGGTCAACCGAAATGACCAACTGGTCGATCATCATCAGAAACCAATCGGTCGACCGACAACATCAAGTTAACTAGTCGACAGGTCTAGTTAGAGGTCTAGACTAACTGGTTGACTAGTTGATCAGGATTTTTAAAATTCCAATCTACCACTCTTCAAATCTACAAATTCCAAAAACAATTGATCTATTCTTCAAGACCCATAATTCTAGTTATCTAATTAATTTATTTTAAGTCAATTGACACCATAAAATATCTATTAAATCTTTTAAATTGTTCAACCATCAAATCATAGTAAAAACTCTAAACTTTTCTTTAATCCTACAACCATCAAATCCCTAATAGAAAAATAACAAAAGAGGAAAATACTTAATTGTTTCTACGACACTTCTTAAAACCAAAACTTAAGCTTAAAACTCAATTCCTTGGTATCGGGAGAAAAGTCATGTTAGAGGGAAAGAAAAGAGGAGAAGGGTAAATCAATTCTTTGGCAAAATTCTCTTTAAATACATAGGTTAGATTGGGTTATTGGATTTGGGCTAAACTTGAGTTTTGGTCTGATGGCCAAAACATGGATCTTCCATATATTAAGTGTGTGTGTGTATGATCATCATTCTTGCTTGATTATTGTCCTTGATTGTATATATTGTTTTATGTTTCCCTTACTTATTCCGCTCTTATAATATGGGGATTTTGATCTGAACAATTTCAACAAGGACGAATTCAATCAATGTCATGACATAATTGAATTTTTCCTGACTTTTTGTCAACTGCTGTTCTTACTACACTACGTTTGCTTTGATTATGTTCTTGCTGATATTCTTGGTGGGAGAGTTAAGGAATTTGTTGATCCTGGCAGAGTTGTCAATGATGGAGAAATTAGTGGTGTCTTCTTAATGTTAGAGGTGAAGAAATTAGTGCCTTCTTGGTCTTGGAGATGAATGGATCGTTAATGATGATTGGATTCTTGCTTATAAGGAACACACGTGAAAGTCCTGATGGAGCTCTCAAGTGAATCCATGTAGGGCTTTTGTGTGTTCAGGAATCTCCAGCTGATAGACCAATAATGCCGTTAGTGACTCTGATGTTGAGCAATGATAATTCTTTATTTCCATCTCCAAAATAACCTGTATTTTCAAGTGTTTGTCGTAGGATGTCTAGCAATTTGGCTGCCGTTCGTTTTCACAACACATCAACTAGATATTCTAACAATGATTTGACAATTAGCCTGCCTGAGGCTCGATAGGACTTCTCAGGTTTTTCAATTCTCTTGACAGGTTTATAAAATGAAGTTAATGAATTCAATCATCTAAAAGTTGTTGGAGAATACTGTCTATTGGATAATATATCTAAATTATAAAAGCAAGTGCTTCACAATATAGGGCCTGCTCTGCCACCAAAGGTCCTTTATGCCTGTGGAGTTGACACCATTTTGGCAGATTTCTATTTGCTGTAAGGCTCATAGTGCTTCATATCCAACTTGTGAATCTTATTGCTTCTGTGGCCACAAATATTAGAAATATAAGATTTAAAGGAGAGCTTGATTTTCTTTTTTCCCCAAAAAGTTGGTCAAATCAAGGAATTAAGCACATGCATCATGCAGATGTATTCATATTTTTTATTTTGAACTTAGCTTTTAGCTTACCAGCATTACTGCAACTTACTGAAAGAGCCTTCTTAAAAATGATAAAAGGTACATGCATGAGTACCACATGGGAGATGGTTGGTTCAATGAATTCTTCGTAGCATTAATGAAGGGCTTTGAGAATTATACTGAAAAATCATGTCCTCTTTCAGAATATAGAAATGCCTTGTGCACAACAAGTGTAAAATGTGTTATCAGAAGTTTTTTCTTTGGTTAGGTGTCTTGTCAACAAAACGCACCGACAAATGGCTATGGAAAATGAGATTTTTCCATGGTGGACATGATGCCTACCTACACTATAATGCAAAAAAGAAATGATTATGAAGATTACACTTTAGTTTGTGGTGAATGGTGAGATATCATTGGTTTAAAATATGGTACCAGCTTTTGTCTTTTTGGCAGCCAAAAAGTTCAGCAAATAGCGCAGTTTGTTGTGGTAATCGAAGGATTTTCTGCACTGCAAGCATCTCTTACTATCTTACTGTCACATGATGTGGTTGTGTGTTCTGTTGCTCTTTTTGTCAATCTCATCTTCTCTATTGCCATTCTGTGCAAGTCAAGGCATTATAGCTCCAGGAAAATACATCAGTGCAAACCAACCCATAATTTCTGCTAGTGGAACTTTTGCATTAGGTTTCTTCAGTATGAGAAATTCAACTCCAAGGTACTATCTTGGCATTTGGTATAACAAAATTCAGAAGAAAACTATTGTCTGGGTGGCCAATAGAGAATCCCCAACTGATTCTCTAGGAACTTTTGCACTCGGGGTTGATGGAAATCTTGTGGTTTTGGATGCAACAAAGAAGACTGTTTGGTCATCAAATGTAAAGGTTGCTGATTCTGCTATAAATAACACAACGGGTATGCTGATGGATAATGGAAACCTTGTTTTGAGAAGTGATGAAGCCGTCTTGTGGCAGAGCTTTGATCACCCCTCTGATACATTCTTGCCTGGCATGAAACTTGGCTATAATCGCAAAACTAATCAGAGAAGGCAGCTTACTTCTTGGACAGATGCTGAAGATCCACAACCAGGAATGTTCTCTTTCGGGATAGGCACGACTGGAGGTCCACAGTTTTTAATCTGGAAGGATAATGATCCTTATAGCCGAAGTGATGTCTACAGCAATTCTGTGTCATTTGCGAAGTTATCCAAGATGCGACCATTTGCTTATTACCTTACTTTAAACTTAAAAGGTGATGACATTTATGTCACTTACAGTGCCTCAGAAAACTCGGCGATATTAAGGGTCACGCTAGTCCCAGAAGGGCGAATTGAGTTGTTTCTATGGCAGGAGATAAACAATGATTGGATTTCTATTTGGCAGTGGCCTTCTACTTACTGTGAATTCTATGCTCAGTGCAGTCCATTTAGTAGCTGTGATCCAAAAGGGTCTCAGGATCGTTGCAAATGTCTGCCAGGCTTCCAGCCAAAAGTTCAGCAAGAGTGGGATATGAGGAATTGGACTGGTGGCACCTGTGTGAGGCAAAAGGCATTGAGATGTGACAAGGATGATGGGTTCTTAAAGTTGGTAAATATGAAATTACCAGATCATTCATATATATTGGGAAATATGAGTACCAATGATTGTGAATCCAGATGCCTACGGAACTGCTCTTGCACAGCTTATGCATATTTAAACGCGAGTGATGGAACTTCAGGGAAATGCCTGAACTGGTATGGGGATTTGATGGATCTTGCACAGGATTTTGTTGGATCAGATCTTTACATTCGTCTTCATGACCGAGACCAGGGTATGATCATCTCATTTCAAGTAGCTTAGCTCAACATTTGCATTGAGCTGAAAGGATTAGGACTACTTGTCCTGTTCATTAAATTTTGTTAACGAACTGATAAACCTTTTCTTTTATATGCAGTTGGAAATGTTAAAAGTAGTGTTAAATTTACACGTAAAAACAAGCGCTCGATTATAATTGCAGTAGCTGCAGTTTCTATAGGGCTTCTTTGTGTTCTATCTGGCTATTTCATCTGGAGAAAAAGCATTGGAAAACAAGGTACCTTCTGTATGTTTTCGTCACACACACACTCCATATAAAGATGATGCTTGTTAGCTGTTCTGATTTACTCTTCGGCCTAACATTAATTGATTTCTGACAGAGAGACTTGAAGAGACTTGTACTGGTATGAACACCAGCATTGAACTCGGAAAGAGTGAGACAGAGCTGAACATATTTAGCTTTAACCAAATAGTGGCTGTCACTAATGACTTCTGTGAAGAAAATAAACTGGGAGAAGGAGGTTTTGGCCCTGTTTATAAGGTAGTACTTCCAGTTCAAGGAAAATCTGCATCCAAAGTTTCAAATTTACTTGATTTCTGTTTTTCTTTTTTGTTCTATTGATCTCTTTACTGAAGCTGTGAAGGTTTGTTCTGAATCTGGTCTACAGGGGAACTTGATGAATCAAGAAGTAGCTATAAAAAGGCTTTCAAAGAAATCTGAACAAGGGATTGAAGAGTTCATGAATGAGTTAAAACTTATTGCAAAGCTTCAGCACACTAATCTTGTGAGGCTCTTAGGTTGTTGTGTTGAAGGGGAGGAAAAAATGTTGGTCTACGAATACCTGCCGAATCGAAGCCTGGACAAGTTTTTGTTTGGTAAACTTCTTTCTCTGTCGAAACAACTCGAATATGAAGATTAACCTGGTCTGAACATCATCAATAGATTGAACAATTTAAACACTACATTTAGCAGATCATAATGAAATGTCATATGACCATTTTATTTCTCTGCAGTTCCACATTGCTATACAAATTCAGAACTGATTCTTTTTAGTGATTTCTTCTATCAGATCCATATGAAAAGGCAAATCTTGATTGGAGCAAACGTTTTCGGATCATCGAGGGCATTGCTCAAGGTCTGCTTTACATCCACAAGTACTCTAGATTGAAAGTGATCCATAGGGACCTAAAGGCAAGTAATATATTACTGGATGAAGCAATGAATCCTAAGATTTCAGATTTCGGAATGGCAAGAATGTTTGGTTCAGATCAAACCGAAGCTGATACCAAGCGGGTGGTCGGTACCTAGTAAGTTCACAGATTGCACATAAACTTCCTTTGACATCAATCTGATTCTACTGATTTTGCTAATATTTTGCTGCTACTAATTCATAGCTCAACTACTTCTGCAGCGGCTACATATCACCTGAATATGCACTGTATGGAAAATTCTCAGAAAAATCAGATGTCTTCAGCTTTGGAGTTCTTTTATTAGAGCTTGTGACCGGCAAGAGAAATATCGAATTTTTTGGTGCCGAGCTCCCTCTAACCCTTCAAGGATGGGTAAGTGATTGACTTTCCTTCTTTGTTCTGCATATGCTAGGAAAACAAGACATTAATGTCTTCAACATGTTTTCAGGCATGGGAATTGTGGAATGATGATAGAGGACTAGACCTTATCGATCCGTCGATAAGGGACACATCTGAATGTCCTGAAAGAGCTCTCAAGTGCATCCATGTAGGGCTTTTGTGTGTTCAGGAATCTCCAGTTGATAGACCAACAATGCCATTAGTCGTTCTGATGCTGGGCAATGACAACGCATCACTTCCTTCTCCAGAAGAACCTGCATTTTCTAGTATTAAGCGTAGGAAATCTAGCAATGTTGTTTCTTCTTCTTCTTCTGATCACAACACTTTAAGTAGTTACTCTAACAATGAGTTGACAATTACCCTGCCAGAGGCTCGATAGGACTTTTCATTTTTATTTTATTTCACCTGAGATGCTTACAAATTGATCTTTCAATTTACCTGTAGCACTGTCTGGAAACGCAATATCGAAATGTAATGCAAATGGAGCTTTGGTCTGTACTTTCTCATCACTTGCACTGAGCCAAATGGATTTGTTCAAATGCTTCAGTGAATTTTATACGCAGTTGGCGATGATGGAAATAGTTCTATGTTAGATTGAATACTTGCCACATTGCATTCCATTTCGCTAATCATTTCTTGTGACAGATCCATCTGAAAAGGTAAATCTTGACTGGAGCAAACGTTTACGAATCATTGAGATCGAGTACTGCTCAAGGCCTCCCTTAAATCCACCATAAAAGAAAAAAGAAGAAGAAAACAGAAGAGGGGGATGGAAGAAAGAAAACCTTCACAGCTCGATAACGATTCTTGGAAGTAATCTACCATAGCCATGCGTAGTTTCTTGGAAGTCCTAGTCAGAAAACTTGCTGATCATCTATACCTTTGTCTCTTGCATATCTACTTTACGTGCCCAAGACATTCCAAAAGTTGAAGTTTCCAATTCCAATTCTGCGTATGACATCACCATGGTCGACGGCAGCCCACACGTCATGGACACGGCCCTTCTTTATGGCTGGTTCCTTCCCAAAGAAGGAAATTGAAATTGACATCTGCTCTTTGTCTCCTATGTTTATATTTATTCCATGAAATCATGCATGAATGTGTCAAGAAGATGTTTGCCAATTTTCATATTCACATATGACTAAGTTGAAATTGATTTTATTATGTGAAATGTGAAGGTAAACTATTCTTTGTTTAATACTTTAATTGAGTGTCAAGAATTCACTTGGAATTAAGATTTGGGTCATTTGTTCGTTTTTTCTTTTATTTACTATAACACAATTAAGTAAAACATATATTTTATTTATCTACTTATAATAAATAAATTGAATAAAGAAAATATCTTTCATATTCACCAATTTGTTAGTTTTTTTTTTAAAAAAATGTATTTAATGGGTCATTTTTACTCTGTTATTGTCACATAATATAGAAGATAGATACGAAATAAATATAAACATGTTTGATTAAAAAAAACAAATATAAAATATAAAATAAATTTATTTTTAAACCAATTTTATAGTCAATTTTACGTTTTGAAGCGCAAAAAAACATTCCATTAACCTTTATTATCCTTGAGATCATACACTAATTTACCTGGGCATAAAACCCTTTTGTACATTAATTCTCACCCTTTTTTTCCATAGAATAATAAAAAATTTAGAAAACAATCTTTAGTTATAACTTTTCAAAAAACCGGGTTGGATTAACTGATTTGTCTTATAAATTCAAGGAGCTGTTTGTTTTTATATTTTAAAAGTGTTTTTGAAAAAATTAAATTTTTTTTAATTTTTTATTTATTTTAAATTAATATTTTTTTAGTGTTTTTAGATTATTTTGATGTGTTGATATAAAAAATAATTTTTAAAAAATAAAAAAAATTATTTTAATATATTTTTAAATAAAAAATATTTTAAAAAATAACAATAACCTTAGTTTCACGTAACAAATGATCGGGGCTTTTTCAAAAGGGAATTTAGGAAAAGTTTTCAACAAGAACAATCAAATTTGAGTCATCTCACTTGATTTTCTATGATAATCAATGCTTGTGTTCAGGCAAGATACAGATGCACTTATGAACAGTTGATGCTGTCCTTTCTCCTCCCTACCTATTTCTTCCTACCCTGCATTAATGGATCTACTTTATTTTATTTTATTTTTGGATGGAAAGAGAGATGGGTTATCGTGTCGACATCGCATCATTTTTTATTTAAAAAAATCCCCATCGCATCTGCATATGATTATAAAAACTTATTCTTATAGATGCATTAAGTTATAATCGTTTGAGAAAATAATTCAATTTTAAATAATGTATAAAATTCATCTAAAAATAATTTTTTACTATAAAGAGAGGACAGCATTTATGACTCTTAACAAACTATCAATGGGAAGATCATGATAGAAAAAATAATTTCATTAATACAATATAATATTTAGTGTAAATAAAGTTCGGATTGAAAAATATATTTAATGGTGAAAATTATATATAGGAAAAAAAAAAGACAATAAAAATAAAAGGTACCCTTGTGGAGAGAGTCGTGCAATTTTATTTTTTTCCGTGGCTTTTCCCAATTCGTAATGAAGTCAAAACTCAAGAAAAGCACGGATTCACAGACGCAAACTATATTAAATGACCAAAAAACCCTTGACAACCTTCTGCGAAACAGATGATACTGCACCCCGTGTAAGGAATCAAAGCCGACCAAATTGTCTGTCCCTTCGCTGTCACCCATTGTAAGACCATAACCCTTCAGTTCCTTCCTAGAAGATCCTCTTCCTCCTTTCCTCTCCTATATAAATGCACCAATTCATACCTTTCCACTCATAAATCACATAAGAATCCAATCTTCACGCTTGTTTTCAAAGGTGTCTTGATCAAGAATGGCAGGAGTTGAGAAAAGAGCAGATTTTGAAGACTTGTTGCCTGTAATGGCAAACAAGCTAGGTGGGGAAGGTTTGATAAACGAGCTGTGTAATGGGTTTCAGCTGTTGATGGATAAAGATAGAGGGGTCATTACTATGGAGAGTTTGAGAAGAAATTCGTCTTTCTTGGGCTTGCAAGATTTGAGTGATGATGAGCTTGCTAGTATGGTTAAAGAAGGTGATCTTGATGGTGATGGGGCCTTAAATCAAATGGAGTTTTGTGTTTTGATGTTTAGATTGAGTCCTGAGTTGATGCAAGAATCAAGATTCTGGCTTGAAGAAGCATTTGAGGAGGAGCTCAAGAGTGATGGGCTTTGAGTCATGCTAGCTGCTGGTGATGATCATCATTGTTTCTACGGATTTTTCTTTTGCCATTGCAAAGATTTGTATGCAAATAAAAATTAACACCGCCTTGATATGGTGCTGACCACTTCAGTCTAGTTTCTTTGTTATAATTTGTTTTCTAATTTGTTGCTATTGATGTTCAAAATTGAAAGGAGAATACTTAAATACAGAGCATTATTTGCAGGGAAATTTGGTGTTTGTGTTGTTCTCAATTCATAATTTTATTAGGCTATTGTTTTAAAATAAAAAAAGAAATAGAGACGATTGCCCACAAATCCACCATTACAATTAACAAAACATGCCATTACTCGGATTCGAAATCTCTTTTTGGGAGATGAGACCTGCCCAAGGCCCCATATTTTTAGGTGTCTTATATAGTCCCTTAACTTTTTGTAGTAGTCAAATTGGTCCCTAATACTAACAACTAACATTGACCACTAATTACTAACCATTCCATTTACTCATATTTCCCCATAGACCACTAAAGAGGGTTTTAGGCAGCCTAGAGCACAATTCTCAACTAGGTTCTTAAAGTATGGTTTTATCAACTGACTTTTAGGCAGAAGGGCTTAATTGAAAATTCCAGATACGATTGGGACCTTAATTGAGGGAAACAAAACTCCAGGGACCCGAATCAAGATCACCTCTTAGGCTCATTGCTTATACGAGGTTAATTACAATGTATCTTTAATTTCATTCATCTCTAATTGCAATCATGCATCGGGCTATTACTTTGTGAAAGGTATGGTAGGATGAACAATAATTAACTAACGAGGAAATAAATTGAAAATGTCTTCCAAGATGTATCTTTAATTTATGGGAAATTAAGGGGGAAGAGACCACGAGAATATATAGACGTTGTCATACTTTGAATTGATCTTGGAAGCTTTAATCCATGATCTATTCAAATCCGTTGTCACTTTAATAACCTTAAATTATACGTTGTTGTGTGTATGGTTGTGAATCTTGTGATGCGGTAGGCAGACAAAAGCTACGGCAAATCCAAGATTGTTGGTCAAGTTGGCACCAAGTTCCATCCTCCTTCCATCCCTCAATGTTCTTCTTCTTCTTCTTCTTCTTCTTCTTATTATTATTATTATTATGGGAAATCTATCAGCTTTACTAAGGGAGGTAAAATTCATCCATCAAGAAAATTAACGAAACCTAATAGACATTGAAAAATTACTGTAGCTCCGTTCTTATTGTTACTGTTTAATGGATCAGCGTAAATGTGTTTTTACCTCTTTATTCAAAAAACTTTACCCTGGATTTTGGCTTTTAAGGGTATTAAAATCTTTTCACATGATCTATTTGTTATTTCTAAATTGATTAGAGATAAATATATATATATATTTTTATTTTTATTGCACGGTAAAATAACCAGGATACCCTTGCAATCAAAAAACTCAAACCTGGTGTCAAGTGGTATTTAATTTTGTATTTCATAATTGTTTTTTTGTTATTATAATTTAAGTTGAGGGGTAATTTGGTAATTGATCAAATATAAATAATAAACAATTAAAATGCATAGTAAAATAACAAAATACCCTTAAAATAAAAAAATTTAAGCTTGAGGTCAATGAGTGTTTTAGGTTTTTCATAATAGTTTTTTTAATTAAAAAGTCAGCTTATGAAGACTTTTACATTTAGCTAAATAAATAAAAAAACAAAAAAGAATGTGCATGTATGGAATACTTGGGGGCGCATGGGAGGCGCCCATGCCCTTCGATTGTGCGATACCTCACAGCATCCAAAAATAATCTTTCGTCGTGTTGTTGGAAGCATTGTCGTGTTTTATTTCTGTTGGTGCGATAAGTGTCTCCGATAATAGTCTAGTTTGTTGTCACTTTACCTTTCTTTTTTTACCCTTTCTTCTCTCTCTCTCCCTCCCCCTAAAAATTACAGTTTAGCCCTCTTGGTTGCTGATATTTCAACTTCAGTCTCTATTCTTTTGATTTCTCATTTTTTGTGTTGGCCTCTTTATAAAAGTTTTATTTGTTTTTAATTTCATAATTAAATCCCAATTTATCAAATATTATATTCTTCAATTTGGTTCTTATTCTTTGGGTTTCTAATTTTTTGCCTTGATTCTTTTGTAAAAGTTTTATTGATTTTCAATTTCATCTTTCAATTGAAATTGATGGTATTATATTTTTTAATTTGGTTCTCGCTATTTTGATTTTTAATTTTTTTTCTTCGCTCTTTTGTAAAATTTATTATTCTTTCAATCTCATCATTTAATTACAACATTGTTTTTATTTTTTTATGTCAATTTTGAACCTTATTCTTTTTATTTTTTGTCCTTTTACTAAATTGTTTTTTTTTTTCAATTTCACCTTTCAATTAAATATAAATTTATTTTTTATTTTAATATTTATCCTCATTCTTTTAATTGCTATTTTAAAAAAAATATTTATGTATAATTGAATTTTTTTCAATTTCATTCATCAATATATAATTGATTGAGAATTAGATTTCATGATTTTTCTAGATTGGGTACTTTGGGTCTAATAATCTGGATCACGAGTTGTAAAATTTAACATGCGATTTTTTTAGAAAAAAGAGCTTTATAATTCTTTTTAGTTTTTTATCGGGTTATTCCAATCACATGATTTAGGTCGTGGGTTTATCGGAATATCTCGAGATGGCTCAATCCTAATTAGTGAGGTTATAAGTTTATTATGACCGGTTTTTTATATCTTTGTTGACTTATCTGGTTAGACACGGGTCGATCCAATATGTTTTTATTTCAATATTTTTTAAAAATATCACTTTTAATATTTTTTAGTCAAATTATGTTTTTACTAATCATCTGGGTTATCTTTGGACCCTTCAAGTCGATCGAGTTACATTAGATTAATACCACATGGTTAATTTTTTTTCTACTAGAAAAAATATTAGCAACGCATGAATATTTTTTACATTCAAGAAAATTTAATCTGACTTACAAAGTAGCGTGAAACAATTATGTAATTAAAAGAGTTAATTAGTAGCTAGTGATGTGGGAATTAAAGGCTTATTGTCTCATTTAATCTAGTTTTTTTTTGTTCTTTCTTGCATGTTTTGTATGTCACTAGTCTTGGTGTTGGCGTTTCGCTGCGAGGCTGAACTATTTTTTGTATAATAACCTTTACAAAAAAAAATATCAAAACAAATTATGAAACTTAATTCTCAATCAATTTTAATATTGAATAATGAATTAAAAAAAATCAATTAAAACAATTTTAAAAAATAACCTAGTGAACCTTCATCAATCTATCAAAGTGACCTATAAGATTTAATCTTTAAAATATTTCTGCCTGTTAAATTTAATAATAAAAAAACCTTATTTGGCAAGTGATTTGACCTACTATTTAACCTACCTGATGAATATTCTTATACATACATCTCTTGACTTTGAACACTGGCTCTTTCTGCCAAGGTTTTACGAGGAAAAATATAACACAAGCTTCTTCCTTCTGACCTGGGTAAATCAATATATATATATATTGAGAAAATTCCAATAAATAACCGGGTGGTTATAAATTGAAATTTGAAGCAAACTATGGATTCTTCATTGTTATTTTTTTTGGACTTTGAACATTAATTGTGTTGTGAAAGCCGTGTACAACGTCAAAGTCAAGGAGAGTTTTTAATTTCTCTGTTAACAAATGTATTTTCCACATTTTCCCTAATATCTATACAATTTTCTTACGTCATGTTATACGACTGAAAAGTATATATTTTATTTTTTTTTAATAATTAAGGTATCATTGTATTAATTTTTACATAGTAAACTTATTTTTTCTTAAAAAGATTGTTTATAGCTAGATTGGCATATTTATGAGATTTTTTTCTTCGTCCTCCCGTGAACACAAATGAGTTGGATCATCACAATAATGTCTTTTCATGCTTTTATATTTGAAAAAAAAAATCAAATTTATATTTTATATTCAGATCTTGTTAGTTTATTTTTAAAAAATTGACGTAGTTATTTAATTAATTCCGTTTATGAAGGTATTTTAAACTTTCACTCTAATATAAAATGTTGAATGATCCCTCAAAATATGTGATTATAAGAGAACAATTGGGAACGTTACTAAAAAATTTAATTTTTTTTGGTTAAAAATTAATTTTTTTTATATGTTTTGAATAGTTTTGATGTGCTGATCTCAAAAATAATTTTTAAAAAATAAAAAAAATCATTTTGATGCATTTCAGCACGAAAAACACATTGAAAAATATTTTGATTGGTATTTTTATACCAATCAATCAAATTATAAATCGGGTCAATATATACCGAAAATCTTAGTGTTTTCTATGAATAACTATAAATATTTACTTTATAAATCCACATTAAAATGAGAAATAGACTATGCAAGAGAGAATTATATTCAGACTCCATAAAAATAATAAAAACATTTTTATATAGCTCAAAAATATTTTTTTTTTTTTTGTTTATCTTTCCTTCTTATGTCAATCTTTTTTATGGAATAAATGTCGATATAGTTACTTTTGTGATATTTAAATACCATATTAATTTAATATAAGTTGAACAAGTAGAAATTGAATGTCTTTCGAGTCTAATGGTTTGAGTAAATGATTGAATTACACAATAAAGTGATTTTTGTAAGCTTCAAGTGTGGTTGAAATTGTTCCTCAAAACAAGAAAAAACATGAACAAGAGAAATTGAGTCCCAAATTCTTGCTAATTTTGTCTCCAAATAATTTTTAGAACAAATTTTGGGCCAAGAGCTTACAACCCAGAATTATGAGAAGGTGGTTCATAACTTTAACAATGAAGTAATTGGGCTGGATGATGGATTCATTCTCTCGGCAACCTAGAGCACTCATTTCAAATTTCTAGATCACATATAAATTTTTTTCTAGCCCGTATGTAAAAGGGATTTCTTCAAAAATTATTTGGAGACGAAATTACCATACCAAACAAATCAATCATATTAATTATTAAATCCTTTGTATTCTTAGTATTTAGTTGTTGTCTCAAAAAATAAAATAAAAATAGAGACAGTAGTGATAAAGACATATTTATATCTTTACTATTTTTATTGTCTCTTATACTTTTTATATTTTTTGATCAAATATTTTTTTGTCTCTTTATTTTCATCTATTTTTATACCAATCAATCAAATTATATCCTGTTTTAATTGTCTTTCTAATACCCAAATCTGATTTATGGCTTGAAATCTGGATTTTTTAGGGTTAAAAATGAAATACATTTTTTTTTAATTCTCTTAATAAATAAAGAAAGAAAAATGAAAATTAAAGAAAATGATGAATGACAGCTTCCATCTTACCAGCTAATAAGATCGAAGCAAGTCCAAAAAGGAGGAGAGTCTCACTGTCCCACTACTAAAGCACAACATCATGCCTAAAGCCAAAGTGAGCAAATATATTGTCTTTTAAAAAAAAAATTGAATGATGTTTTTATAAAAAGTAAACTCCAACTCAGTATCTACACTTTTTATTTGTAATATAATGATAAAAATATTGATAAATTATCACATTATTTTTTTATTAACATTGGAATCTGGATCAGTTTGCACGCATTTCGACTAATCCCACGAGTCCTGAAGTTAACGACCATGTGAACCTCCAATTGTTATTATATTAGCAACCACAGCTTTTAAACCTGAAATTACAAGAAAAACAAATCTTTTAATTTTAAATTCTTACTACTAAACCATCCACCTATTAAATGTTAATTATCACATTATTTTTTTAATATTACGGCATCAATAGTACTGTTAATGTTTGTATGGCAATGTAGCCCATTGGGAGAGGGGCACGACGAAGGCCTCGTCTAGTCGTTTCAAACCCACAGCAACTTCTGGAAAAGATATCTTGGATATGGCATCGGATGATCTTATCGATGGGATTTGCCTGCCATTTTTTCTCCCCTCACCTTTTGTGCATGGGGTTGCTAGTCAAAAGAATATTTATAGCAATAAAATCCAACTCCTTTCTACAAGATAAACAGAGATGCGGATAATATTTCATGCATAGATAGTTAATTAGAAAGAAAAAAAGATTTTCAATTCTATAATGTCTAAAGAGCTTGTGCCACTTATAATCACAATCAATGTTGGTGGCATTTTTGTTTTAGTTTATCATTTTGTATTAAATGGAGAAATATGAAATAATATATTTAAAATCTTGAAATTAATTCAAAGATATTATCACATCAATACCCAAAAGAAAAAAAAAAATCTATGAATGTTAGGAAACCTAATTTGTGGACAAAATAAAGGAGGCTACACAAACGAACATAATTATGTTTCCCTTTTACATTTATCCCATCGGAATCAATTATAAAAAGACACACAACATCTCTCTTTTTAGATTTACTTGTCAAATACAGTTAACCCATGTTGTCTCCCAAATTACTTTA
>Ga0307515_10006293_pt1 | contig 23802 bp, 23 predicted proteins | sample 17_EM_MG_FD_194513 | JGI IMG/M metagenome (GOLD analysis project Ga0307515, IMG submission 194513) | Populus trichocarpa ectomycorrhiza microbial communities from riparian zone in the Pacific Northwest, United States - 17_EM | ecosystem: Host-associated > Plants > Roots > Unclassified | place... | reverse complement strand
ACTAGGGAGTACTAAATAAGGCATATGTATGGGCTTATGCGAGAATATGGCAAGACTAAAAGAAGCGAAGTTATGTAATATAGTACTAGTGCCCTCTAGGCTTAGTGCCTCCGGGCGGAATAAACTTCATCATCATCATCATCACCTGCCAAACACATCACGTAGTCAAATTCTCAATGACTCCTAATGTTCACTTAGTAACTCTCATAACCTCAGCCTTTTGCATTCTCTAACAGCGCGCTGTTCTCATAACGCTAGTTATGATCTATTATCGCCATAGCGAAGCTATTTGATACGTGCCTTTTGATTTAAGCAGTGTACATAGCCAAAGTGAACTGATAGCTTCATCACCATTGCTCAACAAAAACTTTCCTTAGTAGCTGTGAGGCGCTACTTACCCACGCTTCAAAAAGGGTAGTTTGAATCGAGGTACAAAGAAGGAAAATTCTACCCTTGTGGGTCTATCGGTATCAGCTTAAGCAATAACCAGCAGAGCCCAGTCAATGGCAGTAACACCACCGCAATGCGATATCGTGTATCCCTCTGTTACACAAAAGAACAAGCAGAATGAGAAAAAATCTTCCACAGCTTTTGAAAACCACTGTTGCACCACCCTCATTTAGACCTGTGACATAAGCCTAATCTCCCTCCCATCCCACGAACTCCAGCTTTCTGTTTTCACAATATCAGCATCGTTCATTTCATCTGAAAATGCCTTCATATCCCACGACATCCACGCCTCGGCACGCCGCACTTCTTGTTCCTTGAGCTGGTATAGTGGCGTCTGAACTAGCGACCGCCACTTCAGCCGTTCCTTTGGTGGGTAGGGCGTCAGATCTACGTACTGCGTTCTTGCTGGGAGATTAACAAGTTCTTCGAGCGCCTTACGTCCAGCCTTCGCCCTAGTTTGCGTTCTACTGACTTGTAGGTTTGAATCCGGTTTGACCGGGACGCGGAGCCAAGAGTCTACTGCAAGAGTGGCTTTAATGAGATCTTTTCGGTGGCTGCGGCGTGCGAAGCGGTTTGCGGACTCTAGAACTCGTATTTCCTCTCCAAGGGTCTCCAGCTCGCGTTTTGTGGCCACTTTATCTGCCCCGGCATCCCTCTTTCCATCCCCACTTCCGCCGTTCTGACCAATCTTCGCCTGAATAGCTGCCTGCACTGCCCAGCGCTCGCGTTCGTCTTCGAGCGCTCTAATTTCCTTGCTTCTCTTCTCGCTTTCTTCGACTAGAGCGCGCTCCCTGCCCCGCAGCTCTTCAATGCGCGATTCTAACTCTTTGATCCTAGTTGCTTTCTTGCTAGCATCACGGGTACGGGCTTCCAGTAATTCGATCTTAACACTCTTTTCCTCAATCTCCTGATCACGCAGCTTGAGTGCAGTGGCACGCGCATGTATTTCATCCTTCAATCTTCTAATCTCCTCTTCCGCGTCTACACTCACGATTTTGCTTGCTGCAAGTTCTTTAGAACGAAGCACCCATGGAGCGGGTGCGCGCTCAAACTCTGCTGTACTGGAGAGGGACGATGACAGGGCATTTAGGTTTGCCAAGGCATCCGTAAGAGCGCGGAACGTTGTGCCCATGGCGAAGAAAAGATCTGATTCATTGGGGATATCAGTGAAACCAGGGAAACTCATCTTTGCTGTGTGGAAGAGTGTGGGTCGAATTTCAGCGAAGGTAATAGGTTCAGTACGGCCTTCTCTCATTAATACGCTATACATTTTTTCACCTAACTGGCGTGTACAAAGCGCTAGTTGTTTTGTTCCTTTTTCGCATTCCTCGAATGCGCCAATTGTGTCGGTAGTTAAAAACAGAGATCGAGACTTGAGCTCCTGTAATGCGCGAATGGTTTTACCGACAACGACTTTCGCAGAGCGCGATTGCGCGATTATGGAATCAGCTTTCTGCACAAACGCCGCAACACCGTCGTCTTCCTCATCAGGGATAATGGAAATGCGGGATTGTGTTTCGGATTTAATGAGGGAGAGCGCTGCAGCGGTAGTTTCAAGGTGTGATTGCATGAGGAGGGTGCGCATAAGCACGTCGTCAGCGTAGGCGTCTAGCGTGGCTGAGAGATGAATCTCGGCCAGGTGGGACATAAGAGCAACGGATCTTTTGTTTGATTAGTAGCTGTCATAAAATGGCAGTGAGGCTTAGAAACGTACCGGTGGAGTTCGCTAGCGACCTGTTTTTCTCGCAACTCGTCCCGCTTCAGTCCATCGATGTACCCGTTCAATGCGCGCTCTACAGGTTCCAGCTCGTACAATGCACCCTCGAATCTAGCAAATTGCTCGAGGGAACAGCCAGAGATGCTGTTGATAAATCTCTCGCACATAGCTGCAATCCAAGTTAATTTGTCCAACACATCACAGGCGTCGAAGACGTCGTCATCATGAATATGACGGTCTGTACCACTAACTCGATTCTTGATGAATCCGTGCAAGAGATGAGCTTTAAACCCAATGCGCTTAAACCTCAAAAGAGCGAGGACTGAGTCCCGTTCAGAATGGAAAGCTTCCGGAAGAAATAGTTGCACAATAGCAAGATGCTCTGCGGCTTCTTGGGCCTCCAGTTTCCGCAATTCCATGTCTATCATCTTGATCTTTGTGTTAGACGCTGAAGCTTGGAGTTGCCTGTTCAGATCCATCATTTGCTTGGAGCGATTGCTCAATTCCTGCGCTTCGGCTTCTGAGATTTCCTTGGTCGATCTTAGGTCTTCTAGATCAGATTGGAGGTTTGTAACCAATTCACGGAATCGTGAAATGGTGTACTCTTGGTCTGTCAACGTTTCTTCCTGCTGGGTGGCACGACGTGCCTGTTCGGAAATGAGCGAATCCTTGAAATCGATGACTTCTTGAAGCTGCTTTTCGTTCTCAACATGATTAATCTCGAGCTCGTCGTTCAACTCCTTCAGACTCTGAAGATCATCAATAGTAATCTTCAGCTCGTCGATTTGCTCTCTCAACGACATATTCTGGTCAGAAAGCTCCTCGATCATCTCCTCGGCACCGAGAGCGGCATCCAATTGTTGCCGCAGATCTTCAATATCTGCTTCACACTCTAACAAGCGCGCCTTTGTATCGTCATACTGCTGCTTGACTTGTGCTAGATCCTGGACATCTTCCTCGAGGCTTTTGATTTGATTCTTAAGCTCGGCCTCTTGCTCTTGCGAAATATCGCGGAGTCGTAGCAGTGCTTCTCTCAATCTCTCGTTCTCGCGTTCCATTTGTAGCCAACCTGCGCTAGTCCTCTCCTCTGGACTCATATCTTGGCCCAGCTCCTGGTTCTCATCCTTAAGAATCTCATTCTCTAGCTCCAACTCCTCAAGCCTTTGCTTAAGATTGGCATTCTCACTCCTAGCAGCGTCGACCTTCTCCTCAGCCATCTCTCGGTCGAGAGTGGTCATTTCGAGCAAAGTGTCATGCTCTTCTTGGATGGCTTCAATCTGTTCGAGCCTGCTCTCAGCCTCTTTCAGTTGCTTCTTGAGGTCTGCATTCTCTTGCTGCTGTGGCTGGTACTTTGTCTGTAGTTTCTGAATGATACTCTCGAATTTATCCCGTTCCTGCTGAAGCCGCTCTAGTGTTTTGAGCTTCTCACGGTCCTCAATTCGCTTCTTCTCCATGATACGTAGCTTCGCTTCTAGTTCTTCTACTTGCTTATCGTGGACTGCAGTGGCTCTTGTGGCTGTAGATGAAGATGATACGGAAAGAGTAGGCGCTTTTTTGACTGTTGAAGAGGGTGAACTAGTTCTTTTCGTGGGCCCAAGAGAAGGACGGCTGACTGGCATTTTTCCAGTCAAGATAGAGCTTCCCACTCTAGTAGAGCCCAGTTGTGGTCCTCCAATGGAGAGACGTGCTGTACTCCTTGGCTGTATGGAAGGAGGTGTGGGAGCAATTGACATTCGTTTATTCGTTGGGGGGGCCATACTTGGGCGAGGGCGAGATGTGATTGTTGATAGAGGCCATTTGACAGGCGACTTCGGCATATTAGTATTTTAAGGCAAGCTTGGCTTAGACGACTCACAGTTGATCCTGTTGGTGAAAGCGCACCCTTCGGATCTAGCGCCATACTTGAGGGCCTGCTCGCTGGCCTGGTTTTGCTTGTTTGATCCATTGTAAAACTGGAGGGCCTTCCCTTAGGAGGCTGACTGAATGGTCTTCCATTTGCTCTTGGTGTGGCTTTGGGTTTCTCTAATATTCTCGAAATGCCCGTGGACTTGAGAAACATGCCGTGGCCAGGCGGACAGTCGAAGTACCTCTCCCCTCGGACAGAGCCGTCATTCTTGCCTACAGCATCCATGAATTCTACCCCAACCCATTGTCCTTGAGCAAATGCTGGTTCTCCAATGTATCGGACCACTGCCTGACGGCCATCGTTGAGCTCGACAGTTTGGCCAACTCTGTAAAGTTCAGACATTCTCGGGCCTAAGGGAATAAACTCATATGGTTCTTTACCGCGGGACTCACACGCGCCTCTTTAGCCGAGTTAAGAGGGTGTTGAAATGTCGTTATAAGGGATGAATGTTGTCGAAGGTTGTTTGCTGTTCCGGGGTTTTTATTTGCGGGGAAAGTGCCACAAGGATTCTTCCACGCATTCGCATGATGCTGTCTAAAATGGTGGGTGGTGATTTTGGTTGGGCTCGTGGGTAGCGTTTACAAAGGTTCTCTGTTTCAAGCCATGATGCTTGGTCGGGATAATCCGAAGAACGCGCCTCGCCAACAACTTTCCACCTAATCGCGTTTCACGTGTTTCACGTGACGTTTGCCTTTACTAGGTAAGTACCAACAGCTCCTCGTGCACCTAAATCGCTTCAATCGCCGAAGATAGGACACTGAACATTTGGAGGAACAGCCCCCCATGACTACCTGCTACTAACCACCCACGAGATCTCGCAGAATAAGGCATAAGTAACACTAGGGAGTACTGAATAAGGCATATGTACGGGCTTGTACGAGAATATGGCGAGACTAAAGGGAGCGAATATATGTAATATAGTACTAGTGCCCTTTAGGCCTAGTGCCTCCGGGCGGAATAAACATCATCATCATCATCATGCACCTAAATCAAGGGTCAGGACGAATTGTCGCGCTGATGCAGCATTCTGGCAAGAAATTAGGTTGCACGCTTTGACGGTATGAAACAGCATATGTCAACATGTGTAAAATCCCTAAAATTCTCAATCTTACACGTACAATGCATAATTAAACCATCTAGGTACTCAGAATTGCTTTCGGGGCTGCAGCCTCTTTCATCACGCTAGTTAAATCGCAGACTTGGTTCAGTACAAGTTTAGCGGTATTGACCTCACTTTAATTTCTCACTACATAACAAACGAATCGGGAAATCAAAATTTCTTGAATCTATTTACTGTGTAAAGTTGAAAGATGCGATATTTATCCTGGCACCAGGCATAGTGGTACAAAATACCTTCGAACTCTCACTCGTGTAGTGAAAATGCCTTCAAATAGGATCAAGACCTATAGGAAGGACTTATGATATTAGGTCAGTGATACGTTGCTCGATGTCGGGAATACCTCTAAGTTGAAGATCGAGTTCTTCTTTTTCGCTGAATAATTTCGTCAGCTAGGACCCCAGAATGCATAATAAACCAACACTTACTCTTCTAGTTGCAGCCTCCTGTCAGCATCTAGCTTAGTAAAGATATAATGGCCTTGACCATCAAACTGCAGAATGTTTTTATGATACTTCCACAAGCTCCTTCTATGACTAACAGTCATCAGGGTAATTCCCAACCGTTTCGCCTCATCGTACATAACCCTCTCAATTTCTAAAGTGACGCTACTGGTGCACTCATCTAGGATAGCGTACTTAGGAGCGTGATAGAATAGTCGCGCCATTGCAATTCGTTGCTGTAGACCACCAGACAGTACATCTGTCCATTCCTGCTCCGCATCCCAACCATCAGGTCGGTCAATGATAGACTCAATCTCTACAACGGATAAAATCTGATGTAGGTCGTTGTCAGTGATTCCTTTGTCGCGCATTTCCCGTATACCATCAGGATAGATAATCTGCTGGCGGAGTGTTCCCCGTGAAAGATATGGCCTCTGTGGAATATAGAATATATCCTCGAACGGTGGTTTCCGCACAGTACCTCCGTAGACCGGCCACAGTCCGCCTAGAATCCGGAATAGCGATGATTTACCACACCCGTTCGGTCCAACAATCAACAGATGGTCTCCAGGTTTTACTGAGAAGCTCAATGCGCGAACCAATATGTCTCCATTTGGTGATACGATTGGCACGTCGATAAACTCGATATCCTCGCCTTCTGTAGCTTTGCCACGCCCTTGAAGAACCGCGGCATTTTCTTTTGTGTTAGCCGACGACACAAGCTTCTTCTCGAAATGGCCTGCTTGAATGTCATCGATTACATTCAAAAGAGTCGAGACCCTCGAAGTATACCCCGCTAATTCTGTCACCTCCTTGTAAGAAAACATCACGCGTCCAAAGGCATCTGAAGACATGAGCAGCATCCGCCGGTTCGTGACAAAGCCTATCAGAGTAGTCAGCCTAAGCCCTTTAACGTCTCTTTTAATATACTCACTTTCCGTTCGATCACCCATACTATTTCCAGCTACACCAGGTATCTTGAAGAAAACAGGTACACTGCAAAGCATCAATCCTAGAGCACCCCAGAAATATTTGATGACAAAATCTTCCATAACGCCATGATAGAATCGTCTCCTCAATATTCTGTTCACGTGTTTGATTAGTGTGAAATACCCCTTGTCAAGTGTATCTTTCTCAGCCTCATGTCCATGATATAGCGCCACCTCCTCGCTATAATCTATCAACCTAGAATGTTGGAACCTGAATTCGCCCTCCAGACGAGCTTCGTCCGCAACGTATCTTCCAAAAGGAGGTGTCAAAGCCCGCATTACACTTGCTGATAGTTGCACAATCAGGCTCATGAAGAAGAGTCCTTCCCCTCCCACACTCCTTGACAACGAGTAATTATATATTATCATATCGAGGACGGGTTTTGCGATATTAGAGTAAAGCTCCGCAAGACTGTTCGAGAACTTCGCAACGTCGACCGTAATGAGTTGATCCGCATTCTTTATTCGGTCATCAAGCGCTGAGAGTGTGTAAAAGGTCATGTGGGAGAGATATTTATTGTGAATGTAATTCGTAAGGCGAGTCCGATACTGGAGAGAGAGTTTGCATTGGTGGTAGGACAACTGCGAGAGGGTTAGTGTATAGAACCGAGGGTCCTCTCAGCGAGTAATACCATGGAATTTGTAAACGTTGCTGGGATTGCTACCATCATCCACCACACCAAGCCGGTGATGAAATCTTTACCCTTCCCTCTAACAAGATTGCTCACCAATCTGCCATCCAATTCTGCCACGTACAGACTGATGAGTGTACGGAGAACCAGAAAGACGCTGTGACTGATGAGAAGTCTCAACTCTTTACTCCTCCAACTGGGTATCACAATCTTGAGCAGTCTTAATAGATTTTTGAAGAATTCTCGATTCAACTCGACTTTCATTCTTGATGTTACCTCGCCCTCTGCATTTTCTGTCCCCGGTCGCCTGCGGGCTTCTGTCTGCCGCACGGAAGCAGCCTTTTGTTCGGAGATAGCATTCCGTATCCTATTAATAAGGGCGATAAATAATGTAAGATATACAGCTTTCGATATCCTTGTGCGATGTTGGAGGTATCGTGTTGTCACCTCGTTCACCAGGCGTTTGATGGACCGATCCGAAGGAACATTCGCAGACAATAGCTTTGACTGGGCCACCATGGTTCTGGCGGGCTTGATAGAGCATCTAAAAGGTCTTGTATAGTTTGCTGAAGCATAGTGTATAGTCTACTCAAAAGATGATGATAGATCAAAGCATGTGACGGCGGCCTCGGCTCATCATTAACCATGCCGGATCTGGCCAGTGAACGTGGGGTTTCCGCTACGTACCAAATTTGAATCTCGCCAAGGGGGTCACAAAACTGTACTAAGATTTTCGCAACACTTTCGCGAAAGGTAGTAACCCTCGAGCTGCCCTAATTGCAAAGGATATCCCATGCATCCAGGAACTGCTACGGTATGGTGCAGATATTAACACGTGTATTCTGTCTTTTGCAAAGGCCGTCTCAGCTAGTGATCAGGCCTTGGTCTAGGGGCCACTTCAAGCTCCGAAAACATTAAGATCTTAATATATTTTACCGTGTTAGAATTCGCCATCCAGTATCCGCGATACCAGTTACGGTTACCTACGGTGCAAATCTAAACTCTATGAGGCTTTAGCCTGGAAGCAAGCACTTCAGCGAGGAACCACCAACTATCTATCGCGATGGCCTCGGGCACAGTCAGGCTTTTGCCACCATCGCTCCTTAGCACTCTTGAGATAATCATAAATGCCTCGGACCTCTTGAAATTACAACGCTTCGTAGAGTTTCTCCATGTTACGGATTGCATCCAAACACCGACCCGCTCTTACAATTACTTGTATGAGCAGTGAAACATGACTGGGCAAAATCCGTTTGTATTTTGATACAATACGCTGTTTCCCCGACTACAATGAAGCGAAGAGTTTACAATATCCCCCTTGGTGAACTCGAATTAGCAGATTGCTGATATGCTTCTAGCTAATTATGTCTCAGCGACCAATGCGTCAACCGCAATGGGTTTTATTCGACACAGAATGACATCTGAGAAACGCTTGCACGTTGTCGAACAGCTTGTACGGACGGGATTAAGTGGCTCACCGCTCGGTCGATGGCTAACTTTTATAGTCGAACAAGATGACTATCCTCACATTTCTCTGCTTGTGGGAAATAGGGTCCGTTTGAAAAATGACGACAGCCGGGCTCAACGTTCAGCAATGACCGCAAAAGACTTCCCTAAACCCGGGCCTCTTCCTGAAGGAAGGCCTTTCCCGACCACACTTAGTGGGCTCTTTCCGCTCCTTCGCCAAATGAATACGAAAACCGAAAGATTGGAAGCTTCCCGCTTTTTGTTTACTACGGATACTGCCGGCAGCGGGGTGGATAATGCACACAGAATTAACTCGCTTGATAGATCTCACTCTTATCAATGTCCTAGTCTGACACAAGGCTAGCGTAAATTTCGAGAACGGGAAGTCATGAAAGGAGATTTGGATATTCTAAGCCGTCTCTGCAATGCCAGGTCATCCGTATAAACTGTTTCGACAACTCTACCAGTCGCACTAGAATCGTACAGAGGAAAAACCCCGCCATGTTCAACTAATCAGTGTGCTGTTGGAAAGGGGCGTTACTAGGGATCCACTCGCGTAAGCTTTAATACTCACAACCGATGACAGGCACTAGAATCTTGATATCATCCATCTTCTTATAAGATATGATGCAGATGTCAACTTCTAACAGAGAAGATCGCTTAGAAAACATCTCGATCTTAGTAATGACCATGTCCTAGATGCTATCCTACGTTGCAAGACGATTACAGAAGATTCGACTGGCCGGGTGTTAAGATTTGCGCTAGAAGTTACGGGGTTTCGTTCAGAGAGAGCAAGATTAATCCTGGAGCAATGCTCCAATAAGTCTTTACTCTCTTCGGGGTTTCTGAGAAAGTTTGAGCTCTGGGAAGCTCGAATTCGGGTAGTCAGACCGCTGTTAGAGTTCGGCGCTGATGTGCATGCTCGTGACGGATTAGCCCTCGTATTTGCAACTCAAAGTGTCGACCTCGAGTTGCTAAATATCGTCATTAGCTCCAATCCCACAATACCATCCAGAAGAAAGGCTTTCCAGGTAACGCTGTCCTTGAGAAGGGAGGGACGCGCTTCGAAAATGACGACTTTATTGCTACAAGCGAGGCTTCACCCTGGGTATATTAACGCAGCACTCGTTGAGAAGACAAGGGCAGCAGCGGCTAATAGTGATATGAGATTTGTGAAATTATTCTCGGATAATGGAGTATCGATCGACTTCAACAAAGGCGAGGCCATTTGACTTTTCAACAACATACTAATGCGTCACCCTCACTGAGATTTTGCTTTACGGTAAATCTAGTGCATCAATTTCCATCATGACGAGGGCATTCCGTACGCTATCCACAACTTGCATGCTGTGACAACCCGTTCGGTCGTTTAAATTAGTAGTCTTCTCCTTTGATGCTGCTGTTGACCAACCAGCGATCAACGCCGCACTGCGGGGAATTATTGACGAACCGAATTGGGATTCGCACGGAGTTGGGGTTTATTAACACCATCTTAGTCACCCGGCTTCAAAACCACGACTTTGTTGTTGTGGGATTAAACTTGAGAATCTAGCTCTTATATCGCGTTCCAATCAAATGACATAGTGGAGTATTTCAGTGAAAAACTGTTTTAGAGTTTGCCAACGCCCTAACGACCAAGCTAAAGGCGCGAAAAGCCCACAAGAATATATGGATAAATACACCAAGGCAGTGGTATCTACGCTTAGAAAAATGTAACGCCGTTAGCCAAAAATGCTCTCGTAAGCCAGAATCGACGAAAACAGAGTTATAGAGTACAGCCGCCTCTTACGCCTCCAATACTCTCTTATGACCTTCCATCTTCACCTCTACCCTGCTCGTCGTGCCTCTCAGGTTCATAATTTGTCTCCCCAAGCATATGTGCAGCTGCCGGGGCTGCAGGTGCCTGAGGTCTGTTCGCTGCAGCATGCAACCGTTGGTCCAACGCCTTGAGCGCTAGCGCTCTTCTTCTTTCAGCTTCTTCGCGCCTTCCGCCTCCTCGTCCGCTGCGCCCATTGGGATTCATCAAGCCGGGCAGCCCGCCTTCTGCGCGGGCCATAGCTTGCTCATTTCCTGCATCAACGTCCTCGGCTGAGAAAGGTGTGCAAACTTTAAACGTAATCAGAGTGTTGTAAATTTGGTCTGATAGCCTTGCGATAGGTGTGTGAATTGGTTCGGGGAAAAAATAGGCGAACGCAAACGTATCCGAAGCGTCTCCGTGTATAACGGAGCCGTCTCCAGTGGCAGCCGAAGAAAGGGACGGGCTTGCGCGGTAGAAGCGAAGGTAGACCCAAGCAGTGAAGAAACCGAACCACGCTAAGAATAAAGCCGTCTCTGTTCCAAAGACGACACCTGATAGCGTGTTGGCGAAGAGAAATATCGCAGGGAAATGCTTCACACGCATCCGAATAAGACCCTTGGCGATGGCCACAGTGTGTTCAGGGACCAGTTGCTTAAATGCTACAAGAAAGCCAGCTTGGATAGCCACCCCGCCGGAGATGGTTGTGGTGCTAGATAGTTGTTAGCTGATATGAAGAGGCCAGTGGTATAGGTTAAGGACTGACAGTGCAGCATCGCTCTTTGAAACGACAAACGAAAGGGCATATATGAAGAAGCTGAGCAGGTTGGGTATCATAGCAACGAAGAGAATAAATTTGGTGAACTCCCTAGAACTCCATGCTCGCTCCAGGTACCGCCCTCCGTAAAAGACCGTCAGACTGGTGATTAATAACCCAAACACATTTTGCTCTACAACCGCGGCCAATAGGAATACCCAAGGATATATAATTGAACTACCTGGCACAATTGCCAGATATGGCACACCATCTCCTACACTCGTTATTGGCTTCTCGATAGTTGTAACCCAGTCGCCTTGCGGCTTTAGAATGGTGTTTAGAACAGTAAAGATGATCAGTGAGGCAAGGAGACTCCGTGTTAAGGGTGGTAAGTTGATGCGTGGTGCCATACTCGGATCGTGAAGGAGGTATTGAGAATGAATGACTTATTCGTGTCTGGAATGGAGGCGAAGAAGGGAGTATGGATGAAAGAGAAGGTTGACTCTCGGTCTTCACCAAGCAGCCTTCCCCGACGGTGCTTTGCGGTGGTGGTGATGGCAGTCTTGATGACTTCGCAGGCTTCCGCTTGGAAGCTGGCGTTTGTTTCAGCCGCCGTTTGCTTTGTTAGCGTCTTGTCGATCTGGAGGGTCGGCCTCAAGCCCTAGCCGAGCACCAAGACCGCCAAGTAGAATTCCCATTGCGCCCTGCAGCCTCCAGCTCCTCAATCCTCCGTCGTATCACTCTCTCTATTCACCGTTTCAATATTTTGCTTTGCTCCTCCGTAAGACTCTCCATCACGTTCCCCTGGCCTTTGCGACGCGACAATCCATTTGTGAATGCCATCTTTCGCGCTTGATAGCGACGGCCATGCGCGATGACCGTTGAGGCGCTCTCCTCCAACGTGGTGAACTACCTAGTCTGGAGATATCTACAAGAAGCTGGTAAGGCTCGTAGGCCTAGAATTAAGGTATATGTAGTTACTCACGATGTCTAGGGTACGGTAATGCGGCTCTGCAGCTCTCGCGTAGCTGGATTCGTGATCCCGAAACACTCCCGTTTGCAAAGAATGTGATTCCACACGCCCTTATCAGCATCTTACAAGATGGTCTCTGGTTTGATAAACTTCAGGCAGATGTCACACAGGCATGTAGTCGCACAAGTAAAGAGATGGCTACCCAGTCTGACCTCATTCAGGGCCAGCACCGCTATAACTTCGGGCGCGATCATGGACGACCCTTTTCACTGCGCAATGGTGCAACGCTAACATTGGACGCTGACATCCCTCGTCATGAAGTGCAAGAAGATACCAATGGATCTGCGCCAGATAACGCACCCCGCAAGGGAGGAAAGCGGAAGAGGAAAACTAATGGAGTAGTTGAACAGCGCATGGAGCAACGCACCAATGGCGATGCTATGGATCTAGATCATAATGGGGTCTCCCAAGTTATTCACACTTCACGTGGTGAGTCTGAGGCCATAGTGTCAGATATGGAATCTCCTACTGTAGAGGAGTTGCCAATATCAACACTTAGCATTGGTCACAGTACAGAGATTCAGACGGAAAAGGTAGTGGATCTGGCACCTGAAACAACTTATGTGAAGATCAAAGAGCCGGGAAAAGTGGTGACGCATACCCTTTGGGGTTCTTCACAAGCTCCAATTCTACTTACAGCTGGAAAATCGATTTTGCGGCTCCACCTCATACCAAGCTCAGGGACTGGCCATTCTGGAGGTCATTCGAGGGACCTTAAAATACCACTCAACAATTTCACTACAACAGCTATTTGCTGGAATTCGCATGAGGAAGCCACACTTGCTGCCCGAGAAGAGCAAGTAAACGAAGAAGGGGAGAAAATGATTACCGACAAGTTGATCAAGCTGACTGATGGTGGTGCGGAAGCTCGTATCCTTTCATCCGTGGCGGGGATGGTCTCTACGCTTCGGTGGAATGGATCTTCGCAAAAGCTATTAAGCATTTCCACCAACGATGTCGCTGGGAGTATCAAGGTCTGGAATGACGACGATACGACCCCTCCATTTATTGCTTTCCCGAAACAGGCAATACTCGATGCGGCTTGGATGACCGACACAAGTTTCGTTGTGTGTGGTGATCATTTCCTGTCTATATACGATATTGACGGTGAGCTGAAATGCCAAAAATCGTTCGATACGGACGGAAACTGGGAGAGCGTGAAGTATGATCCAGTATGTGGCATTATTGCCTGCGCCGCATTTGAAGAGATGGCATTGGGAATTGTTCACCCCAACGACTTAGCGCCGCTCCAAACGCACCCATATCCCGACGAGTATTTTAGCGACTTAGGGTTTCAGCCAATTCCCAACCAAAACTCGTACTCATCGTCGTCGCCTCGTCTGCTTGTAACTAGTTCCACTGCAGGTGTTGCGCAGGTGTGGAATGCTAACAGACCGTTCGAATGTATACATCGTTTAGTCATGGAAAGCAACAAACCTGCATGCTGTCTTGCATTCTCACCAGATGGATTTTTAGTCGCTGCTGCAGGACTCGACACTGTTACAGTGTGGAGCCCAGAATCAGGGGGCCTGCCAAAGGCCGCCTGGAAAGGTCACACTGAGGAGTGGGATGCAAATGCCGAGGGAGAATGTAGTCTAGGATGGGACCCTGATGGCAAGAAGCTCGCGTACGCGCTCGGAAACCAGGTTTGCTTTGTCTCTTTTCTTTCTAGCCTCAGGAACACTGCTGACGCTAGTAAGGTTGCGATCATCAATTTTCAGCGAACAATAACGGGGGTGGTTTAAAATTAGAGTAAGATTTTATTCATCAGTAGAAGAGTTCTGCGCATAACCAGGCGTTAGTGTTTGGACTTGGGTAAGGGACACGTCAGGAAGGCAGGCTCGTGACGCGACGTTGGAAGGATATGATGAAAGTTGGCGGAGGCCTATCGTCTTAAATGCCAGCCCTACCAGACAGCGGGCAGATGGCGGGCTCTGATTAGAAGCCGAAGAAGTTTGAAGTTTTATATCCAAACCTGACGCGACTGAGTACTGTCCAGGGGCACAAGTCATGGTGCGGAGGCACGTGCCGAGCTTGGCGGGGCTAGTGTGGAGCAGCTGGTTGGGGGGTTGGAGGTCACATCCGAACCATTCTACCCGTCCATTATAGCCGTCTACAACTAAGAGAAGGGATCACGGCGTCTTCCGTCATTGGCATGTCGGCGTTTGCTGATCACCAAAGTCGACATTTCATGGCCACTTTCATACATAGCTACCGTCAGGCAATCCCGATTACGCTCCTTCAACTATCCGCTGCTAACGCGACTGTGGGTCACCGTAGAATCCTGTTCTACTATATGAGGCGAGTGCTCTGCCTTATGAGAAGATCCAGGTTGTATCGCTTTAAAGTCACCTTCCGTCCATCTATTCCACAATGCTAGTTATGTCCTCCCTTTCTCAGGATATTGTTCAGACTACCCATGCAGCTACCGGCCATGCTTTGTAAACCAATGGCGCATATGCTGTCAATAGCTCTTCCAGTGGCACTGGACAATCTACATGTTTGAATACATCCAATGGAGATGAAGCGTTACATGTATTTTGAGCAGGCGCTACAGGATTTGACCAAGGTCGGCATTTACTGTGATCTGGGGCTCTTACGGCATCTCTGTATTCATAATTGTTTCCGTTGAATTGACCAGAAGAGCTATGGTCCAAATTGATTAATTTTTGACATTTCTGTTCTCCTGGAGCATGTTTCAATGCTTTCTCCTGTTGTTTCTTTCTGTCCCGGAAGGCCTGATCCTGTGCCGCAATCGAGCATTCAACGGATTGATCGTCTAACCCCCCATTAGCGACAGAAATAGCTAATGGAAGTACTAATTTAACGAAATCATCTGTTAGTTTTACGAAGGCTCGTCCATTTTCACTCGATATGAAAGTTTCGAATTGCAAGGCTTCGCGTATCCAGTCCTGGTATGTGGCCTGGGCTTCGCTGTATATTTTCTGTAGGTGAGCAATCTCGTGTTGGCTGGTCGCTGGCTGCGCAAGCGCATCATCCAAATCTATCTTCGTCATATGGGACTGAAGCAAAGCATCAAGAGCTTTGTTGTAATCTTGCCCAAGTCTCTTCCCTATACCTTCCATTTTCTTGTAGCACTGATGAACTCTTTCGTAGTAGGGGACAACAGAGGGAATTCGGTGACGAAGAGGAGGAATCAGATTGTTTAGGGCATCAAAGTCCAGCTGCCAACCAGGAACTACGTCGCAAGGATTTGGTAGACGAGCGTAAGGCATAAACACTGACACATCAGACCTAGAAGGGTCGATAATTGTTAGCACTTGGGAACCAATTATCTTAGCAGGTAATTAATTCGCCAGCTTAATCGCTTTAAACTCGGTGTGAAGGAGTTAGATAATACGTACTTCTGGCTGGTATCCCCATGACTAAAGCGGGTTTTCAATTGTTTGTATTCCTTGACATAGTCACGAGCCGACTTTGTCGTGAGAGTGATGTTTTTTGGGCGGCCTATTTTCACCACGGCTTCTAGACTTCGCAGCTGGTCCCCTATACGTGTACTGATGTAAATATCATCCTTTTCGCTTAAAATGTCGCATGATTTGAGCAGATTTATCCTATTTGTAACTTTCCACTCGAATTCTTGGTAGCCATCAGTGGATATCGTTGGTATTGTAAACAACTCTTCGCTACTCGTTGAAGAGCTATCGAAGACGGAAGGCGGTTTTTGGCCTTCGGACTTATTAGGAAGCTCGGAAATGAAAAGTTGCTTTGCCTCACGGCGAGCTTGCCCGTCCAACCTCCCATGTACGAGTGTATCGTATATACCGCCATGAAGGAGAGTGTTGTCGCGTTCTTTCCACACCGCGATATAATTCTGCTGATTAAGTGTCGTCGGAGGAACCACTGGAGGGTCTTCGTAGATTGGCAAAGACGAACATGGATCCATGTTGTGTTTATGTGAATCAGAAGAATGGTGGTGAGACCATATAATGGTTACGATAAGGAACTGGAGGATTTATAGAAGCTGACGGTTTCTGATGACTGAGGAAAAGCGTTGGTAATGGTGGTTGAAGTGAAATAACTTGCGGTAACTTGCAGTCACCGGGCACTTGATGCCTCCACATTAGCGGCAACTCTACTTCACTCTAGTTCGCGCGCACCGACAGACCTAAACAAAGATTTCCCAATTTGCAGACGATATTCAAATTAAAAACCACGAAAAGGAGTCTGGAAGGTTTTCAGAGATATTTTCATGCCCTATATGAATAACTGAGATAAAAGACTTCCCTGCCTTAATCACTATCCGCCTGGCACAAATCCACATCCACCACCCATGGGCTCTGTTGGGGCTGGTACATGACGTTCATGATACTAGCGTTCACCATCAAGGTCTCCTTACCAAATCTTAGCGGCTTCACGGCGGACGAGCTGCTTATATCCACATGCATAGCACTTTCTCCCACCATCTTACTATGATCAACCGCGATCGGCTCCGCCTGCGCAACATGCTTGCGCCAATCCTGATCTAGCGACTCGCTTGGATTCCACGAAACCCTTTGGGCGCCCCATCCCTCGTGAATATGGCCAAAGCAGTGTAAGCGCGGTTTGCATCTTCGAGCAGCGCGCAGCAAATGCTCGCACCCGACTTCTTCGTCTCTAAACGTCTTGTCTAGTCGTCCTAGCGGGGGACCATGCGTCATCATAACGTCAACTTGGGGGAAGTCTGGAACTGGGTTCTTCACGATAGAAGTTGCGCCAGACACAACTTTTTCTGGAGGATTGAATCTATCTTCACCGCGCTCATACGGAAAAGCCCAGTTGCAAAACTTAGGTTGATATGGCGAGACATATATCTGGAGTGACGTTAGATTTTATCCCTCATTTTTGTAGAGCTAATGAATCATAGTTGGAGGAATGAAGAGCCGGAAGAATCGCAAATATTACGAAACATACCCTCAGCTTCGCTCCTGATTTCAGTATAAAGGTGTGGGAACCCTCCTCTAAATATGTTACTCCAGCTTTCCTTGCCTCTTCTCCCGTCCACATTTCCTTTGCCTGCTTTGGCATTTTAGGGTCAAACGTGTGTCTATGCATTCTCATGCCCTCCCTCTGATAATATTCCTCATCGAGACTAATATCATGATTGCCAGCGATGACCAATTTCAACTCCGCATCACAATCTTCCAGCATATCTAATGTCTTTCGGTATTCATTTAACTGCCCAATCCTCGTCAAGTCACCGCAATGTAGTAGGACGTCCGCGCTCGGTAACGACTTGCGAAAGGGGAAAGGGGTAGAAGCTTGGGGTTCATTTTCTTGCAAGCTTAATTGTGCACTATGGGTATCTGAGATGATGAGGAAACGCGTTTTGATTGACTGATGTGGTGACGAGGTTGGGAAGGTCATGGTGGAAGCTATGGCGCGGGCGTCTGGGATGCAAGGCTGACTAGATGTGGGGAAGTTCCTGCAGGCGAAGCGATGTGATACTCCGACTGATGCCGGTATACACGATATTCCGGAACATTTCTGCCTCATCCCGGAACGAGTCGTCCTTGTTCCAGAATGAATCGTGTGTCGCTTTGATCGGCTTGATTCCAGAGAGTCCGAACCTCAGAGCGAAAACTCGGCCAGTGTTGTAAATACGCCGCGTTGCGCAAATTTACACTAGATAAACTTTAGCCCCTAGCGCCTGTACTTGCTGAGTTTTTAGCACTAGAAACTCTTGTTATTAATAAAATAAAGCTACTTTCTGTAGAATCTTACTTTCTTATATTATATTATACTTTATAAGCTCGGACCTATAGGACTCAGCTACACCCTAAACTCAGCCATCAAATCAAAATCAAACCACCAATTTGTCCGTAGATATATCTCATAGTGGTTTTCGGTATCACTCCTAGGCTGATAGATTCTCAGAGAGAGACTAGTGTGTCCAGAACTTGCGGATATTCTTTCAATATAGAGTGTTGCCATGAGAGCTAGACTTGAACGTCAGCTCGACAGGCTGCATCCATGGAAATGTTTGTCCACTGAACAGGGGAAGTTCACATGCCACTCTCGGGTAATTTGATGCCTTTTGTGATCTAAATAATATAGTGGTGCGTTAGCTTTACTGGATGGGGAACGCAACAACTGCTTCCCGATGTGAAGTGAACGTTGAAAGCCTTTAAACCATGGACGTGAACAATGGCCGACGCAATAGCTTAGCTCGCCCCCGGCTTCTAACTCAGTTGATTACGTTTTTGGTTGGAGGCAGACCTATCTCTTTGCTTAAACCGTCACAGTAAATATTTTCAAGAAACCCGATAGATGTTTATATATATCGTACCATTTCCCCGTTTTTCTTCGCCGCTCAGCTTAGTTTCATCAATTAATCCTTGCGTGCAGAACTAACTCTCATATGTTTCAGGGGAAGTAATTTAGTGGATTATAATATCTTAGGGTCTATAATTTGTTTGTCTAGATTTCTAAGTCAGTTCTCTACTCTTCCACTAAATTCAATATTTCACTTTGTATTCTAGGGACTGAAATATGATACTCTCACAAACAAACAAGTCACCCAGTCCCTTTGGACTGTTATTTCTGGTATGGGTGACCTGCGTAGCATTAACGCTCGTTAACCTTCCTTCTTCGTCTAGCTATAAAATATGCAAAAGTCTGCGCATACGAAAGGAATGGTACGCTTTGATTTGTATACAGCTTCGCGTCAATTCTCGTGGCTCGTTCTGGGGTCAAAGGCTTATGAGTTTTCGTATAGGCGTGGCCTTAGGCGTCCTGGCGAAGAATGTCGACCCGGAGCATGTCTGCCTAGTGGCTTGACTATACGAAAACCAGATTTGAATCCTTTGTAGGCTTCAATCTTGCTGCCTATCTTGCGTCTACCTACCTAGTGTATATATAGAGGCCCTAGAGCCACATTTAATTGGCAGACTTCTCATTCTTGATCTTTCAATTGACAGAATGTTAGTATAGGGGACATAATGGCTACCAGGGAAGAGATATTATGTTTTCAGTACGATAATATTCATGGAGTTGAAGGGTAGTTATTAGATTTCAATGAGCTGTTCTCGCGTGATCAGATTTTACACGTAAGTTAAGTTGTCTTTGTTTCAGACTTATTTAAACTGGGCTTATTATTTCGAAAGTCGCTGCGTAACTTTTGGAAGCTGTAAATACAAACAATTAGTCATTTCTATGGGAAGGGCCACAATAAGATAGCTTGTATATCAGAAAGCCCAGCAGAACTTTAGCACATCAATACCCAAACCTTTCTGTAGCGCATTCTAAACCTACTGACTATGCTCATCCCGAGAGAAAATAAGACTGTATAGGTAAAGAACTTGGTAATTACCTTGGCAGTTACAAAACGTTCGGGTTCTTGTCGATTAGACGAGTCTAAAATTTAGTGATTAGTTACAGATATAGTTACGGCCAAGGGTATAATGAGTAAAAAACGTAAATCAGATTTGAAACTAGCCCGACTGAAACAGCGTGGCAGAATATGTCTAAGCTGATATTAGCTATGCAGGGTTTAGAATCGAGAGTATTATTGTAGTATTCCATATCTATTATACGGAAACCTAGCTGGTGGGTAGTAAAACATAAGGGAATATTTCATACAGTTCCATAGACAACCGGGCCTTTCCCAGAGCAGTACCTAAAAGATCCAGGAAGAGTTAAAACGCAAACGAATCAAAAGAACCCTCTTCTATATTCCTGCAATGGTCTACTTCAAACCCTCTGTTGCAATTTTTATCTCCTCTTTGGGTACTATTTCTTGCCTTTTATTTATACCTATGCCTCTTTTACCACTTATTTTCGATCTGCTTCCTTCCTTCAACGCCCCGAACCGCTTTAGCTGCATACGGTTCTGAGCTATCTTATTTGCATTCGACTTGGATTTCTTCCTCGCTGCGTTCGTCGCCTTGCTTGTCTCTACGTCCTTTTTCTTCTCGCCCCAACGCTTTTGGATCGTTTGGGCCGAAAGGCCTAGCTCGGCGGCTTGAACGCGAAAGCGCTCTTTCACTGCTTGCTGTGACATGATCCGCCAGCGCAGCTTCCACCCTTGCGGGCCGAGCTCTTTAATTCGCGCTTCTTTCTCCCCTAGGATGTACTCGTCCAAACCGCCGACCTTATCAATTGTCCTCAGAACCCTCGAGCTGACGCGTATCTTGACCTTCTTTTTCAGCGCAACACTGTACAAGGATTTCGATATTATGTTCGGGGACCATGACCGCCGCGTTTTTATCTCCGTGCGGTCGGAGACGTTATTGCCGAATTGGATTCGTGAACCACCGTAGAGGCCTTTGTTGGATTGTTTGTAGATATGAGATGGACCGTATGGGTATTCTGGTATTTGGGCGTTTTGAGGGATCAGGGCCTCGACCCGGTGGGACCCTATATCGGCGAGACAGGCGGATGTCGTGCTGAGGGTGCGGCGGGAGAGGAGCGTAGTTAAAGGTGAATAGGAAAGGTGGATAGGAAGGCGAGATGCCATTGTTGTTGGAATTGAGTCGTGTGCGGTCAGCGAGGTGAGAATAGTATGTATGCTGACCGCATGGTCGCGATGTTGGTATTCAAAGGTAGTAGAGAGGAATGAGGGTTTGGAAAGTGAATTTTTAGACGCGCGGGTGTGGGACGACTAAACGCTAATAAGACCACTATTGAAGCATCCATTATTCCGCCTCGACTCTAGCAACGATTGGTGATTGCACCACATGGAGGGTACAGAATAACACTTGGCCATCGCAGACTTCATATGTAGCACCATTGTTTTATTCTGATTCGAGGACCCGGGGCACTTTACAGCACCGCCAATAGTTACATGTCCTCTCAAGCTACCACTATGGCTTCAGTACAAGACCGTCCTCCACCGACCACCGCTGCTATAGCCATGGCATGTGCCCTGATTGCTGGTGTGACTGGTTACTTTGTAGGGCAGGCTTCTGCGATTGGCTTTTTCGGCAGCAGCCAAGGAACAAAATCGAGCGCCAGCAAAGACAAGGTAGAGGATTCGGAGGGCTCGAGTGAAGGGGAGGCCGAGGAGGAAACGGAAGATGGCCCGGCGTTGGAGAATTTTGCGGGTAGTGATGAAGAGTGTAAGCTTGTATTGGTCGTGAGAACAGATTTGGGTATGACTAAAGGTAAGTCAATTCCGTTTTCCTTCGATAATTTTCCCATTTCGTTGCGCTCAATTCATCTTTGCCTCCCGCTATACATCTGTTGTTTGAGCTGTAGTTGATATTTTACCTCACAGGAAAAATCGCCGCCCAATGCTCCCACGCAACTCTCGCGTGCTACAAATCTTTCCTTCGCAAGTCCCCCAACTCGCCTATATTACGTCGCTGGGAACGTTATGGACAAATGAAGGTCGCACTACAAGTGAAAAGCGAGGACGAGCTAAAAACTTTGCAAGCGCAGGCGTTCAGTTTGGGAATGTGTGCGCAGATTATTCATGATGCAGGCAGGACGCAGATTGCAAGTGGGAGCGCAACAGTGCTAGGGGTCGGGCCTGCACCGAAGAGCATGGTAGATCAGGTTACAGGACATTTGAAACTGCTGTGAAGGAAATTGGGGGCTAGTGATATGAAGCTTAGAGGGGCTTAGTGATGGTGAAATGGGCATTGTAAGGCGTTTTATTGGAGTGGAATTTTTCGAGGCATGGCATTTTTTTTAGGGAGTGAAACCCAGTAGAGAATGCATCATTCTGGAGCGGATAGATCTTTGATTTCTTCAAGTACTTGCATGAATCGCTCACCCTGCTAAGCTTCGCAAGATCCGAACGCATGAGTTGCCAAAAGGCGGATGTAGGCAGGTCAAGGTTTGTCCCTAACTTCACAAGCCAACGGCCATCAGCGAAGGGAAGTGGAATTTGACGCCCTGGAATGCCTCCCTTAACCGAGCTCAACACCAAAGTGGAACTCAGGTCTCGAAAGGACACTCGAATTGGTCTGAGACCTGTCGACCGGAAGATTGACATCATGGAAGAAAGATGGCTCCATTGATCGATCGAACTGTCAAGCTATCGACCGAACAGCCCCCGGAGGGGCGACGGGACAGCAAGACACAGGTTTGATGGTGAGGAAGAGAGAAACGGAGGGCTAGAAATTATTTTATGCGACAGTTTCTTGGCACGCTAGTCGATACCAGGGATAATGAATTTTCAGCCTCAACTCCCGGCCTGCCTACCTCCCCAAACCTTCGCCATCATTTCCAGCAGGACCGAGCCGCCAGCTCGCTTTTGCAGCTCATTGGGAGGCCCTCATTTACCTTACCATATATATCTAGCTTCTTTACTTGATTTTCTGCGATACCAACATAATCATGGATGCCATCTCTATCGAAGAAGCGAACAAGATTCGCGTGGCTATGGGCATGAAACCCCTCCCAGTCCCAGGCGCGCCTATCTCTACTGGCCCCGTCTTCAAAGATTCAAAGAAAGATGGCTCGGATGAAGAGCCAGCGAGTACCCTTGAAACTCGAACGGCGGCAAGCTACGACAACTGGAAAAAACTTCAGGACGAAGCCGAGGCCAAAGCAAAACGTGAGGCTCAGAAAGCAACTATAAAAAAAGCTCGCGAGCAAGCCCAGAGGTTCGCGAAACTTGATGGGAAAGGCCTTGGAGAGGGAGAGGATGATGTGGATACAAAGACCTGGTTGCTACAGTCGAAGAAGCGGCAGAAGAAGGCGAAGAAGCTAGAGGAAGAATTAGCGGAGCGGGAGAGCCAAGCGTTAGCTGCTGCTGAATATACCGCTGCCGATCTTGCCGGAGTTAAGGTCGGGCACGAGTTGAACGAATTTGGCGAAGGCGAAGAGCAAATATTAGTTCTGAAGGATGCTGCTGTCGACGACGAGGATGAAGATGACCAGCTGGAAGCTGTGGAGTTAAAAGAGAAAGAGAAGCTGAAGGAGAAGTTGGAATCGAAGAAGAGAAAACGGGTTTACGATCCAAATGGTGTGGATGAAAGTGGACAGAGCTCGATCCTCGGTCAGTATGATGAGGAGATCGAGGGCAAGAAGAGGAAGGTCTTCACATTGGATGGCCAGGGAAGAACTGTGGAAGAGGCGGAAATGGCTGAACAGGATGCCTCCGAGTTAAAGAAAGGTATAAGTATTAGTCTGGATATTTTAAAGGACGATACTCCTATCTCCGACTACAAAGACATCTCGGAGGTCAAAGTCCGCAAGCCAAAGAAGAAGAAATCAAAAACTACTCGAAAGAAAACCATTGACGATGATGATATCTTTCCGGTTGCGGGGATGGATGCCTTAGTAACTACTACCGAGCATGACACAATGGAGATAGATGCTCCCAATAGTGCACTAGTAAAGCCAAAGAAAAGCACATTCAATGAATCATTCATAGATGATGAGGATCTCCAGGCGAACCTAGCAATGCAGCGCAGAGCAGCTCTCAAGAAACGCAAGAAAATGCGCCCGGAAGACATTGCAAGACAGCTTCGTGAAGAAGCATCTGCCACGCCCGATGTCATACAGACCACTGAGGAGCCTGGGGAGGAGCCTGGACTTGTAATC
>Ga0307515_10006292_pt1 | contig 23803 bp, 11 predicted proteins | sample 17_EM_MG_FD_194513 | JGI IMG/M metagenome (GOLD analysis project Ga0307515, IMG submission 194513) | Populus trichocarpa ectomycorrhiza microbial communities from riparian zone in the Pacific Northwest, United States - 17_EM | ecosystem: Host-associated > Plants > Roots > Unclassified | place... | reverse complement strand
ATAGCCTCAAATCCCGGTCGACAAATTGCAATCGAAACTTCTCTGAACCTTTTTGTTTCTTTGGATTTCGAAGACTACCAGGAAACTTTCAACGCAATCACGATGGCTGCTGAGTATAGCAAAGGACGAGATTTCATCTCTTCTACAAAGTATTGATACCTTGAAATAAATCCGAGGAAGGTTTTAACAAATTACAGGATGAATTACTTCCACTATTTCCTCAAACAGCTCACAGGCTATACGCTGCATCCCAGCATCAAGATTGAGTCGCAGCCTTGTCGGATTGCGGACATGGGGACACAAACTACGTATTGAAACACTTAGGACGAAAATGTATCCGCGAACTAATATCTCGAGCTCTCAGAATCTGGGCCATGGATGTCGCGGAGGATTCTTCGCTGTCGGCAGAAGTCGATGCATTCGATCTCTCTGACAAATTCTTTCCGCCTTCAGCTTTTCTGCCCAGCAACATCAAACTTCGACTCTACGATATTTGCTCCCCATTTCCAGAGGAGCTACTGGGCAAATACGACGTTGTTCATTTCCGATTGTTTCTTACGTTATCCACGAGCAAGTTGGGTCAGATGCTTGAAAATGCCATCAAACTACTCAGTTAGAGCCTCTTTTGAACCCTTTCAAATTGGTATACATTCTAAATGATAGACCAAGGGCCTGGTGGATACATCCAGTGGACTGAGCACGACAAAACAAACTTGAAGCCCATTGCAGCCTCTCCTGGGTTGTCCACAGAAGCCGTCGAGGCGCTCATCATGCTTGAGCAGAATCCATTTCCAAATTACAACCCTAGGTGAGAGTGCAATGCCCTCGACGTAAGCGCATTAGAACTAAATTGTATATTTAGCTGGGTGCTCGAGATTGCCCCGACGATGGCTTCAAAGGGGCTGGAGATAATAACCGAGGATCGGTTTCAGACGAGACCGAGCATGCTAACTCAAATGAACGAACTTCATATCCTTGCCATGATGGATATGCCGGTTGGATTGAGCGAAACTGTCGATGAGTTTAGGGAAAAGTACTTCGAGGCTTTGAAAGAAGAGAATCTGAAAGGAGCTTCATCGATCGATGGCTTCATCTGCGTAGTAGGAAGGAAGCCCATATCCTAAGAGACGAGAATGTACTTTGAGCACAAAGCAGGCAGGGATAATCAAGATACCAATATCCTACAATTTCTATTTGGTGACTACATTACTGCTAGAAAGGGCAAATGCCATCCTTTTTCCGCCTCACAAGCATCTTCTGCCATGGCCAACAGAACAAGAACTCGTGAGCCATCACGTTTTTCGGTCGTTCTGTGCCAGGTAGAAATTTGAAGTCATACTCAGTTAGCAGCTTTACGAAAAGAATCTTAATAACTAAGCTCGCAAAATATCTTCCAGGGCACGCCGTTTTCCCGTAGCCAAAATTAAGAACAGTGCGCTCCATGGAAGAAAAGAGATAGTCCTCATTATTGTGGTTTTGCTGTCGCTCATTGCTCTGCTTCTGTTGACGAAGTCGATAGCTTCGCAGCCCGTCAAACAATTCGGGCTTCGTGGTGTTGTCGGGATCATTCTCAATTGCAAAGGTGGAGAGACATACATAGGTTCCTTTTGGGATATGCATGCCGTTCGAAAACATAAATGATTCTTTGAACAGCCGTTTCATTCCTAGGATTGTGGGTGGAGACATTCGCTGAGACTCGCGGAGTACGCTATCTAGCTTGTCGAGTTTCGCGTAGGACGTTGCACCCCAGCCGTTTGGACTGGCATGCAGGTTTTGAATCTCCGCTTGCAGCTCGCCAAAGTATTCTGGGTTGGCCGTAACATCATAAAGGACGTTCACCATTCTCAGTAATGTAGTATGCACCGAAGCAAGAGCCAGGAGAACCTCGACATGTGCGAGAGTGTCTGGGTCGCGATCTCTGCCTTTCGCGGCGTCGGCGAGCCAACAGAGGACGTTAGAGTCCTCTTCATTGTCTTGCGGACTCCGTGAGCCGTTATCACTTTTGCGAAGAAGATTGCGAATAACTGGACCAAGGAGCGCCTTCGCCTTCTGCACATACCGCCGGCCATACCAATAAGAAGGGAGGGCGTAGCAGATCAGAGGATGCATCCAACACGGAAATAAGCGCAAGATTACAATTGTGCGAAACACTAAGGCGTCCATTAGTCGGTTCTACAAGTATCGAAAAGGAATGGGAGAAACACTCACAGCTCTCGGTATAATTGACTGAAATATCCAGCCAGGTAGGGTCACGACACAAACTAGGACCGACGAGAGCCCTAGCAGAGAGTCTTGCAGAGACCTTTCCAAAGACCTGATAGGGCTGAAACTCGGTCCAGTAGTCACATGCTGGAAAGTATTCCCCAAAAGCTAACAATAGCTCGTTCTCCAAGCCCGGGGTAAGCAAACCAAGACGAGGTGTAAGTTTACGCTGTACTATAGAGTGATGCAGTCGGCTCTCTAGAATAAGATTCAAGCCCGTATATGGTCCTAGGAGATCGTGTTCAAGCGCACCGTGCGGACTTGCAACAGTCGAAGGCAAATGCGACAGTTCATCAAGCAAGCAAGTTGGTAGAACGACAATGCTGCCATCGTTACGAATGAGCTGGAAGGCCTTGTCCTTGAACTTTCCCTCTGTCAGCACATGGCAAAACGAGGAAAATGATGTTCCAGTCACCTTTCTGTAACCTTCCTCTAAGACTCTAGCTGCATTCCCCGCAAAAATCAAGTTGAGTACAACCCGAGGCGTGAGAGAAGACCAAGTTCCAGCGAGTGGGTACTCTGTGTGTTTGCGCGCAGCCTTTCTTGTCTCAATGAGTTCCAACCAATAGTAGGCGAGTAAAATTAGTGGGTAAACCCAATACGAGCTCAAAAGAGATTCCGTTTGCATCCTTCTTCAAAGGACATATGTTCACAGGTTTTCTCTCTTGTTTCTGAAAACCATAGGGATATTGACGGGCTATAGGTAAGTCTACGGAGCGGAGATATGTGGTTGGAGGACCATCCTGGCCCCAAGCGCCCGGGGGTTGGTGGCTTTGCGCCTCCATCGATTGACGCGGCGCCTTCTCGTAGATCACCGGAGCCTGGTCCAAGCCGTGCTTTAATTTTCCTTGCAAGCCTCTTAGATCGTCCCGAGCAACGCTCTTACCGTTGTTAGCCGCATTAAAGGCAGGCTTCAATAATTTCTTCCTGCATGTCTCTAAGGACAAGGGCTCCTCGTAGCTCGTATATTTAGATTGTACTTGATCGCCGTTTCCAAGTCTCCGTAGCGCTAGAGACCACACCGTCTCTTTGCGCCTCGCTGTAAGTGCTTGTTGATCGTGCTGATCAAGTTGCGTGGGTTTTACGCCTAAAAATAGGTGAAAATACGTCAAAATGGCTGTGCTTATTACTTCAAAAGGTCTATAATTCTGCTGTTTAATTGCTAGGATCAAGAGGCACTTACGGAGTACAATCAGGTGAAAAAGAGGCGGTGTACATGCATTGTGCATGAAGTCTTCGGAGGCCGTTCGTCGCATAACTAGTGGCAGCCTTGCAGGGTACGAGGGCTACGTGCCAAATCCTTCAGAGCTTTGAGAACTCGGACTCTTTAATGATCAGGTAATAAGGAAGAAAGGCTGGAAGTTAATTACCGGGCAATAAATCTGAGGATTGGCTAAGACGATTGTGTAAAAAATTAACTTACAGGGGTCTAGCGCCTGCCTTAGGCCCCTTCACTATCTAATACAAGTTTTGGCTTTTAACAGTGCAGTAGAGAATGGTGAAATCGATTATGCTTTGCGAAAATAAGAGGTTGGATTGAGAGCGGCGCCAATAATGCATAAGGCCATCGTATTCTCCATATAAGCGAAATTCAAATTCAAATTGTACAGGCAAAGAGCGTGGTCAGAGAAAAGCTTTCTCCTCCAACCCAAGCTCATCAGCTAAACACTAACCTTTTCCCCTTTTCCCATACACGGCTACGCATTCACCCAGATCGCCCCTTTTCAATCCCTGATTACTTCAACTCCCCTCGTGACATTGACCCCTCCCTTGCGACCGTCTCCTTGCTGCTCATCTGTTTGGTAGGAAAGACGTTCTCCATTGGCAGTAGAGCGGGCCCCGTTCTTAAGTTCAATTTGCGATTCAGTGGCTGAGACGTTTTGAGGCGTAATGTTTGCTTCTCCGAACTTGAAATAGTTGCTGTTGCTGCTAGTAGAGCTTTGGCTGCGCAGTGAGAATAGCGATCTGATGCTGCGTACCAGAGACTCTGGTTTTCTGCCCCCTCGGAACAGCGGTCCATAGCAGGGCAGACAGGCCGCAATGATGGAGCAATTAGGCTCGACGATCATGAAAACAAAATTCTTGGATTGTACGACTGTCGATGTTAGCACCGAGGCTTTTGAAATGGGGAACGAGTACTTACACACTTGACTAAATCCTTGGGAATCAATTACTTGGTGAATTGACTGATTGAGAAGCACTAGTCGAACAATGGCTGCAACACAGCAGCTATGTGCATTTAGTAAGTTGGCATGAAGCGGGTACCTGGTAAAATACTTACAATGAGCCAAGCCAGAAAATCATGCCAATTGCTACCTTTTTTTTTGTCACTAGATGGAGCCTAGATATGATGGGTAAAGGGAAACAAAGGACAACAAAATCAAGGGCAATACTCGTTCCAACTTGAGCCAACCCAAGTTTTGCCGAATCAAATCGCAATCTGCCTTTGCCAGTCCAAGACCCGTCAAATGGATCACTCTGAAACAGGACTAACTGCAGAATTATCAGCTTTGTCCCCTTGGACCAAACGGAGTCAACATACAAAGAAGAAAATAATGCTCCAGCAGCTCACGAGGAAAATTGCGACCCACACAGCTATCCCGAATTTCTGTGTACTGAAAATTCGTTTGTAAAAGAGGAGGATGGAGATCTTGACAGCAGCAAGAGGCAGTTGAACCAATGCGCTTGCAAGCCAGAGGCACTGTTGACGTCCGTTTAGAGCCACAGCTTGAAGTATGCGGTAGTCGCTTTGGCGGATAACAGTGGATAACATACCTTGAGGGAACCCATAACCCCAGCCGCGGGACCGACTTTGAAATGGTCAATTCCTATGATTCCGGCGAAGATCCAGACAAGCATGCTCATCACAAAAGTGAGAACCTATTCATGCGCCATTAGCACAAGTTCTACCACATATGGAAGACTATTTGTACCCATGAAGCTAAAATCCACCGGTCATCAGCATTGAATGGTTGTCGAGCGACTCTCCGGGCTCTGTATCGATAATAAATTGCCAGAAACGATAAAAGAGGGAAGACCACAGACACTACCACAAGCGCAGTAGTGATCAAAGAGGGCAGCTGCGTAGTAGTTGTTGAAGTCATCTGTGTACTGAGTAATTTTGTCGATTCGCGATAAGTGTTCTTAGCGGTTGTCTGAAGAAAGCTCGCTCAGCTACCTTTCAATTAACCGTTGTTTCGAAAAGAAGGAATGAGAGAGGCAATGAGGGACAGAGGATCAGCAGGGGGTCAACTCGCATGTAACCCCCCTACGCCGCGAAATAAAATGCCGAGCTTCCCTCACTCCAACACAATCGGCTAGTCTCATGTATGCATGCCGTTGGCCCTATCTACCACGTTCCGGGGACGGGAATCTTTTAACATGCTCTAAAATTGGAGTTTTTCTTTTCGAGTAACTGAAATGCGCCTTTTCACCCACTGTCCCGGCAGGTAACATGGCTCGGACTTTTGTCTTGTGAAACGCCTTGCTAATGTCTTACAACAAAATTTTGCGGCGGACACTGCTTCCACTTGATATAATAACCTAGGTCGAGGGCTAGACACTGACACTCCTTCTTTGCGATTACAGTTTGATCTGAATTCCGGAACACAATGGCAGGCAAATCACACTTTGATCTTTCCAACGCAACATCCCTTTCGTGGGATAATATTCATCGCTTCAAGATCTCCATTTCACCGATTCTGTTGGATCACCATATAGAACTTCTAAACCTTTTCATTTCAGCTTCGTTCATTTTCTCTACTGTATATTTTCTTCATCGTCTTGCCTCTTACAATGACAATATACCTATTGTGAATCGACGTTTTGCTCTTGAGCCACGCATTTTCGCCCGTATTCGCTGGGCTTTTGGGTCAATAAAAATACTGGACGACGCATATGAGAAGGTATATTAAATCGCTCTTTCATACGACCTAACGCTAAGTGCTTCCAGTACCAAGGCCGGGAATATCGGCTTGCCCGTGGAGACACCGACATTATTGTACTTCCATCACGGTTCATTATGGAGCTCAATAAACTGCCTCAGGATATGATTAGCTCTAGGAAATCCCATTCCATGTCCCTGACCGGCTACTTGAACGGAATGGATGTGGTGCAGAAAACTAACCACCACGTAAAGATGTTGCTGACTCGAGTTACTCCCGCTCTTCCGGGATTTCTCAAGCCCGTGAGCAGACGCATCGAGAGCACGATGACCGACTTGTTCCCACAGGACACTATTTCATGGAATACAGTGGAGCCGGTTGACAAAGTGGTTCATTGTATCAGTCAAGCAGTAGCTCTGTTCACCTTTGGTCCTCCGGTCTGCGACAATCCCAAGCTTATACGTCTGTGTTATGAGCACACATTGAATGGTATTTATGATTCTGAGCGTGTTTTGAGTTAGAGCTAAACGTAATGATAGTATTCTCGATAATGTTCATAATGCGATTGGTCCCGCGGTTCTTGCAACCCATCCTTGTCTGGCTCCTTCCACACAAGTGGCGTTTGGAGCGAAGTTGGAAGAGCTTGGAAGACTTCATTGTCCCCGAGGTACAGAGCCGCAAAACAGAGCGGAGTCATGAAGTCAAACCTGATTTAATATCATGGATGCTTGCTGAAGCAAAGGATGAGGAAACTGACGCGTACATGCTCACTCGCCTTGTAGGGTCTGTCATAGCTGGCGGAACCTACAGCTCGGCCGCCTTCATAGTTGGCGTCATAGCAGATCTAGTCGCTCATCAACAGTTTCTCGAGGAAATCCGCGAAGAGATTCGCAAGAAAAATAGTGAAATACAGGGAAATTGGGATCAGACGGCCTTCAACAGCTTAGACAAATTGGACTCGGCTATGAAAGAGACGTCGAGACTTGCGCCTGGGAGCTTGCTCGTGTACAGTAGAGTCGTAGAAAATGACTGTACTCTCTCAGACGGTCTGGAATTAAAAAAGGGCCAAATGATCACCACGTCGGGACATTCTACGTCGATGGATCCGAACGTGTTCCCCGATCCAAAACAATACAACGCTTTGCGTGCGTATAATCAAGACTTGGAGCATCATCGCGCCCAGCCATTTAGGAGTGTCGAAGGCGAAGACCATAGATGGGGCGCTGGAAGATGGGCGTGCCCAGGAAGATTTATTGCAAGTCTTGTGTCCAAGGTCATCTTAGTTAAACTCCTTGACGAATACGACTTCAGGTTTATTGGCGACCAGCGACCACCAACCTCGGTGATGTACGAATTCGTTTTCATGGATCCCGCGACCAAGATCATGATGCGACGCAGAGAGCACAATTCAGGGATCAAGTACTGATCGATTCTTCAAGTGGCATTGGATTTTATACTTTAGGAGTACTTTCGTTAAAGGTCTAATCGCCAAAATTGTGCCAGTAGTCTTTGATGACGGGGTTTTAATACGTACAAATCGATGTACTTTTGATGATTCATCCAAAGAACTACATGTTTAGAACAGCCTCTGCCCCGTGGCCTAAATTCCTGTGCAAGAAGTGCAGTTTGTCTTGGCGCATTGGCCCAAAAATACGTTAAATTACGTCAGAATGGTCGTGCCTATTACTTTAAAGGTATAAAATTGTGCGAAGATCAACACGCGCTTTTAACCGGATGCGCTAAGGTGGTGTTACATAACCCAATTGCCAGGAAACGAATCCTTCTGAGAGCAACGCTAGAGCCTACACCGATCGGATCCTCGTTTGTTGTATTCAAGCCAGCGTGGGAGAAATGGCTATGTGAGCTATTCCACTCGGGGTGGCCGTGCAAGATCTCACACGTCAATGGCGTGGGATCGTACATATGCACCGTGCGATACAGGCAAGGCTGCGAGCTGCAATGTCGGCGTATATTGCGTCGATATTTGCAACGGACCGTTCGACAAATTTAACCAGGATGGGATGAGAAAGTTGCTAAGAAGAAAAATAGCTTTAGTGAATGAGAATGCTTGGTTAATTAATGTGCTGACAGTAAAATATCCGGGCGAGGTTTCTCATTCGTCAAGTTTTTATATCGGACTACGAGTTCATGCGATCGGACTCCGCGTTCATGCGGTAAAGGTTGCATTACAGGTCTCCGCACTCTATTTGGCGCCAAAAGCAGAGATGGAAATACCGACTGTTTGGAACGCTGTTGTCTTTGTCTAAGGGATCCCTGGCTAACACATTAAGCGGAGTTCCTCAATTTAACGAATCTAGGACATGAGCATCGTCGAGTATTAGGGCTCAGCGCACGCTCTTCATGCTATGCACGGACCATAAGAGCCGCCAATAACATGGGCGACATGGTGCAAGCAGGCAGAAAGTGGACATGCAGTTGCCTCCGCGCAGCCAGAACTGATCTACCTGCTCGTTGGTGCCGCCTGCGCCCCCCTACCTGGCCCGGCGTTGACCATCCCTATGAAAGTATCGAGAGAGCGTAGATCAAATCGTCGCCTCTACGCATTCCGCGAGCTCACCCCCCCCTTTGGTCCCCAACAAAGCACCTCTCAAAATATTGACAACCTTCTCTCCTCTCTTGTCGGCACAATGGTGAAGCCTATCCGCGTGCACATGTGTCGTAAGTGAAGGTCCCTTCGTCAGCAGAATCTCGAGCTGGCCATTACTAACTCATCGTCAGCTCCGGGTCCAAACCCTTGGAAGGTGGTCCTTATCCTAGAGGAGCTGAACATACCGTACGAAATCAACTCTTTCAAGTTTGAAGATGTGAAGAAGAAGCCCTTCACTGACCTCAACCCGAACGGCCGTGTCCCAGGTATATTTCCGAACCCTTAATCTTTAAAGGTCTTCTCCAAGCTGACCCACGATGAAACAAGCAATCGAGGACCCCAACACTGATCTCGTGCTCTGGGAAACTGGTGCAATTATCCAGTATCTTGTGGAGCAATACGATACTCGAAAGATCTTGACCTATGAGACCCTGAAGGAGAAGCACCACCTGAACCAATGGCTCATGTTTCAAGTAAGCGGTCAGGGTCCATACTTTGGACAGGCTGGCTGGTTCAGCGTGCTGCACCCCGAAAAGCTGCCTTCGGCGATCGATCGATACAAAAACGAACTCAAGCGCGTACTCGGTGTTCTCGACGGCTGCTTAGAGGGCAAACAATGGCTCGTAGGTGATAAGATCACGTTCGCTGATCTTTCATTTGCCACCTGGAACGATAGAATTGACTCGCTTATACTATGTACCCCGGAAGCCAAGTTCGATGGCTTCCCGAATGTGAAGGCCTGGCATGAGCGAATGACGTCGAGGCCCTCGTGGACAAAGGCCATGCAAACTAGGGAGAAATTAATGGACGAGCAGGGTTTGATGCCTAATGGCATGCCAAAGGGGATTGCTAATATGGCTGAGTATGAGGCGAAGATGAAAGCGGACGCGGAGGCAGCGAAAGCCTAAAGCCATTTGTTTTTGATGATATATTCAAATCCTATTCAAAGTTGCTTTAAAGCAATCTTAGGAACGTGCCAAAAAATTAACTTAGAGTTGAAAAAGCGCGTTCAGAGAAGACTATCTACCAATTTACTATAGGCTATGATTATTAACGTATATATTCTCGCCAGCTAGTCCAACCGTTTAAGAGGCCATGTCTCATCCGGTGAACGTAGCAGTGGCTCTTATGTCGTTAGATCAGGCGCCCACATGAATTTATCGACATTCAACACATAAATTCTAGGCTGGGCCCAATCTAGTCTCGCTGTGCATGGGGCCCTCAGCCAAAGTGTCGGCGGAATGACCGTTCAGTAGTGCTACTCAGACTTGCTGATAAACAAACAATTCAAACCATCGATCTTCGGTTTGGTCAGTGATGGCAATAATCAGTTTATTATAGTATACCTTAACGACATTATTATCTACTTAATAAGTAAGGAAGAATATAGAGAATATGTTAAATAGGTTTTAAGGAGACTATAGGAGGAATAGATCTTAGTAGCGATTAAAAAATACAAGTTCTTTATAAGAAAGACCAATTTTATTAGATTAATTATTAAACTAGGTTATATTAGTATAGACTTAAAGAAAATTAAAGCTATAGTAAGTTGGTAAGAACTAGAGAACGTAATATAATTAAGGTTGTTTTTAGGGTTTTATAAACTACTATAAAAGGTTTATAGCATAGTAGTTAATAAGTATTAAACTATTTATAAGACTAATAAAAAAAGAGGAACTATAGGTATAGGGAAACGAGTAAAAAGAGCTGTTTAAAAAACTTAAGATAAAGTTTACCTAAGTACTAATTCTTAAAATCTACTAATTAGGGCTAGAGATAATTATAGAAATAGATATATTAGACTCTATACTAGGAGCATATTTACTATAAAAGTATAAAAATATATAGCATCTAGTGGCATACCATAATTAAAAAATAATACTATTAGAACTAAACTATAACATCTATAATAAGGAGTTATTAGGTATAGTTATAATACTTAAAAAATAGAGAGTATTCTTATAAGGTATAGGGAAACTATTTATAGTTAAAATAGATTATAAGAACCTAACGGGGTTCCTAATAACGAAAGAACTTAACTAAAAGATAAATTAGATAAATGGAGATACTTATTGTCGGGAATAAGGCAAGCGGTCGTCATATGTCGCCGCGGCACTAGCGTAGCGAGGAGTCTTAGGCTCCTTATCCTTCCTTATTCTAAGAATAAGTATATTAACCAACATTACTATAACCTACTTAAGTAGTTATTATTAGTAAGTTACCCTATATAACTAATACTGATTAATGGTTAAATATATAGTTAACTATAGAGCAGCTAGGTTTTTAAATAGAAGAGATAGTCTTATATAGGGGTGCTATATACGCTTATATAGAATGGATCCCGGCAATACTATGCTACCTTAAACTTACGGAAAACTAGTAATAGAAGTATTACTAAGTACTAGGAGATATTAAGTTGCATTTATTATGTAGAATAACTACGTTTATAAAGATTTAGTTAAGTACTTTAGGTTAGAAGTATTACTAAACCTAGGGTCCTAAGTTAACGTCTAAAACGCGTTAAAACAACTATCTTAATACCTTTAGTGTATTTTCGTAGACTATAGGATTACAATTACTACCTAACTACACGTTAAATAACCTTTATTTCCCTTAAAATTTTTTATTAAAACGTGTTAAACAACCTTTAATAATAGCTATTATGGCGTTAACCTACCTAAAGAAGTATAAGGACGACATTAACCTAGAGATATAGAAAACCGACATAATTAACCTTAAGGATATTAATTAATAAGATTTAAACGGATTCTTATTATACCGTATAGTATACTATAAAGATAGCGAATATAACAACACTATGCTATAGTACTATATAAGGGAGGACTTTATTAGATAGATAAAGGGAATATAGACTCCTATAAAGAAGGATATTATATAAAACTTCCGTAACTTCTTACGGAAGTATAGAGTGTTTATACCTATAAACGGGGGTACTATTAAAGATAATATTAGGAGTAGGTTATTAATGTAAAAGAAGAGCATAAATAGACTCAATAAGAGATTAAGCACTAACTGCGCACTATAAGGAAGCTTAACTTATAATAGAATCTAAGTAATATACCTCTAGAGGCAAATCTACCTCTACCTTTAACTCCTCTATATCTAATTTAACCCGTAACTTTAACGTTAGATATTATACCCTAATAAGAGTAGGCATAGGATTCTATTACTTCGCAATTTAATAGCCTTCAGACTCTACTAACTAGACCTACATCCCTACTATAACCTATAATGCAACTCCTACTTCTTCTATCTTAATCTTAAATTGGAGGTATTTTAAAATTGCTTATAGAGCTTATAAAGCTCTATTCGGATTAAGAGAAGAAGTTTAGTAGGGAATTATATAATATTCTTAATTTAAAATTATATATCTTTTATAACTATTACTAGAAGGTAGAAATAGAGTCTAATTAATACTATAACGCCTATTCTATTATGCTTAGGGGCTAAGCTAGTACTTTTTATTATAATCGTTTAGTAGGAAAAAGATATAACTTTAACCGCATAATATATAAGTTAAAATACTACTTTAAAATAAAAGAGAATAAATAGCAGTATATATTAAAATAAAGAGAGACTACCTTTTTAAGGATTATTACTATAAACCTAGGTATTCCTCGGCTCGATTATTTTTAAAAGCTTTTTAATTAACTTTAGATAATCTAGCGTGGTCTATCTAAATTATATTAAGAGGATTTTAGCCTATATAATTAAGTTATTAGCGTATACTAAGGTATTAAAAAATGCAACCTTACTCTTTTTAATCCTATAAATACTTATAAAGAAGTATATGCCTAATTAAGATCTTCTATTAGTACCGCTCTACGCTTTTAAGAAGTATAGCAATTTAACGCCTAACTCTAACCTACTTTAATCAACCCGCCTAACTAATATAATTATAACTAGACCAATTAAATATATAGTAGCCGTAGTAGGTAATACAGTAAAGGGTATAATTAATATTAATTATAAGGTAATTATAAAGGTCCTTATAGAGGTTTATTTTAAAATAATTGCTAAAAGAAATATTACGTTTATAAAAAGCCAAATTACTAGTTAACTAGGTATTCTCTTAATAAGTAAAAGGAGGTATATAATAAGTTTCGCCAAAGTATAAGAAACGTTAAAAGTTATAAGGTTACTATAGCTTACTTTTAAAGCTTTCTAGTTTAATATAAAGGCGTAGAAGATCTTAAAGGTAAGGTTAATAAGGCTAAACAGCTCCTTATAGATATAGAAATTAAGGACTACTCCCCTAACCAATACTTTACTAAGTATAGTAAGGTAAATAGCATATAAACCGTCGCTATTCTTAATAACTAATTTATGCTCTATTCTATTATAAAGTTAGATATCTTTAATAAGCTAAAGGAGAGTTCTACGTTCTCCTTTAATAATAAATACTTAGCAAATATCTTCTATAGTATTATACTAGATACTAGAGCCGCAGAAGTATCTATAGTAAAAAAACCTTAAGTTTAAGCCCTTTAGTAGCTTAATAACTCTATTTAGATTAACTATTTAACGGCAGGCTAATATACAATTCGTTTTAGTAAGGGTACTATAATCTCTCTTAGCATAATTAGGGTCTAAACCTCCTTAGGGTATATTACTTTCTATATTATTCCTATAAATACCCTATTTCTATTTTACATTAAAGATATAAATAAATTAGGCGTTAAGCTTAATAACCTTAAGAATATACTTGTTTAGGGAGATAATTAGGTATCTATTATGCGTAAGTAGGGTTACCCCTAGTTGCTCCTTTATTAACTAGAAAAGAGTATTACTTAAAGCCACTTAACTAAGTTAGAGTTACGCCAACTATACCGTTATTTTAGCCACTTATCTATTTATTAATTGCTTAGGGTTCTTTAGCAAGTAGGCTATAAAGTTAAGGTTAAGGCAATTAAGCATCTTATAAAGTACTACTATTACTACTAAATAAACCAGAAGTCCCCTAGCCAATTTAAGTTTATCCTTAAAAATAACTATAACTTTAACTTCTATATTATTATTAACATTATATATCTTAGCGGTAAGCAGTACTCTAAGTTAAAAACTTTTTAACCTCCTTTTAAGCCGTACGTTTCTTAAAGGATATATTAGCTAAGAATATATAAGATACCCTTTAATTATACTAGATTAATATCTACCTAAAACCCCCTAATTAAATCATCTATAATATAGGAAAGAACTTCTTATCTATAGAGTTTTAATAATAGATAAAGGTAATAGCAATTAAGGTTAAGGAAGTCCCTATTAAGGTATATAATAGTATTAAAAAAGTGGAGTAATATTACGCACTATTACGCCGCGCATATAAGATTATCTCTTTAGAACTAGAGGATACTAGTAAAAAACTTACCTTATAAATAGCTATTAAAGCTATTAATAATTCCGCTGGCCCGGATAAACTTATACCTATATTACTAGTCTTTAGCGCCTACCCTTAAATAACTAATAATTTTTTACTATTTCCCTCTATTATATAATAAGCTAAGGCTATTTATAAGGCAATAAAGGAGGTGCAATATCTCTACGCTATACACTAGGTTAATAATATACTAGGAATATAAAATAGCCCAAATACCTTAACTACGCTTAATTTGCCACTTTAGTCTAAGGTATGCGTATAGCGTAAAAAGGGAGGGTAGTTAAACTTATACTATTTAGATGCCTTACAGACTTACTTAATTCCATTTAACTGTTATTAAGCTTTACTATAAAGATAATAGTTTTAAGCATTTGCAAGATGCCTTAAAAAATACCCTAAAGGAGAATTACGATTAACGTACTTTAAAAGGCGACTATAATTCTAATATAATTATAGTAGATATGCCACAACTATAACGCGGCAGAGGTTGCCCAAAGGGATTATAAAATCGCTAATATTTTATTAATTTTAAAGAGTAATTTATTGCTGCTATTAAGAATAAAGTTCAGTTATTAATGGCCTTTATAATAGCTAAGGAGAAGGCTAACTTTAAGCTCGCAAAATAGCTTTAAAAGGAAGGTTATATTATAACCCCTAAAGCTCCTTTCTAAGCATCCGATAAGTAAAAGATTAATAGTCTTATTATAAAAGGAGTTTTTAAATTTAAGAAGTATAACCCTACTAAGTTTAATAAAGTTTATATCTTTAAGTTAAGAATAGTTAATAAGATTAAAGGTAAAGCTATTAATACCCCATTTAAGAAATTAAGGCTTATTATCTAAGGTTATAACAATAATAGTAAGAAGGTAATTCTTATATAATCTCCTATAATTTAATAAGCTAGTTAGCGAGTTATTATTACGCTAGCTCCCTCCTTAATAAAAAATAGAATAGTAGTTTATTTATAAAATATTACCTAGGCCTATACCTAATTAGAGATATACCTTTAGCGCTTAATATTAGTATACCTTCTAGAGTAAATTCGCCACTAATATCCCAAAGATATAGTTATAGTTATGCTTAAGCCATTATATAAAATTATAGAGGTAGAAACTTATTAGTGGGCTACCTATAGTAAGCACTATAAAGAGAAACTTTTAATAACTACTTCTATATTTAATTTATACTTCCTTATTATAACTATTTAGAATTGTTGGTATATAAACTAATAATATAATTATTTTAGGAGACGACCAATTCTTAACTCTTAAAGAAGATAAGCTAGTAAAGGCAAATCTTATAGTAAAGCTAAAGGAAAAGCCTAATTTAATAATACTATTACTTTTTAATAAATACATCCTCTCCCTAAATAAGGATTCTATTACTTTACGCTAGAAGGGTTAAGGTAAGAAGATCGACGTTATTAATATTAATTTTCTAAAGTAAAAATATGTAGAGTAACGCGCTCGCGGAGCTTATATTACTTCTATCTATTAACCTAAAGCTTTATTTAATTTCTTTATTACTACCTAATACTAGGAACTAACTAAGGATAACGTTCTTACCCTAAATAAACGTTTTTCCTAGTAAATAAACCATCTTAATTAGGGATTACTCTATATACCTATTAATCTTCCTACTACTAAGCTCTTTGTATTTATTAATAGATTATTTATAAATAATAAAGATTTTAGCTCTTAGCCCGTCCTATCTGCCTATAGAGGAATAGTTATAGTTAACCTCCTGGACTATATCCGTGTTAATAAGTCTTTCTATACTTTAAAAGTCCGCCTTTAGTTCCCTAAAAAGATCTCTAGTTAAGTATATATTAATAAAGAGGAACGTTATAATATTATCGGCAGGATAGCTAAAAGGGATAATAACGGTAATATTACAGACAAGTAGGAATTTAAAAAGATCCTTAATATATATAATAAATAAATAGATAAGCACAGCTTAATATATTATATTAAGTGGAAGTATTATAATAAGGAAACCTAGGAACCCAAAAAATCCCTTAAAGGGTGCGAGCGCGTATTACTAAAGTTTTATAAATAATACCCTAAGAAGCTAGGACCCCTAGACTAGGTATAAAATAAGGGAGAGTTATACTAAAACCATGGCCAACTATAAAGATAATTTATGGTAGTTAAGATCTTATAGAACTTTAACCGCCGGTTAAAGTTATCTAATTAGTTAGTTTTTTGCTAAGAAGCGCCACGCGGTAGCAGTATAGAGTTTTACTAACTTTATTTGTTAAACTAACCAATTAGGACTTTCTATACCTAGTATAGAAAATCGCTATTAGCTTAGTTAAGAGCGGTAAGCGAAAGTAATATCTTTATAGTAAAAATAAGTTACTTATTCGGTTTAGGGACTAAACCTTTTAGGGAGGGAAGTACTGTTACGGCACTAACCTAACGCATACTGCTTTATACTATCTTGTACTATTTCTTACTATTAGCTAGTCCACCACTAGCGCCTTAGCGGCTGGCCCTACTATTTATATACAATACCCCCTTTTACCTTCTTCTCCTCTTTATACCATAACGTAGTTATTTAATCTACTTTATTGCAGCACCGTGACAGTTAATAGGATATATTTTAGCGCCTAAAGAGTCCATACTTAGTTCTGCCTATATTTAGGGGTTAAGGTATTCTAATTATAGTAACGTTTAGGTCTATAATAAGATCTTTATAGCTATCTAGTTATTTAAGTCTTATTCGCGCCTTATAAGAGCGTCTATACGGTTTATAGCGCCTAGTCTATATATAATTAAGAAGTTAAACTAAGATAGGGTATTCGCCTAGCGTGCCTACCGGGCTATAAGGGCCTTAGTTATTATAAAGTATTTTAGGGCCTTATAATCTAAAACTACCTTAATTAGCTTAGGGCTCCCCTCTAGCTATATACGCTAGTGCTAAAAGCTAGAGATAATAGCTAGCATTTCTTTATTATAGATATAGTAGTTTAGCTTAGTATCTATTATAGTCTTTAAATAGTATATAATAGGGTGATATTCTCCATCCGGTTACTTCTAGAAAAAAATACCAGCTATTACGCTGTCTAAGGTATTAGTTTTTAGTATTAAGGGCTATTTTAGGTTAAAATGGGTAAGTAAGGGAGCTAATACTAGCCTTTTTTTAAGCTTATTAAAGGCCTGCCTATATATAGCGTTAAAGTAGAAGGGCTAATCTTTTTTAGTAAGACGGTTAAGAGGCTAGGTAATTCTGCTATGGTTTTTAATAAAGCGTTAGTAAAAGTTATAAAACCCTAAAAATAATTATACCCCCTTTACAGTCCGTGGGGGTGCCCACTAGTTAATTATAGCCGTCTTCTTTAGGTTAGCTTTAATTCTATTTATACTAATAATAAAACCTAGATACTTTATACGCTTAATACTAAACTCTAACTTCTTAATATTAACTTAGAGGCTAGCCTTATAGAGCCGTTATAGGACTTTATAGATATACTCCTTATATTCTAGCTTATTCTTAAAGTAGATTATAATATTATCTAAATAGGCCATATAGAAGCTATTAAGGTAGTTAAAGAGTATATTGTTTATACACCGCTAGTATATAGCTAGTCCGTTAGTTAGTCTAAAAGGGAGTACCTTATATTTATATATTCTATAATAGGTCTAAAATATAGTAAGATCTTTAGACCTAAGGTTTATCCTAATTTAGTAGAAGGCCTAGCAAATATTAAGCTTTATAAAGACCTTAGCTCTACTTATTTAGGCTAGAGTTTTATTAAGTAAGGGTAGCAGATAGCGGTCCTTGTGGGTTATATTATTTAGCTTATAATAGTTAATATAGAAGTAGAGTCCTCTATTTAGCTTCTTAATAAAGAGAATAGATAAGGTAAAGGGGGCTTAGCTAGGCTTAATGAAGCCCTTATTTAGGTTATTAATAAGATACTACTTTATAGCCTATAATTTGGTAATAAACTGCTTATAATGGGGGCTAAAGCTAAGGGTATTTTCCTTACCCTGCTTAATCTCGATCTTATAGTTATACGGTTAGTAAGGTAGAGGTATATTAAACGCTGCTTTAAAGAATACGCCCTTAAATTTCTGGTGTTAATAGGGCAGCTTTTATTCTACCAGTTCCTTATTATAAGCTCACTTTCTTATCTACTAAGCTTACCTTCCTTTTCCTTAATTATTTAATTAATTTTATATAAGCTAGTTATAAAGGTAACGGTATTAGGCTAAACTAAGTTCTAGTAGAATCCTATAGCACTAATATAGCAGATATTAACTGGTAGGAGGTCCGCTAGTTTTTATAGATATCTATTAGGTTATATTTTGCGGTATAGGGTTTATAGTCTTTTTTAGCTTATATTTTATTTTCTATAAGTTATCTTTTCTATTTATTGGTTTAGTATAGCGTCTAATATTTCTAGCTTTTCTTTATAGCTATATAGGGCCTAAGTCCTTTATAGTTAACTTAGCTAAGCTACTACTAGCTTTCTAGGTCTTTAGTGCGGGTAGCGTAGTATAGCTAGTTTAGGGGCGGTATAGTATATAGATCTATTATAGGTTAAGCTATATATCTTTCTTAAAGGCCTAGTCCCTACGTATAGTATCTACCTAGTAAATAGTATTAATTTAGGGCCGTATAAGGTTTTCTATTATAATGCTAATTTCTTTTATAAAAGAAGGGGTTAGTAGTAGGATTTTAGGCTAGATAAGCCGCTTACTCTATATATTAAGCTATAAGCCTAAATAGGCTAGCTATTTTCTTTTTAAGATTATATTATAGCTTCCTAGGTCCGTAATAAGGAAAGGGACGTTATATTACCTTTATCCGTTAATATAGAGGTAAATCCGTAAGATAGTTATAATAGGTGGCCCTATCTACCTATTATACCCATAAATAGGAATTAGTTTAGATAGTTCTTTAATAGGTATATTTAAAAAGTTAGCTAGCTTTATAGTATATTAGGTATCTATTAAGGCAAAGGTATTTACTCTAAAGTTAGCTAAAGTAGAGGTTAAAACTTAATATTTATTGCGGAATAAAGTATAAGGGATAGTATAGCTTCTTCTACTAACTAGCTGACTGTAACGGCGCTATCGCACGTTACCTGCCAAATTCTGCCATATTCTGCTAACCTATAATTAGCCCGCCCAAAGCTAGCGCCTTAGCGGCTTACCTTATATATTTATTTACATCGGTTTTAGCAACCCCTTTTCCTTCTCTTTAGCTTAGTATCTTCGTAATATAGTATTCTATAAGCTTTAGTTTAGAGGCATTTATATAAGCCGTGATATTATATTAAGCTTTTCCTACCTTGCCTAGAAAGGCCTTAATAATATTCTACCCTAAAGAAACTTATTACGGACGCTTTAAGTATAATATTATAACTACTTAGAGAGGAGTTAGAAGAAGCTAGTTAGTTAATTTAGGTATAGTTTAGGATAAAGCCAATAGAACTATATAACGAGGAATAGTAACTAAAGTTATATAATATAATCTATGTAATCTATAGAATCTATATAATCCGTAATAGAGCGAATAGAGTATACATACCTTACGTATAAAGGGGATTTCTTAGGAGTATAGTTGTGTATTTAAAGGACCATAGTTCCTACCTAGATAGTTCTCTCCTTTATAGTAAATCTTAGAATATAATTAGAGTTAATCTGTTAGGCAACTACTCCACCAGTTATTATTACGTTGTTAACTTCTTATTTACCTATATACCTAGCCCATTAATAAGTTTACCGTAGTTTCTGCTACAAGGCTTTGTTATATATTTACTACTAAGGTTATAGTATTAATAAAGTCGAATAATATGCCACTAAAAGCACTAGCTATAACGCTGTTAACGGCAGCAACTATATTAAGATTAGGTAACGACACTAGTATAGCAGAAAATACTAACTCTTAGCTAGTTACTGTTGGATAGCTATAGGAAATAGTTAATTAATTAACAGATAATAATAAGATACTTAAAAAAAGGATTACAGTCAAAACTCTTTATAACGATGCGGGTCGTACGGCCGACCGTATCGTAATACCAATGGTATTGTTATACATGGAGTCACGTGTTGGGTTAATAAGCAGGAAAAAGGAGGCTGACGCGTGGCTAAGCATCCCAAAAGGGTGTAGGGCATTTATTTCACAGGCTAAGTAGGACCCCTCCCATACAAAATCTCTGCTGGTTATAACGATTTTGGTAGAGAAAACTTAACGATATTGTGAATAGTCAGTATATCGTAATATTACACCAAAAAAAATTGATTAAGGGGTGTAGATCGTAATATAGAGTATATCGTTGTAATCAGATATCGTACTAAAGAGTTTCGACTGTAGTAGGATTAGAGCGGCTAAGGTTAAGTTACCCTTAATTAAGCGATTTTTAGGGGAGAAGTTAAAGCTTAAAGGATTCTTTACGTAAATGCACTTTAAGGTTATATAAGAGGGAGTTAAACTAGGAACGCCTATAGATTAAGTCGCCTACATAGGATTGTTCTTAACAGAAAGGGCACTTAAGTAGTTTAAACCTTACCTTATAGAGATGTAAGAATATAGTATAACAACTACTAACTAGGAAGTACGGTATATATTCTTAAGTTAGAATGGGTTCGCGGAACGATTAACGTAAATATTTAGAGACCTAGAGGCAACTATTATAGCAGAAAGAAAGCTTTAAAACCTAGTATAAAAGACTTTAGTAATTAAATATATAACGCAGTTTTAAACGTTAGTAATATAGGTTAAATGGAATAATAAGGCGCTTATAGTACAGTATAAGTAAGGACTTAAGGTAAAAGTCTAAGATATAATTATTCTAATAGAAAATACGGATACTTTTAGGAATTTAATTAATTAAGCAATTAAGATTAATAATAGGATCTACTAAAGAGAGTAGACTAAGAAGGGTTAGGATAGAGTTCTATAGTTATATAAGGTATAAAGCACGTAACGACAGAGTTAAAGTTAAAAACTATAGTATAGTATAGAGCCAATGGACCTAAGTAGTACTAAAGAATCTAAGAAGTAGAATAAGAAATTATAAAAACCTAAAGGATAAGGATTAAGTAATTAAAGGTCTAAAAAGCAAAGGCTAAACTAGGGATCTTAGTAGCAGAAGACGTTTAGGCAGACTCTATAGTAAAAAAAATAGTTTAAAGAAGGGGCTTATATAAATTACGGAAAATAAAGTTATTATATTAAAGACTATAAAAGTGGGTAGAGTTACTATATAGTAAAAGGGATAAGACTAGTAGACGATATATATATATAAAGGGATAATAATATACTGCGAGGAATAAAAGAATATTTAATTAAAAGTTTTACGTTTTGTTATAATAACGTATACTAAATTTATAAAGATGCTAAGTATAGCGCAAGCTATTAGCTATAAGAGCCATATTTAGTAGAATATAAAGAAACTAATAAACTAGTTTACAGATTAGATATTAAGGACAATAAATTTAATAAAGGTGAAATATTTTATAACGATAAGGTAATAAAGGCGGCTTACTAGGAGTATATAAACCTTAAAAATGTTATATAAGAGGTAGAGGATAATTCTACTATAGAATAGGGAATATTAGTAGGGATTAAGACCCCACTAGATACGATATTTATCGCTTCGCGAGATGTAAGAGAAGTAGGGCAGTAAATTACTTTGGCACTTAATAAAGGCAAAAGGCCAAAAGATTAAGATTCGTAAGATTCTTAAAGTGAGATAAGGTAAGCTTAAGGACCTATAATAGACGATAACCGATAGAGCAGAGTAACGGCTTAGTTTAGTAATATATAAATAAGCTTAGGACGAAGTTTCCTAAAGGTATAAGATTCTTAAAACAAAATAAGTAAGATTTAAGACTCTTAAGACGAGATAAGAATACTAAGTAAGCCTAATTAGACTAAGGCTAGAGTAAAGCTTAAGATAGAAGTAAGCTTAGGATTAAGAATTTTATAGGACTAAGATTTCTAAAAATAAATAAGGACTACTAAAGAAATTATAAGTAGAATTTAGTAATAGGATCGAAATGTTAATACTAAGATTAGAAAGTAAGAAGACTTTAAGGATCTATTTATAAGACGTAAACCAAAAGAAACTATAGAAGAATTTAGATAAAGAATTATTATATAGTAAGAATAGAAACTAGATAAGAGATCTAGTATATTAGGTTATATAAGGGACAGAGTACCTATATATAAAATCACTAATAGGCCTATGGCGGGCATACTAAGAGCTAAGTAGCTTACTAAATTAGAAAATAAAGAGGATCTAGGGATTCCTACTAGGTTTAAAGAACGATATATAAAGGGCTGTTATAATATAGTAATAAAAAGATACTTTCTTATGGATAAGCCGTATATACTCTAGCAGCTGTACTAAAAGTAGTATAGGCAACGATATAACGACAAGTGGGAAGATTTCTATATATGGTTAGATGAAAGAGTTATTTAGGACTACCTAATTATAGAAAAGGCTATAACTTATGTAAGCTTTGCAGTGTATGGGAATTAAACGAGCGACTTAATTGTAAATCTATGGAAATCAAGTGGTATAAATACATGAAAGTAGACCCCGAACTCCGAAGCCCATGACTCATTTCCAACGTATCTAAGACATACGAGGGTAGTGCTGACGCAGGTGAAACAGGGTAATATGCAAGGTCCGGTAGTCGGTTACAACTTATATTAAAGGAGCCTTAATTATAACGTTAAAGGATCTAAAGAAGCGAGAGACGCGTCTTAGTACCTATAAACGAAGTTATAACGTTTAGATTAGCATAATAAAGGTTTAAACTTAAAGATAAAGATAAGTTAAGAGTTAACCTAAAGCACCTAGCATACTATACGCTATTATAGATTGTATGCGTGGATAATATATATAAAATATATAAGAATCTAAAGAAAAAGAATTGGAAATACCCTATAAGGATATATTAGGTACTAGATAAGTAATAGTATAGGAATACTAAGTATATATATAGATAGCATCTAACGGAAGTTTAAGAGTTGGGAGACTTAATACTTTAATTAAAAAGATTCCTTACAGAAGAATACTTAAATAGATAATAGTAGTGGGAATACCTAGAAAATATATATTTATAGTATATTAAAGATAAAAAGCGAACTAGGCATTAGCTAAGGAATAAGCTAAGTATAATAGAATTAAGTAGCTAATAGTTAGGAAAAGTAGAGGCCTATAAAACTAGAGGGAGCTAGTAGTAAAGCCTTAAACCCTTAAAGGAATTTAAGGATAATACCTAAATTTATAAATTAAATAGTAAGATTAGCAGTTTAAAGCGCTAATAAATAGTGGAGTAATATAAAACTATATCTTACTAGTAGTATATTAGCGACTCAGTTAATCGAGACATAAGCACGGCAAAAGGGTCGCGCAAGCCTATACGATTGGATTGTCTATAAACGAGAATCTAAAGCTAAAGAAAGGAAAGGAGAAGAAGGGGAGCGCCGCTCGAAGCTATATACGATCTTCGCGTCACATAACCGCAATATGCGGCAATCTGTGGCAACTTGCCAGTGCGTAGTTCTGCTAAGTTCTGCTAGTGCCGTAACATTACCCCCCCCTCCAAAAAAGCCTGCCCTTAGGCTTTACCGCTAAAAGTCTTAGCAAGAGAATCTAACTAATTAGACAACTTTAACCGCCGG
>Ga0307515_10006291_pt1 | contig 23803 bp, 23 predicted proteins | sample 17_EM_MG_FD_194513 | JGI IMG/M metagenome (GOLD analysis project Ga0307515, IMG submission 194513) | Populus trichocarpa ectomycorrhiza microbial communities from riparian zone in the Pacific Northwest, United States - 17_EM | ecosystem: Host-associated > Plants > Roots > Unclassified | place... | reverse complement strand
GTCCTCCGTTATCGATAAGACGATGGTCCGTGTGCATGGAACACCAAAAGTTCGTCAATCTAGGGCTCTTTATTGGCTAAATTCTTATCGATAACTGAGAGCCAGAACCGGCGGGTTAAGGGATATCCCAATGATTATATTTTCCCCAACTTACACACGGTCCTCATCACAATATATATATATATATTGATTATTTAATATACTCTACACCCACAGATTATTGCAGAGAGGTACCTGCCCGTAGGATATCTTGACGGTCACTGCCTCATTACCACCTTTGCTGGTGTCGGTATCAATTAATTAGTAAGCCTTGGGAATTAGCAAGTGATGACAGATGCCAGGGAAGCGTTATGAAGATTATGGATTATTGTCGATCCGGATCGGTGTTTGAATCGGATTTCCCAGCAGGCAAGGAATACATGAACCTCGCTCACCAAGCTATACCCAGAGCGAGCATTTTCGGCACTGCTCGAAGAGCTCAATTTCATAGGACTAATTTTTAATGAATGGCCGGAGTTCGCCAGCCTTGAAAGTCGCAGCGTTAGCCTCAGAAGCCAAGATGGAGACTATGACGAGAGAATAGGAGACGAAAGGTTCGAGGGTTAACGATTGTCTGTTGCAAATCATTCAATTTTTTTAATCACCTCATCTCCTGAGTTCTATTTAGAAAATCAAACTACGAATGGGGTTATGAGCATCTCGGCACTAAAATTCGGTTACCGTAGATGTGCTTGATATCTGAAATGGATTTTTATGAAACTCTCCCCATCATCCTAGACCTTTCCAGTCCCACTTCGCGCGCTCTGAATTCCTCTTCGTGACAGTGGCCTCATCGCCAACTGCAATACGTTTTCCTTGGTCTTTGAGCTCTAGAAAGCCATAACGCCCGAATACAGGACTGTACCTGGAACCTGTATCAACCCTCCTATCCTTCTGTAGCTTCTTCAACACTGTGCCAGCCTCTCCTGTTCCAGGTTTCCCCGTAGCATAGTCAATGTTGATACTCCGACAACGAAGACAGTTGTGTAAAAGATTGACTTCAGCATCACCCAACCGAATCATACCCCAAAAGTCTTCTTCCCATGCTGAATCTGCCCCCTCGACAATGATATTCGGTCTAAACTTTGAAATGTCCATTTCTTCCCCGTCTGGCAGGCGCGCAGATACATTCTGCAGGGATGTTTCAGAGACGACAAGGTATGGGGCGCAGTCCGCGAACGTTATTTGCTCTTTAACATCTTTTGAAGATCCGATGATTGGAATGTTGCTGGAGATGTCCCAGAGCCAAGAGCCATTTGATGGGCCGGCTGTGACGGCTGGGAAGAGCACAGGTCTAAGGTTTTCTCCTAAATAGGCAAGAATAACATCGTAGCCAAAGCAGGATGAGAACCAGTTGTTGTATTGTGAATCCATCTTATACGCACTGGTAGGGCTACCGTGCATAGTTACGTCGAATGTCTCCAAATCCGAAGTATTAGGTCGCAGCGGAATGTTGATCGTTTTTGATTCGTTCTCCTCTGGAGGCTTGTATGACACGATTATTTGCCCAACCCCAGACGCATCGTCCTCGGGAAAAACGATGTCTGTCAAGAACAATGTCATGGACGGGAACGAAGATACTAACATGTTCTCATAGCGGTCTGGATGAACTTTGAGAATCATGAATCTCCGATCATATGGGAAGCCATGTTTCGTGACTACTGCTTCACTGACGGTAGTGCCTCGCAGGGACTTGATGGGGTATGTGTAAAGCTGGATGGAGGGATTATCAACAAGCTAAACCATGACGGATAGCAGGGTAACGAAGGGCGATGCCTTACCTGTCTAATTTTCATGGTAGCGCCGAATAATCAGAAAATAGTTAGAAGAATAGGGTTATGTTTGCTTTATGGCTATGGCTATTGTTATGGCTTTGGCTGCAGCCTTATGAGGTAACTGCGGGGTACGGCAATGCATCCTCGATGAAGTTGGGTTTTTTTTCGTATCGATGTTTGATGAAGGTGGAAGAAATTCCTCAAGTGAGTCTAGTCTCAGCCATCATCGGGGGTGATGCTTGGCTGGAGCCACGAAGCAGCCGAAGCAGCCACAACCGCGAACGTCGACAGAATTTCGACTCGCTTCGTTGCATTGCGGACACGCCGATGTCACTTCAAATTCTCAGACTGTGGGTGGATACGACATGCAAGCGTGGCTGGAGAACAACAATAAATAAGACAGAGCTGCACTCCAGACGTCCCTCGCATTCGTTCCTGGGCGGGAAGGCACCAGGAGACAGCCGCTGCATGTTTGAAGATCGGTCGGCGAGAAGTCAGGAGGCCATGAAGGTTTTCGAATCACAAGAGAGACAATAGATAAGCTTGCAGGAGGTTGTCAGACCCCGAGCTGCCGTTGGTGGGAGAGCAGCTGTTCGTGGCTGTGCAAAAGAACCGGCGAAGGTCGGCAGACCGAAAATTGCCCCTCCGGCCATGAGTCTTGTCGCATTGCCTCCCTATTAGCAATGCTTTGCGCTCTGGCCATATCCTATCTTGACATACCCGTCATCGTTATCATAATTATCATGTTTGATGACACTCATCACTACTGAGCCTTTTCAACCCCGTTCAACCGCAACTGCACCTTGCCTTGCGCCTACACGCACCCAGTCTATTCCAAGTCAGCCTGAACGAAAGCCTTGGAAAACTGCCATTCACCCAGTACACCGTGCTGACGCATCCTGCGCGCGTTATGCAACCCATATTTTTGGATACTGCAACAAATAGTTCTGACCTTGTTACTGCGGCTGAGGGCTGACGAAGGTTCACCTACATCAAACGGCGATTCCGATAATCACCCGACGACTACTGCTGTTATCTGCCACCACCCCAACTTCTGAATCTACGTACACTCTCAACCACATACCAGCATACAGCATGTCCTCTACTTGGATACGGCGGAAGGATACTACCAAAGGCCCTCCTTTGCGTATTTTGTCTCTAGGTGAGCACCTTCAGTTCTACCACTGATTTAACTGGCACTGACGTTTGCGATTCTAGATGGCGGGGGAGTGCGTGGCTACTCCATGCTTATTATTTTGCAAGAACTCATGCACCGCACATTCGTCGAAATCGAGGGCAGAGCGCCGAAAAGGCACGAGATTCCGAAGCCGTGCGACCATTTTGATCTCATTGGGGGTACAGGAACTGGAGGTTTGATTGCGATAATGCTGGGCCGGTTGCGATTAGACATCGATACTTGCAAGGATGTCTACGTTCGCATGACGAAACGCGTCTTTGAAACAGACAAAACTTTTGCTGGTATTCCATATCGTCATACCTTGTTTAAGGCATCGAAGCTCGAGGAGGCAATTATGGAGTGTGTTAGGGAGCATACCGTATATGAAGAAGAAGGCAATGATGATGGCTCTGCCTCGACAGCCGATCTCCGGTCACCTATGACACCAGGAAGCGCCTATGGTGTTCCCCAAAGAAGTCCGAGCAACTCGAGCAGGTATAGCCAAATTGGGATGACTCCAATAAATCCCCGGAACTCTCTGGCTGTGAGGAGGTGGGGGAACCCGAATGCCTTATTCTACGACACAAGGGAGAATCGCACCAAGACGTAAGTTTTACAAACACACTCCCAGGCTTGGAAGTACAAATTCTAACTATATAACAGTGCAGTTACCGCAGTCTACAAAGGTACTCCAAAAAAAGGCAGTTCTATCTTACTACGCTCCTATGATTCCAGAAAAGAGCCGGCTCCGGAATTCGACTGTACGATATGGCAAGCCGGACGCGCAACTAGTGCTAATGGTCTTTCCTTCAAACCTATCCAAATTGGACAATCAATGTTCCTCGATGAGGGGGCCGGAAAATATAACCCAGCACCACAAATCCTGGACGAGGCTGTGTGTAACGAATGGCCCGGGCGGGAACTGGGCGTATTTGTCAGTATTGGTACAGGCAAGAGACCCCCTGGCACAAACCAACAGCAGTCCCTGTGGTGGGAAGGGTTTGTCTCAAGCGGTATAGGAGATTTTGCTGAGGCCCGGAGACGACTTGTTGCCAAGACCGAAGGATGCGAAGAAACACACTTAGCCATGAGGGAGCATTTGGCAAAGCGACAAGTCAACCCGGAGAATTATTATCGGCTTAATGTCAATGTTGGTGTCGGGGAATTTGGCATGAACGAATGGAATCGTCTCGCAGAAATTAGCACCAACACGCGCATGTATCTTGCCGATACTGATGTGCAGAGAATGAACCTGGACGCAGCCGCAAAAATGGCTAGGATACACAGTGCGAAGCTGAGATGGGAACGGGCAACGAACGGCGAGCCACAGCGACCCCAGCAAGAGCAATCTCGGTGGGATCGACCACTTCCAAACATCCCTTACCTGCCTCCTGCAGACCCTATCGCAGTTGAACTCCCCGCAGAGGATGTCACTCCGCAATCCTACCAAAGGAACCAGTCACAACTCCTGAGGCCGTCGGGCTTCCAGCAGCGCCGCTCTTCAGAGCAAGAGAAGATAGTTATCTTGTCAGACGAGTATCCCCAACCTGTTTCATCCGACGTGGCGCCTCGACACTCAGGCGAGCTCACATCGCCAAACCGCCGCAGCAACGAGCAATTTACTAGCAAGCCTCACAGCTCCAACGCATCCGTATCTCATTCACCACGACGAAGTGTCGAAGAAACAAGAGTCAACGATGAACAGCGCACCCCGCCTCCCCGACCTCCGAAAACCCCGATGCAGCGAGATGTTAAGCCGGCCATGCAAGGAACAATGTCGAGGCCACCCGCTGGAATAATTCTACCCTACCCGGATAACTATGGCCCACCGCCAGTTGTAAACATGGCACGGAAGCCGGAGTACGGCGTCCGATGATCTGCCAGACAAAAATTGAAATATCTGCATTGTTTCCAAGAGGCGTTTTTCAATGGCACAGGGTTTAATTGGCATTTCAATATGGGGTTTTTTTTTTTAATCCCCAGCGCTGCTTGCTTGCAAAGATTCCCCGTCGGCGTTGCCGTTCAATAACACGAAATGCGTAACGACGCTTATATTTGAATTTTTCAGTAGTTCCGGTGTTGGTATGAGTGACAAGCGGCGAGTGCTGGCAACGTCAAAGGCCGCAGGATTACTTGTAGATTTCTGGTGGCGTGGTGTGGCGGACGGAATTGGTGTTTTATGCTTACGAAATATATGTGGACGGAGCAAGAAGATTCCCGCTATAATATTACCTTTGATACCCATGCAGCTTAAGCAAAGGAATTGATTGTGTTGGCTTTGTTCAAAAAGTGATCCTGTTGGCAGATATGTCCTGCAATTTACGATAGATATTAAATATATTGTATAACAAATTACGTTCCTATTATCCCTTACTAGTAATTTAGATAGCGGCTTGTCTGATCACTTCCTCACTGGAGCTCTAGACTAGAATAATTTTCTCACGGTGTTGAAATCCTTCATGGTACGAGATTTCTATAACGAGGCTGAATTTTGATGGTATCCCTTCCCCTAGCGTCCTCTTCGGGGAAGAAAAAAGCGGCCGAAATTGGCATATAACACATTTAATTCAATATCAAAACAACTGCTCATTAAAAATTCATACGGTTTAGTGGATTAGAATCGCAGAACGCTTCTCTACAAGCCCTACTCTTAGCATATAATTTTATATATGGTAGTAGGGGAGTTTTAAATTTTTATTGTGTTTAAGTGTCTACGATTTAGTGCTAGCGTAAGTGCCAATTTCAGCCAATTTTTTCTGCGTCCTCGAAAGTTAGACCGTGCACAGAACACCAAAACACCAGAATCAAAAGTACGCGCATTACCGACATAGGTTCAATTAATATACATCAATCAACCATGCCTTCCAATCGCACTTCTGATGATACAGACTTTGTTCCACCGACTCAATATATTGAGCAACTCAACTCCAAAGATTAGTGTATACAGCAATTGTATACTGAAATCGACAGCTTCTACAACCACGTATATTTGATCACAGAGCCTGATCGTATTGATTCTATTGGCTGGATCTTATCGATAACTGTAGGACACATTTTACCAGGCGAAGGGATAAATCCGTATCCATGGATTGGCCCAGCTGGCACTATTTAGACAGCACCATAACACCAAAATCTATCTGCAAAGTTCTCCAAACGTGTCTTTCATTCCATGCAATGCACACACTCTTCATGAACTCATAACAATTCTCAGACCCCTACACTACCAACGGAAGGGCAAGGTTCTACTCTTTCTCGGGCTTCAGTTTCTCCATGTTGGCTGCTCCGTCATCCTCACCTACACTAACTTCTTTTTTGTCCTTTCCCTCCACGCTGCTGTCCGGTTGCGTTTCGACATTTTTGGCGGCTGTGCCACCCGGGTATCTGCTGTCCTTGTCCTTATTTTGCTTCTTTTTCTCTTCCACAGGTTGAGATGGGTAGGCTTTCTTCTCAATCTCTTGCCACTCTTTCGAGGCCTGGAATTCTGCTTGGATAGGTTCGAGGAGGGATATCTGGGCCTCGGTGACGGCTGGTTTGAGGAGTTGAGGCGAGATCTATCATACTGTTAGCGGTTGATCTGATGACATTTTGGTGTATAGATAGACTGAGGTATAGAACATACGATGTCGTTCTTGTAATCTTCATGCATCTGCTTAATGTCCGTATAAACAAGTGGTTCGGCATCCCTCCTCTCCACCACAAACTTTTGCTCCCCGTACTTTAGAAATCCCGCTGGTAGCAGCACAAACTCCGTGAACGACAGTATTTCATTGCCTCCAGTTTCCAGTAGTAGTGCGTGAGCCTTCCTCGGCTTCTTCCTGACCGTATCCGCCGTATCTAGCAAATCGATCCTACTGTCGGATCTTGCCGCCTTGCAGACCAGGAATCATCGGGTTCATCAAGTGTGCTCGCTCCCTGAAGCCTACGCGCGGAAGTACCTCCTTCGCTAGCGCGAAGATCTTGCGCTGATCCACACCCCCGAATTGTGCGTCCACTTTGAGGTATTCTTCGTCCAGACTGCATGAGTGGGTAGATGAGCCCGCCCAATGTTGCATTCTCCACCTACTTGACCACCTCTACGCCGCCCTTCTTTGCATCATGTTCCGTAACGACGCTGCTCAGTCTGAAGAGATCCATTAATGCTAGCCATTAGCGGTTACTTCGAAAACTTAGGTGGGAAAACTCACTGTATTCGGGTGTAAGCTAGTAGGAGGAACCAAGGACGAATTCCAGGCGGTCGATTGGCACGCGCACCGCCTTCAGCAACGAAGTGATTACGTGCCGGTAGTATTCGGCGCGGCACTTGTGAGGTCGTTAGCTTTCCCCGTCTACTTGCGCCTAAGTGTGCCGAGGAGAATTGTGCTTACCTTCACGAGTTCGATAGATGCTTTGAGGCTGTCGAGGAAGCCGTGTCTTGAATCCAATATTGGTCATACTTGTGTTTATGGAATGAGGTGTAAACGGATATGTCTGCCAGGAGTATCTTAACTGGACAGAGCCAGTACCACCATTATTTAATCTAAGTCTATAGAGAGTTACTTAATTCAGACCTTTGCAACCGGCTTGGAGGAATTGCGCGAGCTTAAGCCACGATGGATCAGCAAAAGGATGTGGGGGAGACTATTCCTTGGGACTAACGATAGGGACGAAGTGTCGATCAGGTGGCAATGACGTACTTTGCCACCTACCTTATATATATAGTCTCTTTTCTTCGTAGATCAATCTACACACGAGTTCTTCTTTTCTGATCTTGATTTTCCGGTCGACACGAAGTAACCGCAGTGAGGCCGGCCTGTAGTTGCTGTGCCTGTAGATTTGAGACATTGGTGATCAGTTTCTTGTATATTTCGAAGGTTGGGTAGAAAACGAGAAGAGGGAAAATAGCTGAAGGGAATGGTACCCCAATAAATGCACAGAGGCCGGTCCTGCCTCAACACATCCTCGATAATCTCAGGGTTCAGCACTTCCTACAGGTTCTGAGTTATTAGTGCTAGCTTGTCCTCCATCGACAGCTTTGCAGACTCCATGGTGGAGGTTTTTGGGAGCACACCGCGGTAGTTGTTTGTAAGTGTTTTCAGATCTCAAAAAGCCAGTAGAAGGGCAATTGAGGTCGTCACAAAACATGCGGGATACGCTCGTATCTGCTCCCTATATTTTAAATTCTACAACGTAGCGTCTAAGAGCTTGCGGGCGTCGCTTTAGTGGTAATTAAAGATTTTTATTTTTATTTTAATATATTAGATTCTTTAAGTGATTATTACCCTCCACATAGACTATAGCCTTAAAAAGTATTGTTAAGACACAAGACATAGCATTATAGAAGAAAAGTTGGATTTTAAAATATATCTTCGCCTATATCTAACCTTTTATGTAATTTAGCTATAATTTAGCTATAATATAGAGTAGAAAGAGATAATAGAGAGCTTATATCTTATATTATTTTTAAAGTAATCAGACGATGGAAAGGTGGTAAGGTTTGGCAGTGATTTGAAAATCTGGTGGTTGATTACCCCAAAATCGCGCCCATATGCTCTCAGACCCTTCGTTGGTTGATACGGAGTAACGAGCAGTGTAACGTCCGTCCGTGCACCAACGATCCACGAAGGTCTGATTTATGAGATAATGTCGACCAAGATCGGCTTTGCTTACCCTGTTTTAGTTGCCTATGACTCACCACCTGTTTCTGTTGCCTGCACCTACACCATGTATCTATAGTCTCATTTTCTTCATAGATCAATCTACACACGAGTCTGTTCGACAGATAAACCTCGAGTGGAAGGACGCGGAGAATGACCACACCGGCCAATCTTCTCCTAGTGGGGTGTTTTATATCATTGAAGTACAAAGCTTGCATTTGTATTGCATTTGAAAGCCTGGACAGTTTTTTATGCAGACATAATACTATAGACTGGCCACCTATTTGATAGCCTTTTAACTGAATGGGTATTGTCCACCTCTCGGTTTGTGGCAAGAGCAAGTAGAGAAGCTTTTTTTGAAGTGTATGGACTTTTACTCAAAAACAAATCGCTCATTCCCTCTTTTGACGAGCCGCAGTGGAATTTGGTTTCCGCGCATCTGTAAAGTGATAATTGACGACAAAGCTTCCCGAAGAAGATAGTTCGCTCTATCCGCCGCTTTCTGCCATACTTTCTGTCTCTCAGGACCACCCTTAGGCATCAGATCGATTTGCTCATCGGATGAAAACTGGTCAACAGCAAGCTCGACACTGTAATCGCGGAATATGACAGCCAAAGCGGCAAGAATCTCGACCTGAGAAAATCGACGGCCTAGACAGGAACGATACCCATCGCTAAATGGAATGTATGATCCCTTGATAGGCTTGAAAAGGGAAGAGGACGTATCAAGCCCAGAAGGGCCTCTCATATCTTCATCATCGAAACTAACGGGATGATCTGTATTCGAGGCTGAGCTACTGTCACCCGCATCCACTAGCCATCGCTCAGGCTTGAATCGACCAAGATCATTACTAGTACTTCGTCCTTGTCCATCTGAAACGGAAGGCCAGTATCTTGGATGTCTGTGAACAGCAGGTCCGTTAAGGGCGATGTGGCAATCTCCTGGAACTACCACTTGCCGTCCTTGTAGAGTAATAGGCTGAGGTCGATCTTTCATTGTTGTTTTCGGAATGCCGGTTATAGCGGGTATAATTCGTAAAGTCTCGTTCATGACAGCTGCTCCCATGCCGGCAAATAGTTTGGGGAAGTCTTCATCGTAGCCCCACTTACTGATGGGCTTGCCCTGAAGGGTCTTGTCGGTATCTTCTTGAAGACGCTTTTGAGTATTCCAGTTAAGTGCGAGGAGCACCAAAGAGAAGTGTAAGACATTTGCGGTTGTTTCGTGGCCTGCAAGCATGAACACGAATGCGTTGCCAAAGATGTCGCTATCGCTCAGAGTTTGTTTCTGGGCTGCCTGCCCGTTATTTTGGTCCGCTTCGGACGCCATACCAGCTCCTTTGATGAGTGCGCCAAATAAGTCCAAACCCTCTGATTTCTGGTCAGATTGCATCTCCATTTTCTTTGCCTCATATAGCTCTTCCATATATTTGCCCCATTCATTTATAGCAGTGTACAGATGTTTATGGGATTTAAAGGGCGAATACGCTTGTGTTCATTAGCCATGTCAATACAGAATTTCATGAGTGGAACTCTACCTAGGAACCATTTTGGGAAAACCTGGGTCCATACGATGTTCTCTAAAAGTGAGTTAAGGGCTTCCCTATACGACATTTTGTGTCCGGGGGGAGGTTTGGATCCCATAAAGAGCCCATTCCGCCCAGTAGCGTCCTGCTCGCGTTCTTCGTGCGGCCAAAGCACTCGAACCCCAAATCCGGCACGGCTGATAACATATAAAGCAAACCTCATAGTGTCTGCAGCTGGGTTTGACACGGTTCTGCTCTCGTCACCATTAACGCCAGTCCAGAGCTTGAGCAGCGCCTGGGCATGATGCAGGGACTCGGTGAACACGAGCTCATTGTTCTTTTCTGAGAATGACGGGGCCGTGATCTTGCGATGTTGACGCCAAGTGGATCCTTCAGTTGAGACTACATTCTTGCCATACAAATCTAATCTTTTGTACAACTTGAGTGGCTTTGGAAAATCATTCCGGCGGGTTGTGATCTGATTGATGACATCGGCATCGGCAACCCAAAGCTGAATTCTACCTGGGGAGACGGTGAGAAAGATATCCGAGCCTATATCTTCAAAAGGTTTATGGCAGAGCAAATAGGCCCACTCGGGATGCATGAACCTAGATCAAAAGAAACGGTGATTAACCGGAAAAGCCTCACTGTCTAGCCATGTGCGACTTACTGGATCCATGAAGAAGTCCATGAAGTCGGCAGGCGTTGCAAAATAGGCAACCAAAGCGGATATGATATCAACCAGCAAATATTAAATGTGTTCACAGGGAGGATCACGTAGGGAATGCCAGAAGCTTTCGCGGCGGCTATATTTCGGGCAAGACATCGGAAGTTGTGGAGCAAGCAAAGGATAGTCAGGATGCTTGCTGTTAGCACCGCGGGTGAGGCCATGCGCTCGGCGACCCAGGGGCTTTTGGTTGGTGTGCTGGATGCTCTACCAACTGGCTCTCCCGTCCGGACCTCAGGAAGTGAGAATAAGTAAGGATCGGCTAGAGCAGCTAATGGCAAGGCGCAAGCGAAAGTCAACTAGTGCGATCGCAGCAGGATGGGAAGAGAAGGTGAGGCTGTTGTTGAGGCGGGGACGCCGTGAGGCGAAGAGTGACGTTAAAAGCGGCTAGGGTATGTTTTGCCCCCGGGAAATCTAGAGCCCTAATCAGCCTCAATGAGCCTCCTTAACATTGTTTGCTTCAAGAAGACCTGGTCGAATTGTTGACCTGTCGATTTGTCAACTGCTCGAAGGCTTTTGCGACAGGACCGGGGAGGTGGACGCTTTCATAAGCTCACCGCCCGCGGCACTCTCCGCTCTAAGCGTAATGTTTGAAGCCTGGGAGAAGCATGCGTGCAGCGTGCAGCCTTCAGCCTTACACGAGGTCGAACGGAGCATTTGAGGTAATTTTACACGAATTATATACCTCACCGACGATCGTCCCTAGTGTTGACTCGCAAGACCCCAGTAATTGCCTTTTGTCGGGCTACTGCGACCAGGGCGAGGGGTGTTAGGTTGTTTGCAGCTAAAATACTCTTCACCCTTTGCCTCTGTGATCTTCCACGCGTCACAATCGAGCCCGGATGCATCTTATCTCATCTCATCTCAGCTATTTTTTGATCGGAGTACGCGCCGGTTACACAAAGATCACCAAGGATCAACGGTTGCCACAAAAGTCAAAATCCACAACACACCCGTTGTGCTGCTGACAACAGCTCCACCGCTAAGGGCGGTTGTTCACGGCTTAACGCGGGGCTAGACGCACCACGCCTCCAGTAGCGGGCACGACGCATTTTCATTTGCAGACGCTCGTCGTCAGTTGCACCAGCAGCCCCGTACGAGCGTTTTGTACTCGTGGGCCATAGCCGGGAGCGGTTAACAGGAAGGTCGACAGTTATCGAATTACCCAGGTTGGAGAAAGAGGCGGTCCAGGCTCGGCAACGTTGACAATAGCTGACCAACAATGCGGCGCGCAAAAAGTTCCCCATTCGCCCATTCGCCCACTCCAAAAAGTAAAAATTATTGCCAAGCAAGCGAGTAGGCTGTGCCCGAGGGCTTTTCTGGAGAAGAAGAAGATTTTAAATTTGATGCAAGCACCCTTCCCACGGCTGGCACCATCTAGCACCATCATCCTCGTTGCCCACGTGGTCCCTCTGCTTTCTCGTACAGCCGCAGGGGGTGTTCTTGTTGTTTATTGGTGCTAGGCATGACTCTATGGAAGTTTTCCAATGTGACCAAAACTATAAAAAAAAAAAAGCCTCCAGCAGGTTGAGCCTCCGCTTTCCAGTTATCTCTGTTAGCTAGTGGTTAGTTGGTGGTTAGCTGGAGGTAGGCCTGCCCAGATCCGTGCACTTGAGTGGCCGGCTGTGGTGATTATGGACAATTGATAACAATTTGCGACTCGGCGCAAGGCGCGGGAGCATCACTGCAAACGGGCATCGACAGCGAAACGTACTTGGACAAAGATAGCAAGTTTCCAAAGTCGGAGGCTCTGACTAGGTGGGGTTACCCTGCTTGATGTGCCGGGTTTGTCCTCGGAAACAGCATATACGATTTGCGAAGGTCTCAAAATATCGCGGCTTGTGCCCAACGAGCATGCTTGGGCTGGGTTGCCAGTGGGTGTTAGTGGGTGGGTGTCGAGCGGGTGTTTGAACGGAGTCTGTCATCCTAGCCTGGGGCAGGCCTGAATCATTTCAGACCATTTCGCAGCATTTCACACCTCTCAAACAGCGGAGAGGCATGACCAGAACAAATAAGGTGCTTCACAGCGAAGACCGGAGGTTACGGGAGCTGTCAGCACCACCGGCTTAAGCCATTCAGCCAAACGGTTCCAGCTCGTCGCGAATCCTTCTCGAAGACTCGTCGACTCGACGTCGCCATGACGCTCGATGGCGGAGGTGGGGCTGCCGATACAATAATGCAATGGCAATCTCGACGCTTGGACACCGCTCATCTCGTGCAACCTGCTTCTGTTGATGCTAATTATCCGATACGCTGCCCCTGGTAACATACCCTGGCGTGCTCAGATCGCTGGAGGGACCGCCGGCGCCAGTGTCTGGAGAGGCAAGGAATACGCCTCTTTGGCCCTCGCAGCGCCGCAGCTGTCAAGCGGGCAAGAGTTCATGTAGCCACTGTTGCCCACTGTGCCGTTGAACCAGCCAAAGTGTGGATCGCGACGTGTGATTTACCCGTCTGGTGGAAGTGAAGGCTGGCGACCAAAGTCACACCGCTGCATAAAAACTTTAGATACGGAGTTGTACGAAAGGACTTTCCCGTTCGCCGTGCTCGGCCATATCTAACTTTAATGCGAATACCCTGGATAGCTGCTAAAGAGCATTTGGATCTACTAGTAGCCGCAGCATAACACAACGGCTTATGAAATAAATTAGGACCGGTATCCTGCCGTTCTGCTATTATTAAAGGGAATGAGTTTGTCATAAGGGCATGAATTTTAGGTCACGTAGAATATTGGAATTATTCGTGATCGACGAAAAGCAGGATTTAATGATCTATCAGATATCAGATGTTCGGAATTTCGATTCGGAATTTCGGAACGGAAGGATTGTGGTGTTTTTATTTAATACGTTTTTTATCTGGTCTTTTAGAGGGGAAAGAGGAGAGGAACAGAAGCAAAGAATGACAGAGGAACAAAAGCACGCACACACCCCATCTTCTCTAATCTTTAAATATCATTGTTATTATTTAAGTTCTATTCTTGGTCATCATATCAGGCCAGCCTTATTAATGCAGCAATGTTCAGATGAAATGGAATAGAATAAAATGGATAGATAAATACAAACTTCAACCGTCGTGACTAAGACCGCGGACGGTTCTTTTTTTCGTTACGGGGCGACACAAGGGACATGGCGACCACGCAGCAGCAGTAATCGGGCGGGCCTAAACGGCGCGAAAGCGTGCTATTGCCGCTCTTGCGCTCCCCTCTCGAATCACCCTCCCCAGAACCACCGCTGGCTGGCGCAGGGAGCGCGGTTTGCTCCCTGCGCACTCGGTGGCTGCGCTACTGTCTCCCAAGTCTCCCAAGAATCGGGTCCTGGGATGCAGACCAGGCTGGGCGTGGAAATGGCGGTACAAGCGACCCAAAGCGACCTTACTCGCGCACGCTGCTACTTACTCACGAATAGCGCCCAGTTTGCCCGCCTTTTCCTGCCCGCCAGCTCTCGATCCGTCCCACATCACGCCCCGGAGAGCTTGCTGGTTGTTTGCTGGTTGCTTGTGGTTGCTTGCTGGTTGCTTGCTGGTGCTTGCTGGTGCTTGTTGATTCCCGCTCGGGCAAGCTGACCCTTCCCTTTCACCCAACGCCCGCCTCTGCCACCGGGCCTGCCATCAACGCCATTAGCTCGGCTCTTGGACCTCGCCGCAAGATAGAGATACAGCTCCTGACACGCTGCTCGCTTATATCTCGATCTTTGCACCGCCAGCTTTCCTGTTTCAAGTAGGCTTCTCCGGCTCCATGGTAAGAGTTGCACTGCCGGTTGGTACCTCACGCCGCCTGGCTGTCTCCTCGTGCTCCTCCTTGGTTGGCTTCTCTGCCCTACGAGAGAGGGTTTGCCTTCTTGCTCCCCTTCCGGCTCTGCGCTTGTCAACCTCTTACACTTGATTGCTAGTAGTGATGACGCGGACGGGTTCCTCTTATTGCCGCGCTCAAAGCTGACTTACTTTCGCTACCTCGGCAGCCTTCCGTCCAGCAGTGCAGCCGTCTAGCACCCAAGAATCCAGACCCGTGTTGGGAAGCTGGCCGTTTGGAAAGTTTAAGCTGGACCTCAGGCGCATGGCCTAAGCGGACCCTCTGATATAAGGATGGACGGCGTTGATCCGGACGCATCCCTCCAAAAACGCCCCCGTTTGGGCTCTGTCCCCCCTCTATACTCTGGCCTTCCTCCACCACAGCAGCAAACTGTTCGACACACCATCCTGCCGGCCGCACCCTCTCCTCCAAACCACTACCCTCCGCACACCCTACCACCTCCCACACAGCCGTATCCGCCGCCGCCTTCCGTGACGCCTTTTGATTCTCGATCTCTGTCTGATTCTCGAGCTCTTCCCGCTCTATCTCCTCTCAACCAGCGGCCTGGCCATGGCACTTCCGTGAGCCTTCCCCCGAGGTCTTATTCTCAGGACTCCTCCTACGCCCGTCCTCCCGGCACCCCCTCACAGCTTGCGCCTTCAGACCCTCGGAGGCGATCTATTGCCAGCGACGGGAACCATCCCCCCATGGATCATGGGGGTCCTCAGCCGGTGTATATCAGCCCCGAGCATCATCACAACGGTGGTGTTTCCAACGGCTACCCAATCCCAAGCCCCCACGAACAGTATGGCGCACCACCAATGAGCGCAAACCAAGCCTATACACCAGCGCCTGTTACTCCGTATCCACCTTCAGCTCCATACGGGCCCGCTCCTACTGGTTTTGTCGGCGCGCCGCGTAGGAAGCAAGTTCGGGCCACACAAGTAGGTACTAGCGATGAAGCTGGAACACTGCCTTGCTAATCTACTCGTAGGCTTGTAACAATTGCCGCCAGCGCAAACAGAAGTGTGATGAAAATAGGCCCTGCCAATTCTGCAAAGACAACGCGTATGAATGCGCCTATAAGGACGTTCCTCCACCTAAGTAAGAGATGCACTCATCGTACATTGCGCAGAATCTAACAGTGTTTAGACAAGACCGAACAATGATGCAGGTATTAGACGGTCTTAGAAGTGTAGCCGACAAGGTTGACGGTCTCATCTCTCGTGTCGGTAACCTCGAAAGAAGGCTTCCGAAACGTGAACCCAGCAGCAGTTCTGCTGTATCCCCTCAGTATGCTTCACCGTCGCTTCAGAATGACCACCACGAAGGAGAAGGCTTCAGGCTTAGTGCCGATACTCGCAAAGCCTCTTCAGAGTCAGCAACTCCACTCAGCGCCGCTGCGATGCCGGTTCAGATTCACAGCCTGATTAGGCACGATTCCACAGCTGGACTCCCCATCAAGCAAGAGAGCATTTCTCGTACCGAGAATGCTCCTCGTACTGATAATATCCCTGGCACTGGGAATGTTCCTCATCCTGAAGAGAGCAACGAGAAAGAAGAGGAATTGGAAATCGCTCTTCCAGGCGATCACTCAACGGCTGCTCACCAGCTGCTCGAGATTTGGCCTTCCATGCAACCGTTCTACACCGATACTGGCGCAGTCAATACAAACTACCCCATGGAGAACGAGGAGAGACGCGGTTTACTGAGAATATACGGTCGAGGGCAAGGGACCGAGTCCGAGAACACTCCGCCTGTGGGAAGCCCCGCAGGCAGTAGCCATAGTGACGAATACCAAACTCCCTCTCCGCGAGAGGGATTATGGGGTACTGGGCTGGCCGCTGCTTCGCCGCCTACGGAAATGCGACGATCGGATCCGTCTACCCCTGGAGGGCCTTATCACGACTTATTTACGAAAGGAAACCCGGGGGGCTTGAATCCTGATGGCTCTTTGAAATTAGACGTTGAGACTGTTCGTGGTTTGTACAGAAGCTATCTGCAGAATATAGATATTCTCCATCCGTTCTTGGATCGAGGTCGCTTGGGGAGAATGATCGAGCAGTTCATGCTATGGTATAGCCCGGATGTCAATCCTAACTCTTCACCTCGAACTTCTGCGGTACCCGGTCATGTCTCGGCCTCCGAGCATCATGGCAGTATTCCTCTGAAAAGGAAACATTCAAATGGACCTGGTGAATTCTCTGCAGCATCGGACATCAGTAGTTCATTGATGAAGCGGCTCCCTGAACGTTCGATCGGCAATGCGATCATTCTTCTCGTCCTTGCACTTGGGAAAGTATGCGAGCACAAGAAAGTACTTCCAGGCCCAGTTGGAGAGATACCGAGTCCCCTAGAGCATCCTTCACAATTCGTCAAACGATCTCCTGGATCGTCCAATGCGACGCTAGGAGGTAGCCCGTTCAGCGACGGAATGTATCACATCCAGAGAGGTCGACAGCATTCTACAGATGCAATGTTCGAGAGGAAAGACGCGAACTTAAGGAATATTGATATTTTGCCTGGTCTAGCATACTACGCCTATGCAACTGACATTCTTGGAAATTTACATGGTGGGAACGAAGTAGCTCACGCGCAGGCTTTTCTGCTCGCTGGACTTTACATGGGGCAGTATGCAAGAGTTCTAGAAAGCTGGAGCTGGATCTATTCAGCATGCCGGGTTTGTGGCATACTAATAAAGAAGTAACTATTATACTTATGTTTGTATGAGTTAAGCTAACCATAATATTCAAAGGAGAGAAGATGTCTTAAAACCTCCAACGACGGATGACCCGGAAAGAAATTCAGAGCTCCAACGTGGCAAACTCGGCAAGCTTAATCTTGTCAGGTACGTCTTCTGGACGTGCCTGCAGCTTGAGAGGTAATCCTAAATATCATTTTGTATATTATTGCACATCGCTAATAGGCGATAGCGATATCCTCGCGGAACTCAGCAACCTCCCGCCTAGTGGTATTTCAAGGTATCAAGAGCATGTGGGCTTTCCTGCAGGAGTATACAACGATATGCCTGCAGCCCTCCCCCCTAATGAAGAGATGAATATGATCTACTACTCAGCACAGATCCAGCTTCGCAAGATATTGAACCGAGCACACAAGGCGTTGTATAGCAAGAGTGAGTCATATGACGGTTAGTGCTGCACATGAAATTCAGTAGTGCTAATTATTCATTTCAATTTAGAGAAGCCCAAAAATCAGGAAACATGGAGCTGGGCGGCCGACAAGCCAGAATTCCTTGAGGAGCAAATCAACGAATGGAGACAATACCTTCCACCGGCGCTTCGTTGGAACGATGAGGAACCTCCAGCAACAGACATCAACAATGCCCGGATGCGAGCAAAGTACTACGGTGCGAAATACATTATCGCAAGACCATTCCTACACCTAGCCGTCCACCATATGTCGCTGCCTCCAGCCTTCTCATCTGGGTCACAACAAAGCTCGCCTGTCGACTGCTCCGAGTCGGGGGATACAACATACATGGCCGAAATGAGTCCAGACCAAAGGCGACTGTTTGAGGCCTCAAAAATTTGCGTTAACGCCGCTATCCAATCTACAATTGCTTTTGATCGCGTTGGCATGGATCCTGGTATTCCATGGGAGATCGGCTCTGCCTACATTCCCGAAAGGTTTATCGTGACCAATATTTTCGGTACTCTACATGCGTAAGTTAATGTTCTATATATGTTATGCACTCGCTGACAAGCATCTTTTATAGCCAATTCGGGAATATGCTTGTCCTCGCCGCCGTATATAAATCTCGTCTTCGACAACTGATTAAAAAAAGCGTACTGGATAAACTGCTAGCTCGAACGATCAAGGTCCTTCGGCGCTTAGCTCCAAACTCTCCTACACTGAAAGTCGATGCGCAGATACTGGAGAATACCCGCAAAGTCATCAACGGCGAGAAGCAGGAACCGACGAGCGCATCCGCGTCTTTTGACACCCTGTCTTTATGAGCCTAGGAAATTATCGATTGACCTCGCTCGCCAAGGCTCCGGCGCTTTACACAGGATTGCAGGTTAGTCCCCTAGCTTGCTCTTATTACCTAGAGTATCCTAAACTACCCTTCGTTTCTTCAACGGCAGTTGGTAGACTCGCAAGTTGGAGAGGACTGCTACTGCCAACAGCTTGTCCTCATCCATCTCTCTTTGCACAATAATTTCCACTAAGCTTTTCCTTATTGCTTTTTCAACATATACCCAATCCGTTTCTCATGAAACGGATGCAATTTGTGGGCGGCCTAGTCTATTTGTCTGCAATTTTGCTTTCGTATTGGCGGAACTACTTTTCTTGTCCCTCCTATTTATCTTTGTTTGCATCATCTAACGGCGCCCCGATTTTCTGCATTCCACAAGCCGCCGTGGTTGCAAATCACCATACTTTCAGTCTTTCGGCGGCCACGGACCAAACCTGGGACCGTATTGTGTCACAAATTTCCTATTTCATTTTCGTCTCGGGGGTACGGGTAACATATTCTGGGTGGCTAGCGCTCTTATTCTCTGCATTTCATTTGGTGTTGCATAAACTGTTTATCACATCCCCAGAGGCCAGGGTGGCAGGGGAAAGGGGAGTGGACCATCCACTTGGATCTCGGTCATGTTGGCGCAAATTGACGACCGATTGGCGGTTCGGGGGCCGGGGCGGTGGAGGCCTTCTTCAACGGAGCGTTGGTGCTGGTGCTGGTGGCCATCTGACATGCTTTGTTATTTTTCTTGCATTTTTTTCCTTTTCTTCCTCTCGGGTGGATATCGTCGATTTTTTGCTATTTTTTACTGCTGAGACGGCCGAGAATGAGTTTCGCCGTGCAGGCCGCGCATACTTCTTTGATTGAAGAAGGCGAATTAGATTAGTGGTGTTTGGGGAGCTTGTCCCAGAGAACGGCCATCAAAGCATAACACCTAGATGAGAGTATGGGGAGACAATTGCCAAGAGATATTAGCTGTTACACGCCAGAAGCCCCCGCGCAGTCCGTGAGGGCAAAGGAGGGGGCTGAGAGTTGCGCAGTAAAATCAAAATCATATTTGGTACCTGACTCGTGTCCCATGAAAGTATTGTGTGAATCCTTTGATGATGTAGGCTCGTTTCTGCCGTAATGATCCTGGCTGAGTGGCCATGCAATTAAAAAATGCTAGATCATGACGCTCACTATGGAAGTTAGGTTTCCTCTGCTATTCATCGGCTGAGGCTACTCTGCTGATGCGTACCTGCGCTTTAGACGTCAGTTCATTGAATTGGAAAAGAGCTAGGCGGGATTGGTGTCGTGGCTGTATTCCGCGATAAGAGATTGGCGAAGGACATTAGGGTGTTCCAAGCAGTCTTGGCTCGGCACAGCTGCAGTGTTGGACATGCGCCCAAGCCTTGTTGTAAGCTTTCTAGCCTTAGCCCATAGCTTAGCTCCGGCAATTTAGGACATGCTCTTCTCGTATCTGTCCGTGATAAAATTCAAGCTAGAGCGCTTCGGGCTTACATGACTGTCGATATTCACAAAGCTGCGAAACTGCGCCAACGCTCGGCATATTCGATACTATACGCCCATGGCACATAAGAAAGTATTATAACACTGAATCAGTCTTTAATGATGTACATTGTAAAGACTGTTCACACCTAAAAGTCAGCTCTCTTATACCATTTACTTTTTTTATGCTTACTAAGCACCTTGCTTTTTCTGAGTTTTCGAATGTATGTATTTATCTCTTTCTTTGACAGCATAAACGTAGTGCTCATTCTATACCACCTTAGCTTAGCTATCGCGATATATTCTATTAAAAGTCCACCTGTATGCTATAGAGAGTAAGTTGGTAGAACCTAGCTATTGCGAATCATGACAGGAAATGTCTGACGGGGTTGGTGATCTCGCTCGGACCTCAGGAGGGGGATTTCAGGATCGATAAACGTATGCATTACTGCAGTGCATTGTGAGGCCCCGAGATAAACGAGATTTTCATGATTACCGTTCCAGAGTGCTCATCATTCCACCGTAAATTTTTATAGATTCGGTATAATGCGAGGGCGCTTAGCGTCTCTCGGAAGGGCTTGGAATTTCTGCAAGCCAGTCTAGGGAAAGACTATCCTAGTCATCTGTAGCGTTGTAGTCGAGCAGAAAGAAGTAGGCGGTGTAAGTGCCGCGGTTCGGGTTTCTCACAAGCGAAATCGGGCATCGGTAGAGGTTTTCATTGCGCATTCCATATTGCCATAATCTCGATTGATGCCAGGCAAAGCTAGCTCGGTTAGACAGGACCGTAGCTACTGACCAACTCGTGAGGCTTGTTCATTCACACTTCTTTACTTTCGATGCGTCCTATCTTCACAAGGTCGGCCCCATTATCCCTGACTATGGCTCTAGATCTGGGACAACCTCCAGATGTACCATGCCTCGCCCAAGGTACTCCATAAGCGTCTTATAACCTGGTTGGTAGAGTTGTTCTGCTCCTTGAACCGCAAGGGTGGAAGGGACGCATGCATCGGGAAGGCCGCGTATATAGACCATCACTATGAACAGCCTTGCCTTGATGCGTCGAATATAATGGAGGGCTATCCGGCATTTAGCAGGAGAGGCTGGAGTTTTGAGGGCCTAGTACAACCATAGTTCATTATAATGTAGCTCTGGACGAACAATGAACCGTTGAGGACGCTGCCGCTAAAGGCTTGAAGAGAGACGAAACGGCGGAGAGAGCTGAAAAAGGCTGGTGGGGGAGAGAAATGAATGTTTACTTTTTGTTCGTGAGATCTGTCAGCCTTCGTTACCAATTCGCTTAACGTCACCATCAACGTCAGGTCGAATCACCCTGTCTTTCTTTCCCTTTTGCTTAGCTCGAACCTAACTATGTCCAGTAGCAAATATTAGTTGCAAGCGTCATGATTCGTCTCGTAATTTGGGCCAGAAAGCACTGCCGTTTTGAGAAGAGAAGCATGGAAGCTAGTCTTAGATGACCGACTCTCTGTTATCAGCATCAAATAGCCGCTCAGGCAATCCACGTAATTTATGAACAGATCACCCTGGGGCTTGGGGGTTGTGGTCGTCGATGCATGGTTGGATTTGAGAATGTCTTTTGGTTCAAATTATCGCCGAGAAGAGTGATAGGACCTGGTGCAAAAGGACGAATGTTGACTCCCTTTAAAAGGATGATCGTGACACCTTTTCGTTGCTAGCGATGCTCCGACTTTTGAGTATTCTGAATTAATAAACCTGTTTAAGGTTGCATGTATCTTTTGGTAATAAAAGGTCGTGCGGAGGTAGGTGTCGGAGGGCTTGCTGACGGAATACATTGAAGAACAAATAGCACTTTGCGACATCCTTGATAATTAGATCTGAATTTTGAGCAAGAAAGAAACAGGTGTATTGACAAAAAGAGCAATGTAGGACACATTTCAATATACCGATTGAATATTAGTAGAGCTGATATGAATAGATGCACCGGGTTTCGTCCGATGAACGTAGCCATACGAGCTGCATAATCCAATTTAGCTTATGTAGAGCAGGAAATATGTTATGTGATGGCAATATAATTGAAGATTATACCACCTAGGGTCACTACGGGATGTCCCTTGTCCCAAAAACACACTCTGTGTTGAAGTTAATTGCCGCACCGCTGTGGCGCTGACCTTGGTCTATCAAGTAGGCATTCACCATTGTGCCCGCTCTAGCAGCCATTATCGCATGCAGTACTAGGATCATATTTCATTACGGGTACTAAATCTTTGCGGAAATGCCTTTTTGAGCTCGTGTGCGACTGCTACATACACACCACGATAGAATACCTACAGTTAACGGGTGGGAAGCACCGTGGAGCGAATGGGCGTACACAGGGGTATTCCATACGAACCTTAAGACTACGGGAGTCAACACTATGGGAAGTGATCAAGCAACAGCTATCTCGTTTAAGTTCATCCCGAATTTCCTCAAGTTGAATATGTTTAAAAGACGAAGTTTGGTATCTGGGCTTTTTGACACGCTCAGGTTCCCTTCCGACCTCTCTCGTCCCATTCCTCCAAGAGAGCCGATCCCTGAGATGTATCAATTGTGGCCTTTCCATCTACGACGAAGTTTTTCTGTATACCCATGGATCTCGGCCAAACCTCTGTTGTCTTTCTGTCTATGAAATTGAGCTCGTCTTTTGCGATAACATTGCGGTAGTAAGGGTCGGAAAGGGCCGCAAGGAACTGATCATAATCTCTGATCTCGAAGCTACCTGCACCGTCGAAGTCGATCGAAGACGAAAGTTTATTACGTAAGGCTTTGGTAGCATGTATCTGTTATCTTGGGTGTTAGCATTGATCGAAACAGAAGACGACGCTTGAATTTTGGCTCAAGGGTCTAGAAACTGTGACCGACCTGCATATATGATGTGAAGCCGTGTTTGAGTATCCATGGAACTACCAAAGGAGCATGAACTTTCTCCCAGTGCTCATAGAACTGCTCAGGAGTTAAGTCTGGTCGTCTTTTAATAAAGCCAATTATTCGGAGAGTTTCGCCTGCCATGGAAGCGGTTGGTTTGAGGTCCAAATGCAACTGTGAACAGAGGAAGAGAAGATGAGATGGCACTAGCGCTTATGTACTTTTCCCATAACCTGCATTAGGCATCATAACTCGGTTCTGTGCTTGTTAAAGCCACCAGCAGGCATTAGACGCTAAAAAAGCTGACAGATGGGTTGCGGCGTAGTATCTTGGCATTTATCAATTCCCCAGTTCTTAATGCCGCTAGCTACTTCAGATACCATGAATTCAAGAGTGTATGAAGCCAAAAAAATTACCACGAAACTCTGCGACTGTAATTTAGGACGAGCAAAGCATATTTATGGCCCTGTTCCCTGAAGGATCTATTGGTGTCTACGCCTCATAGTATAGACGTCATCTACTACCCCGCACGAGCCAAAAGGTTCTTCCGCTCGATGCGTAAGCTCCTGAAGTTATAATATGCATCTTTGATGCATGCGATTGGCTAACCGTAAGTGGTAGTGGATTTGGTTAGTAACGTTTGGATCAAGTAAACCAACAGGAGACGCCGTTTAGGTGGGGCGCGGATCTTAGTTGGGAAGGCATTCTGCCCGATCAAAAAAAGATGTCACCGGTCAAGGTGTTCAAGAAGCCCGTTGTGGAGGTATACACCCAGATGGTACTCTCGGT
>Ga0307515_10006290_pt1 | contig 23803 bp, 23 predicted proteins | sample 17_EM_MG_FD_194513 | JGI IMG/M metagenome (GOLD analysis project Ga0307515, IMG submission 194513) | Populus trichocarpa ectomycorrhiza microbial communities from riparian zone in the Pacific Northwest, United States - 17_EM | ecosystem: Host-associated > Plants > Roots > Unclassified | place... | reverse complement strand
CACAATCAATCACATATCAGCGGCCGCATCACAAACCCCCCCCACCTGCGGCACAACTCCACTAGAATCGGCGCCCCTCAATCCTCGTCAGAGCTCCTCAGCCTAGATTGAACCTCTTCTATTTCATTCCGCAATCAATTCATCCTCTTAGAGCTCCTCTTTCCCATTCCGCACTCTAGATCCTCGCCCTATCCACGCTCCTCAGCCCGGGATGGGAGCTCTTCAATTCCCACCGGCGCTCCTATGATTCATTGCACACTCCGAACCCCACCCCTTTTCGGCGCTCCTGCTCTGGGATGATCACTCCTCAATCCCATCGGTACTCCGCTCTGCCTGGATTGGCTCTCCTCTATTTCATGCCGCACTGCTTAACCCACTCTCTTTCGGCGCTCCTCTAATTCATTCTGCACTCCATTTCCCACCCTCTTTCGGCGCTGCTCAATTTCATTCCGCACTCCTACACTCTCCTCTTCCGGCGCTCCTCCGCTTAAATTTCATGCTCTTCTTTTTCATTCCGCGCTTCTCCAACACCATTTGTGGTACTCCTCTTTTCAACACAACACTCTTCATCTGGCACTCCTCTTTTCCCCTGCTAGTTGTTCCCATTTTTCATCCGAATGTATCATATTGCCTCGCATACCCCCATTCAGGTTTGCAGCTAGCTAGTATCTCATTACACCTGTGTTAGATATCACAAATCGAGCCAAACGACATTGGAATTTCATTTCATCCACACACCAGGAAAGAATAATCAGCAAATACAAGGAGTGCCTCCAGCTTCTTTGCGCCGTTGATGAATTGTGTGTTCCTGCTTTCGTTGGCCATGATGAGGTGGGAAATGGAGTGGATGACATCGACACCATGCGTGATCGATATAATTCGATCGCTTAGTTGGGTTATTGTTTCGGTGTACCTGGGTATATGTTTGAATCTCTCGCCTTTTCCTTTCGTTTCCTTAATGTAGCGAGGCACAAAATACAAGGTTGAAGAAGATGACGGCTAGTATGATTCAGAAGTGATAATGAACAATAATCCATGCATCATATTCGCTGTTGAGGGAAGTCGATCTCTCATGGACATCCGAAAAGTCTCAGATGACCTCTGCAGCCCTCCGAATGCATATCAATTCGAACACAGGCATCGCTCAGAGTGTGTTTGTGATTCCCGAGTTGGTTCAGCGACACTCCCAGGTGCACCCAATGTTCTCTCCGGCGCACCGACGTGCTTCCAAACTTATCACAATCACTCCCATCGTACTCCTGTATCAGTCATCAAAGATCCCAGTCACTCCTGTACCGGTCGTCAGAGATTCCAGTTACTCCTGCCCCGGTCATCAGAGATTCCAGTTACTTCTGTCCCGGTCGTCAGAGATTCCAGTGACTATGAAGGCCTGCCGGAATACCCTCCCAGGGTCTGATACTCTCCTGAAGTTGACGCTTCTAGGTTTACACTCCACATTCTCTCAGACACTCCTGGAGACTTCCCGAGACTGAAATACATTTTGCTTATATATAGCCAAAAACGAATGCGACATGCTCGCTGCCCCATTCTGCGAATGAGTGTCAACAGAGCGTCAACAATTTCTGGTCATGTACGTAAGGTGATTACTAATCAATTTGGTCTCCGGTTCTCATAAGCAGCGTATTAGCAGCCTTGATAGGCAAAAAAGGATGCGACACGCTCGCTACCCCATCCTGAGAATGAGCGTCCACGGAGTGTGAACAATTTTTGGTCATGTACATAAGGTAATTACAAATCAATTTGGACGCTGGTTCACATAACCAACGTATTGCCAGCCTTCATAGGGAAAAAAGAAAGCGCCACAGTCACTGCCCCATTCTGATATGAGCATCATCAGAGCGGGAACGATGTTTGGCCTTGTATGTAAAGTAAGTGAAACTTTCTTCAGTAGTTGTCTTGCATGACAGATGAATTGGCAGCCGTCAGAATCAAAAAAGGAAGCGCCACAGTCACTGCCCCATTCCAGATATCTGCGTCAACAGAGCGTCAACGATTTATGGTCTAGTAAGGATGGCAATTGAAGAGTGCATTTGGTCATGGTTATGCATAACCGACGTATTGGCAGCCTTTGTTAGGAAACAAATCACCCCACAGTCACTGCGTAATCCTCGAAGTGAGCATCAACGGAGCATCAACGATTGATGGTCTCGTAAATATTGAAATTAGCGATCGGTCTTGTCAAAATGATCCATAATCGACTTATTCGCAGCCTTTGTAGGCAAAAGAGAAAGAGACACAGTCACTGACCCATTCTGAAAATCAGCGTCAACGCAGCGTTGACGATTTCTGGCATTCCATCTTGGGCAATCTAAGTGACGACTGGTCAAAAATCAACATAAATGACGTATTGGCCGCCTTCTGTGCTAGCAACCAATGAAACACACTCCCTTCCCCATCCTGAAAATGATTGTCAATGGAGCTTCAATGATTTTTGGTCTTGCATCTTGGTTAATCTAAATGTCGCTGGGTGGCCCAAATTCTTATGCGAAGTAATGGCTGCCTTTTCTGCCAAAATACTACATGATATCATTGTTACTACATCATGACAAGAGCGTCACCGCAGCCTCAACAATTTTTGCTTTTGTATATGGGGTTATCAGGGTATCCCGCAGGTACTAGTGCTTATAACAGAACTATTGACCGCCGTGTAACTCAAAAACCCAAAACAGTGGTGGAAAAATACTGATTCCAAAATAATCCATATCACAATCTCCAAAACCTGCAAAAAGTCACTATTGGATGTTGACAATACGATTTTGATAAGATACTATTATGAAACAGCAACAACAAGAGCTTTATATGAATCTACAGATGGACGCACTGGACAACCCAATGACAACACGCCCAATTCAGTTGGGTTGTGAGATGTCAATTGAACTGTACCCATATTGACCGTGTGGGTGTATTGACGACCCGGATCTGTACCCGAAGAGCCGGCTCGGAACCGTTGTTAACACTCGCTGAATACTACTGCTGTCCTGCTAGTTGGCTGTTCCTGGTCACTAGCACTCGTCGAGACCTCCGGCACCTCTTCCTTGATAAGTTCCTGCTTGTCATCACCCCTGGTCACCTAGCCTGTCCTCTTCCGTCACAAGTCCATGAAGGCATATCCTGCCTGCGTGTGCATGACTGCCCACCTTTTTTCTCTCTCCTTCTCTGTCTCACTTTCCTCCTCTCCCTTTGCACTGCTGTCACTTTGCCCCTCTTGTTGCTCTACATCCTTGTTGCTAAATTCTTCGATACGGACTTCATTACCTTCATCGTTATCATCCTTAGCTGTAGAGTGACCAGAGTATTACCCGTTGATGTCTGACAGCTGTCGGGCAATCCCTGAGCAAAACGCAGTCACCTGGGCACTGGCCCTCTGAAACAGCAGAGATCTTGCAAGGTGCTGAGGCTGAGGCGGCAGTGGTGAAGTGGTAGTGGCTACCATCCCTCCCTGCTGCCCTTGTCGAGCTGCTTCCCGGGTGTACTCCCGGATTTCAAAAAACCATTTCACCAGTCCATATCCAGATATCTCGCCTCCGTTTCCTCCTGTTGGTGCTAAGGTTGTTCTTGCACGATTATTGAAGTGGACGATACCTTTTCGCTGGTCAGTGCGCATATTGGGACAGAATGTGCGGATGTGTCCCCGCTCATCACAATAGATACTGGGACCAAATCCTTGCGGTGGATACTGCTGGTAAATGGGTCCCTGTCGGGAGTAAGTGTGTCCTGTGGGTGCATTCAGAGGTGGGATGATCATAGGTGTGTGGAGAGGTTGATGGTAAGCTTGGAAGGCATATGCCCCGGCAGGCTGGTAGCATCCATATCTGGGCTCATTTGCTTTGTGCAGTTGGAAGGTCCATGCCATGAAGGCCTTCATCATATTTTGAATTTTCTTTTCGATTGTATGATCGGCTTTAGCGATGGGGATTTCCTCCGAGGCTTGCACTGGTTCCGGGGTCTCCTCATTAGGGATTGCGGGAAGCTTCTCCACTACTGGCATCAGCAGGAGCGGAACTCCAGCTGGGATTGAATTAGGGGAGATTCCCGGCGCCGTAGGTGCTCCTTCCGAGTCGAGGAGGGCGAGGGCTTCTGCAGTTGCACATTTGTTGAGGATATGCTTTTGTTTTGTTTTAATCATATTGTATTCACTCTAATTAGAGTATGACAAAGACCGATTCCCCTCAGCCTCCGGGCGAGCCAACTAGATGGCGGAGCTCCCCACCCACTACCCAAAAACGAATATTCACCCCCTCCCCTCTTCCACCCCTTCTCCTCTTCCAACACCATTACCCCAGGGCACCATATTCTAGTCCTCCCCCAGAAATGTACCTGTTCGGATCCAGTACCACATTCACCTGAGCGCAGGGTTGCATTGATGTTATCGCAATGGAATACCCCAACCGTCCAACAGTGGGGCGTGAACAGCACCTGTGATGTGTCTACCGATGTTCGCTCTGTAAGTGTATTGATGCATCCGTGGGAACTACTCGTGCTGGTGCTCGCATGCATGAGAGGCAGGTCTTTGAACCCTCTCCGACTGTTGTGTGTCGGAGCGTGCTGTCATCAGAAAAGCTCTTCATTGAACTCCTACGCGGTCACGCCGTAGTTTGTATCCTCACCAGTGCTGCATGTAGTGAATTGTCGTGACTGGCGTAAAGCAACAGAAAAGAAGGCGAGTGGCCCTAGAAGGGGGACTACTGGTCGGTGTCAATGCTGAGTGGTATCGAGTGATGTACAGACAAGATACATTCCCCAGAGGTGAGTGCACACACACCGGGATGCGATAATGAAGCCAAAGTCCAACCGCAACCTGCCAAAAACAGCGGAAGTCTTGGCAAGACTAGGCGGTGAGGAGTGTTGTCGAAGGTGTGTGTGTTGAGCACATGCTTTTGGAGTTTGTCATATTTGAAAGTCAATGAGTCACGGGGATCTAGATTAAGTTTCATCACCGCTTTTGCTCTCAAATTTCTTGAGAGGGCTACGAATAACATTTCCACCACTTAATACTCGGCCATGTGTCACTTTTTGATCTGAATGCGGCTGATGTTGTCGTAGGCCAGGATGAAGGCTTTCCGCCTGATGTTCCAAATTCCAGCTGGTCCCTGCATAGTCGCTCCAAGTACGATCTTGTGAATATATAGACCCGCATATTTCCATGTCGGATGGCCTCCTGCAGCTCCTCTTTTAACTGCACCTAGTCCTTCCTCTGTTATCCATTCATGATCTTGATCGTTTCCTCGATCGTTTCCTAGCAGCAGTAGAGGAAGATCGCGAAGGCATCTTTGGCCCCGGGGTTGGTGCCGGTGCGAGAGGAGTGGTTTTCGTACTCCTCCATTGATTTGGTGATGTCCGCTGCTCTGATGACTGGGGCACCCATGGTGCCTGGGTGTGGCATTTGGTACTGTTCCTTTACAATGGTGAGGGCCAAGGACTCGATGAATTGCCTTTGATCACGTGTATGGCTGGGTGAGGCGTTGGCAGAACGTCCAGCGCTGGTGGAAGATCCAGCTTGGGTTGAGGGTCTAGCACTGGAGGAGGAATTATGGCCACTGGAACCGGCGGCGGAAGTCAAATGACAGTGTTCAGTTGACATCTTGGTACTGTTTGTAGCAGTTTGGTGGTGGGAAGGTGCATTAGGTGGTGAATTGGCAGTAATTGGTGATTTAAGGTCAATTGCTAGTTTGTGAGTTTTGGAAGGGGGGTTAAGTCAATTGGCTCTCTGTTTGAGGTGAGCTCTTTGTTACTTTCCGTTTCTTAGTCCAGTTTCACCACCTCACATAGTCGTCTCTCATAGCTTCCTGCAAAGTGGTGTAACGTGTTTCATTCCCTGCGAGTCCCCCTATTACTTGTAGTATCTGCAAAAGCACTTCCCATAATTTCACCGGCATCATTGATTCCTGTTGTTAGTATTCTTCTGGATCAGTGTCTTCCTTAGTACGGGGTTGGCATTCTGTTTTCGCTTCTGTGTTCTCATCCCGGTATATGGTTGGTGCCTGTTGTCCTGGTGTTTGGTTGGTGCCTGTCATCCAGACAGTAGGTCAGTGCCCATGATGCTGGGATATAATTGGTGCCTGACGTCCCGGTATGAGGCCGGTGCCTGTGGTCCCGTTATGAGGTTGGAGCCTGTGGTCCCGGTATGAGGACGGTGCCTGTGGTAATGGTATGAGGTCAGTTCCTGTGGTCACACCAGCAAGGTTAGTACCTGTGGTCCCGGGATGAGGTCGGTGCCTGTGGTCCCTGTGTCAGGTCAATGATCGTAGTCGCCGTGTTAGGTTGGTACCTGTGGTCCCGGTGATTGGTCGGTGCCTGTGGTCCTGGTATCAGGTCGGTGACATTTGTCCGGTTCTAGTTCGGCGCAATTTCCTTGGTGTTTGACATGGTATCAGGTGGGTGCCTTTGGTCCGGTGTTAGTTCTGCGCTATTTCCTACAAGTTCATCCTGGTAGTAGCTCGGTGCCCTTCGTCCAGTGTTAGTTTGGCGTCATTTCCCCGGCGTTCATCCCGGTATTTAGTGTTAGCAATTGTTCCAATTGTGTGGTTCGGTTGCAGGTCCGGTACCAACCCGGAACCAGACCATTGTAACTGGTTTCACCACACGAAAACCCGGACCGGTGCAATTGGCCCGGTTTTACCACCAAAAACCTGGCATTTCAACCTTACCACTTTAGCTCCAATTGAGTAATTGAGTTCTGATTGTATTGTAACATGATCAATATGTAGATTGTGCAGTTTTAGCCGGTCTTTCGCCTCCTGCTTTCAGATTAGCGATCTGACCAATATTAGTTGAGTCGCTATAGAAAATCCGTAAATTTCGCCTGAAATTTTTGGTCATTCCCCAGCAACTCAATGAGTATTGGTCAGATCAAAATTCTGAAAGCGGGAGGTGAAACAACGCCTCACAGTGCATGATCTGCGTATTAATCATGTCATGATATGATCGGACCTCAGATACTGAATTGAAGCCCAAGTTGAGTCAAAGTTGTAGGAACTGTAGAATGGAACCGCGTTCCGGTTCCAACCGGGTCGAGAACCCGCGCGTTTTTGTCCTGTCCAGGTTACAACACTTCCAAGAAACACCAGGTCGGGTTTTCGGACGGTTCTGGAATCAAACTGAACCATGTGTCTAGTCCAAACCTGGACCACTGGCTGGTTACCCGGACTTGTTGCTAACACTACCGGTATTAGGGTGGTGCCTGTGTAGACAGCAAGGTCGATGTACACAGTGTACCGCATCCGGCATTCTAATCCGACATTGTTAGTATCGTCCACCAGTTGCTTCTTTCAATATTTGCCCGTGTTTGCTCATAGGGGACTTTCCCATCCCTCAGAACTCAACTTCCAGAACCGGAATCCATGTTTGGGCTCCATTTGCAGTGAAACAGCCGAGCTAGATGGCTGACAGTTCAACATCAACACTCCGCCGCATCTCTCACAGCTTTCTAAATGGATTTGTGAGAAAGAGCTGTTCTGGCTGGTGGCGCGTAGAAAGGTGGTGACAAGGTATGATACTACCCGGCTGTGAGGATCCATGCAATTGTGTGGATCCACACTGTGTCTCGGAAAGAGTGAGTGAGATCAAAAGATGAAAAAGATAGAGTGTGTAATTTCTTGTATAATGAGATGAGATGATATGAGATACAAGATGACATCATACAAGCTATCTACCGTAAGGTCAGCTGAATATATACTCCCCATCACTCGGTCCATCTCCGCAACCCATCAATCTCTGATCACCTGCTGTTGCTCAGTCCGTTTCCATCATTCCTGCATCTCCGTACACCCGTCATCACTCAGTCTTCTGCCAAGCTGAGTGGCGGTGGTGGTGGTGAGAAACAGATTTTCCTGCCACACTGTTTGGTAAATTGATCCTCATATCATCTCTGCAGTACTCTTTCGGTCAAACTGATTATCCTGTAAGTTGGTGAGCCTGGAGATCATCTTGACATCCACCCTGCGCTCTGTGCAATAATCATCTCCAATTGCTCACCAGCTTTCCTCAACATATGTTGTCTGCCCCATCTCCAGGTGATTGCTGATTCTTGTCTGGGTATCCAAATTATCGTTTTCTGAGTTGCCATTTCATCTCCTGTTGAACTGGTTGAGTCTTATCCAGGAACAGGTTTTGGCGCTGCCAGTGATCTCTTCCATGGGACGCTCGTCAAATAATCTCCAGCTGTTAGTTTCAGCCCATATGTGGGTATCATGGTGCTCACCCTCAACACTTGCAGTACGCTCATCCCCCTGTTCTGTGTCGTGACTCTGCTAGTGGCGGATCCATTTCAGATTGCTTTGGTGCCATATCAGTAGTCTATTATTGATTTTGGAGTTGCTTTCCAGTAGCAGCTCCATATCGCGAGATGGCTGAGACCAAATCGTGAACCCCATCGGGAGTATAACTTGCGCACACTCCTTCTTGATTCATCTGTTGGTACGTTAGCCATGACTGCTTTGACTGCATTTTCACTGTTCTCAGAGTACAACTGTTGCTTCTTCCCCATGGGCTCCTCCTACTGATAGCCTTCTGGATTGGCAAATGTGTTTCACAGAGTGTTGATTGTGATGTCCCATTACAATAATGATACGTGGAAGGGGTTGTTGGGATACCTGCACTGTCTTCCCCCTCTGGACAGTTTGCATCTCGGCCAAAGACTAGTCTGCTACAGCGTGACGATGGGTGGTATTTGTGTTGGAGTTGGGTGACTCGGGGACTGATTCATGATCGTATTCATAATTGTATCTAGGAAATGCAGCTGAATACATCGGCAACACTCAATAGTGCACTGAGTGGTGACCGGAGCAGTGGCTGGTAACGTACACGGTGGAGCCATGCCGCGGGTATGTTGAATAGCTAAATCACTCTGGTTGATTGAAACTACATAGCTTGAAATGGAAGTTGTGATCTCAACAACTGTGTAACTTTGGACATCTACAATATCATCACAAAAGGGAAAGAGACTGAATGTTATTCATCTCCCGGGATCCATCGCCTGAGTTCAACCTCCTGTCATCCTTCCTCATTCGGTCGCAATCCAAATCCAGCTGTGAACCATCTCCTAACTACATCCATCTCATTCATCGATCAATGGCTGCAATGTATCTCCAGTTAGGATCCCCCTTCGGACCGATTCCATCTCTTGTCATCCTTCTCAGCGTATGATACATCTGGTCACAATTTATCTGGCACCAGCCATTGGTTTCCAACCTGCACATAATTGCACTCATCTTGGCAGCATCCTGTGATTTCTCCTGTCGCTCTGTAAGCACTCTACAGGTCATCATTATGGGCATCCATAATGTCAAACTTTCATTGACTCTTTATCTCAGTCTCATAGTCCATGCGATGGCATAGCATCAATCCCAAGAAAATACCGACCAATCAATCTGTGGACATGGCATCAGATCCTATAATCATAATCCATTATCAAGGCTTGTGAGTGTGTGTGTGTATTGCACGCAATTGCCGGAATACCGCTCCACTCCTCTCAACTCAACTCCATTCAACTCGAAGCCATCCAACTCAGCTGCTGTCCATAGTAATCCACCTATATGACACAATATAGCCGGGCTCCATGTCAATTGCATGGTCAATTGACCAATGCGCCAGGTGAGTCTCCACCTCTTCACTGAAAACATCCACAAAATCTCTAAATATGTCCAGGATATGTCCTCCATTGTTTGTAGGCACCAACTTTAATTTGGTGCTGGCTCCATCTGCAAAGTGTAGTTGTCAATTCATAAACATTATGTAATGGTGAGGAGGAATATCCAGGAGTCCGGATTGAAATCAGTTCGCACATCGATCAACACAGCCCCGTAATCCTGTTCTTCCTTGGTGTCTTGGAGTACCTGTAGCAGTCAATCAAGGTGAACATTAGCGGTATACTGTGCTGCCGCAGATACTGCCGCAGCACTCAGCTCGCCCATCCAGTGCATTGTGCCTGTCACACCTGTAGCGATGCTTCACATGGTCACTCCCTGCAGCACTGTATGAACTCCAACTTTTCGAAACAATGTCCAACAGACCTTCTCAAAGGAATTTTGTCTTGAAAGGCATTGTTCGAGGTATTTGAATATCCACTATACTGCCAGCTGCTACAGAACCTGCCGCCTCACTGATGGCAAGATGGGTACCTTTCTGGGCCTACCCAATGGCCTTCCTGGACAACTGCCACCTCTTCTGCTCTCCCAGAGATTGAAGCTCCCATTTTCAAATGTTTGCATGTCGATGCTAAGATTTTTGGATGTGTGCCAATGCAATCAATATCAGCCACCAGTTCACTCAGTGTGTCAACCGCAACTTGTACAATTTGTACCAATACGCATACTCTGCAAATCACATACTTGTAACACTCAATTGAGACTGCCTGATAACCATTAACAGTCTTGCCTCCCCCAATTGGGGCTTTCTGATAATGAAATAACCATCCAATCGCACATTGGGATACGACACATCGATCAAACCACTTTGCTCTTTTGCATACAGCAGCAGTTTGCGGGTCTGACTGGAGTGCACAGACAATCCCTCCTACGGTAGCCCCGTGGACCTTCAGAATGCTGGCTACATATCAAGTGCAGCACCAGTGTATTGGGAAAACCCTCTTTGTATGCCATCGTATGGGCACATATCAGTAATTGCTCATGGGTGGATGTTGGGTGACATTGATTTGATTGTGTGGATGGGTCTCTCTCATCACAATGATCTGATTCAGTCGTCCAATATTCTGCGAACGCAGATAATTATCCTATTTAAACGATCACTCATACCTGCTCCACACCTCAGAGCATTGGGTGAGATTGTGTATTCCATTCTGAGCTGCCATACCGTCTGTGACTCCAGTATTTTGAATGTTTCCCGTCGGTAGACCAATGATACCAGTATTTACATTGCTAATCATAGTGGAATCATTCCATTGCAGCTGTTGGAACTTGTCACAGGAACTATAACATAGATGATTCCAGGGAGTAGGGTAGAAGGTATTCGCCGTTGAGATAGCCATCGGTGACGTTGATCGATGCCGTCTGCACATATTTTGTAATTTTTTACAGAGCCCATGTAGATGTGCATCATTTAATGCATGTGCCCATGTATCTTCTGTGCAGCTTTGTTTGCTGTTATCGGAAAAGGATGAGATAAGTCCTGAGAACTGGGCTGGCTTGGGCATCGCCAGTGATGCTAGATGTATGTGCTCTGGAATGGTCCCATTCCTCAGGAATTGGCTCAAGTGGGTTGTAACGTATCGAATCCAATGGATACTGGGATTGGTTTCATTCGAGTGGTCATATGATGAATTCATTCCAATTGACATTGTTTGACTTGGTTGCTGACTGATGTCCTGGCCAGTTGGCCTCTGGAATCCACTTAGAATTGTTGATGCTGCCATCAATATCAATTGGATGTACTGCCCAAACACAGTTGCTTCTGCTATGTGTTATTGCTGATTCGAGACACTCTCTCCATTATATATCTCACGACGCATTGCTCCCTGATTGTCCTCTGGAATTAACACCAAATTGACCTTCAGAGTTAACTTCAATTGAATTCATTTATCAACACACTGCTCGGCTCCAATGAGTGCTCCCAAATTCGTATGTTATTTGATGGATATCATGACAGGTCTGAAAGGAATCATTCATACAATGTCGTATGTAAAGCGTATCTGAAATTGTGAGAGCTATAATAGTGTAAAGGTATATGCCTCTGTATGGCCTCATAGCAATCTACATGAGTAGATACAGTAGGAAATGTGGATCTCAATATTGTAGAGCGGAAGAATGGTAGTAAAGTTAAGATGATCACTCGAGATCTAAGGTTCGTGGTGAGCTGACCATGCAGACAGTGGGTTGTACCCAGCCCTGGACATGTCATGTGCAGCGGTGCCATTACACATATGGATCCATGTTAGCAGAAATTATTTCACATGAGTATATCTATAGTGTATAGATTGTTCTAGGTAGGTATTATAAGACACTTTCTATGATATCCGACTGGTGCCAAGTTGACTATATACAGTGGGTGTTAACAGCCCCTGGACTCATCACATGTAGCTGTGCTGTTGTACAGCAATTGTACATTCTATACAAAGTTGGTGCAGCATTGTTCAGCAAGGATTGCCGGAATATGCATATGTCGCTAGACTAAGTGAGTATTGCAGATGAAGCAAGTAAAGGAAGCCAAATTCAGTGTAGCAATACACAGGTTTTGCAGCATGGCAGAAGTAGTGTAGCAAGGCCAAGGGAGTGAAATCTAAGATGCAGTAACAAACATCAAGAAATCTACATTTCCCATCCCAATTATATGCATCAATATTGAACAACTCACATAGTGTACTTTATGTGAAATGTGTATAACTATGTGTATTTTCAGCTTTCTATCTATGATTTTACAATATTTACAATATTTGGTTTGTTGCTGTACATTGGAGCAAAAAGACCACTAAACATATATTGTTTCGCACAACAGCAGAATGAATATTTGCGCTATCGTCAATTCAAGACTGGGAGGGGAAAGTGTGCCTACTTGTGCATATTGTGAATGTTGAACGTTTTGTGATCGGACCAAAACTTGTGGACTTAATCTGGAGGGACATTGTGGGTTCACACAGTAATACCTGGGGCAATAATGAATGTACCACCAGTGAACCAATGAGAATGCTTCATGGTGACTGCATATTGATGACACCCACGTCTATATGCGTATAACAATCAAGTCCTAGCCGGTTTTTCGCTCTTCAGGGGAGATATGCTTTGTAGCTGTTAACGTTATAAGAGACATTTTAGGGGGATGTCTTTCCGTACGTTGTCTTGTACATTAGACTTACCTTTTGCCAAGGAAAATAACGCCGTTGAACAGAGCCTTTTTTCGACTTGGGCCACAGTTCTGCCTATTGCTTGGTCCGAACTTTGCGTAAGCTCAACTTACAACTACCGTCTATTTTCTCTCGAGCGGTCTAATAGCAGTTACTCATCCATTGCGACTTATTGCTCACACCTCCTCACAGCCAAATACAAGTAGGTGCAGATGCCAGTCAGTCATCGTTTGTACATTTCTCTGACCGACGAAGCGAAGTAGGAAATCATGGCTCTAGTTCACATTGCTGTTATCCCTTTCGTCATTATTCTCGGCTTCGTCTGTTCGGTCATCTTTAGTCGTCTCTCAGGTCGCCGCAAGGACGATACTATTCTTCCAGTTCACGAGGCGTTGAACGAGAAAATCGAAGTCTGTTACCAAAAGAAGATTACGGCGATGAGACCGCGCTTAGGATGGTTCTGTCGCAGTTTCCACGAAGGAGCAGTCATTCCGGAGGCTACATGATGTAACAGCAGACTTTGGCGGGCTCCTTACTTGCACGTGTTCTGTTACGCTCCGCGGCCGTGTCGGGTTCATTAGCATTCATTAGCTTTACACAGTTGGCTGGTCCATCATAGCACTATATTCAATGATCTATTTATTTGTGCTACTAGCTGCTAAAATTTGCAGCTCACCTCGGATTGTTTGTTCAGGATAAAAGCAAAGACAGATGGAGACGTCCGACTGGTATCTATTTCGGTTTTCATTGGGTTACGGGCCGTAGATTCGGAGGTTTGGCTAGGAGGGTACGGTGTTGGTCAGTGCTGTTCGTTGAATACTGTTTCACGGCGGTGTGGTTGGGGCTCCCATCAAATGTCTTATAAACGATATTGATATTTCGGGAGCCTCTCAGGACAGTCCCTGGTAACTGTTCCACAGCTATCGGGGACTGTTCCCGGCGGTTAATTGGTTGAGGAAGCGCCATATAATTTCCACGCGCACAAAAAATGAACTAGTATTTACCGGTGTATGGGGGTTGGAGAATACTTTAAGTATCGTTCGAACTAAATCACAAGCGGAAGCAGGATTACTGTATTCAAAATCCCAATAGCCATCGGATAGCCCACTACTATATTTCCAATAGCCGCTGCGTACTAGCAGTCGCAAATGAATCATCACCGAACACCATAATATTGATTTCTTAGTATCGGCTTTCAACAGCAACTACGGACACCTACGTTTACAAGGGCCCTCAGGCTAAGCAGTCCTGACTGCTAAATTGAAGGCTCTGAAGACCATCGGGGTAGGCTTTGGCGACTACTGGGGTTGATGTGAATTCCGAATTCTGTAGCCACTGATAAATACTGTATGTGTAGTAGGGCCCCAATTGCCCGATGAGTTTATTTTAAGTCTGCCTGTCTCTTGCATTCGAGAGAGTTTTTACATTTTCCTAAAACTCCCCCATTAAATCGCGCTTCATTTGTTAATTTAACCGCTGGAAACATTCCGCAATAGCCGTCGAACAGTTACTAAGGACTGTCCTGAGAGGCTCCCGATATTTCAAACACAATGTCACGTCTTGTTGTGCTATTATTTACTTGCGAACTGTAGGGAATTCTGCAAGGGGGTGTTCTAGATATCTCTGACAAAGACTGAGCTCAGAGGTGGTTTAACTAGGAACATGAGCTCCTAGTATATTGCATAGCATGGAATATGCTCTGAATATTCGACATGCTCTCTTATTATCCTAAGTCTGCCAGATATCCTGCTCTACACGCTTCGTTGTACATTAACGACTTTCAATTCACAGTTGCAGGAACTTAGATATCATACCATCCATAATCACCTCATATGTCCAGGCTTGAAGAAGCTTGGAACACCTGTCGACCACCCGTGCTAAAACATCTACAACTCTCCGGCGCTAAGAGAATACGCCATAGTCCAATGATTCCACCAGTCCGGACGGACCCGGTCTGGGGTAGGGCTCATTCCGGTCCGGTCCCACCGGAAGGTCGGACTGGACCGGGCCCCAGACTGGCAGTCTTGGACTGGACGGGCTTGGTCCGGACCAGTCCAAACAGGATAATATGTATCAATTTCAAAGTAGATCTGAAAAACTGAAGAAGTTAGAGAGTAGTCCCTGCAACCCTAACTCAGACACAACCCGAAGGAAGAACAGCAGCCAAGGCCCAGTGGGAGGCCAACAAATGCAGTAAGCACTTTGGCTACAGACTGAAGCCCAAAGCAGGCAACAGGAGGCCTATCCCAATGACAAGGGAAAAGTCATTCGCCGCAAGATTCTACCAACTACAGTGCGGGAATGCGCCAACCGGTGCAGACCTAAACTGCTTCAGACACCGAGAGGCTGCCAAGTACAGGTGGTGCGCGGGAATGGTCAGCTAAACACAGGAGCATCTTCTACATCACTGGAGCTGGTGGAAATACCAGCTGCGGGATCTCTCCATGAAGGTGGAAAAGGCAATGGGCTGGAAACCTCGCCGATGCCAGCCGGCACAGGGGTCGGAGTTGTTTTCCCGGGAGCCATGTCACATGGCGGTGATGTGCATCATGGTCGCCATAGACTTTGGGAAGTTCACGCTGGGGTGAGACATGAAGGCCGGATCTGCGAGTGGGTCATTTCTCTTCCTCATTAGGTTTCTTTAGTCAGCGGGGACAAAGGGAAGTCGGTGGGAGCTCCGCCATCTAACCAGCCTGCCTGGATGCGGAGAGACTCGGAGTCTGTCATGCTCTAGCTAGAGTAAATTCTGTATGAATAAACAACAACAACTCAGGCATAGTGTTCGCAACAGGCCCAGGTGACCCACCAGCGATCCGGGTTTGGACTGGCAAAACGGGTCGGTTGGGTTCCAGACCGGTCCAAAACCCGACACGCAGACTCTTGGTGGGCAAAACCACGAACTGCACCCATCTAACTGCGGGTTTTGTTGGGTTGGGCTAAACCCGTCGGTTCAAATCACTGGTTCGGCGTTGTGGGTGTCACATTTATGGTAGCATTTAGATATACTAATGATAATCGTATACTAGTGACATTGGTACATCACAGTTTAATTTTGATGTATTGGCCACCATAGTCATCAAAGTCAACTGACACACGTGCCCTACCACAACCTGAAAATGAGGGTGAAAGAAATGTCAACGATTATTGGTCATGTATCTTGGGTAATCTGCGGGGGGACAGGATACACACTGTCATAAACATTGTATTGCCCGCCTTTATGTCAAAAAGAGACAGCATAACGCTCCCTACCCTATGTTTAAAATGAGCGTCAACAGAGCATCAATGATTATTGGTCTTGCATCTTCGGTGATATGATTGTCGCTTGATCAGACCCATCCATATGCGCAGATATCGCAGCGATTATAGGCCAATCCATATGGGATATTCCTGCCACATTCTCCGGGACAGTAAGAGGTTATTTCATTCCCAGAGCTACTAGTAAGTATTCTCGAGCATTTTAGTGTACAAAAGCAGTCATAACGATGTATAATAACCATTACGGCAACATAGGGTTGTGATTAGCCATGGTGAAGAGCCAATAATCATTGACACTCCGTTGACGCACATTTTGAGGATGGGGCAGGGAGTGTTTCACTTTCTCATCTGCCTATATAGGCAGCTAACACTGTGTTTATGAGGGTTTGCAACCAGTCGCAACCCATATTACCTAGGATACATGACCAACAATCATCAACACTCCGTTGACGCTCATTATCAAGAAGGCGCAGGCATGGTGTCACAATCTGTTTTGCCTATAAAGGTGCCCAATGATGGCTTTAAGACTGCCTGCAACATATCGGCGGTGTGATTACGCAGGAAACATGACCAATGATCATTGACGCTCCAATGACGCTCATTTTCGAGATAAGGTAGTGAGCGTGTCACTATAATTTTGGCAATGATGGCAGCCAATACTTCTATCACGTATAACCACGACCAAATTAACTTTCAATTACTAGACTTACAGGATCGAACATTGTTGAAGCTGCGTTGATGCTCATTCTGCCACGGGCGTATGCACATTCAGCAATCATACTGATTTGGCGTACTATATCATTCTCATTGTTTTGGCAGGCTTTCAATCGTTTTCATATACTTTCTTCTTGATCACAACATTGTTCTTTAATAATATATATCAAAAAGAGTAATAATCTCGAAAATCCCATGCCTTTCAATCAATCCAAGTAATTACTTGTAGTTTCGCTCAATAGGCTGCTCTGGTCTTCAACACGGATGTCAGCGGCATTATTACACAGCGGACAGTGTAGTTACCAGTGGATGTTCCTTCATCATTTGGCATATCTGGATCAAAATCTGTATCGTGCTGCCTATTCTGGGCAGCTGCATCAAAAGTAAACAATGCAGCACAGAAATGAGATGTATGTGAATACGCATATCTGGCCGGCACATTGACGATTTGTGTATATTGTGGTCCGGATTTCTTCCCAGTTGGGGACGGTGGCATTTTGGGCAGTGGTGGCATCGGCTCTGGTGTCATGTGGCTGTATCTGTTGGGTGGAGGTGCGCTTGTTCCTTTCGCGTGTCACTCGTGTCTGCGGTTTCATTGAAGTGCTGTTGGGGCAATGAAAGGCATCTGGCTGTGTGGTTTTGACAATGCATAGCCGGGCGTCACTCTATTGCTGCATTCACCTTTTCATTGCCAGGAAAGCGAACACCCCGGTTCTGCTCTTCTCTTCTCTTCTCTTCTCGGGGCTCGGCGGGAGGTTTCTTGATCAGGAAATACGTTGCCTCTGTTGCGGACTGTGAAAACTCGCCTTTCGCCATTTTCACCATATTCAAGGCCAGGCACCTGTCGGACTGTTCCAGCTGTACTCGACCTCCTTGCCTTGCCATAGTTGCAGACATGTTGAACACCTACAAGAAATTAGTTGCTGCTTGTAACAAAGAGATTCAGTGATTTCCTCAGCCATATATGCTCTCTTAGCCTCTTCTAAGCTGATTACAGCCTGTCTTGTCCACTCATGGGGATGCTCACCAGGAAATTTGTCCACGAAGATCCCAGTGCTGAATTCATCACAATGTTCGATTTCATGGACTGTGCGGAAAATAGCCAGGTTAGATGATAGAGATTTTCCGTTACGGGCAGCGATAAATTGGATTCATAGCTCTCTACATACACCCACTGCATGTGATATGGTTTATTGATGCCCATTTACCACGATATGAATATTCTCACCTCCAACTGCACCGGGAAAAATGACCTTACGCGACGCGTAACTCATAGAGAAGCTGTTTTTGGGCCGGTAATCCATAGCATATTTGACGCGTGGCACTATGAAGTCCTATGGACCTCCGAGTTGACTAGATTACTATGATACGGATGCGTTTATGAGCGCTTGATACTATACATCACACTGCATACAAACTTGAAAGCAAGCTGCCAGATGCATTTCATTGCACGCTCCCAAGTACGCTCTGAAGTACACTCCTGATTGCACTCGTTTGCACACTCCCAGCCTGCTTTACTATACGCTCTCAAGTATGCTCTCAAGACGCTCTCAAGCATACTCCCGAGCACGCTCTCAAATACACTCCCAATTGCACTTGATGACACTTCCAGCCTGCTTGACTATACGCTCCCAAGTAAGCTCTCAAGACGCTCCCAAGAACACCTCTGAGGACGCACCCAAGTACACCTCCGAGTCGCTCTCAAGTACACTCTTCATTGCACTCGGAGGCACACTCCCAGCTAATTGGCTCTATGGTCATAAATACACTCTCCAGAGGCAAGACACTCCCAATCTCACTTGACTATATGCTCCCATGTATGCTCCTGTGTGCTCGGTCCAGAGAATTGCTGAGTTGCAGGCGCCAGGCACCAGGAGGCGTGAAGCTGGTGGCGGCTGGCGGGGAGGCTGGAGGCGGCTGGTGGGGAGGCTGGTGGCGGCTGGCGGGTGGTGGGTGGCGGCTGGCGGGTGGTGGGTGGCTGGCGGCGTATGTTTTCTGAAATCATGACGTCGGTCGATATCATAGTCTGAACCTTATTTTTAGCGCGGCCACCGTGACGAGATCTCACTATGCCTCACGGTCATGGTGTTGACAATTGCAGCCATTGATTCTGCAGGAAAGGTAGGCATTTGGATCTTGGGGAGAGCAGATCTCCGACTTAGATTTTCCAGCGGAATCTAGTGCCCACTTCCCATCGATTGTGGGCATATGTGTGCGCATTCAGTCCGGGGCTGATGGAGATGATGGTGATCGCGATGGCGAGGGCGATGGAGATGGCGATGGCGATGGCGATGGCGATGGTGATGGTGATGGGATGGAGATCATATACCAAAAGTACTTAGGCAAGTAGGTTGGCTACGTCAACGTCAGCATCAAAGCTTCCACAGACTTAGATCCTTCTACTAGCCAAAGCTTCCACAGACCTAGAGCCTTCCATTAGCCAAAGCTTCCACAAAGTCAGAGTTTTCCATCGGCCAAAAGCTTCCACAAAATCAGAGTTGTCCATCGGCCAAAAGCTTCCCGTGGAAAACTCTACTCCTCGCGAATATGCTCTTGCATGCTTGATCTAGAGACTTGTTGAGATGCAACCGCAAGGCACCTGGAGGCATGTGGCAGGTGGCGGGTGGCGGCATGCCGAAATCTTGACGTTAGTCAATATCATAGTCTGAACCTTATCCTTAGCGCGGCCACCGAGACAAGATCTCACAATGCCTCACTGCCATGGTGTTGACAATTGCAGCCTTCGATTCTTCAGGATAGGTAGACAATTGGATCTTGGGGAGAGCAGATCTCCGACTTAGATTTTCTAGCGGAATCTACTGCTCGCTTCACGCCGATTGTGGGCATATGTATGTGTGCGCATTCGGTGCTGATGGTGATGATGGCGATGGTGATGATGGTGATGATGGCGATGGTGATGATGGCGATGATGGTGTCGGTGATGGTGATCATAGTACCAGAAGCACTTAGACAAGTAGGTTGGCTACGTCAACGTTAGCATCAAAGCTTCCACAGACTTAGAGCCTTCTAGTAGCCAAAACTTCCCCAGACTTAGAGCCTTCTAGTAGCCAAAGCTTCCACAGACTTAGAGCCTTCTATTAGCCAAAGCTTCCACAAACTCAGGGTTTTCCATCGGCCAAAAGCTTCCCGTGGAAAACACTACTCCACCCGATGCGAGGCTCTCTCAAGAAGGCTTTCAAGCAGGCTTTCAAGCAGGCTCTCAAGCAGGCTCTCAAGCGAACTCTCACCAATAGTGTACAGTACCGGTATAGCAGCGAAGACGGCAGGCAGTGAAGACTGGTATAGGTCCATCTCCGGCCGCCAGCTGTATATAGTTCCATAGGCCCACGCGCACATCTCTATGAATCGACTATAGATGACTATAGGCTGCGCGTCACGCAGGGGTCCACGGGAAGCTTCCTATGAGCTGCGCGAGTGTGCGTGCGTGCGTAGCGCGGTCTATAGTCCATTTGCACTTTTGCCGATGTGCATGATGATTGTTAATCTTCACGGTGGTTCCAGTCATTCGGACAATATTTCAATGCGTGTCCTGGGTCATATGATTGGTGGCTGCATTGGCAGCGTCGCGCTGGCCAAATTGATGTCTGTGTTACTGCTGTGTGCCAATGAGTGACGTATATGATATAGCACCCGCCAATCGGCTTGATTTAGATCCACTCTCCGTTGGATGGAGTGGTTGTGTCTCCATAATTAAGGGGTCTGGAATAGGAGAGTATGATAATAATGAAACGATGTGGGTAATCCTGAGGACTATGTAGTTAGCTTCATGTCAGAATGGAATCAGTTGCAGCCAAAATGTTCCATATACTGAGGATGAATCCTACTGAATACGGCCGCAAGTTGCGGGGGTTGTCCACCTCCCCGTGATGTGCAATGAGTAGGTCAAATGTTTTGTGTTTGTTAACAGGGATAAATTCCAGTGTACGACAGCCGAGATCGCGTGATTGTCAGACCTGCATAGGACATTGAAAGAAGGAAAGGACATCTGCTGACATCTGTCTGAATAAATTCCCGGGATATTGCATGAAACTGAGGCTAGCAATGAAGTGATGATGTAAGGTTAGCCTAACTATTCCTGTTTAATTGGGAGGCAAAAGCGGGTTTTTGCTTTGTTCAAGATGACTAAACATACCAGCCTTAACATAAAAGACACAGCTTGCCTTCGTATTGTCCATATCTTGCAACATCCAACATCTCGCCCAACAACAAAGTCAATGCAAACTACAATGGTCAACGTTCCAAAAAAGAACTTTTCACCACTTCCAGTGTGCAAATATGGCTAATCTACAACGCAGTCCACCCCACGATCGCATCAAGGGAATGAATGCCAGAGCGGCTTGGAAGCAGAGAGCGTCCGAGCCCCTGGGGCATTGCGCAGCTCGCTATACGCATTGAAGCTAGCGGTCAAGAAACGGCAACAACAACACTTCTTAAGGACTGAATTGAATGATCAATGGATTATGTATCATGTTGACAGACAGACAGCTGTGGCAAGACAGCGAGTTGCAGATGCAGAGGCAGCGTTTCAGCAAGACCAGGATGATACAAGGAAATGTGAAAACACCAGAATGACGAATAGAGAGCCCGAAAGGACTTTTCAAGAGATGATCGTTGATATTGGAGACAGACTGAGTGATCTTGCAAGGTCTAATGATGGGGAGGATGGGGAAGATAAGGATGATGAAGAGAGAGAGCAGGGCCAGCTGAGCGAAGCTGATGAACCCGGCTGGGTGATGGGCACAATTACCAAAACGGTGCAGCAGCTCATGGAGAGGTTTCTGTAGAGGCAGATGAAGCTTCACCCTTTGACACAGGCAGGATGGGAGGACGCAGCCAATTCCTTGCGTGAAAGAGATAAGAAGTACGGCATATCCAAATTGATGGTCCCGGCTGTCGCTCAACCGCAAACAGAGGATGGTGTAACGGCACCTGCCCTGACAACATTTGGAGAGCGTTTGGAGTGTCTTGACATTGTCCCCGGAATATCGCAAATGCCGCACTGGACATCTCGACCAAGTAGTAGTCTGATTAGGTGTGGTTCGGGGAAGCTGCGGTTGAACACAAGTATACCCGTTCTTGCGCCAGCCGCGAAGCCTGATTCAGCACTCATTCAGAATGTGAAGCCTGTTCAACTCATAAGCTTTTACACCTGCAGACAGCCACCCAACCTAACCACCATATGGAAATAGGAGTCGGACAAAGATATGCTGACGGCTCCTGCATGCGGGGAGGATCAGAGAGGCAAATTGGTATTGTTCACGTCATATCTCGGTGAAATGTAATTTTTGTCCCAATTTTGCTATATGTCAGCTTGTACTTGATTTCAGTGTCCAAATTGTGAGAGATGATAATTCGTCTCTGCATTTGCAAGGGTCAAACGCACCATGTGAAAGTTCTAGAATCGAAATCAGGCTGTAAGACGGCAAACATGTTACATTTCTGTTTGAGGGTTACTGTTAAGTGAGAAAGTAACAGCTGAATTAGTCACAAAATATAGAAACAAAATTAAAGAGAGTGATGTCATAACGGTCAGCGTCGGATCAGTCAGTGCCCAATACGAATCTGTCTTAATGACGACTATTATGCTGCATTCATCCATGGATCTAACTACAAAACTCTCAGCAGAGAGCTGGTGAACACTGTTGAGATCTTTGAAATCACGGATGGTACGTCATGGAAATCGAGAAGAAGGAGCTGGATGATGAATGGTGAGGGAGTTGAGCTATATTCACCAAAAACTAGTGAAATGATCTACATGCCATAAATTGCTGGCCGAGAGCGCAGGAATGTGATAGTGCCACAGCATTTCTCACTCAGAAGACTTGGATTAAGGTGGATCAGAAATGGTGAGGTAACACAGCTCCTGGATGCATATGAATATACTTAGAAACGCAATATTGGATATCAATAATCCGTTTAAGTATCATTGCATACAATTATTGAGTGTACAAAGCAAGTTTCGTCATGATTGATGTGATCGTCAGAAGAACCTCAAAGATTTTTAGTCATACACACTCGGCAATCAAAGGGCTGCATTTCCACATTCTTAATGTATTGGTCGGCATGATAGCGAAAATCTAAACAACAGGCTCGTTTCCCCATCCTAAAAATAACCCTCACCGGAGCGTCAACAATATATGGCATTGTAGCTTGGATAATCCTAGGGCTGCGTGGTGGCATCAACTAATAACTGAACTATCAGCCGCCTTTCAAGGCGAAACTGATCGTGGCAAGATGGCTACACTGTCCTGAAAATGAATGTCAACGGAGCATCAACAAGTTTTGGCGTTGCATCTCGGAACATCCAAGAGTTGAACAGCCATGTCAACCGATAATGGAACTATCGGCTGAATAGACAAAAGTGCAAATCGACTTTAGACAGCACTAGGCGCACACACACAGCTCACAGCAGGCTTCCTGTAGACCCATGCGCAACGCGCAGCCTATAGTCATCTATAGTCGATTCATAGAGATGTAGGCATGGGCCGAAGGAACTATATACGGCTGGCGGCCGGAGATCGACCAATACCTGGCCTTACTGAATGCAGTCGTCGCTGCGATCCCACTCGAGTGCCCACTGCCTCTTGGGAGCCTGCTTGAGAGACTGCTTGAGAGCCTGCTTGATAGCCGGCATGATAGCCCGGTTGATAGCCTGCTTGAGAGAGCTATGCGTGAGAGAGCTGTGCTTGACAGAGCCATGCTTGAGAGAGCCCTGCTTCGGGAGAAGTAGAGTTTTCCACGGGAATCTTTGCACCGATGGAAAACTCAGAGTTCGTGGATGCTTTGCCTAACAGAAGGCTCTCAGTCTATAGAAGCTTGATGCTGATGTTGATGTAGCCAACCTACTTGTCTAAGTGCTTCTAGTACTATGATCAGTGTTTTCACCAGTCCGGACGGACCCGGTCTGGGGTAGGGCTCAGTACGGTCCGGTCCAACCGGAAGGTCAGACTGGACCGGACCACAAACAGGCAGTCTTGGACTGGACGGGCTTGGTCTGGA
>Ga0307515_10006288_pt1 | contig 23808 bp, 30 predicted proteins | sample 17_EM_MG_FD_194513 | JGI IMG/M metagenome (GOLD analysis project Ga0307515, IMG submission 194513) | Populus trichocarpa ectomycorrhiza microbial communities from riparian zone in the Pacific Northwest, United States - 17_EM | ecosystem: Host-associated > Plants > Roots > Unclassified | place... | reverse complement strand
AGTTAACCAATGAATAGAGTCTCAGCTGCCGTCGCGCCTCCCTCCAAATCGACCGCCTCCAAGTACTCCTCCAATCTCGCTCGATCATAGCCTGCAAGTGCATCTCCAAACTCGCTCGGTCACAGCCCCAGAGTGCATCTCTAAACTCGATCGATCATGCCCTCCAAGTGCATCTCCAAACTCGCTCCATCACGGCCTGAAAGTGCATCACTGAGTTAACTCGACCTCGGCCTCCAAGTGCATCTCTGAGTTCATTCGATCTCCGTCTCCAAGTGCATCTCAAACACGCTCGATCAAGTACATCTATAAGGAGCGACGGTGGTTGTACGGAGATACAGGGGTAACGGAGGTGGACAGAGTGACGGGGAGTATATATTCGGCAGACCCCGGAGTAGATAGACATCATCTCATTTCCGTCTCCTCTTATCATACAATGAAAATTCACACTCGATCTCTCCCAACTTTTGGCCTCACTCGCTCTGTCCGAGATCCACGAAATTGCGTGGATCCTCACGGCCGGGTAGTATCATATCTTCTCACCTTCCGACGCTCCTCGAGCTTAATCTAGAAGGAACGCGAGGAGAGATTTTCGCAGCGTCACCCAATGCATTGCAATCCCGATGCAAGCGTGTACCCAATGAACCCATTCCGACGTATGGTCACAGTTGGCCACAATGCCAGAGTGTTTGTTTAAAATAGGAGACCGACAGTGCGAGAAAAAACGGTGAAACGGCGATCAGAGGGCGATATGTGACGCGACGCGTGGTCTTGACGCCGGGCACGGAGTAATCCGCCACCCGGGTGTCTCTGACGGCTCTGACGGAGCGCGTCCACTCTGACGGAGCCATTCCGCCCGGACCGAAATGTTTTTTGCTGATGGAAGACAGCCAATCTTCATTGCTGATCAATTGTTTGAACATCCCACCCAACCTTCGAGTATATTGTTGGAGATAGCTAATGTCCGGGCTAAAATTCTGATGAAGCAGGATGATAACGATACCGATCGGGAGATCAGCGAGAACCAATGAGAAGACCTTGGACAGTACACCTTGTCATCCGATATCAAAGAAGACGATTTGGACAATCAGCAGGAGGTGCTACATCAAGGCCAGGCGTGCCGTGATAGGACAATAAGAACTACAAGGGTGCCACCGCCAAAGAATCTCAGTTGTGCAGATACTGTCATTGCCCGCACTTCACTTCCGAATCTGCGACATCCAGCCGGGGCCATGGCACCACCATTGCTCAAACGCCAAAAGTCAACCATCAACATATCACGCGAGTCTGACATAGTACAGGTGCTCCCGCTTCCCAAGGCTGGTGGAGATCACAATATGCCTCAACAAAAGCCTGGTGGTGGTGATCACAATGTTCCCCCACACCAAAAGGCTACTTTTGAGGTAGCGAAATGGTTCATGGAGGCAATCGTATTCACAAAGACTCCCTGGCCAATCCTTTCCGATGAGAAGTACTCGATGGTTGACGAAGCTTGGCATTTAGCCATTGACACTCAGGATCGTCAGCGGGCATTAGCCGGTGCCTCTGTGGGCACTCTATCTGTATGTCAATTGCCCGGTGGTCCAACTCTTAAAATCGACCCGCAAACCCGAGAAGCTGTAAGTGTAAATTCTGTTTTCCGCTCCTCAATTGGACTTATGATGATGCTAAACCCCAAAAATATTCGTAGTTAAAACTAAAGATTAGCACCATTCGAGGGCATTTCGCAGATGGAGCTCGTCGAACTATCGTCCACAGTTACCAGTTGGATTTAGGATCAGAGACTGAGCTTCAAATACAGGTTAAGGAGCTCCTGTTTGACGATGCTTATGTCTCAAAGGTCATTGATGATAAGAAAGCCTGGTTCACGCGGATGGAAGTGCTTGACTTAATCTATCATCACTTTTTCTTCACCGCCAATAGCTTGGGGCGACAACTGACCACATCGCAATTCTTTCAACCTTTAACACTGCAGACACTAGCGCTTGTGGCCGCAGCGATTCATTGTGCGCTGTCTGAGTATGCCACTGGAAAGAAGGTTACAGTTATGTTTTCTCATGATGAATATCGAGGTAAATTTTGCCCTTCCACGGTGATAGATTGAATTACTGCAGATGACATTGCACTCATCACAATTACACATGGTGGGGTTTTTTCATACCCCCCCCCCCCCAATGGTGCTCCTCAGCTATAATAGGCACTCCTCGATCCCTGTCGGCGCTCCTCAGTCTCGAATGGCGCTTCGATATTTCATTCAGCGCTCTATACTGCTATTTCTCTCGGCGCTTCTCCTGTAGGATGGGTGCTCCTCAATCCCCTCCTCGACCTCAAATAGGAGCGCCTCTATATCATTCGAGACTCGTTACTTCTCTCCCCTTTCAGCTGTGCTCAGCATGGATGGGCTGCTCCGCTGGATATGCACTCCTCAATCCCTGTCAGCACTCCTTGGAGTGGATTTTCGCCCCTCAATTTCATTCTGCGCTCCTCCATCACCATCAGCACTCCCCTTGCCCACCCCAAACTCCACATCAGGCACTCCTTCTTTCATGGTGGCGCACCTCGTTTTCCCCCGAATTTGTCATATTTGCCTTTCAAACCCCATTTTGATTCACCGCTGGCTAACCTCGATTCCAACCTTTTAGATATCACAAATCGAGTCAAACAACATGGGAAATCAATTTCACCCACTCGCCCGGCCGGATTCATTCGGAAATGCACGGAGTGCCTCCAGCTTCTTTGCGCCGCTGATGAATTGTGTGTTCCTGCATTTGTCGGCCCTGATGAGATGAGAGATTTAGTGGATGACATTGAGACTATGTTCGATTGCATTCCGATCGCTTAATCGGGTTAATGTTTCGGTTTCACCTACTTTCATTTTTGAGTCACTCGTCATTTTCTTTGGTTCTCCTTAATGTAGCGATGCAAACAATAGAATGTTGAATGAGATGCTGGGTACTATAGTATGATTTAGAAGTTGATAATGAACAATAATCTATGCATCATACGTGGAGGGTATTCTTATTGCTCGTGTACATTCAGATATCGCCGGCAGTCCTTTGACTGAATATCTGTAAGAACCCGGCATCTCTCAGAGTTCGTTTGGGATTCCCGCATTGGTTGGGTGACAGTCCCAGGTGCTCCCAAACTTTGCACAACCGCTCCCATGGGGCTCCCGTACCAGTCATCAGAGATCCCAGTTACTCCGATGGCCGGCCGGAATGCCCTCCTAGGGTCTGGTTCTCTCCTGAAATTAACACTTCTAAGTTTACACTCCGCCTCCTCTCAGACTGTCTTGGAGGCTCCCAGTGACTAAAATACATTTTGCTGATGGAGGAGAACTAAGATGTATAGGCAAGGAGCTCAATAGGAAGCAATCACTGAAGCTGCTTGACTCACAGGCGTCCTATTGAATGAGGTTGCAAGGTCATACACGCACAACTTATGTGTAATTTCCCTAGTCATGCTAACCTTTATACCGGATAGAGTTCTTGTTGGGTTCCTGGAGATATCATATCATATCCCTTCTATGACCTGTAAAGTCATTGATGGGTACGAAGATGAGCACCTATCCAATATCCTAGTGTATGAATTCGAGCATGTAACAAAGAAAGGCGGGTTGTGTGTGATTAAGGTTTCTTTTTCTCAAGGCCCGGGTTGGTTTCATGGATCAAAGGTGTAGTGAAACACCGCAGATGGTGACAACGGAATAGGATATAAGAAGCCCTTTTTTCCGCTGCAGGTCACTGCTACCTGCATTATACTCAACCATACTCTGATCGATTCTATATCTCATCTCGCATCTTTATTAATTTACCACTATCTTTGGTTAACAGAGCATGTCGACGAAAGGATCTCCACCGAAGACAGTGAATGTGGCTCCACCTGGTGGCCTATTTCTCTCGTAACTACGCGGTGACGACAATTCAGAATCACCGGATGAAAGTTCACGACATGCCACTCGCAAAGACAGTCAATTTGGGAAACACACCTATCAATATCATCTGCCGCAAGGTTAAAGTTACCCTCCTTCACAGCAGCCATTTCCAGGCGCTCTGCAGTGTTATCACCAGTCTCCATTCAACATGACACACAGTTCGCAACCTACAAGCACGGCAAGCCAACAATATCCAAGTTTTGGGCCACCATGGCAAGGATATGACTTGCACCAAGGTGGTTATGGCGGGTCTCAAATGTTCCCCCCCCCCGCAGTTCCCAGGACATGGGCCGTCATCTCCAGGTGCACCAAGAGTGCCTCCAGGACCGCTGGGAAATCATCCACTCAATCAACCAACATCTTCCAGCTTGACTCCTCCACCTCAACCTCCTTCTGGTGCACCTGGGACACACCCCATAAGTGTCCTGACGAAAAGATTCCAGCCGCCAGCGGAAACACGGAACACAGATGTCCCGGTGATTGCGGACTTGCCCCCATTGCCGGAGATGTCCTACAATGAATATGATGCAGATGATGAGAGTGACGATTCGTCGGACTTGGGCGGTGCAGAAGGCAAACCCCCAATCAGCCAGAAGCAAACTGAGTTCTCCTTAAAGCAATTTGCCAAAAGGATGGGGCAGGCCAACTACAGTGCATGCAACAGGTGGAAGAAAGAATGGGTGGCGGGGTTTCTCGAGAAAAAGCATCAGTCCATTATCTGGGGGCAGAACCGTTTCAAACAAGTATCAGATATACCCCTGCACTGGGAGACGGCAGTCGCAGATCATTTGGCGACATTCGAGAACTGCCTGCCGTTAATTAATTTCCATAATGCTGAATGGATTTGCCGGCGGTTGGTGGAGATGTTTTTAATCACATGTGAAAGCGAAATTGCAGAGGCAAGGAAAAAGGGAAGGCGAGGCGACAAGTGACCGGCCACGGATTTGGGAGAGCGCACAGGCAACAACGCAAGAAGTAACCTCCCAGAGTTGCTAAATACAACGTTCACAGTAATGATTCACTGGGTGTCGAATGGCAAGGATATGGTTCTAGCCCCGAAACAACTCCAAGCCTCGTATACAGATGTGAGGCGCTGTGAGGAGTTGGTTGATTTCATCGACAAAAACGGCGGCCCGAAAGAGGAATTCATTCTCACATCAATGTTCAAGTGCACCTTGGAGCAGGACGAATTGGAAGAAGAGTATATGGGAATATACAAACAGGGGGAGATGAGCAATGACCCCATATATGGCCAGATTTTGTACAACTGTTGCCTTTCAAATGCTTTCCAGTTGAAACTTGGACATAATGTGAAGATATTTGTGGTGGAAATGATGAGAGCGACAGGGAAGGAGATTGCCGAGCACGTAATTCGGCCGACAAAGGTAATCCGCACTAGCCGTGTTAAGGCTAGACGTGAGCAACTGCCAATCATTCTACATAGACTGTGGAAGGTTCTGAAGTGGGTGGAAGAGAGGGAGAAGAGAAGGGAGAGGAGGATGGTGGGCACGAGAATGATACTTGTATTAATGAAAGTTCTGATTGAAAGAATAGAATTGATTATATTCCATCCACATGTATGCGTTCAAATGGTTACTTCTCTGTGAAATACCTGACCTTGAGATGAATTTCAGGAGCACCGGAATATGAGCTTATGTGCCCAGCTTCCATCCAGGCAACTAAAAGAGATCATTGAGGACGAAAAGGACACAGACAGAAGTGCAAGGGAGGTTCAGGAGCGCGTGGAGAATGGTGAGGAGGTCCTCGATCCAGAAAATACAAGCTCAATACTGAATACGCTTCTCAATACAATCAAAATGAATTTGAACACGAGTGACTTGATGAAGCAGTCAGGCTGCTGAATGCGCGGCCTATTCGCCAATCAACAGATGACCGTGTTCCAGGCTGCAAGTATTCAATTCCAGGCCTGCCCGGAAGTAAGTTTTTTGCGCACCAGGTTCGGGTCATCTGGTTCATTGTGAGGAGATGGGTTTGGGATGCTGATATTCCAGGAGCACTGGTGGCGGAGGAAATGGGTCTTGGAATGACTTTCCCCTCGGTTGCAGCGGCAATGCTTTGCAAATTGGTGACTGAGAAAGTTGTAATGGGGTTGCCACTGTTCATTTAATGGGGGAATACCCTTGAAGAGGGGAGATGCACTTGGAGGCTGCGATTGAGCGAGTTCGGAGATGCACTTGGAGGCCGCGATCATGCGAGTTCCAAGATGCAATCGGAATCCGTGACCGAGCGAGTTTGGGGATACACTTGGAGGCCATGATCGAGCGAGTTTGGAGACCAAAATCGAGTGAATTTGGAGATGCACTTGCAGGCCCTGATCAAGCGAGATTGGTGGAGTACTAGGAGGCGGTGAATCTGGAGGCGGTAAGTTCGGGAGGGAGGCGCGATGGGAGCGGAGACTCTATTCATTGGTTAACTTGTAATTGGGCAAATGTAGAGAATTGGGTACAACATGGTCTGCCGAGAGATGAGACTGACTGGGAGCGGCAGACAGTCGATGTTGCGATGATGCCGTACGCGGTGTATGCAGTACTCAGTGAATGGTGTACTTGGAGTATGCTGTACTCGGTGCATGCTGTACTCGGTGTATACTGTACTCGGTGTTAACTCTCGATCATGGCATGGAGAGACAGAGAGGGATGACTTAACTTCCTCTTCTTTAGTGATGGTAGAATTGAGGACAAGAAAGAGAAAGATGAGAGGGTACGGGGGAAATAATCATGAGAAACATGGACTTGAGATAATTTCGTGCGCGAGTCACTTTACCATACCAGATACAGCACGTATGAGTCCCAATCCGGCGTGTAATTACACTGATACGAGGTCATCCCAACCTGATCCGGCAAGTCATACCCTGATCGCTCATATCCGCTCGTATCCTCCCCATCGTTCTCATCTTCCTCCCCCATCTCTCTCTTTCTCGTCCACAACTCTATAATCATTGCAGAACACAAAGTTAAGTCATCCCTCTCTATCTCGCCATGTCATGATCATGAGTTGGCACCAAGTATTGCATACACCGAGTACAGCATACACCGAGTACAGAATCCATCCAAGATTGTTTGTCTTCCCTTCATTCTCATGATTACGAGTTGACCCCTGAATGTAGCTTCAGCTACCGGCGTGCCTGTCCATGGGAGCACAATGGTAAAGTCACATTGTCACATTCCAACAGTTGCGAGTTAACTAACTGATGAAAAGAGACTCTGCACCCGGCGCGCCATCCATCGACTGCCTCCAAGTACTCGTCCAAACTCGCTCGATTACGGCATGCAAGTGCATGTCCAAACTCGCTTGATTACCGCCTGCAAGTGTATCTCCAAACTCGCTCGATCATGGCCTCCAAGTGTATCTCCAAACTCGCTCTATCACGGCATCCAAGTTCGCACGATCATGGCCTCCAAGTGCATCTACACACTCGCTCGATCACTGCCTCCAAGTGCATCCCAAAACTCGCTCGATCATGGCCTCCAGGTGCATCTCCAAACTCGCTCAATTACAGCCTTCAAGTGTATCGCTAAACTTGCCCGATTACGGCCTCCAAGTGCATCTCCAAAGTCACTCGATCACGGCCTCCAATTGAAGCTCCAATCCTGCTCGATCGCAGCCTCCAAGTGCATCTCCAAACTCGCTCGATCATGGCCTCCAAAGTGCATCTCCAAACTCCCTAGATCACCGCGCCGGCGTGTATCCCTGTGTTCACTCGATCGTCATTGTCAGGCGCACCTCGAATTGCTCTCAAGCTCCGCCTGCAGCCAGTCCAGATATACCATGTGTAGATGGGTAGCTATATAGATACATAGATAGGAATACAAACTGAATACATGAGTTTTAAAAATCGTTGAACGATAAGTAGTAGCTATCATTTCCAGGCGCACAAGCAGCATTCCCAAAGAAGACGTTGTGTTTCCCAGACTGCTCTACTGGGATTCGAGGGGCTCCCAGACTTATCGCCAGCGCTCCCAGGTTTGTCCCCGGCTCTCCCAGGTGCTCCCAGGCTTGTTGCCGGCACTCCCAGTTACTCTGAAGGCCGGCAGGAATGCCCTTCTAGGGTCTGATACTCTCCTGAAATTGACGCATCTAAGTTTACACTCCACATCCTCTCAGACACTCCTGGAGGCTTCCAGTGCCTAAAATACATTTTGCTGATGTGAGAGAGACATTATTGCCAATGCTTGTCAAGGAATCTGCAGAGTATCCCGAACCTGACCAAGATGACGCATCAAGAGAGACGCTCCTTCCAGTAGAGAGCAACAAAAATGCACCGCCCAGTGCACCTCCTTTACAAAAGGCAGTTCTATTTTGTCATCTTCCTGGCAAGGTTCATCATTTGAAGTGGTGGCTCACAAAGGTTTTTGCGGATAATGTGGATATATTCCACATGTATGCCGAAATGGGCCATGATGAACGCACAGAAATGCAGCTCCAATTCCAGGATTCACGAAATCCCTCTGTATTCATAACCACACCCAAAGTGGGCGGGACAGGCCTAAATCTTACAGCTGCAAATCAGGCAGTAATAACTCTGACATTTTGGGTATTGAATGAGCAGTGGCAGGCATTTGCATGAGTTGTACAGCTGGGGCAAAACCGAGTACCACACACATGGTTACTGAATACAGGTCCTGGTGGCTATGATATTCACGCGAGTGATCTCCACGAACAATCTTGAGTTGCGCAAATGATAGTCCTGCATGGCTTGATGAGTCGACCTAACATCACGACATCGATGATATCCTTGATTCTGGTGGCTCATGTGGACCATACAAAGCGGCTGACAGAGAATGGAGACACGTTGCAGTCTGATGAACCATTAACATTAGAGTGTTAGACACTTCATCAAGGTATGCCTCTGTAGACATTCAAGCAACACATAATCTTCTTAACTGATACAAATAGTCAAAAAGGTCGTTTGTAAGGGACACTATACTGGAGAGATGAATCTTTCTCTCTTCCATGTTGAAGTGAATCAAAGTTCTGATGTTGGAATTGTTGTATCTTGAATTAGAAATGGCTAGAGTGGGATTTCATTGGCGTTCTTGTTTATTATTAATGACCATAAAAGATGAAGTGAATTGATACGCGACATAAGAAGTCCCTCCGGCTGACCTATTGCATGTTGAATGGCATGAGTCGAATCGTGAGAATGATGCAGCAAAGGACTTCAATCAATTGTCAGTTGTGAATTTGAGATGCACTGGAAGCCTGAAGCCACGTCCGTATTTCGAATGAAAAAGCAAAATTCATCCACTTTCAGGTGCGGCGGAGTCTCTTCAGCAAATGTCATATGATTCGTTATGACAGATCGAGCACTGCATATCTGCCAATCACATTTAGCAATAACATTGTCTAGGTGATATTCAAGTACCTATGTCTGAGTATGAGACATGGCTCGCTTATTTGTGGCAAAGCGGGAGCTTTTACACCCATATGATCAATGTTCAGGTGCACCAGAGAATCCTGGGCATATCTTCGTGACAGATCCAGCACTGCATATTCGCCAATCCCATTTGGCAATCAAAACAGACTAGGTGATATTGAGTACTTGGGTCGAAATATGAGACATAGGCTCACTCATTCGTGGCAAAGCCGCAGCTTTTGCGGGCATATCATTGAAGTTCTGGCACACCTCTGATCCGCATCCCAGTGAATTGGAAGCTGAGACACGGCTCGGGTATTCTTGGCTCAAATGCCGCTTTCCCTGCCGGGGGTTTCCTGGTCTACGATTGAAGATCATTCACAACTGAGATCTTCAATTCTGTGCAGAATGAGCTTCTTGGATATGTATGAAGCCAACTGTGACAAGCTGCGAGTCATTCTGGATGTTATCATTCCAGCCCAGGCATGCTTCAAGAGTGACAAATACACCACCGAAGTGCATGTACTTCGACTTTGAATTAGTGGACCCAGTGCACACGGATCTATCATGACACTTCACCTTTAGGTGCAGGTGGCACATCCCGCTCCGCGCCTGATAAGATATGAACCTATGCTTGATCAGTATGTTGAAGGCCGCCGCTAACATGCCTTGAACTGTCAGCTCCATGTCAACTGTCCATGGGAGGAAGGTGCCACTGCGCAACTAAACCATCAATACACAAGCCCGGTCAATTAGTAACCCCATTTCACTTGATATTGACTAAGTAGTAAGTTTGGACCAATGCTTCCAAATCCTAAAATGGCTTCTGCAAGTTCGGGCTCTGTCAAAAGAGCTGTGGAAGCTTAAGAGCGAGAATCTCACAAGACTGATTCTGCTCTGCGACTCTGCAAGATGGCCGGCAACTCCTGCACACCCATGTACCGCACTTACTCAAAGAGGCCTAAGTTCTCAAATCTTTGAATCAAGACTTGACTGTAATCTGAGTAAATGTATGTTTGGGCCGCCAAAACTCGTATCCAAAACTAGGTTATGTGGACCAAATTCCATCGAGAGAAGGTCCAAGAGAGAGAATCTTGAAAGCTCAAGTTATGATAAGACAGCTACAAAGAGTGCAATTAACTGTCAGAGTCAGGCGAGCCTGCAATCCTCAGCCATTGAATCCAAGCATAACCATTTCAACATCAGTGCACCTCAATTCCCCGGAACTGCATGCATGCAACCATCATTCCTCTGCCCGCCGTGACTTGACGTCTCACTTGCATGCACCCATCATTCCTCTGCCCGCCGTGACATGACGTCTCACTATACATTCATACCATTGTAGAATATAGCTTTCAACCCCAATATTTATTTTAAATCAACATTGTAGTTGTGAGATTCATAATGAATGTGTGATTTAATGGTGTGCGATTTACTAGATATCAGGCGCAACATCAGAATGTGAGTGAGAATTTATGACCCATTTGTTAGCAATCTTGGAATTGATGAGTGCTTGAATCAATAAGATTACCCTTGAATCATCCATTGTACATTACCATTCTTTCTCTACGCATGTATCTCTCCTTTGTGTACTGAATTCTCTCCCACTTCCATTAACTACTGCAACATTGCTGTGAAGGCTATTCTGCAGACATGGCCTAGATGAACACATGAAAGGGAAGTTATGCTTACAATATTGCCTTATCAACAGTGAACTTAGCTGCAGCATCCTAGTACAATAGACTATCGTGAAAATACACGTGTGCTTCCGGCAGATATACCACATATGGAGATTGATATTTCTCCCCGCATGATAACAAACTCCAGTATAAACCCTAGCAACTCAGCCGTCACTCACAAGGTCCCAACCAAATTCATCGAGTTCTGCAGATTCTCAATGCTGCACCAATGTCTATGCAATGCGGTCACTGCAAATGCTCGAACTTTCACGCATAATGACTACGTTTAGAGGAGTCATATGCAGGGGCACATGTTTTCATTCAGGTTCTCAGTGCTCAGTTTGTGGCCAGCACCAGTGGTTAGTTGATGTTGCAAGTTATCTTCCAGTGCATCAGGTTCAATTCTCCATGTGCGTTGGCTTTAGCCAACCTCCAATTCTTGCATTTGTACAGATTGTTGTTCATAGGAGTTGCAAACATTCGGCATTAGGGATCCATCTATTCCGGCGCACCTGGCAATATTTGAAATCGCAACACAGACTGCCGTCCTCAATATACATATACACCGTTGAAGTCATCTCTCCAAAACCCTGTCAGGGCGAGCCTCAAATTGCATCCTCCTCGACAATGTGCTAATTCTTGCACCATTTATCGCGTTATTGTATTGCACTTAATCTTATATTTCCTGCTTTTACACACTCTCCCACATTCTCCCACTTGAGATTTTCATTACAGCAAATGGAACCTACGCCCAGCCAGGTGTTACGGGGATATTTAGGCCCAATAATTAATACAACATTTATTAGACTAAATAAAGCCGCCTATCTAAACCTCCCTTTCCTGTTCCTCGTCTTTCCCAAGACTCAACCTCTTATCTACTTTCACTAGTAAGAGCTCACCAACTCTCCTCGTCCGTGCAAGGTCACCCTTCTGCAAATTCCTCGTAAGGTAACAACCCGGTTGTGATGTACCGGTGAACGTCATACTCGATACCGAGTGTAAAGACGTAGAGTGAAAGAGCACGGCAAATTTCGGGTAAATGCCATTCGCTGAAAAATTGTATTTGATCGCCGATAGTTTCGACAACCGCTTTGTGTGCGTATTGAGATTGTGTCAATTTGAACGAACACACACAAACTATATTCACGGAGGTGAATTAGGGAAGTACTGTTTCAAAAGTTATCCGTAGATAGAATTCTTAATAATATTTTAAGGTGTTCTTCGCTTGTAATGTCTGACTGTGGATTGCTGCTAGAGCTTGGTTCTTTTCATTGTCGGGGACAATGCAAGTTCTTCTATAGTTGGATCCTCAGGTCAAGCTTGGCTTTGGATTACCGCCATGACACACAGTTTGCTTGATAGCTTATCGCTGAGATCAACTTCAGCGACTCATTGATAGTGCCACAAATTCCCTCAAGGTTATCGTGTTCATGTATGAGTGGTTTACAGGCGTTACGCCCCCACGGAGGGCCATCCTCATATCATGATATCATGCGCACATATTATGACAACTCGTAACTTCAACTTAGACATCTTGCTTCCCATTTGGTCAGTAGCTAGAACATCTGATGACTCGTAGTCTTATCAGTGCTTATCGCAATATATTTCAATAGCTCGTCACTATTAATTGCCTCACCTTAGATAAGGCTGTTTGGCATTGCGTCAGAGATTTAATCGGCAACCAACCGATACTCCGCCAACTTAGATTATGACACACACACTTAGTTCCTATTAAACTAGTGTGACGTTGCGATGCATACTAACTCAAACCAATGAGCAGATTCGCTCCAGGCCTCTTATCTTCAGCCAATGTCATTGATCCCTCAGACACCGCATGCTTAGGTCCATAGACTGGAGATCTCCGCAACGTGTTCCCACCGCTGAGCGCTTGAGCTTGCGAACTCCCACATACTCGCATATTGCGTTATCGTCTGCTGCACATGTAATTCTGCGTAAGCGCAACTTTACTGTGTGTTGTCCCGCTAGATAAGATATAGTAGGTGTGGTCAATAATTATGCGCACTGCTGAAGGGTTTTCACTTCCCAGTTATGGCGACATAATTGCATCATCAAAGTTGAATCTGCTAGTCAGGGCGTGCCTATGACTAATTGATCGACACGCGGCCCTAGTATAATCCCGCCAAAGATTACTAGGCTGACTACCATGATGATGTTCCGCAAGTAGGTGTTATGAACATGGTTCATTCTCAAATGAATAGTCACGTGTACTCGCTGCAATCCATTCATGTATCATTACCGCTGTCAGGAGAGAACCCCTAACACTACCTCCCTCTCTAGGACCGGTGACCCAACGGTAGCTCCGTCAAAAGAAGTGAACATAACAAAAGATACCACTCAGATAGCGAAATAAATAAAATCAAAACAAATATAACAAAGTAAAGTAAAAACTAATTTTTTCTTTTTGCTATTACGCATTTTTCTGGTTTTATCTGGTTGCGCTGATACGTCTTTCTCCAAACTCTTCCTTCGCACAAACCTCTTATCCCTTTCGATATTTTCATTTTTCTCATAATATTCTTCCAATAATTCCGTCGAATTTTCATTCACATTTTCTTAACTCTCGCTTGTATTTTCCTCGTGAGAATACCCTTCCCACGTTACCAAGTACATGTGTTTGATTACATCGTCGTTCGAAGGACCGCTTGTGATTATCAACTCCATTTTCCATCCCGCATTGTCTGCTTCTATCTCAACTACCTCCTTCTCTGGATTCTTTCCTCGATACTTTTCCAACTGCCCTATGTTGAAAGTTGGGTGTATTTTCCACGAAACTGGTAATTTGAGTTTATAGTATCTTCCGTTATGTCCGACTGACAGGATTTCGAATGGTCCGTACATTTCATCCTCTAGCTTCTTGCACCTTCCTTTGGACCTAATATTCTTTCCGTTGAGCATTACCAAATCCTTCCTCTTAAACTCCTCAATAGACTTCCTTTTCTTGTTGTAATACTTGGACATCGATTCTCTAACTTCCTCCAGTTTATTCTGAAGCCTATCGTATATCGAGGTCATGTAATGACCATATAATTCCGACGCTGGATTTCTAAACTAAATTTCTGTTGGCCAGCTGGACCTAGGTTCGTATCCGTAATTTGCATAGAAAGGAGTTATCTGAGTAGCCGAATGCTTGGAATTATTATAAGCATACTTTGCCATAGATAGCATTTCTGCCCAATCATTCTGTTCGAAGTTGCAATAAGCTCGTAGGTATGCCTCAATGACCTGATTCATTTGTTCGGTCTGCCCGTCCGTCTGTGGGTGGAAGGCGGTGCTGATTGATCGTTTAATACCAAGGTAGTCATATAAGTCCGTAAAGTATCGTCCCGTAAAGGTTCCATCTCTATCGGATACCACATCTTCTGGGAACCCATGATACTTCCCAACATCATCCAGATATGCTTTAGCCACTGTCGGTGAATCCTTTTTATCAATTGGAATAAAATCAGCCATTTTCATAAATCTATCAACAACTACTAATATCTTCGTTGCTCCTGATGTCAACAGCAAATCCGTAATAAAGTCTGTCGAGATATGTGTCCATGGTTTAGATGGCAATTCCAAAGGATGTAACAACCCATGCTTAGCATGTCTTGGTGACTTCGTCCGTTGGCAATTATCGCAGTTGCTACAGTATGTTCTAACGTCGTCTTCCATCATTGGTCAGTAAAGATTCCTCGAGATTAACCTCATAGTTCTATCTCTTCCAAAATGTCCTGCTATTTTTGAGTCGTGTTCTGATTTCATTATCCTTGCTCTCGTAGCCTTTGGTGCATAAACTCTTCCTTTCCATCAAAGCAACTCCTGATCGATTGAATATTTTTTTGCAATATTTTCCCCTTATTTCGTAACTTTGCAAAGTGCCAAATAGTCCTTGTCCTGTAATGCATCATGGTTAAGCAATTCCTTTTGCGTAGTATCCATCTTGGCTATTTCCATTGCTCCTATTTCTATAACCTCGTATTCATCATCGTCAATTTCCATTGCTCCTATTTCTAGCCATTGATCCAGTCCCAGCATCGGTTTCTCAACAATCGCTGTTGTACCTCCCACTCCTGAGGTGTACGCCCGATACCTAAAAAGTATATCGGCCTTAAGATTCTGAGAACCTTTCTTATAGACGATGGTAAAGGAGTATTCCTGAAGAATCTCTGCCCATCTAGCTTGTCTTCTATGGAGTTTAACTTTTTCAGTGAAATAAGAAAGACTGTAATGATCCGAAAAAATCATTGTTTTGAACTCGGATCCTTGTAAAAAATGCACCCATCTGTGAAGTGCAAAAACTATTGCCAGCATTTCCTTATCGAAGACATCATAATTCAAATCCGCGGAAAATAACTTTCTGGAAAGAAAATCACAAGGATGTATTTTTCCATCTTCAAATTTTTGGGAGAGAACTGCTTCCGAAGCTAAATCTGAAGCGTCGGGCTCGATTAACGCTGGTGTATCGATATCGAAATGTCGTAATATCGGAGTTTTTCCGCTGGTGAATAATAACACCGTTTTGAGGAAGGCTGCTTCCTGAGCTTCTCCGAAGTGGAAATCCTTCCCATTTACTCGTAGTAAATCCGTTATTGGTGCTATTATCGGCGCATAGCTTTCCATGAATTTCCGATAAAAGTTTCAAAGTCCAAGGATTTGTTGAGTTTCTTTCTGGTTTTTTGGTCTGGGCCAATCCACTATTGCCTTAGCCTTATTGGGGTCCATTCTAATAGTCTTTCCATCGACTATAAATCCCAGAAAAGAAACTGATGTTTGATCGAAAACGCACTTATCGATCTCGACGCACAAATCATTTTCCAATAAGAGGTCCAAAACCTTTCCGACTTGCTTTTGGTGTTTTAATAGTGACCCTTTTGTTGCACTTAATATGTCGTCAATATAGGCCACCACTACCATTCCATTATCTTCATCGATATCCACTTTAGTATTAAGAACTAATTCTATACCCAATAGTGGTCTCAAAATTCTATTAATTTCCTGTTGGAAAGTTGCGGGTGCATTTGTTAAACCAAAAGGCATAACCATATATTTGTATAACCCGAACTTTGTACGGAAAGCGGTAAACTTTTCTTGTCCTAACGCCATCCTTAGAAGATGAAAACTGCGTTTTAGGTCGATCCTAGTAATATGTGTGGCACCATCGAATCTGCCCTGTAGTTCGGACATAATTGGTAGCGGGGTTTTATCTTTCTTCATATGTTGATCAAGATGTCTATAGTCAACACATAGCCTCAATCCTTTCCCGGTTGGTTTTGGGACGAAAAGTATTGGACTCCCAACCGAGCTGGAAGATGGTCATAATTTTCCTTCCTTGATCATTTTATTGATATATTGAATTAACAACTTCTCCTCTTCTTGAAATAGCTGAAATATTGGTCCCATTCATAGATCCTCTTCGGGTACTTTTAATTCAATTTGATGGTCGCATCCTGTATTGCTCGGTAACTTTTCAGCTTCCTTAGGATCGAATACCAATAGCGATTTGTGATAATGCTTTGGTAACTTTTCAGATAAAGAAGGGCTATCAAAGATGACCGCTCCAATATTAATAGCATCTGGCTTTATTGCTACTTTTCTATCATAAGTAATTTCGTATTTGGGGTGAAGTAACCTGTGTCTGAAACATTTTGATCCACAATTTGAAAAATGTAAATGACCAGTCGTAATTCCTGACGCCTGATGTTGATTCAAGTACCAGGCTGGGATTAGAGCATTGGAATCTCCAGTTGTTTTTATAAGCTCAAAGGCATGATCCTTCTCGTCGAAAGTCCTATGGTTTCCGAACAACAAGCCAAGAGGTACTGTAAACAATCCTTCTGTCGGTATCTTTCTTCCACCGACGTCTGAAGCTTTCCCAGGTATTTTTCTCTTAACAACAGGAATTTTGAATGCTTTTGTTGCTTCCAGAGAAAGTACGAAGGAAGTACTTCCAAAATCTAGCATGCATCGAATAGGAAAGTATTTTCCGTCAACATCTATAAAGAACTTATAGATAGGTCTCTTTCCTATTTTTCTAGGTGAAATTTTATAGACATTTCTGGTCTTTTTCGCACTATTGTAAAAGACATAATCGGTAGATGAATGGTGTTTCCTTGTATTGGTTGGATTAATATCCGTATCTGCTTTGCGTTTAGACATCGTTAGCCTTTCGACAATAATGAGACCACAACGGGTCAAAGAGTATTTGTTGGAAACGTGAATTATAATTGAGTTATTTGTAAAGTTTTTGTATTCGTATTTCCGTACTGGCCAGCGGTTTCGATCTTCCGATCATCCTCAGAGGAAAAAAATACTAATAAAGGAATTCTGGCAAAAGAGCGTATTGATTATTCACACCAATTGTCTCCCTGTTCCGATTCCTCTTCCGAATCCACTTCTGAGGATTCCTCTTTGTCCGTTAAGGACGAGCCTTCTTCCGAGGCGGAATCCCTCAGCTCCTCACTATCAGATCCTTCCGTATACAAATCCTGCTGATCCTCCTGTTGATCACATGCTCCAATCTTCATCTTCTGATATTCTTTAGCCTTAGGAAAAGATGCCGTGCCTTCTTCCATTTTCAAAGGTCTATAACGATCCATCGTTTTATGCGATCCTTTTCTATCCGCAGGCCAAGCGCATCTCATACATTCTTTTGCACTCAGTCTTTGATTTAGCTCCTCCTGTGGTACTCCTTCAATTTGCGTAGCAAAGGTTTTCACCTTTGATCCATCATCTCTATTGACAAATTTCTTATTTTTAAAGGAATCCTTTCGTTGGTAAGACTTCTGAACCTGAAAGTTATCCTTAGGTTTTTCGAATCGCCTTTCTGTTTTTTTCGGCGTTTTTGTCTTTAGATTTTTCTTGGCTTCATCCCACTTTTCAGCAGTTCTCCCAGCCTTTGTTATAGTATTGATCATCTCTTGGTCCGTTCTTCCGGTCAGATCGACAGTATGCATTTGCTCCAGAATCTTTACTGGCCGCCGATCGAGGATTAATTTCTTAAGTCCCGCTCCAGTTAACTGAGCCTTATCATTGGACAGTTGGATCTCAGTGAACATGTCTCTAATATTTCCTTTGTACTGGACTTTCTCTAGATCCGGAAAAGCCTCGTCTTGGGCTTCCTTATCCTCGAATCATAATGCTATATCGTTTTGGTATGTTGTCAAGGATCTTGGAAATTTTCCTGGCAACGCTTGCTTTCCCACTGAACGTGCCGAGCAGCAGCATATTTCTTTAACAGTCCTCCAACCCAATTAATTGTTCGTCCTGTTTCATCGAACTTCTCAGGTTGGTCGTGGATAAATATTTGAACCATTATCCACCGAGCTTCGAAATCATCTCCAGCCTTTCCCTCGAACCATCCGGCGGTGGAGGAGGTCCTGGTGGCTGTGGAGATCTCTGTGGAGGTCCTGGTGGTTGTGGAGGTCCTGGTGGTTGTGGAGGTCCTGGTGGTTGTGGAGGTCCTGGTGGTTGTGGAGGTCCTGGTGGTTGTGGAGGTCCTAATGGCACATCTGGATCCTCACCTTCATCGCCACTATCATCTCCATTTCCTCCCCTTATGTATCCATAGCACTCCCTCGCTTCTTCTCTTGTATCCTGTGTATAATAGGAATCCAACTCATCCTGATAAATACGAGCCCTCCTATCTGAATGTGTATAACTGGGTTCGCCTTGTACCGACTTAGGTCTATGTGACGTGCTCTCGGAAATCTTCTGCATTTCCATCTGGACCGTTAAGCCTGTACTAACTTCTTGGATTTCTTCCAACGTTTCTTCCATGGCTTTTGAATGTTGTAGTAATTCTCTTTTCGTTGGTAATTTTTCCAGAAAAATTTGAATTCCCTCAACAGCTTCCTCCAAATTGTCCTGGTTTTTTTTGAAACTGCCTTGGTTTCTTCTTGCAATTTCATTATTGCCTTTTTATGATTTATTAAGGTGGACCCATTCGAAGTTTGGTTTTGTACCATATCCACAATGTGCTTATGGATCCCCTGGACAATTGTACCGGCTTTCTGAACTATCACATTATCTTGTGACTGTAAGATAGAAATCCCCGCTCTCATTTCTTCAATGATCGCTTGCTGAAGTCCCATCTGGCTTCCAACTCCTGAGATTTCTCCTTCGATTTTGGCTTTCTCTGTCCGAATGCTGCTTTCCAAAATCTCCAGGTCTTGTCGTACCGACAGGAATTCTTCCTCGATTGTTTCCTTTTCTTCGTTGCATGCCTGTACTACATGCATCATCTGTTGGGAAATTTGCTCCAGTCTTCCTTGTACTGGATCTGCCTCCGGCATTAACACTTCCCCTATTCCTAGCTCTGCCTCTTCTGGTTCCGCGGCTTCCTTTATAAGCCTTATCTGCTCCCTTGCTGCTTCCAGTCTTCTCTGATATGACTGGCACCATGCTGGCGTCTGATGGGCCGCTGGTGACTTGTCGGAGCTCCTCTTCTCTATTCGAGTTGTTATCTGGCCCGTATGGCTCAAGTACGTAAGCCTGCGCCTCGGGGTAGCCATCTCTAACAAGTACTGATGGATGGGTAATTGGTAGCGGAAAAATGTCCGTTTGATATTCTTCTGGATCGTGTTGTTCGTGACAAATTGTACACTCGCAATCTTTGGTTGGGCAGTGCGTGCTGCATATTCTGGTAATCCTATATGAATTTTGTCCTTGGATTATCCCAGTATTAACTGATATATAACAGCACGCCTCGTTATCGCAGAATCGACAAACCTCTCCTTCCGTTGTTCGAATGTTGTTTTGAATAATGCACTGTATGCAATCACAGTTGCTTTGTATGCAGTGATTGGTGCAGTACTTAATTCCTTCTAGTTTGCAGCAATATATTTGTTGACAATCCGGACAATCGTTCATTTAAGCGGAGTCTTAAAATATTATACTGTTACAGGGATATTTAGGCCCAATAATCAATACAACATTTATTAGACTAAATAAAGCCGCCTATCTAAACCTGCCTTTCTTGTTCCTCGTCTTTCACAAGACTCAACCTCTGATCTACTTTCACTAGTAAGAGCTCACCAACTCTCCTCGTCCGTCCAAGGTCGCTCTTCTGGAAATTCCTCGTAAGGTAACAACCCGGTAGTGATGTACCGGTGAACGTCGTACTCGAAACCGAGTGTAACGACGTAGAGGGAAAGAGCGTGGCAAATGTGGGTTAAACGCCGCTCTCTGAAAAATCGTATTTGATGGGCGATAGTTTCGACAACCGTGTTGTGTGCGTATTGAGACGGTGTCGATTTGAATGAACACATACAAACTATATTCACGGAGGTGAATTAGGGAAGTAATGTTTTAAAAGTTATCCGTAGATAGAATTCTTAATAATATTTCAAGGTATTCTTCGCTTGTAATGTCTGACTGTGGATTGCTGCTAGAGCTTGGTTCTTTTCATTGTCGGGGACAATGCGAGTTCTTCTATAGTCGGATCCTCAGGTCAAGCTTGGCTTTGGATTACCGCCATGACACATAGTTTGTTTGATAGCTTATCGCCAAGATCAACTTAAGCAACTCATTGATAGTGCCACAAATTCCCTCAAGGTTATCGTGTTCATGTATGAGTGGGTTTCAGGCATTACGCCCCCACGGAGGGCCATCCTCATATCATGATATCATGCGCACATATTATGACAACTCGTAACTTCAACTTGGACATCTTGCTTCCCATTTGGTCAGTAGCTAGAACATCTGATGACTCGTAGTCTTGTCAGTGCTTATCGCAATATATTTCGATACCTCCTCGCTATTAATTGCCTCACCTTAGATAAGGATGTTAGGCATTGCGTCAAAGATTTAATCGGCGACCAACCGATACTCCGCCAGCGTGGATTATGACACACACACTTAGTTCCTATTAAACTAGTGTGACGTTGCGATGCATATTAACTCAAACCAATGAGCAGGTTCGCTTCAGGCCTCTTATCTTCAGCCAATGTCATTGATCCCTCAGACACCGCATGCTTAGGTCTGTAGACCGGAGATCTCCGCAAGGTGTTCCCACCGCTGAGCGCGTAAGCTTGCCAACTCCCACATACTCGCATATTGCATTATCGTCTGCTGCACACGTAATTCTGCGTAAGCGCAACTTAACTGTGTGTTGTCCCGCTAGATAAGATATAGTAGGTGTGGTCAATAATTATGCGCACTGCTGAAGGTTTTTCACTTCCCAGTTATGGCGACATAATTGCATCATCAAAGTTGAATCCGCGAGTCAGGGCGTGCCTATGACTAATTGATTGACACGTGGCCCTAGTATAATCCTGCTAAAGATTACTAGGCTGACTACCATGATGATGTTCCGCAAATAGGTGATATGCACATGGTTCATTCCCAAATGAATAGTCACGTGTACTCGCTGCAATCCATTCATGTATCATTACCGCTGTCAGGAGAGAACCCCTAACACCAGGTGAGGAATCACTATTCACAGAGGAATCAAGAACCATGCCTAGAGTGAGCACTTGCATTCGAGAAAGCAACCAATCTTCATTGTCCATCAAATGTTTGCCTTCCAAATATCTGCCTTCGTGCATTGTATTGCGGATGACTAATATACACCATCGCATTAATTGATCAGGATGACGAGACCGATCAGGAGATCAATGATGTCAACAGTGAGGGCACCGGAGAGTCAACCTTGTCATCCGACATCGAAGAAGACGATTTCGTTCATCAACAAGAGGTCCTTCACCTAGTTCAGGGGAGCCGGGACAAGTCTCTACGCACTACAAGGGTTCCACTGCGAAAGACACGTAGCTGTGCCGATACTGTCATTGCACACCCTCCTCTTACAAATTCCCAAAATCTACCTGCGGCAATGGCACCACCACTGCTCAAACGCCAAAAGTCGTCCCTCCTCCACGCATTATCCAAATCTGACCGTGCACCATCCGCCCGGGCACTGGTGCTTCCCCACAAGCCTTGTGGAGACCCGAATATTCCACCACCCAAGGCCTGTAGTGATCAGAACATTCCCCAACACCAAAAGGGCACTTTTGAGGTAGCAAAAAGGTTCATGGAGGCAATTGTATTCACAAAGAATCCTTGGCCAATAATATCCGATGACAAGTACTTGATGGTTGAAGAAGTTTGGAAACTAGCGATTGAAGCCCAGGATCGTCAGCGGGCATTACCAAGTGCACCTGTAGGTACACAATCTGTGTGTCAATTACCCGGTGGTCCATCTCTCAAAATAGACCCGCAAACACCAGAAGCTGTAAGTCTTGAATTCTGTTTAATGCTCCACTATCAGACTTATGGATATTGACTAGCCCGGAAAATATACATAGTTGAAACTGCAGATGAGTACCAATTGAGGACGGTTGGCATGTGGAACTGTTGTCCGAAGTTACCGGTTGGATGTGGGCTCTCAGACTTAGCTTTGGATCAATGTTAAGCAGCTCCTGTTTGATGATGCTTACCTCTCCAAGGTCATCAATGATAAGAAGTCATGGTTCACGCGAATGGAAGTGCTTGATCTCATTTACCACCAATTTTTCTTCACCCCCAACATCAGCAAAATGTATTTTAGTCTCTGGAAGACTCCAGGAGTGACTGAGAGGATGTGGAGTGTAAACTTAGAAGCGTCAATTTCAGGAGAGTATCAGACCCTAGGAGGGTATTCCGGCCGGCCTTCAGAGTAACTGAGATCTCTGACAACAGCTACAAGAGTAACTGGCATCTCTGATGACTGATACAGGAGTCCGATGAGAGTGATGGTGATAAGTTTGGGAGCATGTCGGAGCGACAGAGAGAACTGTGGGTGCACCTGGGAGTGTCGCCGGGAATCACAAACAGACTCTGAGAGATGCCTGGTATCTTATGGATATTCATTCGGAGGACTGCAGGCGTTATCTGAGACTCTTCGGATGTACATGAGCAATCGACTTCCCTCAACATCGAATATGATGCATTGATTATTGTTCATCATCGCTTCTGAATCATACTAGCCGTCATCTTCTTCAACATTGTATTTTGTGCCTCGCTACATTAAGGAAACGAAAGAAAAAGGCGAGAGATTCAAACATAAACGCAGGTACACTGAAACAATAACCCAACTAAGCGATCGAAAAATATCAATCAAACATGGTGTCAATGTCATCCACTCCATCTCCCATCTCATCAGGGCCAACGAAAGCAGGAACACACAATTCATCAACAGCGCAAAGAAGCTGGAGGCGCTCCTTGTATTTGCGGATTATTCGTTCCTGGCGAGTGGATGAAATGGAATTCCAATGTCGTTTGGCTCGATTTGTGATATCTAACACAGGTGTACTGAGATGTTAGCTAGCTGCGAATCTAAATGGGGGTATGAGAGGCAATATGATACATTCAGATGAAAAATGGGAACAACTACCAGGGGAAAAGAGGAGCGCCAGGTGCAGAGTGTTGTGTGGAAAAGAAGAGTACCACAAAAGGTGTTGGAGAAGCGCGGAATGAAGAGGAAGAGCGTCAAGTTTAAGCTGAGGAGCGCCGAAAGAGGAGGGGTTAAGGAGTACGGAATGAAATTGAGGAGAGCCAATCCAGGCAGCGGAGCACCGATGGGATTGAGGAGTGCTTATCCCAGAGGAGGAGCGCCGAAAAGGGGTGGGGTAAGGAGTGTGGAATGCACCATAGGAGCGCCGGAGGGAATTGAGGAGCTCCCATCCCGGGCTGAGGAGCGCAGATAGGGGGTGGGGGATCTAGAGTGCGGAATGGGATAGAGGAGCGATGAGAGGAGGAATTCATTGCGGAATGAAATAGAAGAGGTTCAATCTAGGCTGAGGAGCTCCGACGAGGATTGAGGTGCGCCTATTCTAGTGGAGTTG